>Ga0116191_1002039_pt1 | contig 15712 bp, 9 predicted proteins | sample AD_UKC111_MetaG_FD_89897 | JGI IMG/M metagenome (GOLD analysis project Ga0116191, IMG submission 89897) | Active sludge microbial communities of municipal wastewater-treating anaerobic digesters from Hong Kong - AD_UKC111_MetaG | ecosystem: Engineered > Bioreactor > Anaerobic > Digestate | place...
AAGAGCCTCGATTTGGAGGCAGTAAAAAAAGACCTTCGTGAACTGATGACGGATTCGCAGGATTGGTGGCCAGCAGACTTTGGCCATTATGGACCGCTGTTCATTCGCATGGCATGGCACAGCGCAGGCACCTACCGCATCGCTGATGGTCGTGGTGGCGCCAACGCCGGCCAGCAGCGCTTTGCTCCACTTAACAGTTGGCCAGATAACGTTAACCTTGACAAGGCGCGTAGATTGCTTTGGCCTATCAAACAAAAATATGGTCGAAAGATCTCCTGGGCTGACCTTTTGACGCTTGCAGGAAACGTAGCGCTCGAGTCGATGGGATTCAAGACCATAGGTTTTGCAGGTGGACGGGAGGACTGGTGGGAGCCAGACGAGAGTGTGTACTGGGGTTCAGAAGGCCAATGGTTGGAGGATAAACGCCACACCGGCCAGGGTGACCTTGAAAATCCGCTTGCTGCTGTGCAGATGGGGCTTATATATGTAAACCCAGAGGGGCCTGGCGGGAACCCAGACCCTGTCGCTGCGGCAAAAGACATACGTGAGACATTCGGGCGCATGGGGATGAATGACGAAGAGACGGTAGCGCTGATAGTTGGCGGTCATACCTTCGGCAAGTGTCACGGCGCTGGTCTCGCCTTCCATCTGGGACCTGAGCCTGAGGCAGCGCCTATCGAAGAGCAGGGTCTTGGCTGGAAGAATAGCTTTGGCACAGGATATGGTCCTGACACGATAACCAGCGGTCTGGAGGTAACATGGACTGTTACACCTACGAAGTGGAGTAACAATTTCCTGTTCAACCTTTTCAAGTACGATTGGGAACTTAATAAAAGTCCTGCTGGCGCCAATCAGTGGATGGCAAAAGGGGCGCCTGATATTGTTCCTGACGCCCATGACCCTAATAAAAAACATCCTCCGACCATGTTGACCACAGACCTTTCGCTACGTTTTGACCCTATTTATGAAAAGATTGCCAGGCACTTTTTGGAAAAGCCTGACGAGCTTGCTTCCGCCTTTGCACATGCCTGGTTCAAGCTTATCCACCGCGACATGGGACCGCGTACCCGCTATCTCGGCCCTGATATTCCATCCGAGGAGTTTATCTGGCAGGATCCGATCCCTGCAATAGATCATCCGCTGATAGAGGAAAAGGAAATCGCTGAATTGAAGGCCAAGATTATTGCCTCTGGTCTTTCTATCTCGCAGCTCGTTTATACTGCATGGTCGTCTGCGTCCACCTTCCGCGGCTCAGACAAGCGTGGAGGCGCCAACGGTGCACGCATCAGGCTTGCCCCTCAGAAGGATTGGGAGGTCAATATGCCTGAGCAACTAACAAAGGTGCTTGGAGTTCTCGAGGTTATACAGCACGAGTTTAATGCAAGCCATGATAAAAACGACGGTAAAAAGGTATCGCTCGCAGACCTCATCGTCCTGGCTGGCTGTGCCGCTGTGGAGCAGGCGGCTAAAAATGCTGGTTACAACGTGGCGGTTCCTTTCATTCCGGGACGCATGGATGCCTTGCAGGAACAGACAGATGCAGCATCCTTTTCTGTATTAGAGCCTATTTATGATGGGTTTCGCAATTACCTCAAGACAAAATACAGCGTGCGTGCAGAGGAGCTACTGGTTGATAAGGCGCAGTTGCTGACACTGACTGCACCAGAAATGACGGTGCTTGTTGGTGGTATGCGTGTATTGAATGCCAATTTCAGACAGACTCCTCTCGGTGTCTTTACAGAGCGCCCAGAGGTGTTGACAAACGATTTTTTTGTGAATCTGCTTGATATGGGCACACAATGGAAGCAGAAGGTTGAAAATGAAGAGGTGTTCGAAGGCCGCAACCGCAAGACAGGTGAACTTCGCTGGGTTGCCACACGGGTTGATTTGATATTTGGTCATAATTCCCAGCTGCGTGCGATTGCAGAAGTATACGCTTGTGATGACTCAAAGGAAAAGTTTGTGCACGATTTTATAGCAGCATGGACGAAAGTCATGAACCTTGACCGTTTCGACCTTTTATGATATTGACGTAAACTTTATTACAGGATCCTCGCGGGGATGTGAAAAACGCATCTTACCGTTATTATTTCATGTTCACGTCCTTTTTCATAATCGTATCCAACCAGTCGAGTATCCTTGCGTTTGATATGAGGACAGCGCCCATCTGGCAGTGTTCTTCAGCAGCTTCGTCTTTTGTAAACAGCAGGAAATTTTTCTGTGTTTTAAGGGCTTCATAGAGCATCCGTGCCTGTCCTGGCATATCCTTGTCTTCTTCGGAATCGACGATAAGTACAGGACAGGATATTTTAGCAGCTATATCCTTCATGGTGTATGCCCTTGTCATCTTCATCCATTCACTCGGGGAGGGGGCATTAAACGTGAACATGGCGTTGCCCATAACCCACCTCAGAGAAGGGTCGGTTTTCATCCTTTCTAAGAGTATCCTATCGATTTCTGCTGCACCCTCTTTAGTGTCAAGATATTTTTCATCCTCCGGTTTCAGACGGGATGTCATATGAAAGTCATAAACGCCGCCATTGGCGATCAGGGCGCTGATCCTTTTTTCGAATGCCGCTGCCCTTGGGGCGAGGTAGCCTCCGAAACTGATACCCATGAGTGCTATCCTTTTTGCATCCACTTCCTTATGGGTGATGGCAAAATCTATAACAGGCGATACAACGGTTTCCCAGTTGTGTCGGAAGGGTATACCCTGTGTCCTTATTACGCCTCCCTGCCCAGGTCCCTCGAATATGAGCACATTATAACCCCGCATAACAGCGAAATGTGCCGTTGAGAAATATAGTTCCTCTGCTGTGCCGTCGAAGCCCGAGTGGACAATCAACAAAGGCCTTTTTGCCCCTGACCCGTCTGCAAGGCAGAGGTATCCCGGCAATGTGGTTCCCTCGAAGGGGATTGTGATGGGGATGATCGGATGGTCGGCGAGGTGTGCAGCTTTTAGGAAGCACTCCCGACTTTTCATCCAAGTCGATATTATACGGGGGTCTTTTGGGTTGATATGCAGGAAGAACTCGGCTGTTCTATAATAATTCGAGGCCTTGAAGAATTCCTGCCGTGCGCTGATTCTTTTATTTCGGGCAAGGAAATCATCCCCTGCCTTCTCGCAACGTTTGGCAGTCTTGAACCATTCTTGATACCAGCTCTCGTCATCCCCTTCCTTGATGGCATATGCGGTCTTAAGCACATCACCGACATCTGCGCCTCCGCTCACCGCATAGCTAAGAGCCCTTAAGGACTGGAACGAGTACTGTGTATCCTTGAAGACAAGCTCCATCGAATATGCCACATCCGACGCAAATATGCACATCGCAAAGAGACACATGCCGGTCAGGATTAACCTTACAGCTGTTTTCATGGTGAATCCTCCTTCCCTTGATGTCATCAGAATCGGTATTGATATCTTTCGTTTTCATACAATATACCATAATACCATATCATATTTTCCTGCTACAACCCAAGGCTGACAAACATAAATTATTGTGTGTTATCAATGGGTTAAACAATGCTATTTTTCTCGTTGAATAGACAAGGGTGTAAGTGTTATAAAGGATACATTCAAAAGTGTAGGCAATGGCAAAAGATATTATATCGATTATCAATAAGCTCAAAACTATGCATGGCGAGCCGAGGTGTGAACTGAACTTCTCGAATCCACTCGAACTTGTCATAGCTACGGTGCTGTCTGCACAGTGTACGGATGAACGGGTAAACAGGGTAACCAAGGGGCTCTTTAAAAAATATGTAAGTGTTGATGATTATTTGAATGTTGCCCAAGAAGAGCTTGAGGATGATATCAGACCTACCGGTTTTTTTAGGAATAAGGCAAAAGCCATAAAGAATATTGCAAAAGAGATGCGCGACAGATTCAAAGGCGAGGTACCCCAGGATATAGATATCTTTGCTGAAGTAAAAGGTATCGGCAGGAAATCTGCAAATCTGATAGTAGGGCTAGCGTATAACATACCTGCGGTGATTGTCGATACACATGTGATAAGACTATCAGGCAGGATAGGATTTTCTGACAAGAAAGACCCTGACAAGATCGAGCAGGATATAAAAAGAATAGTGCCGAAGGATATGTGGACGGCGTTTTCCATGCTTATAACCCTTCACGGTAGATATTTGTGCAAGGCAAAAAGACCTGAATGTGAAAGGTGCCTTTTGCAGAACGATTGTGATTATTGGATTGGAGGAAGGAAACATGCTTGAGGAAGAGAGATTGGCGGAAAGTGAAATTGCAAGGTTTAAAGAGCTATCAAGACTTGCAAAAGGCGACATACTTACAATGACAAGACTTTCAGGAACGGGTCACCCCGGTGGCTCAATATCTTCGCTTGACATATATCTTACGCTCTTTTCATATGCGAAGCTAAATGAAAACCCAAGAGACAGGATTGTGGTGAGCCATGGCCATACATCCCCAGGTGTATATGCTGCGCTTTCCCGACTCGGATATCTGCCTGTCGAAGAGGTTGTTGCGTTTTTCAGGAAGGTTGGCAGCCCCTTTGAGGGTCACGTGGTTCGTGGGATACCATATATAGATTGGTCTACGGGAAACCTTGGCCAGGGTCTTTCTGTAGGCTGTGGTTTTGCCATTGCGTCAAGGATTTACAAAGAGGATAACCACATTTATGTGCTGATGGGTGATGGCGAACAGCAAAAAGGGCAGATCGGAGAGGCGCGGAGATTCGCAAAGAAATATCGTTTGAACAATATCACGGTTTTTATAGACTATAACGGATTGCAGATAAGCGGGACTATAGACAGCGTGATGCCACAGAACATCATAGAAAATTATCTTGCCGATGGATGGGATGTGCTTGAAATCAATGGACACGATTTCAATGACATATATTCTGCCATTAAAAAGACAAGGGCGAGCGAAAATCCTGTGTGTGTTATCGCTAAAACGGTAATGGGCAATGGTATCTCCTTCATGGAAAATAAGGAAAAGTATCATGGAAATCCCCTAAACGAAAAAGAGTATATAGAGGCAATGAAGGAATTGCACATCGACGACATGTTTGAATATTACAAGGAAAAAAGAAAGGGGGTTTGCATCTGGCAGCCTTCTTTCAGCAAGCAAACGATGTCTATAAATACGGGAAGGCCTTTTAATTATGTCAACGAGGATAAGATTGACAACAGGACTGCCTTTGGGAAGGCGCTGAAGGATTTGGGCGACCTGAATATTGCAAATAAACAGTTTGTGTGTGTCTTTGACTGCGACCTTGCCGGTTCGGTTAAAACAGGTGATTTTGGAAAGGCATATCCTGATTATTTCTTTCAGGTTGGAATACAGGAGCATAATGCGGCGACTATGGCGGGTGCGCTGTCAACGACGGATATCCTTACATTCTTTGCAGATTTCGGTGTTTTCGGTATAGACGAAACATACAACCAGCAACGGCTGAACGATATAAATAAAACCAACCTGAAATTGATCCTTACCCATGTTGGTTTAGACGTAGGCCCGGACGGCAAAACACACCAGTGTGTTGATTATATAGGTCTTTCTCGAAGCCTATATAATTTCAAGGTAATAGTGCCTTGTGACCCAAACCAAATGGATAGGGTTGTGAGGTATGCAGCATCAATGGAGGGCAATTTTCTCATAGCAGCTGGAAGAAACCGTTGGCCGGTGATTTTTGGAAAAGACGGCAAGCCTCGTTATGGAGAGGGATATCTGTTTGATTATGGTAAGATGGATGTTTTGAGAGACGGCACCGATGGAGCCATCATTACATATGGCGGCACCGTGAGTAGGGCGATAGAGATTTCAGAAAATCTGGCATCCAAGGACGTGCGCATGGCGGTTGTCAATATGCCGTGTGTGCATGTTGTTGACGAAGATGTAATGGCTGAATTGTTGGGTATGCCCTATATAATCACTTACGAAGACCATAATCTTTATACGGGTATAGCGCCTGTGATCACGTCATACTTGTTGCGGAACAGATATCAGGGCAGGTTTGAATCATACGGGACGACGTACTATGGCGCGTCAGGAGATACGGACGATGTATATCGTGTCGAAGGACTTGATGTAGAGTCAATGACCGATACACTGCTAAAGATGATGGAACTAAGGTAACATGCGAAGGGTGTAGAGCAAAGGACTTATAGTAGAGAAAAAAACACCATGCACTTTGCTCTGTGCCCTTTTCTGATTCATATTAAACAAAGGGGGTTTTATGGAAGATATCAAAGGGATGTACAAAAAGATCGTTAAGGACAAATTTCCGGACACAATCAAGATAGATATGGGTGGCCAGGTGCTGCTTTACAGGAAAAAGGTCTGGAATATCTATGATGCCGATGAAAAATGCGATGTTGAGCGTGGGTTAAGATACGGCGAAAACCCTGATCAGGCAGCCGCAATGTATGAGCTTGTAAATGGAAACATCACACTTGGCGATGTGAGTTTTTTCGACGCAAGCGATGGTCTGACAAGCAGGGTTACCGAAAAGGACATGCTTCAGGTAGGAAAACATCCTGGAAAGATTAATCTTACAGATGTGGATAATGCGCTGAATATATTGAAATTTCTTGACAAGAAACCGGCATGTGCAATCCTGAAACACAATAACCCATGTGGTGCAGCATGTGGTTCTACCTCTGCTGAAGCGTTCGAGAAGGCGTTCTGGTGCGACAGAATCGCTGCCTTTGGAGGGGCTGTAGTATTTACTAAGAAGATTGATATAGAGACAGCGAAGGCAATGGTGCCATACTATTTTGAGGTGGTATGTGCACCGGACTTTGATGGAGCTGCAATCGATGTCTTGAAAAAATGGAAAAATCTCAGAATCCTACAGATTAATGCCATCGAGAGGCTCCATGATTACAAGTTCAAGCGTTTTATAGATATAAAGTCTCTGATGGATGGTGGCATTATCATTCAGGAATCCCAACCTTTTAAGATTAAAGGAAAAGAGGATTTGAGACCGGCTGAAACGGTTTATAAGGGGGAACAATACAAAATCAAAAGGATGCCTACTGACAAGGAATATGCGGATATGCTTTTTGGTTGGTATGTGGAATCGGGCGTGAGTTCGAATTCAGCGCTTTTTGTGAAGGATGAGGCTACTGTTGCTATAGGCACAGGCGAACAGGATAGGGTAGGGGTGGTCGAGATAGCTGTTTTCAAAGCATATACAAAATTCATGGACAAAGAGGTGTTTAAAAAATTTGGTGTACCATACGCAGTTTTTAAACTCGAGGCAGAGAAGGGCTTGAGGAAGATGGAGGATTTGATAGATATCGAGAAATATACGAAGGAACAAAAGGCAGGCTTGATAGGTTCGGTTGTTGTTTCTGACGGGTTTTTCCCTTTCAGAGACGGTGTTGATGCTGCGATAAAGCAGGGCGTAACGGGTGTTATCCAGCCAGGCGGTTCTGAGCGTGACTTCGAGGTAATTGAGGCCTGCAACGAATCCGATGTAACTATGGTTTTTGCCGGTCAGAGGCTGTTTAAACATTGATGAAAAGCCTTGAGCATATTAAAAACTGACAACTGAAGGATGATATAACAGTTGCCGATCTATATGACTGTTTGTTCAAGTGCGTAAACGAAATAAAGATAACGTGGTTGATGAAATACAGCGGCATTGTTTTGGATACAATGCCGTTTTTTTGATGTAAATCCTTTAATTTTTTACAATTTATGTTGACAAAATGCTGTAGTCAAAATATAATTGTGAAAATTATTACAAATACACAAACGCCAATGGAGGTAATAAATGAGACCTTATTTTGAGAAGATGCAGGACTGGGGTAAACCGGCAAAGGAGAATAAGGCTAATGCCGAAGAGATCAAAAAGGTTGAACAGGAGATTGCCGGATTAGTCGAGAAGGCTAAAAACGCAGGTATTTCAAAAGAGACGCTAAATAAAAGGGGTGAATGGACGGTACACCAGAGACTCGAGTATATCATTGACCCGGGTACATGGACTCCACTCCATTCTCTATATGACCCTATGGATGAAGAATCAGGAACAACCGGCGTAGTTGATGGTCTTGGAAGAATCAATGGGAGATGGTGCGTTGTCATCGGTTTCGATAATAAGGTTATGGCGGGTGCCTGGGTAGCAGGTCAGCCACACAATATCCTCCGTGTTACGGATATTGCAAAGAGGCTGCATTGCCCGTTGGTCTGGCTTGTAAACTGCAGCGGCGTGAAACTTCCCGAACAGGAAAGGATGTATGCAGACAGAAGGGGCAGTGGAACGACCTTCTTTAGACATGCTGAATTAAATAAACTCGGTATTCCAGTTCTTGCTGCAATATATGGAACAAACCCTGCCGGAGGTGGATATCAGGGAATCAGCCCGACATTGCTTCTTGCACATAAGGATTGCAACATTGCAGTCGGCGGAGCAGGCATCGTGAGCGGTATGGCTCCTAAGGGTTATTTTGATGAACAGATGGCAGAGCAGATCATCGAAGCTACAAGAAAATTCAAATCCGTTCCTCCTGGAAGGGTTGAAATACATTATGACCACACAGGTTTCTTCAAACAGGTATTCCAGTCAGAAGAAGCGATACTCGATGCAGTGAAAGAGTGGGTGACATATCTCCCAGCATATAACCACTACAAGTTTTTCAGGGTAGCTGAACCGGCTGAACCCAAATTCCCGATAGAAGACCTCTACAGTATTGTTTCGTTTAACCAGAGAATGACATATAGCATAGAAGAGGTTATTGCAAGACTTTCAGACAACAGCGAACACATGGAATTCCGTCCGGATTATGGTCCTGAACTTTACACAGGGCTTATAAAGGTTGATGGCTTTTTGATGGGCATTGTTGCAAACAGACAGGGTATGATGCCGAAGGGTTATCCGGAATATGCGCCTTATCCTGGTATAGGCGGCAAGTTCTACCGTCAGGGGCTTATAAAGGTTAATGAATTTGTTTCGCTTTGTGGCAGGGATAGAATACCGATGCTCTGGATACAGGATACATCAGGTATTGATGTAGGTGATTATGCAGAGAAGGCTGAGCTTCTTGGTCTTGGACAGTCATTGATCTACTCGATAGAGCAGAGCGATCTGCCTATGATGACAGTGGTTCTTAGAAAGGGTACTGCCGCAGCCCACTATATCATGGCGGGCCCGCAGGCGAACAACAACAACTGCTTTACACTCGGTACTGCAACTACGGAAATATACGTTATGCACGGTGAAACAGCAGCGGTTGCAAGCTTTGCAAGAAGACTTGTAAAGGAAAAGGATGCAGGCAAACCTCTTGCACCCGTCATTGAACAGATGAACAAGCTGGTCAAGAAATACTATGATAAGTCAAGACCGGCATATTGTGCCAAGATGGGTCTTGTTGATGAGGTTGTCCCTATGAAGGATTTGAGAAAGTATTTTGTTGCCTTTGCAAACTGCTGCTATCAGAATCCGGCATCGATCTGTCCGCAGCACCAGATGATTCTCCCAAGAGTCATAAAAGGCTAAGGCTATATATAAGTAACTCAAAGGGCGGAAGTTATTTCCGCCCTATTTTTTCATCCACCAGTTAACCGCTATTTTAATAATGTTGACCGAAACGATACAATTGTTGTATTTATAGATAATCTCTGCATTTGTTTAAGGATGCCAAGATGAAAGAACGATTTTTTAAAGCCCTTCAAGACATTAAACAAAAGGGTAACTACAGGGTCATAAAATATATTAAACCCCTGACCGCGACTAAAATATTGTATAATTCGAGGGAGTATCTAAACCTTTGCTCGAACAGCTACCTTTCCATTCATGTGCATCATTATGTTATTGATGCGGCAAAACAGGCAATAGAGGTGTATGGTTCAGGCACGTGTTCCTCGAGAAGCGTATCGGGAAGTATTGACCTTTATGAGGAGCTTGAAAGGGAGATTGCATCGTATAAAGGTTATAGCGATGCCCTTGTATTTTCAAACGGATATATGGCAAACATCGGTATAATATCGACACTCACTGACAGGGGCGATACGATATTTAGCGATGAGTTGAACCATTCGAGCCTGATTCACAGCATGAGATTATCACGCGCAAAGAAGGTGATATACAGGCACCGAGATGTAGACGACCTTGAAAAAAGGATAAAAAGCGATAAAGGCAAGGGAAAGAAATTCATAGTTACCGAATCTATTTTTAGTATGGATGGGGACATTGCGCCTTTAAGCGATATATTCAAACTCAAAAAGACATATAACGTTCATATTGTGCTCGATGATGCACACGGCACAGGTGTATTCGGGGCTAAGGGTACCGGTGTCGAGGAAAGTTTCGGCCTTGCAGGTAGTATGGATGTGCATATGGCAACCTTTGGAAAGGCGCTTGGATCATTCGGTGCGTTTGTGCTTGCCGATAGAGTTGTGCTCGATTATCTTATCAACAGGGCGAAGACCTTTATGTATACAACCGCTTTGCCGGCATCTCTGTTGGCAACATCAATGGCAGCTCTTAGACTTATAAAAAATGACACATCATTTAAGAACGAACTTTGGGCGAATATTGATTATATGAGAGGAAACCTAAAAAATGCTGGTTTTGACCTCAAAGAAAGCGACGGCCCTATAATCCCTATTGTCGTAGGCGAAGATTCAAAGACCGTTAAGATGCAGGAAATGCTTTTGGATAAAGGGCTTTTTCTTCAAGCGATAAGACCACCGACTGTGCCCGAGGGGACCTCCAGACTCAGACTGACTGTAGTGAGAGGTTTTACGAAAGACGAAATGGATTATGCCGTTCAAACCATAATTCAGGTAGGAAAGACGATGGGGCTGATATAGATTTTTTCAATGTTCAATGTTCTATGTTTAGTGTTGAACCGTAAGAACCTAAACCGTGAACGTAATCTACTTTTATAGGTGGAGGTTATATGTACAGCAAGAAACAACTCGCAGATTGGGACAAAAGGTACGTCTGGCATCCTTTTACCCAGATGGAAGAATATATGGAATTAGAGCCGCTGGTTGTCGAAAAAGGTGATGGTTTTTATCTTGTTGATACGCACGGCAGAAGGTATATTGATGGTGTGTCTTCATTGTGGGTGCTTGTGCATGGACATGGCAAAAAGGAACTCGTAGATGTCATAGAAAAACAATCAAAACTGCTATGTCATTCTACATTGTTGGGGCTTGCAAATGTTCCGTCTGTGATGCTGGCAAGAAGGCTCATTGAAATAGCGCCGAAAGGTCTTTCAAGGGTATTTTACTCGGATAATGGCTCGACATCGGTTGAGATTGCCATCAAAATGGCATACCAGTATTGGCAGCAAAACGGCGAAAAAAAGAAAAAACGTTTCATATCTTTTGCTAATGGTTATCATGGTGATACCATAGGTTCTGTAAGTGTCGGCGGTATAGACCTCTTTCATAAGGTATACAGACCGCTGCTTTTTAGGAAGTACATGTCGCCAGCCCCATACTGCTACAGGTGTCCATTAAAACTCGATAAAGAGACATGCGGTTTTGCATGCGTTCAGGAATTTGAAAGGATAGTTAAAAAGCATAAGGATGAAGTATGCGCCGTTATTATTGAACCGCTCGTTCAGGGTGCGGCGGGGATGATCACACAGCCAGCAGGTTTTCTTTCCTCGATCTGGAAGATTGCAAAGGAAAACGGTCTCTTATTCATAGCAGATGAGGTGGCTACAGGTTTTGGGAGGACAGGCGCGATGTTTGCCTGTGAAAAAGAAGGTATAAAACCGGATTTCTTGTGCGTTGCAAAGAGTATTACCGGTGGATATCTGCCCCTTGCGGCCACTCTAACGACCGATGAGGTTTTCAGAGGTTTTCTTGGAAGATTCGAAGATTTCAGGACATTCTTTCATGGACACACCTATACAGGAAATCCTCTTGCGTGCAGTGTTGCAGTGAGGAATCTTGAATTGTATGACGAAGAACATCTGTTAGACAAAATGAAAGATAAGATTGCTCTATTGAAAAATGAACTGCAAAGGTTTTATCTGTTGCCCCATGTGGGAGAGGTTAGACAGGAAGGTTTTATGGTAGGGATAGAGCTTGTTAAAAGCAAAACGACAAAAAGGGCTTACCCTCCCAAAGAAAGGATAGGTCAGAAGGTTATACTGGAGGCAAGGAAGAGGGGTGTTGTAATAAGGCCGCTCGGAGATATCATTGTTCTTATGCCGCCGCTTGCTATTGATGAGGCAACTCTGAAAAAACTCGTTGATGTAACTTATGAAAGTATTGATATAGTTACAGATTAATAGTGGACATATCGGTGCGTATTTTTTGCGATGCATTGAATAGACCAACTATAGGTGAACTACGGGAGGTTACAGATGCGCATTGTAATGAATTATGGAAAAAAAGGATTGCCGATCGATATCCCCGAAGGGATTGAAGTCGATGTAATCCGTAAAAAGGATATGCCTGTGATTGGAGAGCCTGAAGAGGCGGTACGTTCTGCAATTGAAAACCCGGTGGGTTGTGATAACCTTCAAGAGATAATAAAGGATGGCACAAAAATTTGTATTCTCGTCTGTGATGTTACAAGACCTGTTCCTCATGGTGTCATTTTGCCTGTGCTCATTAAGGCATTGATTAATGCCGGGGCGAGACCAGAGTTGATTACCATTCTTATTGCAACGGGGCTCCATAGACCAAACGAGGGTGATGAGCTTAGGGAATTAATCGGTGATGACTGGATAATGCAAACCGTTAAGGTGGAAAATCATTATGCAAAAAGGGACGAAGACCATGTTTTTCTCGGTACCACGCCGCGAGGGATGCAGGTAAAACTCGACCGCCGTTTTGTAGACGCTGACATGCGTATTGCTGTTGGACTTGTTGAACCTCATTTCATGGCAGGTTATTCCGGTGGGAGGAAGTTGATTGTGCCCGGGGTTTCCCATCATGAAACAATCAGGGCGTTGCATTCGGCAAGGATGCTAAACAGCGAAAATGTGAACAATTGTATCATAGAAGGGAATCCGCTCCACGAAGAGCAGATAGTAGTAGTAAAAATGGTTGGAGGTGCCCTTGCACTTAATACGGTGATAGATGAAGGCCGCCGGCTATGTTTTGTGAATTTTGGTGAGATAGAAAAGAGTCACCTTGATGCCGTTTCATTTGCCCGTCCATTTTTCGAAATACCTGTTAAACAGAAATACAGAACAATTATCACAAGTGCTGCCGGTTACCCGCTCGACAGATATTTTTACCAGACAATAAAAGGTATGCTGGGCGTAATCGATATCCTCGAGACTGGTGGTGACCTTTTTATTGTCTCCGAGTGTTCAGAGGGTTTAGGTTCTGAAGAATATATAGAATCGCAGAGAAAACTTCAGGGTGTCGGCGTGGACAGGTTTATGGAAGAGGCATCCCGAAATGTATATGCCTCTATTGACGAATGGGGACCGGTGATGCAAATCAAGGTAATGAAAATTGGAACCATACATCTTTACAGCGAATGCCTGACCGCTGAGGAAAAGGCACTGACGTGTGTGCGTGTTTGCGATTCAATAAGTGATTCAATCAAAGATAGCGTTGAAGTAAAAGGCGATCACCTTATTGCCGTTATTCCAGAAGGGCCTTATGTAATCCCTGTTTACAGACCCGACTGCACATAGCATATCTACCCTTGACTTGAAAGTTTTTTGTTGAAATAATCTGGTTATTTGGTATCTGTTATACTATGCGTCTTATCTCTAAAATTTAATCCAAAACCTTTTCGCGCATAGGAGGGAACATGCAGTTTAGAATAGAGCATGATAGCCTTGGAGAAAAAGACGTACCTGTAGAGGCTTATTACGGTATACAGACGGTGCGGGCTATTGAGAATTTCCCTATCACAGGCATACCTATATCAGAATTTCCCTTCTTAATCAAGGCCATTGCATCGATCAAAGAGGCGGCAGCCGTTACAAACAAGGAACTTGGACTTCTCGATGCAAAGATATGCGATGCTATTGTAAAGGCATGCCGGGATGTGAAATCAGGGATGCTTGACCGGTATTTTGTGGTTGACGTAATTCAAGGGGGTGCAGGTACTTCGACCAATGTGAACGCAAACGAGGTGATTGCGAACCGTGCTTTGGAATACTTAGGGCATGAAAAAGGGGCATATAGATATTGTCATCCACATGACCACGTCAACCTTTCACAGTCAACCAATGATGTGTATCCTACGACACTTAAGATAGCTGCGATATGGTCAATGGATGGTCTAATTACAGCTATGGGTAAGTTGCAGGATACCTTTGCTATAAAAGGTGAAGAGTTTAGGCGTGTGCTTAAAATCGGCAGGACGCAACTTCAGGATGCGGTGCCGATGACGCTTGGACAGGAATTTACCGCCTATTCGGTTACTGTAGCTGAAGACATCGAACGCTTGAGAGAGGCGACCAGGCTTATCCATGAGATCAATATGGGTGCGACTGCTATCGGCACCGGTGTAAACACTGTTGAAGGTTATGCAGATCTGGTAAGAGATAATCTTATAAGGATTACGGGGTTGGCATTTGTAACATCACCTAATCTCGTTGAAGCAACGTCCGACGCCGGGGCATTTGTACAACTCTCCGGTGTTTTAAAGCGTATAGCTGTGAAAATCTCTAAGATTTGCAATGATATGAGGCTTCTTTCTTCGGGTCCGCGTGCAGGGTTGGCTGAGATTCAATTGCCTGCAATGCAGCCGGGCTCAACGATTATGCCGGGAAAAATAAACCCTGTTATCCCAGAAGTGGTGAACCAGGTTTGTTTTCAGGTCATCGGCAACGATATGACCATTACTATAGCGGCAGAGGCTGGTCAACTGGAACTTAATGCGTTTGAACCTGTTATTGGTTTCAATATCCTTCAATCTATGAAGTTGCTTACGAATGCCTTTAACGTTCTCAGAGAGCGCTGTGTTGTGGGTATTAGGGCAAATATTGAGCGCTGCAACGAGCTGATGGAGCGTTCGGTTGGTCTTGTTACTGCGTTGGTACCTATTATTGGATATGAAACGGCGGCAGAGTTAGCAAAAGAAGCGCTTGCTTCCGGGTGCACAATAAGGGAATTGATAATGGATAAGGGTCTTTTAAGTAGTTCTGAGCTCGAAAAGGCACTTGACCCGAAGACGATGATCCATCCTGGGATACCTAAAACCCCCAAAAAACCTGAAAATACGCAGAAAAAATACAAAAAGACAAACATCTAATTTTTGTTAAAATTATTTAAGACTATTCCTTGACAATTAATAAAAAATGAGTATAATTATGACTGCTTTAAGGTTGGCAAGTTCATTGAAAAGAAAATAGTAGGTCCTCGTTCAATTTTGAACATTTTTTCGGTTTGTTTTGAGAGTTTGATCCTGGCTCAGAACGAACGCTGGCGGCGCGCCTAACACATGCAAGTCGAGCGCGAAAGTTCCTTCGGGGGCGAGTAGAGCGGCGGACGGGTGAGTAATACATGGGTAATCTGCCCTCAAGCTTGGGATAACCCTGCGAAAGCGGAGCTAATACCTGATAAGACCACATAACATAAGTTGTGCGGTAAAAGGTGGCTTGAATTTATTCTGGCTATCACTTGAGGATGAGCCCGTGGCCTATCAGCTTGTTGGTGAGGTAAGAGCTTACCAAGGCTATGACGGGTAGCTGGTCTGAGAGGACGACCAGCCACACTGGGACTGAGACACGGCCCAGACTCCTACGGGAGGCAGCAGTGGGGAATATTGGGCAATGGGCGAAAGCCTGACCC
>Ga0116191_1002043_pt1 | contig 15701 bp, 16 predicted proteins | sample AD_UKC111_MetaG_FD_89897 | JGI IMG/M metagenome (GOLD analysis project Ga0116191, IMG submission 89897) | Active sludge microbial communities of municipal wastewater-treating anaerobic digesters from Hong Kong - AD_UKC111_MetaG | ecosystem: Engineered > Bioreactor > Anaerobic > Digestate...
ATCCTTTAATAGTAATTAAGTCAGGCGGAGAGAAAAAAGCCTGCTTTAATCCTGAGGGCTTGCTGCTGGAAACTACTATAGTTGCACTTGAGTTTTACCGCTACAATGACAGCTGGAAGCTTTCTGCCGTAGGGCATGGATATCGTGACGGTCTGAAAAGGCTGTGTGAGAGCTTCGGGCTAAATATTATAAGCTAAAAAACAGCCGGTTTTTGTGACCGGCTGTATTATTTTGCAAACATCTGAATTGTACATAATGTTGTATCAGCTAAAATAATTACAATCAGTATTATAGCTGTAATCTCAGAAGCTTTTGCTGGCATAAGCTTCGCTAGCAGAGTATACAGTTTAGGGTGAAACAGCTTAATCAGCAAAACGCATGCTGCACCAAAGCATAGGCAGATTATAACCGATACACGTCCGTTAATGTGATATTTCATGTAGGAATAATCCCACAGCTTTAGATGGAATATTTTTTCAATAAGATAGGAGCTTAAATATTCAAGTGTTCCTACAATTAATGTGGAAATTATGTAAATAACAGGGATACTTGCTTTTCGTCTGTAAAAAATTCCGATTATTCCGAAAGCAAAAAAGCCGTAGATAGGACAAATCGGAATATGAAGAAAACCTCTGTCTGCAAATCTTCCCCACATAGCGGAAGTATATATGGTTTCATATAGCCAGCCTGTGAGACTGAAAATTACAAACTCGATAACTAAAATGCTTTTTCTGACAGGCGGCTTTGTCTTGTCTGCAGTCATAATAACGGTTCTCCCCCTTATTTCAGCGATATAATATTGTTATTCTCAAATAGCAAATTATAGAATTTATTATTATATAAATAAAGCAAATGCAGTTTATTAAAACTGCATTTGCTATTAGCTTATCATATTTTATTGTAAATTTCAAGGGGTAAAGTGTTTTTATTCGTTATTATCAGACTGGTCAAGCACAATGTCAATATCAATATTTCCGCTGCTGCGTGCAAGTGTAACAGTCATTGTTTCTCCGGCTTTATGCTTGTTCTTGAGAGCAACAAGGTCGTCCATTGATTTAACCTTTTTGCCGTCTGCCGCAACTATAACATCACCCTCACTGATACCAGCTTTTGCCGCTCCGGAATTTGCTTCAACTGATACAACCACTACGCCGCTGTCAACCGGAAGTCCATAGTATCTCTGTACTGCAGGAGTAATATCTGTACCGGTTATACCGATTTTCGGCGTTGTATTTGTAACATATCCCTTATCCATGAGTTCATTTATCAGCGGCATAGCGTCTGTAATCGGTATTGCAAAGCCAAGTCCCTCAATACTGCTGTCAACAAGCTTGGAAGATGTAATGCCGATAACCTGACCGTATTCATTTACAAGAGGTCCGCCTGAGTTTCCTGGATTTATTGCCGCATCTGTCTGGATAAGTGTCATTTGTGTAGTTCCGCCTGTTGCAAGCTCAAATGAAATTGTTCTGTCGAGTCCTGAAACGATACCCTCGGAGGTTGAAAGCCCAAGGTCCGCAGGATACCCTATTGCAACTGCCTTATCACCCATGACAAGTGCGTCTGAATCTCCGAATTCGGCAGGTGTAAACCCTGTTCCATTTATTTTAAGTACTGCAAGATCACTGCTTGAATCGCTTCCTACAATAGTAGCGTCATAATCCTTCCCATCGGAGGTTGTAACAACAACCTTACTTGCTTTCTGAACAGATTTTGTATATGCATTGCTGTTGCCAAAACCAAAGAAGCCAAAGCCAAACTCGTCACCATTTCCATTATACTGGGTTACCTCTTCTTCAACAACATGAGCATTTGTAATAATGTAACCATCATCAGTCATTATGATACCGGTACCTGTTCCTGTGCCTGTTGAAAATGTTGATGTTACGCATACAACAGACGGAGTCACTTTCTTAACTATTTCCTGTGTAGAAAGTCCTGTGCTGTTGTCTGAAAGCTTTTCAATTTCAACAGAGCTTTTAGAAGCGGTATTGCTTTCCTCGTCAGCAGCTGTGGGAACACTTTGAACCTGCTGTTCGGTCTGAGAAACGGAATTATTGTTTATCATTGTGTTTGAGAGATATGCACCTCCGAAGCCAGAGGCACCACCGATAATTGTTACTGCAAGTATAAATGCCGCAGCCTTTCCGAAGCTGTTCTGCTTTTTAGGAACGCTTGGTTCAAGATCAATTATATTAGGGTTACGGTTATCAAAATTATCAAACATAGAATACCATCCTTTCAAATTTTCATGTTATTTTCAGACTGATTTTCATCAGCTTTTTGTTTTTGTTTACAGTTTATATAATAAAGCCTCCATGTGATAATCATGTGAAGCTGCTTTGAAAAATACAAGTAAATAAAAAGAAAATATCAGCCACACTGTAAAAGTATGGCTGATATTTTAGCAATTATTCATATGTAGAATTATTCCTTGCTGCTTTCTAATGTTACAGCAGTCTTATTTTCAAGCTCCGATAGCTTTATGCTGAAAAAGGTTGCATAATAATCGTCAACATCATTAACAGTATCATAAGTAAGATTCATAGTAAACTCAACGGTAAACGTGTTGCAGGTATAAGTTTCAACGTAAACAAGCGTCTGGTCAACACCCTCTGTACCGGTAAGAGTCCCCTTGGGAGTTGCTCCGTATTTTTTTGCAAGCTCTTCTTTTTTTGTATTAAAATATGACTCCGCTGTTTTACGGTCAATAACGCAGGTTACTTCCTCCATAAATGCATTAAGGAAATAATCATCCTGTTTATCATCATGAGTGAAATAATATGTTATAATAGAGTCGTCAGCATAATAGTACGCATTATCGGCAGGAATTACATTTCTGATTTCCATTAGATCTGTATCGGGATTAATGCTCCAGATTTCTGTATCAGTTTCATAATAAAGCTCTGTTGATTTGTCCTGCAGGCTGATAATTTTGTTCAAGTTCATTCCGAGTCTTAGCTTAGTTAAAATTCCACTGTATGAGCTTTCTGACGCGCTTGCTTCCTTGTCTTTGCCGCAGGCTGAAAAAGTCATAATACACATAAGAACAGCAAGCAAAAGGCTAATAGTTTTTTTCATAATTACACTTCCTGTCGGCAGGATAACACATCCTGATAATATTTAAACTAAGTATAATGTAATAATAATATAAAATGATATAAATGTCAATAGAATTATAATATTTGAAATACTTATTGTACAAACTAACCAAATAATACATAAAAACATCGGAACTGAATAACATATCTTCAGCTCCGATGTGCTTTTACATATCATATACCTGCTCGCTGGTGAGAATAGTAAAATCCTTTTCGGTTAATGCCTCAAGTGCTTTGTCGTTGTTATCAACGCGGAAAATTACATAAGCCTTATCAGCTTCTTTTGATATAAAGGCATACATATATTCAACGGTAATATTATAAGCATAAAGCGTATCCATAACAGCTGCAAGTCCTCCCGGCTTATCGGAGATTCCTACAGCAACAACATTTGTAAGAGATACCATGCAGTCATGATTTTTCAAGGCTTCAACCGCTTGGTCGGGTTTATTTACAATAAGCCTTAGTATTCCAAAATCCTTGGTATCGGCAATGGACAGCGCACGGATATCAATATCATTTTCCTTGAGAAGCTTTGTTATCCCGCACAGACGCCCCGGCTTGTTCTCAACAAAAACTGAAATCTGCTTGATCAACATATATAAACCCTCCTCTTAATGAAGCTTGCGGTTATCAATTACTCTTACAGCCTTGCCTTCAAATCTGGTAAGAGTTTTTGGTTCAACAAGAGTTATCTTAGCCGAAATGCCAAGAGTTGACTCAACAGCTGATTTTATTGCACGTTCATGCTCCTCAAGGCTCTTGACAGTATCGGAAAACATCTCTGCAGTAAGCTCAACCTTTATTTCAAGAGTATCGGTATTGTTAACCCTGTCTACAATAAGCTGATAATGCGGTGTGCTGTTTCCTAGTGAAAGAAGAACCGACTCAATCTGTGACGGGAACACATTTACACCTCTTATTATAAGCATATCGTCGGAACGTCCTCTTGGCTTAAGCATTTTAACAAGTGTGCGTCCGCATGAGCATTTATTTCTTGAAAGAACACCAATATCTCTTGTTCTGTATCTTATAATAGGAAATGCTTCTTTTGTTATGCAGGTAAAAACAAGCTCACCCTGTTCACCCTCAGGGAGAACCTCTCCTGTATCGGGGTTAATTGTTTCAACAATAAAGTTATCTTCATTGATGTGCATACCGGTCTGCTCTTCACACTCAAAGGCAACACCCGGACCGATTATTTCCGTAAGTCCGTAAATATCAAAGGCCTTAAGACCAAGCTTATCCTCAATTTCCTTTCGCATTTCTTCCGTCCAAGGCTCGGCACCAAAAATTCCTGCTTTAAGCTTTATATCGTCCTTAGATATGCCCATTTCCTGCATTGTTTCAGCAAGAAAAAGCGCATAAGAAGGAGTACAGCATATTATTGTCGAGCCAAAATCCTTTATAATGTTAATCTGTCTGTTAGTATTACCGACAGATACAGGAATAACTGTCATGCCAACCTTTTCGGCACCTCCATGAATTCCAAGCCCTCCGGTAAAAAGTCCGTAGCCGTATGAAACGTGCATAAAGTCGGTTTTATCTCCGCCTGCAGCAGTAATTGCTCTTGCGCAGCAGTCTGCCCACATATCAAGGTCATTATGTGTATAGCCGACAACAATCTGCTTGCCTGTTGTTCCCGACGAAGCATGAAGTCTTACAACCTGTTCCATTGGTACGGCAAACATTCCATATGGATAGGTATCTCGCAGATCCTGCTTGACAACAAAAGGGAGCTTGTGCAAATCCTCAACGCTTCTTATATCCTCGGGCTTAACTCCAGCCGTATCCATTTTGTCACGATAAAAAGGCACATTTTCATATACACGTCTTACTGTCTGGGAAAGCCTGAAGCTCTGAAGCGCTTTCATTTCATGGGGTTTGGCGCATTCTATCGCTTCATTCCAATACTTTGACATTATATTTCCTCCCTGTAATTCAGCTTTTTTTATTGCTGTGAGAATTTATAAAATTTGTTATCTGCCTGACTATCAGGCATACAAAAAAGCCCAAAATAAATATCATCCAATAATATAAAAGCATTTTCAGGATATCTTCCGCAAATGTAACTAAAAACGGAACAAAAAGCATAAGAGAACCAATAATGTTTACCAAAAGGCATATAAGGAAATCCGTAAGCCTTGATACATAATACTGCCCAGCAGCACCACTTATAAGAAAAGCGGCAGGAATAGCAATATTTATTCCAAAATTAGTTCCGGCAATTACTTCATTATCAGAAAAAAGTGTTACAAATGCTGTAAAAAGTGAAATAATTAAAAATACTATGAATATTACTGAAACAAAAAGAGCGTACTGTTTAACCTTTTCCTTAGTCACATTTATCAGCTCCTGAAAGAAAGCAAAGTTGTTTAAACTGTCATATAGATTGCCATATTATTAAAATTAAGCGTTTTTACCAAGTTCAAAGGCTTTTCTGTTAAGCTCAAGAAATTTAGGGGGAACGCATTGTTCTATAGCATCCTGCCAAAGCTTTTCATCAAAGCTGGTTTTTGCGGCTACAACTCCCATAAGCACTACATTAGAAGCCTTTGCATTTCCTGCCTGTTCAGCAAGGGAAAGAGCGTCAACAGCAGTAACTTCAACGTCAAGCGCCTTAATTTTTTCAACTATATCACTAGGATATTCAGCAGTGCCGGTAATTACAGGCATAGGGTCAAGACGCTGCGTTGAAGTGATGAGCTTTCCGCCCTTTTTGAGATAGGACAGCCATCTTGCAGCTTCAAGCTGTTCAAATGAAATAATAACATCAGCCTCTCCCTTTTCGATTATCGGTGAGAAAACCTTGTCGCCGTATTTAACGTAAGTTACAACAGAACCGCCTCTTTGCGACATACCGTGAACCTCTGACACCTTAACGTCATAGCCCTGTGCAAGCAGTACATTTCCCAAAAGGCGTGAAGCAAGCAGTGAGCCCTGACCGCCTACGCCAACTATCATTATAGATCTTGTTTCAGACATAATTATTTAATCCTTTCCTTGCGGCTTTAAAACGTCCGATTTAAGTTTCATGTATAAGCCGAAATTTTTCATAATAGGAATATAGCTGATAAGGAAACCGAAAAGTGCGGCAAAAACAACCGATTTTTTATTTTTACCAACCAGTGCTCCTATAAGAATACCAAATGAAATAAGACATATTTTTATAAGGGCAAAATCACTTACGTTAAGACTGCGGATATAACTCCTTATGTCCTTAAAATTTAGAACTGCTGTTTTAACTTCAAAAGACGGCTTTTCCATACAGATACTTCCTTTCAAAATTTTATTCCGTTATTGCTCCGAACTTGCAGACTTCTGTACAAATACCACAGCCTACACACTGTGTATGGTCAATAACTGCTTTTCCGTTCTTCATGGAAATAGCAGGACAGCCCAGTTTTAGGCACATTTTACAGCTCTTGCATTTATCGGGATCGATTTTAAGCGCCGGCTTATGCTGAACATATTTAAGCAATGCGCAAGGCCTTCTTGAAATTATTACCGACGGTTCAGAAACAGCAAGCTCTTCCTTTATAGCGGCTTCAGTTTGCTCAAGATTATAAGGATCAACAACTCTTACACGCTTTATTCCGACAGCCCTGCACAGCTCTTCAAGATTAACAGCAGCGGCAGGGTCACCCTTGAGGTTTTTACCTGTTGTAGGGTTTTGCTGATGCCCTGTCATGCCTGTAATAGAGTTGTCCAGTATTATAACAGTTGAATTTGTTGAATTGTAGGCAATGTTTACAAGTCCTGTCATACCGCTGTGCATAAAGGTTGAATCGCCGATAACAGCAACTGAGGACTTTTCTGCCTCGGCACCTCTTGCCTTGTTAAAGCCATGAAGTGCGCTGATTGAAGCACCCATGCAAATAGTAGTATCCATAGCGGAAAGCGGAGCAGAAGCGCCGAGAGTATAACAGCCTATGTCGCCGGAAACAGTTACTTTCAGCTTTGAAAGGCAATAGAAAAGACCTCTGTGAGGACATCCTGCACACATAACAGGAGGTCTTACCGGAACATTTTCAGAAAATTCTATGTAATCATTTTTCTTTCCAAGAAGCTTTTGGGCAATCATTGACTGAGAATACTCACCGATAAAAGAGAACATTTCCTTGCCGATAACGTCAATACCAAGCTTTTTGCAGTGAGTTTCAATAATATCGTCAAGCTCTTCAATAACATAAACCTTCTTGTATTTTGAAGCAAAATTCTTTATCAGCTCAATAGGCAGGGGATTTACTATGCCAAGCTTGAGATATGAAGCATTTTTCCCCATAGCCTCTTTAGCATACTGGTATGAAATTCCGCTTGTGATAATACCAATTTCAGTTTCGTTTTCCTCAATCGTATTAAGAGAAGATGTTTCGGAAAATTCAATAAGCTTTTTTGTACGCTCTTCTACAAAAACGTGTCTGCCCCTTGCAAAAGCAGGCATCATAACATATTTCTGAGGATTTTTTTTATATTCCTTCAAAGGCAGTTCTACTCTGTCGCAAAGCTCAACAGAGGATTGTGAATGAGCCACTCTTGTGGACATACGGACAATAACAGGAGTATCAAACCTTTCTGAAAGCTCATATGCCTCCTTGACAAACTCCTTGCATTCAGAGGAATCAGACGGCTCAAGCATCATAACCTTTGAGGCAATTGCATGATGACGTGAATCCTGTTCATTCTGGGAGGAATGCATTCCAGGGTCGTCAGCAACAGCAATAACCAAGCCTCCGTTAACTCCTGTGTAAGCCACAGTATAGAGCGGATCAGCAGCAACGTTAAGTCCAACGTGCTTCATGGCGCAGAAAGAACGGGCTCCTGCAATTGAAGCTCCGATGGCAGCCTCCATAGCAACCTTTTCGTTTGGTGCCCATTCAGCATATATTTCAGGGTATAAAGCAGCGCATTCAGTTATTTCTGTTGATGGGGTTCCGGGGTAGCTTGACGCTACAGTAACGCCTGCTTCAAAAAGCCCTCTTGCAAAAGCATCATTTCCAAGCATTAACTTTTTCATAAAAAACGAGTTCCTTTCTTTTAACCTACATATAAATTTATTATAACATAACAGCATCAGAAAATAAAGAGTTTTTAATAAAAATGCATAAATTAATCAATATTTTATATTATTATTGGCTATATTTATCGACAGTACATTTTAGCAAACGATAATTTTCAATCAAATCATCAATTTTATTATACCCATCTCTATATAATTCCAGCAAAATACTATCTGTATAATTTATTTTATTTAATTCCTTAAAAAAAGCATCGTTGTCGTATTCTCCTTCCCCGTAAAGCAGGCAGTCACCGCTTTTTCCGCAGTCAGAAAAATGAATATGTACAATGCTGTTTTCAAGAGCTCTGACCATGCTTATGGGATCTTCTCCGGCTCTGTGTGCCTGCTTTATATCCAAAACAAACTTTGCCTTGTCACCGAGATAGCTTTTCATTTTTTCAAGAAATGCTAAGCTTCCCGAGGTGCATCTTGAAACATTTTCCTGAGCAACACATACTCCGAAGCTTTCCGCAAGCTCCTGCAAAAGTGCAAATCTTTCAAAGTATGCTTCATCTGGAAATTTATTTTCATTCTTGTTTCCGTGAAGCACAAGTATTTCAGCACCAAACTCATTCATATAGTTTAGGTAGTTTTTATAATATTCCAAGAAATCGTTTATTCTGCGCTCATACTTTGTGAAAAACATTATTGGTTCAATTGAGCATGTGTAAGGATGAACAGATTTAACCTTTATTCCGGTCTGTTTTTGAATATTTTTCATTTGTGAAAGATACGGGTCAAACATTTCGCAATGAGTATTAACAAAAATTTCAGTGCATTCCACTCCTCTGACAGCAAGCTCATACAAGGATTTTTCAAGCTCCATCGGATACAGACATGCTGTTGATACTCCCGCCTGCATATTATAACCATCCTTTCTTAGCTTTGCGGTTGCAGCTCGAACTGCTAAAAATGAGGCGGCAAAGGAATTCCTCTGCCGCACACTTTTTAAAATTAATTTATTTTTTTGCAGCCGGTTTCTTTTTTTCACGGATACCTTCAAGTACAACCCAAAGAGGAGAAGCTATACATACCGACGAATATACGCCTGAAATCATACCTACCACCATAGGAAGCGAGAATGACAGTATGGAGTCAATTCCGTAAATAACTGCAACAATTGTAACAACAAGCATGGTTGCGATTGTTGTTATTGAAGTGTTTATCGAACGCACAAGAGTCTGATTAATACTGAGGTTAACAATTTCAGCTCTTGTCATAGTCTTTTTATAGAGCTGCTGATTTTCACGAATTCTGTCGTAGGTGATAATTGTATCGTTAATTGAATATCCGAGAATTGTAAGAATAACCGCCATAAAGTTTGCGTTTATTGACATATGAGCAACAACGAAGGTTCCATAAACAATTATACAGTCGTGAATAAGCGCAATTACCGCACATGCACCTGCAAGCCAGCCGCCGATATTCTTAAATCTTACTGCTATATATATAACAAGAAGAATTGAAGCAAACGCTACAGCAACAAGACATTTCTGAAAGAATTCCTTACCTGACGACGGTGAAATGTCAGTAGACTCTACAAGCTCAATTGAATTAGCAGCATATTTTTCCTGAATTACATTAGAAAGCTCATACTGCTTGTCAGAGGTAAGCCCTGTATTTGAAACTAGAGAAATCTGAATATTATTCTTTCCTGTTGAAAAATCCTTACCTGTTGTTACATTTACTGCAAGACCGCCAAGTGCGTCCTCCGCTGTTTTTTCAAATTCAGCAGTATCAATATCACCGTCATACAAATAAGTGATAAGTGTTCCGCCCTTGAACTGAATATCAAGCTTTACTCCGAAAATAAATGTAGAAAGAATAGAAACGGCTATAAGAACAATTGATATTGTAAAAAATACTTTTCTTTTTCCGACAAAATCAATATTAAATTTACGCATTTTTACCACCCCCGTAAAGCTTTGGATTTCTCATAATCCTGAATTTTGAGAGTGATGTAAGCATAAGTCTTGTACAAAGCACTCCGAAGAACAAATTCAGCAGAACGCCTACAGCAAGCGTAAAGCCAAATGAATAAATCATTCCGGCAGTTGACTGACCAAACATAAAGAATACAAACGACAACAGCTTTGAGAATATACTGTCAGGTGTTCCGAATGCGCCCATAAGGATAATTGCAACGATAACTGTTGTTACGTTGCCGTCAAGAATAGCTGTAAACGCTCTCTTGAAACCTGAATTTACTGCACCGTCAAGGGTTTTCCCGTTGTAAAGCTCCTCCTTGATACGTTCGGATGTGATAATATTTGCGTCAACGCCCATTCCGACAGCAAGAATAATACCTGCAATACCGGGAATTGTGAGAATTGAGCTGTTCATAAATCCAAAATATCCCGAAACAAATGCAAGAGTTGCAGCAATCTGTCCTGTAATTGAAATTACAGCAACTGCTCCGGGCAGTCTGTATACCACAATCATGAATACAGCAATAAGAGCAAAAGCAATTATTCCTGCAATAATCATAGCTTCAAGCGCTCCTGCGCCGAGGCTAGGTGAAATTGTCGAGAAGCTTGCAGTAACAAGCTTGAACGGAAGTGCGCCAGAGTTAATTTTATCAGCAAGCTGCTTTGAGCTGTCTGCATCAAAATGGCCTTCGATAATTGCATTTCCGTCAGTAATTACGGCACTTACAGTAGGAGCAGAAATCATTGTTTCATCCATCCAGATTGAAATGCAGCCGCCCTCTTCATAAAGCTTCTTTGTAGCATCGGCAAATTTCTTTGTTCCCTCGTCGTTAAGCTTCAGAACAACAACGTACTGAGCCGCACTGGATTCATCCGCATTCTGATATCCTGCATATGCTTGCCTTACATCTTTTCCCTCAAGAATAACATTTTCAGCTGTTACTCCGGTATAAACGCCAGAGGAATCTCGCTCATCACCCTCACGGAAGGTAAGCTGTGCAGTTTCGCCGAGCTCCTTAACTGCAGACTCAGGGTCAAAGTTTGCTTCCCCCTCTTTCCATGGGAAACGGACAATAATTCTGTCAGTATTTTTGTCTATATAGCACTCATAATCGGTAATGCCGAGGTTAATCATTCTCTGAACGATTACCTCTTTGGCAGAGTCAAGCTGATCCTCGGTTGCATCAACACCCTCCGGCGGAGTAAACGTAACATCTACGCCTCCCTTGATGTCAATACCGAAACGAATATTGTTTACGCCTTTAATATATACTGTTGACATATCGCCGTAATAATAAGTAAATCCAAATATAACCGATACGGTGAACAGCGCAATCAGTATAAACACAATGAAGAAAACAGGCTTTTTAACCTTCCTCACGATTTTACCTCCTGTTTAATCGGCCAAAAAAATGTCCGACACAAATTATCGTTTTATTATACCATTTATTATTAACCGTGTCAATAACCGCATGACTACTATTTCAATTTTTCATAAAATTAAGGTTTGTTTGTTTATATATGCTTTATTAATTCTTGACATTAAAACAGGAATATCTTATAATTATAAGGATATGTTCATTAATAAAATATAAGGTGGTTAATCAGATGGCTGTTGAAAAATCTATGGATAAAATAGTTAATCTTTGTAAAAATAGGGGCTTTATTTATCCCGGCTCTGAAATTTACGGAGGACTTGCCAACGCTTGGGATTATGGCCCTCTCGGCGTTGAATTCAAGAACAATGTAAAAAAAGCATGGTGGAAAAAATTTGTTCAGGAAAGCCCTTATAATGTCGGACTTGACAGTGCTATTCTCATGAATCCGCAGACTTGGGTTGCTTCCGGTCATGTTGGCGGCTTTGCTGACCCGCTTATGGACTGTAAGGAGTGCAAAACACGTCACAGAGCCGACCAGCTTATTGAAACACAGACTGATGTAAATCCTGCCGGCTGGACAAATGATCAGATGGCTGATTTTATAGAAAAAAACGATATCAAATGTCCTAACTGCGGCAAGAAAAACTTTACCTCAATAAGGCAGTTTAACCTTATGTTCAAAACCTTTCAAGGCATCACAGAGGACAGCAAAAATGAAATTTACCTTCGCCCCGAAACTGCACAGGGCATTTTTGTAAACTTTGCAAATATTCAGCGTACAACACGAAAGAAAATTCCTTTTGGCGTAGGTCAGATAGGAAAATCCTTCAGAAACGAAATCACTCCCGGCAACTTCATTTTCAGAATAAGGGAATTTGAGCAGATGGAGCTTGAATTTTTCTGCAAGCCTGGAACAGATATGGAATGGTTTGAATTCTGGAGAGGCTACTGCCGTGACTGGCTCCTCTCTCTCGGAATAAAGCCGGAGCATATGAAGCTTCGTGATCACAGTGCCGATGAGCTTTGCTTCTACTCTAAGGGCACCACAGATATCGAGTATCTTTTCCCATTTGGCTGGGGAGAGCTTTGGGGTATTGCTGACAGAACCGACTATGACCTCACACAGCATATAAAGACAAGTGGTAAATCGCTTGAGTATTTTGACCCTGATGACAATTCAAAATATGTCCCTTATGTAATTGAACCGTCGCTGGGTGCTGACAGAGTTACACTTGCTTTCCTTTGTGAGGCTTATGACGAGGAGGAAATAGGAGAGGGCGACGTAAGAACCGTTATGCATTTCCATCCGGCGCTTGCTCCTGTAAAGGCTGCGGTTCTTCCTCTTACAAAGAAGCTGAAAGAGCAGTCCTTTGAGCTGTACTCAAAGCTTGCAAAGAAGTTTAACGTTGAGTATGACGAAGCAGGTCAGATAGGAAAGCGTTACAGAAGGCAGGATGAAATCGGTACGCCTTTCTGTATCACCTATGATTTTGACACACTTGAGGATAACTGTGTAACCGTCCGTGACAGGGATACAATGGCTCAGGAGAGAGTTAATATTGACAGCCTTGTTTCATACCTTGAAGAAAAGCTTGATTTTTAATATGAAAAAGGGAATGACCGTAAAAGTCATTCCCTTTCGTTTATGTATTATAATAATAAGCTGCTTTTTAGCCCTTTGATGGTATATAAGGAATAAGTGCGCCAGCAAGCGAAGAAATAGGAAGAGTTTGGAGCCATACATGACCGGGACCTGAAACTCTTGTATTAAAAAGTCCTTCGCCCCCGAAAAGTGCATTCCCGATACCACTTACTGTTTCAATGTCAATTGAACAGGTTGCATCCATAGCAGCAAGATAACCAGTGTCAACTACCATTGATTCGCCCTTAGCAAGGTCATATTCAACAACGCTTCCGTCTATTTCAAGGAAAGCCATGCCGTTTCCGGAAAGCTTCTGCATAATAAAGCCTTCACCGCCGAAAAATCCTGCTCCAAGCTTCTTCTGAAAGAAAATCTCAAGCTTTACGCCCATTTCGGAAGCGAGGTAAGCTGATTTCTGAGCAACAATAGTTTTTGATGGAGAAATTTCCACAGCAAGGATTTGTCCTGGAACTGTTGATGCAAATGAAATTTCGCCGGGGCCTCCCTGTGCGGTATAGTTATTCTGGAAAATGGATTCCCCCGAAATTGCTCTTGAAAGCATTTTGCCAATACCACCGCCTGCATTGGTTGCCATCTGCATATTGGGGCTCATCCATGCCATTGCGCCCTTCTGGCAAGCCATTGTTTCGCCTGCATTAAGTCTGCACACTACAACCGGAAATGGTATTCCTTTAATCTGATACTGCATATCAATACCTCCTATAATTTAACATGTTGCAACATATACGCATAGACATTAACACTTATATAAAAATAATACCACAATATATTAAAAAAGTCAATTAAAACTGAAAATATTACGTCGCAAACCAATTTTTGCCGTAAATTAAGGCTTCAAAAAATCGCTGTTTAAGGCAATTCAAAGAACATTCATCAGTTCCAGAACAGCAGGCTTAAACAGCGGCTTTTAAAGCGCTTATTTTAAATTATTTGAAATAACATATCCATGATGAGGAGATTTGCTGACAATATTAATAGCTTTAGTAATTGCAATATCAATATCAACCATTTTCTGTATGTTGGAGCAGTTCAGCTTTGAATAAAGCTCGCCCTCATGAGAATTAACATACTGCGGCTTCAATGAATTAAGCGCATAAGCCATCATGTCATAAAAGCATTGCTCACATTTGCAGCAGTCGTAATTCTTTAAAAGCTCTTCCAACCTTTGACGAACAATTATTTCCGTCATGTTAATTAAAGCCATAACTTCCTCCATGATAATCAGTTAACAATTAACACTTCTTCCGATTACTTCAATGCACATTCTCCCGTTATGATACGGGCATTTCCATGGGTTAACCATGGCTACAGTCATCATAGGCTTACCCTCGTAAGTTGTTTCGCCCCACCACTCAGAGCCGTCACGCTTGTCAATCTGATATGTCTTTATCCATTCCCATACAGACTTTACCGTATCAAGATACTTTTTATCCCCACTGTTCTGATATGCGTTTATATAACCGACAACGCTCTCAGCCTGAACCCACCAAACACGCTTATTATCAATTTTGTCTTTGTCTCTTTCGTTGTTAAGTGCGCCATTTTTAAAAGCAAGAGTGTGTATGTTTTCAGCAATCCGCAGATTGATACTTTTCCATTCCTCCTGCAGCTTCTTATCACCGATAACCTCACATGCCCTGTCAAGTAGCCATGAGGCTTCAATATCATGACCGTACGAATGTATATCTCCAATAACGTTAAGATTTTTATCAAAGAACACAAGCAGCTTGTTGTTTTCAGAATCAAAAATCTTTTCCTTTGTAATACTTAGCAGGAATTTAAGGCGTTCAAGAACTCTGCCGTTTTCTGATACCTCATAAAGAACCGTGTAGGCCTCAATAAGATGAAGAACAGTATTCATTGTCTTGTCAGCCATCAGACCATTTTCCGAAAGAGCGTCGTTATCAATAAGCTTCCAGTCAGATGAAAAAGCCTCCATATATGCAATGTCATCAGTACATTTTTCTTCAACGGTATTAAACAAAGCAAATGCAAGGTCAAGAGCTTCCTTATCCTTTGAAGCTTTAAAGTATGCTGAAAGAGCATATATTGCAAAAGCCTGATTATATGTATGCTTCATGCTGTCTGAAACAGAACCGTCATACTTCATCATCCAGTATACTCCGCCGTTGGTATAATCAACGCAGTATTTTTTCAGAAACTCATAAGCATGTGCCGCATTTTCAAGATTTTGATTTCCGCCGAGAGTAATATAACAGCTTGAATAAAACCAAAGTATTCTTGAATTTAATATTACACCCTTATCAGCCTTTTTGTCAACCATCAAATTGTTATCCATGTAGCCGTAAAATCCGCCGTATTGATTGTCTTTAAGCCTGTTCCAAAACGGAATAATATGGTTTTGGAGCTCAGCTCTGCATTCTTCAATCAGCATTACAATACAATTCCTTTCTGCTATCTGTTGCCGAAACGATTCATAACAAGACCGGTTATTAGCTTTGGATAGAAATAAGTTGATTTTTGAGGCATTTTTTCGGAGGCAAGAGCAACATCTCTTATTTCCTCAACCTTAGTTGGATTTAAAATAAATGAGCAGTCTGCATTTCCGCA
>Ga0116191_1002046_pt1 | contig 15696 bp, 11 predicted proteins | sample AD_UKC111_MetaG_FD_89897 | JGI IMG/M metagenome (GOLD analysis project Ga0116191, IMG submission 89897) | Active sludge microbial communities of municipal wastewater-treating anaerobic digesters from Hong Kong - AD_UKC111_MetaG | ecosystem: Engineered > Bioreactor > Anaerobic > Digestate...
CTTGGTGATGTAGATGGCTTCTTCTATGGCGGCGTCTCCGTTGCCGACGACCACCACGGTCAAATCTTCGTAGAATTCGGCGTCGCAGGTGGCGCAGTAGGACACGCCGCTGCCTCTCAGCTTTTTCTCACCTGGTATGTTGAGCAGGCGGGGCTGGGAGCCGGGGGCTAAGATTACTGCTCTGGCCTGATACTGGACGCCTTTTTTGGTTTTAACTGTTTTAATTTCTCCATCGAGATCTACTTCTGTTATTTGGCCTTTGATGATCTCAGCGCCGAATTCTTTGGCGTGGCTGGCCATGGTTTTCATTAAATCGGGACCTGTGGTGGATTTAAAGCCGGGGTAGTTTACTATCTCCCTGGTGGTAAAGGCCATGCCGCCTACGGCGCCTTTCTCCAGGATCGCTGTTTTGAGTTTGGCTCTTGCTCCGTAGATACCGGCGGCGAGGCCGGCGGGTCCTCCGCCCAGTATCAGCAGATCGTATACTGACATTGACTAGTCACCTCAAACGCTCATCATCTATTGCTTACAGCAATTCTTCGATCTTTTCTTCTAACTGTTCTTCCTCGACTTTGCCGGCGAGCTTGCCTTGATACTCGCCGTCTTTAAAGAACAGCAGCTGTGGTACTCCTCTGAGGGAAAACCTGTTATACAGGTCTCTTTGTTCTTCTGAGTCAACGCGGTAAAAGCCGAATTTATCTTTGTACTTTTCTGCTATCTCTTCTACCATGGGCACCACTTCGGCGCATACGTGACAGGTTTTCCGGCTGAATACCACCAGGCAGTTCTCGCAGTTGTCGTAAACTATTTCTTCGAAGGTGACCGCGTTCAGGTTTTTGAGTTCCATTGTTATTGCCTCCGTCCTAGAACTCTTCAGATAAGATCTGGTACACAGGCGCCCCTTCACATTGGGCAGGCATTCTGACACCGCCGATAACAGCAACTGTCGGGGCTACATCGACTTCACGGATAATACGGTCGGTCTTAAAGCCGGTCTTAAAGCCCGGTCCTGCCGCCATAAAGATTGGCGAAACTGAGGTGCCGCCGTACCCGCAGGTCGTGGACAGGGAATCGCAATGGTCGTAGTTATAGCCTTCCGCCGTCCAATAAATGATATCGCCGGATTCAGGGCCGCCCAGGCCGAGTAAAACAGCGTCTTTGTTTCTTAAAGCCATGGCAATAACTCTCTTGCCGGTCACACTATCTTTATAGCCATAAAGAGCAGTCATGATTTCTTCCTCTACTTCGTATTGATCTTCAGGCTCAACAATTCCGTATTTATCCCGGCCTTTAATATTGAGATAAATATGGTTGCCCCGGTTGGCAACGGCTTTGGTTTTGGCCCAGTCGATTTCTTTAAGATCATTGCCCTCGGCATCTTGCTTAATGTTGGTGAAGCCCAGCTCTCTCATCAGGGTAACGTTTAGACCCGTCATATCCCCAATCAACGGCGGATTATGCTCCGGACAAACGGCCGCATGGTCGGAGACAATCAACACCGTCCATCCTTCATCCAGTAAATGCAGGAAGCGGCCGATATAGCCATCTGTCTGCCGGTAGACATCCTCGAGCATTTGTTTGTAATCTTCCGGGGTCCCCTTGCCTCCCTTTTTTAATTTATGGATAATCATATGGCCTGCCAGGTCAACATTATGGAAATGAGAGAAAATGATTTCGAAGTTTTCTTTTTCGATCAGATAATTAAGCACATCGGCCTGCCAGTCAGCGCTAGCCTGCCAAGTAGCGATCATACATTCCCTGGCGATCTGAACACTGGCATTACCAATCAGACAAGTCGGTTGAGGGAAGGCTATATTCTCGGTTACAGTTTTAAACAAACTGGCAGGGTGCCACAAATCGTCGTTAGTAGTATCCATACCGGCTGAAATCCACATTCTGACTTGCTCGCCATTGGGCTCCAGATACAATATCCGCATATTGCGGTTAGCGATGACTTTCTTATCATCGTCTTTAATGGCTTCATCCAGCAGATCCCTCACATACACACCCTGTTCCAGGACGGCCATCGGTTCCGTTTCTTTCTTAGACTTATAAATGGCTACTCTGTCATAAACACCATCGGCATTTTTCAAAATTAGACACGGTCTGCGAATCAACCCACCAGCGTGTAACATGGTGAATTCCCTGGCATCTGCCGGCGCATCCGCCCAGCCAGCCGCGTCCTTGATCGGTGAGTAGACCACATCAAAGGGAGTTTCCGGCAAAGCACCCTCGCCATCCTCCTTGGTCAGCAAAATCCTGGTCTTTTTCTTGGCTTTTACACTTTCAGCCAAATTATAGGTGCTTTTCTGAACCTTCAGATCGCTGATGACGCACGGTACTTCACCTTCAGTGGCTGCTTGTTTCTTATAGGTCACTTCTTCAGTCTTGACGCTGGCAACCAGAATTTTCTCAGGATCAACAATGGCTACACCCATATTTACATTGCCAGGCTGTGTGCCATCTACAACACTGAGGTTAGGGCTAGTTGAGGTTGGAGGCCATGAACTGCCCGGCCAATGCCAGACGAGGGTCTTCTTACCGGCTTCAGCAAAAACATTCCATAACTGCTCAGCCTGACACTTGGACGAGTCCAAATTATACTCGATGACGTCCAGAGAGTCTTTTGACTGCCGGTAAAAACAAGTTATCCCATGGGTTACCGGATAAGCGCCGGTGGCCAAAGTAGTCCACATAGGAGGTGTAACTGTCGGCTGCGCTCCCAGCATGACCAGATCTTCTCTCTGTGCGCCCCGTTCTATAAATTTTTTAGTATTAGGCATTTTGCCTTCAGCAACATACTTCTTCGTTAATTTGGGGTCCATACCGTCGATGCCTAAAACTAAAATCTTATCCGCCAGTGCCTTTCTGCTTAAACTCATAACCTCACTCCCTAAAATTAATGATTCTTTGTGTAAGTCTTAATCTCCGATATTGCGCGCTATACGTGAATTATTTACTTACTAATCATCATTATAAGTAAAGAGAATATATTGCATAGCAGAAGTACTGGACCACAATCGAATGGCTGCAAATAATAATTGCAACAAAAAACAACAGAAAAACAGAAATGTTTCAAGACAACAACGCTTAATTTGTTATCTTGAAACATTTCTTTCTTTTAGCAGCGGCATAGGGTTTCATTGAAAAAACACAAGGGTATCAAGGGAAAATTGTGGACGTAAGAGATTGGGAGTCTGATGCTGGGTCAGATGAAGCTTTTCAGAATACCCAAAAACAGATCAATGACTTTCTGGTTTTGGATATAAGCCTCTTTGTTGATCAACAAGGTGATGATGGGGGTTGGCGTATTTTTCAACGGAATAAAGGACAATTTCTCTTTATGTTTAAAGTAATTAGCGCTTTTAATTGATAATTTACTTGTAAAACCAATCCCCTGCCCGGATAAAATCGTTTCTTCAAATGTCTCCAGACTGTTTGTGGTAATTTGAATTTGCGGGTTATAACTTTCTTTCAATGCCAGGACGGCAGGAACGTTAATTTCATTTCCTTCACGATAAACTACAAAAGGATATTGAAGCAGCGATTTAGGAGTAACAGCCGTTTTTTTCTTGGCCAGCGGGTGTTCGCTGCTCATGACAATATAAGATTTGTCAGTCAACAGATAATCGATTAGAAAGGGGCAATCTGGTGCGAGCCATTCTAATGGTGTTTTATGTATGGTGATGAAGCCCAACATGATTTTTTGTTGCCTGATATTGTTCAGGATTTCCGCCATGGTTGTTCTGGTGACATCAATAGTTATTTGTGGATACTTTAACAGAAACTGTTTGATGGTTGGCTGGACCAAGCTGTAGTTGGGGATCGCCATAGTTGAAAGGTTGAGATGGCCTTTAGGCGTAGCGACGTTTCGGCCCTCTTCGATTTTGGCAATAGCTTCCTGCAACTCAGCCAGCTTGTTTAAACAGGCTGTCGCAAAATTGGCCGTTAGCTGGCCGGTTTCCGTCAGGGAAACCCCCTGGGCACTGCGGTTTAGCAGACAGGTGTTTAATTCATCTTCCAGATTTTTAATGCTTACATTCAGGGCTTGGTGGGAAATATTGAGGTTTTCGCTAGCCTTATTGATAGAACGGGTCTTGGAGATTTCCAGCAAATAAAGTAATTGCTGAGTACGCATTGTTTCTCCCCCTTGTTAATAATAGGATAGACCCTGGTACTTAAGACTATAATGTTTATATCACAGCAATCTGGTGAAATCAAACACATTGTACCAAAGTATGCTTTTTATTTATTTTCAAGAGGGCAGCTTACCTGATTTTGCTATGACTGTTTTCGAACCAATAAAGCGCTGCGTTGCCGTAGTCCGGGATGAACAGTACCCGCTGCCTGTTTACCCCGGAGACGAAGGAAAATGGTATGTCACGCAAATAAATTACCCGGACCAACAGCAATGATGGTGCTAGAAGACGGAAAATGGAAATGGGAAATCCCGCAACCCTGATAAACCAGGGCTGCGGGCCCTTTTTTGTCCAGCCTTTTTTACTGTTTATCTTACGTAATTTATTACCTCTTTGCTTCTCGGAGGCGGCGCCGGGTTTTCGTCTTTATACCCGAGCGCTATGGTGCAGACATGATTGTATCCCTCAGGCATCCCCAGTTCCTTTCTCATGGCGTTCCCTTTTTCTGATGCAAAAAGCAAACCGGAGGAGGCGATCACGCAGGAGCCGATGTTTTGCGCTTCCGCCGCCAGTGTGATGTTCTCAGCGGCCAGGCCGCAGTCGACATGTATCCACGGAGCTTTTTCATCCGCCGAGATCAGAATAACTGTGGGAGCATGATAAAAAGTGTGGTAATCAGGGGAAGCTGCTCTTTGCTTCAAAAATTCATTTCCCGAATTGTTGATGTTTTCCCTGATTATGCCCACCATTTTGTCAAGCATGGCCTTGCTCTGGATCACGGTGAAATGCCATTTCTGCTGGTTCCTGGCGTTCGGCGCGTAAACAGCGCAGTCCAATATTTCCTGCAATTCCGTGGCGGAAATTTGTTCAGCTTTGTACTTTCTGATCGCCCTCCTGTTTTTAATAACCTTTAGAGTATCATTCACATTTTACCAACCTTTCTAGAAGTTTTTTCCTGTTGAAGACTCATCCTGCTGTTCATCCGCTGACAGGCCTCGTCAATCTCATCCCTCGACATGCGCATTAATTTTTCAGATGGTCCATAACCAATTTCCAGGTCTCCCCTTTCGAAGCCTTTAAACACAGCGTCCGCAAATTCTTCCAGGGGCACTCCAAAAGTGTGCAGGCCGGCCCCGCCCAAATCAGTGTTTACCGCGGGCGGCGCCACCTCAATAACACTGACGTTCTTATCTGCCAGCACATGTCTGAGGCTCATGGTAAAGGAATGAAGCGCCGCCTTTGTGGCGCTGTAAATTGGAGCTATGGCCATGGGTGTAAAGGCCAGTCCCGAGGTTATGTTGATGATTGCAGCGTTTGGCTTTGCGGCCAGGTGAGGGATAAAAAGCATGGAAAGATGGACGGGCGCCGCAAAATTTGTTAATATTTCCTCCTGATAATAGCCCCATTTTTCCTGCGCCAGCAAGAGGTCCATCCGGTGCTGAACACCCGCGTTGTTTACTAAAATATTTAAATCAGGAAAGCTCTTTTTGACCCAATCAAACAATAACTGTCGTTCCACTTCGACAGAAACATCACACCTGCGAATTTCGAGCTCCGGGAATCTCCGCTGAGCTTCCCGCAGCTTTTCCTGCCGGCGGCCGCAAATAATCACTTTGTTGCCCCTGGCCAGAAAACGTTCCACCAGGGCCAGCCCGATACCGCTTGCTCCCCCTGTAATCAGCACGGTGTTGCCCGATAAATTCATTTTACCTGCCCTCCCATACCTTTAGCATGCTTTAATTATTATACTCTTTAACAGTGTTTCCAACCCAGAGAAACCTGCTCATGAAAACAATATATCTGATTAAAACACTTTCTGCTAGTCAATTTCATTTTATAAAATCTTAACAGAAGCTTAATAGTAAATTCATTTTAAGCTGATATAATCTATATACCCTGTAAAACAACAAACAAAAGAGGTTATAAAATGGAGAACCGGAACAACACAATCGTAGTAAGCGGCGATATCTGCATCAATAAACTTCTTTGGACTACCCTGCCGCAGAAACAGAACGGCTGGAACTGGCAAACGCATGAAAACATGCACAAAATATCATTGCCGGGTGAATCCGTGCTATTGGCCAGACTCATCTCTCTGGCAATCGGTCAGCCTGTCCTTGCGCCGGATATGGGGGATATGGAAACCATAAACGCAAACGAATTCCTTCATTCCACAGCTGAGATAGCGCCATTCCCCAGAATCCCAGGCGGAAAGGACACGAGTAAAGTATACCGGATCAGCCGCTTTTTTGGTTTTACAGGAACGTCGTCCGGATTACCCAAACTGCTTCCTGTTGTTGATGATGACGCGGACGCGGCCATGGTCGTCATCGATGACGAGAACAATGGATTCAATGAGCACGTGGAATTTTGGCCGCTGGCCCTGAAAACAGAAGGGAAAAACCCGCTTGTCCTGTACAAATTGAACAATCCCAACATGTCCAGCACATTATGGAAGCACCTGGTGGCAACCCATATTGAAAAAACGATTATCATCATCAACAGCGAAGACCTTCGCGCCAAAGGCGTGAACATCAGCAAAAGCATCTCCTGGGAAAGGACGGCGCAGGACTTTGTGTGGCAGTTGAACAATAACCCGAATCTTTCTTTTCTAGCGGGCTGCAGGCACCTGATCTTCACTTTCGGACTGGAGGGCGCAATCTATTATAAATACAACGGGATTTCCGAGTCCCGCCTTTATTTTATGCCTTATGAATTCGAGGGAGATTTCCTGAAGCAGATCCAGGGGGGGATGTATGGATACACCTCCTGTTTTGTGGCCGGGTTGGTAAAGAGTATTGTTACGCATGGAATGAAGGAGGAAGAACTTTTTTTCTCAATCAATGACGGCATTCGCGCAGGCATTGTAGCCGCGCAAAAATATTATGTCGAAGGTTTCGGCGGGAAAGCGTCTGCAATTACCTTCCCGAACCCGAAAGTCTTTTTGGAAGATGACAGTTTAGCAATTTCCAAAGAAAATGTACAGGATGTGAAAATCCACATCCCCATTAATAACGACAGTCAGGACACCTGGTATATTTTAAATGACAAAAGCCCGTCCAACCTGGTGGAAATCGCCGCGGAAATCGTAAAAAGCGGTTATGAGAAGGTCCTGAAGTTTATCCCGGTGGCCCGGTTTGGGCAGTTGAAAACTGTTGACCGCACAGAGATTGAAAGTTACCGGAGCATCAGCAACCTGATGGGCGAGTATATTGCAACGAAAAACGCAGTCAGGCCTCTTTCCATTGCTGTATTCGGGACCCCGGGCTCCGGAAAATCATATGGTGTGACTGAAGTAGCCGCAAATATCGCACCTGACCTGATCAAGAAATTGAATTTTAATTTGTCACAGTTCCGGTCGCCTGACGATCTTGCAAAAGTCTTTCACAAAGCAAGGGACTTTTCGTTAGAAGGGAAAATACCACTGATTGTTTTTGATGAATTTGACACTTCTTATGAAGGAAAGCTGGGCTGGCTGAAGTACTTTTTAGCTCCCATGCAGGACGGACTGTTCAGAGAAGAGGATACGGTACATCCCATCGGGAAGGCGATTTTCGTATTCGCAGGCGGGACCAGCAGCACATTTGAAGAATTCTGCGGCGAGACAATCACGGATGACGAGGAAAAGAAAAGGTTTTTAACGGGGTTTAAAAGCGCCAAGGGTCCGGACTTCATCAGCCGTTTGAGGGGCAACGTCAACATACTTGGGCCAAACCCGTCTAATCATCAGGTGGACCAGTTGTTTGTAATCCGCAGGGCCATGCTGCTCCGTTCCTTATTTGAGAGAAAACTCCCCCACCTGGTTAACGACAGAGGCGAGGCCCAGATCGATAATGGTGTATTGCGGGCGCTGCTGAAGATTCCCAGATACAAGCATGAATCAAGGTCTATGGAAGCAATCATGGACATGAGCATACTGACCAACGCAAAAAAATGGGAGCAGTCCTACCTTCCTTCCAAAGCTCAGTTGAAGCTGCACGTTGATGAAGAACAGTTTACCCGCTACTTGATGCATGATGTTTTTTACAGTGAAAAAGTTGAAAGCCTGGCAATTGCCATTTATGAAATGATCCAAAACAAAAGTCATTGGGAAACTCTGTCCGAGGAAGAAAGAAATTTCTACCGGGAGCATATAAGGCAAATCCCGGACGCCCTGGTACTGCTTCAATATGATATCGTTTCAGTCCTTGAAAAAACTGCAGCGATCAAATTTAGTGAAAAAGAAATCCGCAGCCTTGCCGAATATACACATGAAAACTGGTTTGCCCAGAGAAAAGAGGCGGGCTGGAAATTCGGTGAAGTTTATGATCAACAGCTTAAAACCGACCCGCGCCTGGTTTCCTGGGACACTTTAAATGATGAGTGGAAAAAGCGCGTCAGCAGCATGGTGGAAAACTGGCCCGCCATCCTGGCCAACGCGCACTTTAAAATGGAGCATCTGAAACCATTTAGTTAACTGGAAACAACAGACGGATAACCGCCAAACCACCACAACAACCACCCTCCTGGGTGGTTGTTCATCTTTATTCAAAACACAAGTCTTGACATTTGATTAGCAAAATTATATAAGTAAGTAGTTGACATAATAGCATAGGGGGGTATACTATATTGGCAAGGGGACTTAATATTAAATCTAAAAGATGGTGACTATATGGATGAGATAAAGGACTCCCGCCCTAGTTGTCATGAGGGTCCTGACAATGGTAAACGGCTTAGCCATCATAGTGAAAAAACAATCCGCGAACTTGTCAGCAGAATGAACCGAATTGAGGGGCAAGTTCGCGGCATTAAGGGTATGATTGAGCGACATGTGTATTGTGATGATATTTTGAACCAGATTTCTTCCGCCCAGGCAGCTTTACATGGAGTAGCCAAACTTTTATTAGAAAAGCATATGAAATCCTGCGTTACAGAGCAGCTGCTGGCCGGTGATGAACAAGTGATAGATGAAGTCCTAAAAACCATCTTCAAACTACTTAAATAAGTAAAGCGATATGGGTAAAGGTAGTTTTTCTTTAATCGTACTTATGCAGGTGATACTATGGTTGATACTGTAGAATGTAAGAGTCAGGCTCAGATAGAGATTCCCGTTTATGGCATGACTTGTGAGCATTGTGTCCGGCGGGTGGCTAAAGCTTTGGAGAAACTTCCGGGTGTGGCAGACGTCCAGGTGTCTTTGGCAGACTCCAAGGCGAGTCTTCACTTTGATCCGGAGCAGCTTGACATTTCCGCAGTACAGGAAGTGATTGAAGAAGCGGGATATTCGACCGTTCCTGCTCCATATGCAGGAGCAGAGGAGTCCCAAGAAAAAAGCGGTGTGTGCAAAGAGGTGGAACAATCTCACTTAGAAGCAGATGGAGTACCTGATAACTTAGTTGGCGAGGATCTTAAGAAGCAGTTTAAGGTAAGCGGCATGACCTGCGCCAACTGTGCTTTGACCATTGAACAAAAGCTCAAAAGGACCTCCGGTGTACACACAGCCTCAGTGAACTTTGCCAATGAGACGGTGACTGTCGAATTCGATCCCCGGACGGTAAGCTTAAGCGACATCTTTGAGCAAGTAAAGGATGCCGGCTATATTCCCCTGGAGAGAGAGGACGAAAAACAAGACGACCGTAGTTTGATAAAACAGCGCAATTGGCTCATTTTTAGTGCGATTCTTTCTTTGCCTATTATGCCGCTCATGTATCTCCCCATGACGAGACCATTGATGTATACAATTCTTGTTTTGGCTACCATCGTGCAGTTTACGGCGGGTTGGACATTTTATCGCGGCGCTTACCACGCCTTGAAAAACCGCTCGACCAATATGGATGTCCTGGTTGCAATGGGAATCACTGCTTCTTATGGGTATAGTGTGATGACGACTTTCAATATGTTCTTCCCGACTCTTTTCTTCGAAGGTCCAACTTTCTTTGATACGTCAGCCTTGTTGATTACCTTTGTGCTTTTCGGGAAATATCTGGAGGCCAAAGCGAAAGGGCGGGCCGGGCAGGCGTTAAAACGGCTGTTAGAGTTACAGGCCGATAAAGCGCGCTTGCTTGTCAATGGCGAAGAAAAGGAAGTGGCAGCGGCTGATCTAAAAATCGGCGACGTTGTCATTGTTAAACCCGGAGAAAAAATACCGGTAGACGGTGAGATTTTGGAAGGACAAACCAGCATCGACGAGGCCATGCTGACCGGGGAGTCGATACCTGTTGAAAAGGGAGTCGGCGCCCCTGTGATCGGGGCTACCATAAATCGTTCCGGAAGTATTAAAGTAAAAACGACTAAAACAGGTAAAGATACGGTGCTTTCCGGGATTATCAAAATGGTGGAAGACGCCCAGGGGGTTAAACCGCCGATCCAGCGCTTAGCCGACACGATCTCGAATTATTTTGTTCCTGCGGTTGTAACCCTGGCCTTAATCACATTCTTAATTTGGTATTTCGTTCTTCATAGTACCTTTGTTTTTGCCTTTACAGCAGCAATTGCCGTCTTGGTCATCGCCTGTCCCTGCGCATTAGGCTTGGCGACCCCGACGGCTATCATGGTCGGCAGCGGCGTCGGCCTTAACCGTGGCCTGCTCTTTAAGTCCGCAGCGGTGCTGGAAGCTATCTCAAGTATAAAGGCTATCGGTTTTGACAAGACCGGCACACTAACAAAAGGCGCTCCGGAGGTTACGGATATAATAGCGGCCCATCCGTTTAAAGAAAAGGACCTGTTAAAAATAGCGGCAGCCGGGGAAAACCCCTCCATCCACCCCCTGGCTCAAGCAGTCGTGGCCCGTGCCGGGAAGGAAGCGGTAGAAATCGCTGAAGTCAAGGATTACCAAGAGGAGAGCGGCTTTGGCATAGCTTGCTCTTACCGGGGGCAGCCCTTGCTTATTGGTAATTTGAAGCACATGCGAAAACATGGGATTGATGTCAGCAATATCGAACAGAGTTACCAGCGCCTGGCGGCAGAGGGAAAGACGACGATGTTCGTCTCTCTTGATGGCCGCGGTATTGGCTTAATTGCCCTGGCTGACGTTATCAAAGAAAGCACTAAGGAAGCAATCAAACGCTTGCACAGACTGGGTCTGAAAACTTTCATGATCACCGGGGATAACAAGAAGGTTGCCCATGTTGTCGGTCAGGAAATTGGCATTGATGAGATAGCAGCCGAGGTACTGCCCCAAGATAAGATCCATATCGTCAAGAAGTATCAGGAACAAGGTCTAAAGGTCGCCATGGTCGGCGATGGAATTAACGACGCCCCCGCCCTGGCTCAAGCGGATATCGGGATTGCTATCGGGTCTGGAACCGATGTGGCAAAAGAAACAGGCGATGTCATATTAGTGCGTAATGACCTGCTTGATGTGGAAAGGGCTATCCGGTTAGGCAGGAAAACATTAAATAAAATTAAGCAAAACCTCTTCTGGGCTTTGATTTATAACGTGATCGGAATTCCCATGGCAGCCGGTGTCCTTTATCCTTTAACCGGAAAACTCTTGCCGCCGGAATGGGCCGGCCTGGCAATGGCCTTTTCCTCTGTATCTGTAGTGACAAATTCCCTGCTCCTTATTGGATACGGCAAGAAATTAATCGATTAAATCCGTTTTTCACTGGTTGCTGCATTGGCAGTTTTAGAAGTGTATTTGAAATTTGAGGGATGGAGGTGAAAATGATGAGTGAAACTGTTCTAAAGATAGAAGGGATGACATGTATGCATTGTAAAATGGCTGTAGAAAGGGCACTTAAAAATGTACCAGGTGTAATAAGCGCTCAAGTGGACCTGGCTAAAAAAGAAGCAGTAGTTGCCGGTTCGGCTGAACGGGCCGCTATGGTTAAAGCCGTCGATGAGGCCGGATATAAAGTGGTGGGTTGAATTTTAAAAAGGAGAATTCAGTTAATGAATAACCACAGTTGTGAACACGATAATGAACATGAGCATAGTGGCGCAATCCACTCCCACGCACCCAAAGGAAAAATGAAATTGGCATTTTTTTTGACACTTGGCATTTTGATTGTTGAAGTTGCCGGCGGTCTGATTTCACATAGCTTAGCATTATTGTCCGACGCGGGACATGTGTTTACCGACATTGCTGCAATTGGGCTATCCTGGTATGCTTTGAGGCAATCGGAGAAACCCGCGAACGAAGTTATGACATTCGGTTACTTTCGTTCAGGCATTTTGGCTGCTTTTATAAATGGCATTACGCTAATACTGATCACCCTTTGGATTTTATGGGAAGCGTACAACCGTTTACAGCACCCTGAACATGTTACAACGACCTGGATGTTTATTAGTGCCGGTGTCGGGTTCGCGTTGAATCTGTATCTTGGTTTAGGTATGCGGGATGAAGAGAACATCAATGTTAGAAGTGCGGTTCTCCACATGCTCGGGGACGCTGCCGCATCCGCCGGAGTCATTGTTGGTGGTATCATCATTGCTTATACACAGTGGTATGTCATTGATCCTATATTAAGTGTACTCATTGCTTTACTAATTGCTTTTGGCGCATGGCGTATTGTGAAGCAGACTGTCACCATCTTAATGGAAGGCACACCTGCTGGAGTAGAGATTCCCAAAGTCGTCGATGCCATCCTTTCAGTAAAGGGCGTCCTAAATGTTCATGACTTGCATGTGTGGACCATAACAACCGGACGAAATGCGTTGTCCTGCCACGTTGTCGTAGACAGCTGTATTACGGTCAAAGAAACGCAAAATATTTTGCGGGATCTTGAGCACAAACTTTTCCACTTAGACATTGATCATGTAACCATCCAACCCGAAGCTACATGTCACCCGCATGACAATTCGCTACTATGCAGAATAATGACATCATGAGATGACTGTCACCGGAGCCGGCAACAGGGCGCAGGACAGCGCTATTGTTAAACACATCACCGGCGAAGCTGTTTGGTCAAGAAACCAATACCTGATCCAGCCACACGACACAGTTGCCTCCCTGACTTTTGGCTTTGTATAAATTCTGATCAGCCGCTTCAATGAATTCCGCCGACCCGCCTTCTTGTTCGGGTATACAGGTGACCCCTCCAATACTAACCGTCAGTAGTTCAGACACTTTGGAATATTTGTGGGGTATGCCGTGGGATTCAACAGAAGAGCGAATAAACTCCGCCCTGTCCCTGGCGCCATCCGCAGTGGTATTAGGCTCTTAAGTCCAAGTATCTTTGAAAAATGGAAAGAAACTAAGCAAACCCATGAAAAGACAATATGAAACCAGGGGCCGCCGCCAATGATAGCCATTCTTTAAAAGAGGTATTCGAGGGTAAATTAGTTTGTGGCTGTTTCTGCCTGAGCTAACTGGGGGACAATGAAAAGTTCTTTCGTTTTGAGCCCAAGTGCGATAACAGCTTTACCCAGCTTAGTCAGGTAATATTTTCGGGTACCGGATACCTTCTTGATGATCCCATGAACGCGTAAACGTTTGAGTATGCGGGAGATGGAAGCTGGACTTCGTTCCGGCAGCAATCGCCGGACCGATTTGTTCTGCAAACCGTTGATGTTGAATTCACCGTGCGCCAATACTTCGAACAATTGCTGATCTTCCCGGCTGAAGAAGTTGAAACCTTTAAAACTTCTGTCGTTGGCTTTCTTGCTTTCTGAGAGTTTCTCCAATTTCTTCGCGCCGTCACTGGGGTCATCAAAAGAAGATACAAACTCCAGATAGCGGTGATTGGCAGCTTTGAGTAGTCGGCCGAGCGGAAACAGGCTATAAATATTTTTCTTCATCGGTGCGATTTTCTGTGTGACGGTTCCATCCCGCTGCTGGACTTCCCGAAAATGCTTAAACTGCGAGACATCATTCACGGTTGTTTCAATCCGGAGCACGTAGCCAAATTTATCATACATCTTGATGCTGACTGCACCCATCTGGTGCTTGACTCTCGTACCGAGAATACGCTTATTGAATCGGTTGCCCATTTCGCCCTCGTAGTTCCCGTGCAGTTTTTGTCCCAGGAACGTGGCGATGTTCTCCGGTTTCACAGAATGAATGGCGGTATACACGATGGCATCATAAAGAAACTTCAGGTCCTCCGGGTTCCGAAAGATAATGTCTGTCGCATATTCCACTTGCATAATGCTCCAACGGTAGGTAACGTGTAACTTTTTAATCACCGGGCAGTACCGGTTGGCCAGAATATCCAAGATTTGATGAAGGTCTTCCACTCGAATATGGTCGGATAGCTGCTGCGCTTTTTCCCAGTCACTGATGTGCAGGAAAGCATTATCCCGCATTTGGTAGGTGATATCTTGTTTGGATAGCCGTAATGCAAGCCAATTGTGCCCGTTCATGTAAAACTGAAGGCGAAACGGACACCACGTGGGAACACGAAGATAACAGAGTCCGAAGTCCGGATCGATGAAATAAAAGTAGTAGTGCAAGCATTTTCCAGAGTCCGTTTTCAAGAACGTTTTGCCCGTTTGCTTGTCATGCCATGGTTTGTAACTGGTGCATGTCTCCATGGCCGAAAAAATATGAACCAGACCCGGGTGAGCGCCACGCTCCTCAATGATCGATTGAATACGGTCATCTTTTCGGAAGACGTCGATCTTACGGATAAATTCAATCTCCAGTCCGTTTTCCTTAGCTATCCGTTCGGCATGCTCGCGAAGTTCTTCGCGTAGTACGTTGGCCCAATTCGGGTAGTCGAAGATTTTGATGTTGTTTTGATATAAGTACGATGTCATACCGCCGTCGAAACAAAGTAACGGAATATTGCCATGGATCACAATCCGGTCATAGCATGCCAGTATCCCTTCAATCTTGTCTTTGTAACGTTCGGTAAGTAACATTGTACGTTCCCCTATGTCGCTGTTATGATTGCACAGTATTTCGACATGGGTTTAATAAATCCTATTGGTTCCGGCTTGTCCGGGTTAGGCAACAGTACCGCAAATTCCTCTCCACCGATACGGGCGACGAAATCCGTAGCCCGTTTCAGGCTGTTGGCAAATATCGCCGCAACTTCTTTGAGAGCCTCATCACCTTTGGAATGGCCATAATTGTCGTTAAATTGTTTAAAATAATCAATGTCCAGCATCATCAGAGAAATTGGTGTCTTTTCACGCAGCGCGTGGGACCATTCAATGGACAGCCGGTAGTTGTAATTGCGTCTATTGGGTATTTCCGTCAAAGCATCCAATAGTGCGATACTCTCAATTAATTTTCTTTGCCTGACAATTTTGATGTGATTATTTACCCTGGCCAGAACTATTGCCGGATTGAATGGCTTGCTAATGTAATCAACGGCCCCCAGGGTCAGTCCTTTTTCTTCGTCCGCGTCATTGTTCAAGGCTGAAATAAAGATGACCGGAATGTCTTTCAGGGTATCATTGTTTTTTAACTCATAGAGCACCTTATACCCGTCCATATCCGGCATGATTATATCTAGAAGAATTAAATCAGGCGCATGTTTGTCAGCCCGCTCCAGTGCCTGGATACCGTTTTTAGCCAGAACAACAGTATATTTTGTTTTCAGAATATCCGCCAGAATTTTCAGGTTGCTGTGTTCATCATCAACAATAAGGATCCTTTCTTTGTCCTGTTCTATCATAATCATCATTC
>Ga0116191_1002048_pt1 | contig 15687 bp, 37 predicted proteins | sample AD_UKC111_MetaG_FD_89897 | JGI IMG/M metagenome (GOLD analysis project Ga0116191, IMG submission 89897) | Active sludge microbial communities of municipal wastewater-treating anaerobic digesters from Hong Kong - AD_UKC111_MetaG | ecosystem: Engineered > Bioreactor > Anaerobic > Digestate...
CATTATAATACTACAAGAGAGATAGTAAAAGAAAGAGAGGAAAATCCACCAATACTAGGAAGTAAGGGTACAGAGATACCTAATCCTCAACCAGAATATCAAGCTTAAAATTTATTACTATGTTTACCTGAAGGGTTTACGTTAGATTAGCATAGTTTGTTAAAGGGTACTCCCTGTATTTCTATACGGGGATCGTTCTGAATTTTGAAGCGAGGGGAGCATGAAAGTGCTCCCTTTTTAATTTACTACAATGAAGAAAAGAGTTTCAGTAACATCAATATCTAAGGGAAAATATACAGGTATATTTCTCACAAAAAGAGGAAATTTATTTCCTGGTTCTTGGATAGTTATTCATTATTTATTTGTAGAGAAGGTATTTAAGATATGTGGAAGAGATGTCTATGTTATTATAGATGATACTCTACATATCTTTAATTTACGTGATTGTGAGATGATAATTGCTACAAATAATAGAGATATAAGATATAAACATTGGTCATCTGTTTCTGGCAGATATCCCTCAATTGATATTAATTTACCTGATGGTACCGTAGTTATAAGAATGAATTATAATTATGAGATGAAGAATTGGTGGCCACATATAGATATTTTATTCGAGCATTATAAACCCTCAAACATAAAACAATGATCAAAAAGTACATTAAAATGATTCTTGAAAAGCAGGATTTCCAAGTGAAAAACGTACTCTCCTCGTTAGAAAATGAGATTAAGAGTATACTTCCTGAGAATATACCAGTTGCTAGAAATAGCAAAAGGGGTATCATTTTCTTTATCAACAAAAAAATTGACTCAATTATTGAGATCCCTTTCCTGCCAACTGATAACATGAAGAATTATATGAAACTTCCTGAGAGATCTACCATCAATGATGTTGTGAATATGCTTGAAGGAAAGGAAACCGATGAAAAAATAAAGTAAACAAAAAAGGGGTCCAGGGAGGGGCCCCTATATGAAAACTTTAAAAACTCTGTATAATATACCAGCATTTTTCTTCCATGAAATGTGTCATATAATAATTATGATCATATTTTTTGGTTTTATAAATGTAAATCTTAGTGAATGTAAGTGTAAAATTTCTTTTAGTACCTTATACATGAATATTAACTTTGGTTACCAGTTAGGTATAGTAGGTTTATTAACTACTATAGCTCCATTAATTGGTCATATTATACTCGTCTGTTACTCAATAGCTACACTTAATTACTTTTTGTTGTTCTATTGTATTACCTGCAAATCATTCATATTATCTGATATGGATATTTATACAACCAAAAAAATCATTAAAGAAAATGAGGAACTTCTTTTTGTTTACCGTATTGTTGCTGGTTAGCTGCTGTGCAGAAGCCCCAAAAGAACAAATTGCTACAGGTGAAGAGATAAAGCCACCTGAGAAGCACATCTATCTTATAGAAGAACAGGAGATAGGAAGAGATAAGGTCTATTACTACAAAGTAGATTCATTCTTCTTCGTAAGGGATCGTGATCAGTTAATAAGAGTAAGATGATTTCGACAGTTTATGAGATGGTATCCTTTGCAGAGATGATAAGAAGGAAAATGGAAACCTTCGAAAAGTCCTGTAAAATTCAGATATTACGTTATTATAGTATGTTCTTTTATGGAAACTGTTTTCTATTAGCTGTTGATCAGTGTTTTAAAACACCACACACTGAAGTAGTAGATATGTTTCCTGAAATAGATTTCTCAGATGGAGTAACCACTAAAGAATGTATATACGTAATTGATAAATTATGTAAATTGGAGGGAAGGCAATATAAGATAGAAAATATCAATAGAGACTTCTACTCCGATTATATACATAGTGCTCCTACAACTGGAGAATATTTTCTCTTACATAGAATACATGTGTCATTCTTTAGAAATGGAAGAACATTTGATTCCTTCTTATGGGAAGGTATAATATTTTATGTTCAAAATTTAAAAGAAGGCCAATCTGATTACTTTGTTGAGAAGAAAATTACTATAATATGAGGATATTAAAATGGGCGTTATCATCTAATGTTAAAATGATACTACTAATTCTGTTGTTATGGATAGTAGCTACCTTACTTAGTGCATTAATAATAATAATAATATTTAAAGTTTATGTCTTTACCTACAAAACCCTCACAATGTCCATCATGTAATGGAATAGGGAAAGCAGTTTATTCCTGTTGTACTGGAGAAATTGTAACTGGTGATATCTTAATTTGTCCTAAGTGTAAGGAACACCTAGGAGAAGAGGTATGTCAACAATGTGGAGGAACAGGAGAAGACAATGGGGAAGAAGCACCTGATAAGGTTGATCCACAATTACAGATGGAACGACAAAACTATTTGCTCGAAAGAGTATAATCTTGGGGATACATCACCATAAGTATGCAGCTGGGCGTGGTGGCCCAGATGTGCGATGAACTGGATTGAGTATCCCCTCTTTAAAAAACTAAAATGAAGAAGTATGCTCTTAAACTGATGTTTGGTGATGATTTCACTGAACAAGAATCAAAAGTTCTTGGAAGTATAGCAATAGTGTTATTACTTCCATTTATGGTAATTAATATACCAGCCTTTCTGTTGGTAAAATTCTCATCTTACTTACTTCCTGGCAAAAAGGAGGATGATGAAGAATTACTCTTTCCCTTATGGGGAGGAACAACACTCTTTTCTCTTGCAGTATGGTTAATTATATTTGTTTTATACTCCTTTATTGGATTACTTTTAATGATATTCTTTGGGTATCATTTGAATGTAATCTCAGTAATAGTTGGGTGTATTACATTAATTGTCTCTGCAATTATACTCTACTATAGGAAGAGTATATTCCAAAATGAGTATTATGATGAAGAATAAGCTCAGTGCCATGAGCATTTTTTAGGGAAATCCCTCTATTTCTATAGGGGGATTTATAAAACTTTTGCTATGATAGTATCTTTTAAAAAGGATCTTACCTTATCACTAAATAAGAAAACCACCAAATATATCTGTGAGATAGATATAACTGGTGTAATAGTAAATAAATTCTCTATCTCCAATAAAAAGGGAGTATTAGTTAGAATTTCTACTGACAAGCATAAAAGAGTTAATAGAGATTACCTCATAACCGAACACTTATTTAATGAGATGTTACACACCTCTATAAACATATTTCTCAAAGACAGATCTATTCCAAAATTCAGAAAACAAGAACCTATATGGAAGTAAAAAAATTAACTATAAACTCTAATACTCCAAAAATGATATTAGGGGACTTTACCATTAATATGTTAAGTGTACTAACTGGACAGAATGGTACAGGAAAAACATTTGTAATGGTCATGCTTTACTGTTTATCTGTAATGATGACTCTTATCTCTAGAATGAATGGAGATCTGTCACTCCTTAATTATATTTTGGAGAACTGTTATGATGATAGTAATATCAATGGTGAATATGGAATGGAGTGTGTAATTAATGTAAATGGTAAAGAAGAACCATGTTCACTTACTATCATAGTAGAGAACAGAAAGGTAATAGACATAAAAATGTCTAATCCTAAAGTGTTCGAGGCTGCTGCACCCATACAGTTTCTCTCAAAAAATACACGTCTTTTCTCTGATATGGATAGATATCTCCAAATAAAGAAACAAGTTGGGGAAGAGGCAATGACTAAGATATACAAGATGTATGATATTACTCGTATAGAGAGTCTCATACGTAAATGTCCATATAAACTAAATCATAAGATGTTGGATGAGTATAATAATACTATGATCTCATCTTTAGATGAAGTATATGTAACAGATGAATATTTTATGGGAAAAAAGAAGGATGGTACTGTAGTTAGAATGAGTACTCTATCATCTGGAGAACAATCATTAATCAATATGTCAATGTTATGATGTATCATAAAATTAGAGATATTGAGAGAAGATTCAATCGAATATATGAGATATCAAGAAATCCAAAAATAACAACTGGAGATGTTGATGAAATTAACGGAATAGTTGATGAGTGTCAACATAAACTGGATGAAGTAAAGGAGAATACAATTACTATAGGAAAGGACGCTTTAATTGCCCTTCCTATATCAATCATAATCTTCATAGTTTTTGGAAATTTTTATTTCTTATTATTTGATTTGATAGTCTTCATCTACTCATATCTTATGTTTAGATATGCAGGAAAAAGATTCAACTCTCATATAACTCAAATCGACAAATCAAAAGAAATCATTTTATCAAAGTTAAAACAAAACCAAAATGGAAACAACAGTAGTTAAAAAAGAAACACGTATTGACCTGTTAAGAGTAGCAAGAGCTCTCAATCTCCCTGTAACAAGTAAGATGGATAAAGCCTCCATTAAACAGCTTGTTGATAAACATAAGAGAAATGAGAGGAAATCAAGGCACTCACAATTCAATGGTGAAAAATGACCTTTAAGGAGGCAAGGGGGATTATAAACAATAATCCCCTTTTCTTAAGAAGAAAAAAAATCATGGATGATAATATAATAAATATTGTAGGAAATGATTTTTTTCCATATTCTGTAGGAATAGAAGTGGAATGTTCTATGATTGCAACATTATATAATGAGATCTCTAGAATAGGAACACCAGATAGAGTGGATCTAAAATATTTTAGATTGGATAATGTAATGGAGGTACAATCTACTATAAATGAACAAAGATTCAGACTTCCTAGTGGTCCTACTCAAGCATTAGCGCTTCTTCAGGTGTGTAATTTTCTTAATGATAACTGCTTTTTTAATAAAAAAAGTGGGATACACATACATGTAGATATGACAGATATAATGAAGAGAGATGATGTTCATTATGATGTATATAGAATTGATAGACTTATTAATAAAAAGAGAGTTCTATCAAGACTGCACTCATTTTCATATGGAGGAATCTATAATCATTATGATTTAACTCCAAGAATGCATAATATTCACTTCTCATCATCTTATGTTCATATTACAGAAAAGAGAACTCTTGAGTACAGAATATTTTCTCAAACTTTCGACTATCACAAACTGTTAATTTTCATTAAAGCATGCCAGTCAATAACCAGGGAGGTTAAAAAAGATTTGCTTAAAAATACTTTGTACTAAAACCCAATTCATAACCTCAAATTCATATAATATGAATAAGAGCCCTCCAAGAAATAGGAGTCCATAAGGACATGTTTAATACTTAATAATATAATATAATAATAGAGAAATGGATAAGTGATGTTTGAAGGTAAGACATACTTCAAATATATAATAATCCAGGTATCTTATAGTAATATTTAAGTTAAGGCAAACGTTCATTACTATAAGGTATAGAGAAATCTAATAATACTGCAGTTAAAGTCTCTCTAAGAAAGAGACGTATTATTGTAGGAGAAGCTTACCTAATAAGTAGGTTTATAATAATTAAAACTGGTCATAAGTCTAATGACACTTCCCCATAGGAAGTAAAACAAAGGGATATATATTAGCTATCATCTCCAGATAGTGATAGTATATATCCCTTTTCACCTAACCCATATAGTCCCTAGGTGTATAATACGGGGAGCAAGAATGATTCACTCGGTGACGAATCACTAGGTAGCAGGTATGCCATACCTATGTATCTCCAGCCTGCTACTTTACTAAAACCAAAAAAATATAACCATGTCTTCTCCAACTACTCAAATCACACTGAACTTAACTGATGATCAGTTAAATAAGATATTACCAACAGTAAAGGAGTTACTTTCCTCTGAGAATGATGTAATACAACAATTACTATCTGTACAGAGGAAATTCCTATCAGAGCTGGCTAATACAAATGATCATCTTAAGCAGTTCTTACTCAAAGAACAAATGGAAAAAATTACTTTAACAATTGAAACTCTTAAACTTTATGTTTTTCATAATTCGAATACTACTATTTCTCCCAAGAATGTACCACATAAAAAAGACTCTCAAAGGTGAGACTGAAACTCTAAATAAAATAGAGAGAATCATTAATGATGATAAAATTATCAATGAAGTTGGAGAAAGCAGTCAAAAAAGAAGAGAGTTTATGGAGATGATTAATAAGACATATAGATTACTTGAATTAAGTAAACTATTAAAGAAGAAAATGAATCTTTTTCACTACATGTTCTCAGATTTTTAAGCCTCCCCCTTAAAGAAGACTCCATAGGTTGAACCATGTCTTGTGGTTAAGTAACTAGATTATAAGAAAAGTTACTCCACTATATAGAAGACCAACTAAAGTTGCTCCTTAGTAAGCGTGAGATGGCTGTGAGAAATACGTAAACCAAATTTTTTATGATTATACAACCTTTCCCAATTGAGAGCATATTTATCTATGATGATAAGTATCTCCAGGCTCAACATTTTCTTGATGAAACAGATGATGAAGATAGTATGGTTTTAGATGTCACTTCTGAGGATGTAGATTACTTATGTCCTAGTGAGAGTGAAAAAGTTCTTTTTTATGAAGCACTTGAAGAAAATGAAATGAAGGGTATATTACCCTTAATCGAATACGAAGGAATAAAAATAATAACTTTTAATTTAAATTGATATGAGAAAATTCTTATCTACAAGTGGTATCTCAAATACCCATGCCCAGCAAATCTCTAATCTTATGACACAAAGAGTGTTAGAGATAGATCGTACTATTAAATCCTGGAATACTGCCTCTAAAAATATCACTATAGAGGATAAAGTATATGCACTTGTTCAGAGCAATCCTGTTCCAGCTGATGCAGAAAAACTTATTGAGGAGAAAGCACGTCTTAATAGTTGTGTTGCCTTCTTAATGGAGATGATAAAGGCAAAGGCAAGTCTCATTAAGGAAGAACAGGAAAAAAATCTTTCTGCTGATGAGAGATTTATTGAAATGAAGAAGAAATATGAGGAAGAGAACCTTGAGCTGCACCGTTCAAAACTTCCTAGTAATACTAAACCCAGAGTCACAATTGATTGGGCAAAGGAACAATTGCCTGATAATGAGTGGCTTGAGTATATCGTTTGTGAAGCAAAAGCATCACATCTGGGTATGGCAATCCATTCAGATGGAACGATTACCAAACTGCGTGAGGAAGCAGCTGATATGACTTTGCTTAAGATGGAGGAGATACAGATCTCTGCTGTCTCTAGAGTAAAGAAGCAGTATCCTGTTTCTATAACAAAGGCAGTTGATACTAAATTGTTGTTTGAGTTGCACAAAAGTATTGCAATGCAGCATCGTTTATTTGAGAGTAAGGTAAATTACTACAAGAGTAAGATACAAACTCTCATGGATCAGGAAAACAACAAGATAGATGACGAGAACAACAAGATTGTTCAAGAAGTAACTCGTCATAATAACGAAATTACCTCCAAACAACAGATTCTTGCCTCTAACTTCTCCAAGGATACATCAGAAATGATGACTGACTTTATGAAGAAGAAGAGAGATAAGGTAAAGAGATTATCTGCGTTGAAAATATCAATCAGTGAACATCCTGAGAAGGGTTTAATTGATGAGTATTACGCAACGTTAGATAAGAAGGATGAAGAAGCGGAGAAATAACCTTGGGTGAAATATCCATTCTGAACTATATAGTAGTAGATTTAATAACAATACATCTCTAGCAATAGAGAAGTGTCTCCACCAAAATGGAGATTTGTAAAGATAAATTTAACTTTTTCCAAAAAAGTAACAGTATTTTAAACTGAAAAAACGACTCTCTCCTCAAAATTAGAAAATTGCCAGAAATGGCAATAATCGTTCTTTGTCTTTTCCCTAGTCTTTGGGAGGAGAGAGGTCTTTGTCCTTATCTTTGATAATGTATTTGTCTACACATCTACTACTATATAGCATTCTTTAACCTTAAAAAATTGAAACCATGACTAGAGAAGAATACCAACAATTGCTTGACAAACATGATTGGACTTACATATACTCTGATAGTAGTACAGTATATGAGAGAGGAATTAAAAACGAGAGATATCTTAAATCATTTCATTCTGATACAGAGTTTAGGAAGATGTATGAAGAAAAAGAATACCAGGTATTTCATGATAGAATTGCTGGACCAAAAGAATTTGATAACATATTTGCCTTCCAACCCGCACTTAAAGATGATGTAGGAAAGAGTAACGCTAAAAAGTATCATGGTGTTGCAGGGCAAAGAGGAGGGTCTGCAAAACCACGTATAAGGAGAGATTATCATGGTAAGTAAAGAGGATAGAATCCGTACCTATATGAGAGCTTTTAGATACTTAGAGGCATCAAAGGATGATATAGGAATATGTCATGCTATTAATGGTGTTAATGATAGGTTAATGACTACTGAGAGGATGTTAGCTGAATATCCTGAAATGGATTTATTTTATCCAGAACCAGGAGATGAGAGACATGGTGTATTTTGGTGGGATAGATGTGATAAAGAGTCACGTTTGATGGCTCTATCTATGATGATGGTATTAGCTGATCAATACATGTAAAAAATGGAAGTGTCCATGCTCTTTGTGGAAATTATGAGATGTATGAAGATAAGGTAGGTAGGTTGTATATTGATGTTAAGGAAGATTGTATCCTTAACCACACACACAATTAGCAAATATAACAAATTTAGATATAAAGAAAGAGTATACGGTAAGAGATCATAGAAGTACTATTGTTAAAAAAGGTATGTATCTTGCAGGTATACAACAACGTTTTGATCCATTTAATGGATTTAAGGAAAATGTTAGAGATTAACCATATTATTAACCTTTAAACTATAAACCATGAAGAAAAGACGTTAAAAATCATCTAATTACTCACCGTTAACAAAAGAGTGGAGGTATTAGCTTCCTCCACTCTATTAAAACCAAAACAATGAAAAGATTAATATTAGTAATTAGTATTTTAATACTTTCACTAACTACATTCTCACAGAAAGTATTCCATCCGTTTGATGCCTACTTGAAGAGGGGCACAGAATGGGTAAGAGTTACAGAAACATCTGAAAATGTTTATCCTGATATTACTATCTATTTTAACAATAGTGATGATGCTCTATCTATGTTAGATAGGGTAGAAATCACTAATGCCTGGGATGATATATTTGTATTTCCCTATAAAGGTGTACAAGTAGCTGAAAAGAAAGTAAAATGGAAAGTATATGATAAACAGGGAAAAAATCTATATTTTACATTAGGATTTCATGATGATAGTTATGGAAGATTTATGTCTATAAAAATCTCTTATTCTAATATAGAATATATGTATCTTTGTCGTTATTAAATTTGGAGTCTAACCTGAAACTTCTTATATTTGCATTAAAATGCTCCTGTAGTTCAATGGATGAGAATACACGCCTTCTAAGCATGGGATCCTAGTTCGACTCTAGGCAGGAGTACAAGCAAATTATGAAATATCCAAATCCAAATAGTTATACAAAACATATAAAAACAAAGATTGACAAAACTTTAAAATATATCTATTTTATAGATAAAGAACATCCTTTAGCTAATAAATCAGGAAAAGTCTACTATCATAGACATGTTATATCTATAAAAATAGGTAAATGGATTGATAGCAGTTATGATGTTCATCACATTGATGAAAATAGACAAAACAATGATCCAAGTAATCTAGAAATGATATCTCGTTCAAAACATCAGAGAAAACATAAAATAAATGGAAATTCATCGAAAAAAGTTATATGTTGCAAGAACTGTTCAAAAAAGTTTATAACAATTGATGATGAATTCTGTAGTCAGTCGTGCGCATCATCCTTTAGACAAAAAGGAGGTATTCATAATAAGATTGAGAAGGAAGAATTGGCTAAATTAGTCTGGGTTTTACCAGCTACTAAAATAGCTGAAAAACTTAATTGTTCTGATGTAATGATTAATAAATTATGTAAAAGATGGAGTATCAGTAAGCCAGGGAGAGGCTATTGGACAAAAAAGTCTAGTTAGGTCACACGTTCGAATCGTGTCGGGATCACAAATTAATAATATGAATTTATTTTTAGACGATCATCGTCAACCAGAAGATGTATCATTATATTGTCACTCTTCCTTTGCAGATTTCTATAGAAAAACTGATTGGAAGGTAGTGAGAAATTATGATGATTTTGTAAAATTTATTGAGGATAATGGATTGCCTGAAATTATATCATTTGATCATGATTTAGCAGATATTCACTATGATATATCTACATTTAAGGAATCATTTTTATATCATGAAAAGACAGGATATGATTGTTGTAGATGGTTAGTTGACTATTGTCTAGCTAACAATTTAGAATTACCTAAGTGCTATATACACAGTCAGAGTACAGTAGGAAGTAAAAGAATACAGGAAGAAATAGAGAGTTTTCAGAGAAAGAAGGAAATTCTAAAGAGTATCTCATAAGCTCTTTGAAGCGTGACATTTTATGAGATTTTGTTTTATTTTGTTTATCGGAGCTCTATTTCTATAGGGCTCCTTAAATTTTATTTTTATGAAAATATTTGAAAAAATTGCCCTTTCTGATGGAGGCCCTAATGATAAAGGAACTGTAGTGGAATACAAGGGAGTTCCTAATAATGCAGATCCTCCCACCTCAGATAATCCATTTGAGATATGGAGAGAGATATCCTTCAAAGAGTATAAAGAAAAAAAAGACAAAGTATTTGAAGAATTTAAAAAATTCATAATCTAATGGACATTAGAAATGGACAAGGAAAAACTATCTTCGAGATAGATGATTTTACACTAATTATATGTTTATGTGTAATAGCATTCATGGTTGTTGGACACTGTTAAAAAATTTAATATGAAAAGAAAAATAGTTATAACTTTTGATATTTTATTTATCTTACTTTTTGTTTTTTCTACATCTAGACTAGTAAGTAAGTTTGATTATAAGGAAGGAAATATTATCTCAGTAGATACAAAAGAAGTGCAAATTGCAGAAAACTCCTTCATGGTGAAGAATATACATAAAATAAAATGGAAAGATAATAATGTCATATCCTATATAGATATAGATAAATATCAACATTACTTTAATCCATCAAACAAATCAAACATATTCTTAAGGAGAGATTTTCTAGAAGGTGATTAAAAATGGCAGGACAAATGGTGGGCATTACTTCTTACATCAGCAATAATAGTAGTAATACTTTCAGTTACCTGGTCAAATATGTAAATTATGAGAACAGAAGCATTAAATTGGTGGAGAGGTATGGATATACCTACTCAAATGAATAAGGTAAAGGAATGGAGAAATATGGAAGGTAATAAAGATAGAAGAAAGGAATGGCCTCTTGAGATGATAGCTCTATCATCATCTACTATAGAAACTATATACAATAATCTGGAAAACAATGGAAGCAATAATAAAGAGAAAAAAAGTTAAATTAAAATTCTCTAAGAACAAGATGTTTTTAGTAAGAATGAAGAAATCATACAGAATAAAGGGATATGTAACAAGAATGTCTCAGCACGGAATTATTACAGATCCTCAGAATTTCTTTGAGAAATGTAGAAAATCATATTTTCTTACATTAAAGAGAATCTAAGCTGTACTTAGATTTTTTGTTATCAGAAAGGGCCTTTTTTAGGCCCTTATGGACCCTTAGCTCAGCGGTAGAGTGGGACACTCATAATGTCAAGGTCGGAGGTTCAATCCCTTCAGGGTCCACATGTTAAAAAAAGGAATATTTGTTAGTGATGGAAATAATGAAATTTTAGTAATGAATACATATAAGTCTTATAGAGGTACTATAATATATCATGGTTATAGTAAAAAGTATAGAAAATTTATGTGTATTAAAGATAAAGATGTAAAAATGATAGGTCATATTAAAAATTAATATATGTTAAATATATCTAAGCATGATTGCCATACATGCATTTATAAAAGAGAACTCTCATATACACATCATATAGAATGTGATATGGTAAAAGATTTATCTATTCCAGCTAAAATTCTCTTATCTTCTAATGTACCCTCTCTAAAGGTTGAGTTAAAAGATGAGAATGGTGAAGTTATTCACACAGAGACATGCGTTGATGTAAATGAGCATGGAAGAAAAAATGGCTGGGCAGATTGGCCAATCCAATTTGATCCTATATGGATTGATAAATGCGTATTTTTTAAAACTTAAAACCAAATACATATGTTAAGAGATGTTTTAACAAAGATGGGGTGGACAAAGGAAAGTGGCCCACCAGAGAGTAAAGTATTACAGTCTCAACCAATTAATCCTACAGTGACTAATTTTGGAGGACCGTCACTGGAGGTAGTTCCTCAGTCCTCTACTGATTTCTCATCCATTTTGGATCAGGTTATTGAGAACAGTAAGAAAGATAAACCTGGATATGTACAGTTCATGAAGGCTGTACCTCAAATGTTCGTACAGACAACTATCAACGGAAATGTAGAGTTGACAATAAATCTGAATTCTAATGACGCTAATGCAGTTCAAAACAGAATTAAACAAGAAATTACAGACTTGAAAATTGAAGAAATTCTAAAAGAAACTTATGAACGAGTTGCTTTGAAATTGTATCAAGCTAGAAGCGACATAAAAAGTAAAACGGGAAACAAAGGTATAATTGAAGAAATAAACGAAAAACCACTAAATATCATTTTTGACAATGACGATACAAAAGAACAGATACTTCAATCGGAAATTAATCCACTAAAATCAATTTTTATCGTTGATGTAAAAATTATTAATGTCGACCAAAAACCGACTATTTATAAAATTTTGAAATTACACGAAAGCTTTGAAATTGAATAACGCCAGTGCATAACAGCGGTTTTGCGTAATGGCGGGTGCAGCGGTAAATTGAACGTTAGTTTTTCAAATCAACTTTTTTGGTGACACTCAGAGGTGGAAGTCCCAGTAAATCTAGGACGGAGTATCATCGGATACATTCTATCAATTCTAAACCCTGATAGAAACCTGTCACGAAGAGTGCAGGAAGAGATGTAGCTATATTGAGATATGCTACTATAAACTCTTGGGAGTTCTCAGCAAGACCCTACTCTTATATTATGAGGGAACAGAAACATCCACTACAGAAATGTAGGAAACAGAGACTAATATAGACAAGAGGGTGCTATTACATTTAATTTCATCTTCGAGCAAGAGTGTTTCTACACTGTAGCTCTTTTTATTAATTCTTAAAAGTAAACAGAAATGACACTTAAAAAAGCAAAAGTGGTTATGCTTCCTACTAATGAAAAAGTATTTGGGTCAGAAATTCCTTATTTTATTCGCCATTTATCTCTTTATAAAAGACAACATCCTTCAGGAGGACAAGATTTGTCTTATGAAAAATATATGGATGGAATGGTAGTTCCTAATCCTCAACATCTTTACATTTTATCTTCAGAAGAAATTAAAGAATTACCAAAATAATATGAAACTATTTGTTGTATTATATGAAAACTTATCATATATTTGCATAGAATTTTAAAAAATATTATTATGGAAATTTGGAAAGACATTGTTGGTTATGATCAATATCAAGTAAGTAACTATGGTAGAGTAAAAACTACAGCTAATGCAGCTACAAGAAAAGAAAGAATTTTAAAACCTCTAAAACACCCAAGAGGATATTTTAGAGTTGCTTTATGGAAAGATAACAAATCTAAATTCTTTTTCATTCATAGACTTGTAGCAGAATACTTTATAAGTAATCCAGAAAATAAACCTACAATTAATCACATTGATGGAGATAAATCAAACAATCATATTGATAATTTAGAATGGACTACGTATAGAGAAAATATGAATCATGCTATAGATAATAAAATATCTGCTTATGGTGAAAGAAATGGTAGGAGCAAATTAAATTGGGTTCAGATTGAAGAAATAAGAAGTTCTTATTTAACATCTAATGAACTTGCTGCTATTTATTGTGTTCATAAATCAACCATTAACAGAATTAAATCTAATAAAGGATGGAAATAATTAATCACAAGGGTAAATACTACCTTAAAACACAAACAGGATATAGAGAGGTATTGGCAACTACTGATAAATCTTTGACTTATTTATTAGAACCTCATAAAGATGAATATGGGGATACGAGATATAATAAATTTCAAGAATTACCTCAACCATCTCAATTATTCATTGAGAAATATGTAGAGGAGTATAACAAAGGTAATATTATTACTGAAATTATGGTTGAGTATGAGAAGGCAAATATTCGTAATGTTTTAGGGGTAGAGATTTATGATTCAATGAAAGATGATATATTAAAAGTCAATCCAAAAGATAATACTATCACTATTAAAAAAGTGAAGGATAATTGGACAAGAGAAGAATTGATGGAAGAATATAAAAATCTATTATTAAAGGCAAAATCATTTAGCAGTGGTCCTCATATTTCAGTAGAGGATATTAATAAGTGGATTGAAAATTTATAGTTATCTCTCAATCAAAAGTAATATGGAACCTGTAATAGGACAAAATCTAGCAGACTTCCTTGAAGAAGTTTGGATGGATGAAATAAAAAAATTAGTTAAGGTATGATGAGGAAAATTATAGGAGAATTTATATCATTATTATTAATTCTCCTATTTTTATTATTTTTGATTGAATTATTTATAAAACACTATAATTGAAGATAGTAGGAAAATTATTAATAGAGCTAAATAAGTTTAATAAACTAAGCCCAACAGTATCTATATGTGATGTACAAGGGAAAGGAGTTTTATATAAAAAAATGAATTATACTCTAATTATATATAATAGAATGTATAATACAATAGAGATTGGAAATATTGATCATATATTCTTAGATTGGAAAAAGATTCATTTAAATAAGGAGAGGCACATAATTAAACGTTTAATTGCAAACACTGGATTATGACAATAAGAGAGAGATTAAGATTAAGAATATTGTCTAATGGAGTTATGATATCATTCTCAATAAGAAAAATGAGGTTGAATAGAAGAATCCCCTAAATAGTATGTCTTTTGTTGAAGTATTTGATTTTTCAGATACTCTTGAACTAAGACAGAATTCACCTTCTTTTGGATATTGGTTACAATTATTTCATAAAAACAAAAGACAAAGAGTAGATAGATCTATCATTAAAAGAGTATTGTATGACACTATTAGATAGATTTTTTGTTAGTAAATATAGAGTTCTTGGAAAATATGTAGGAAGAAGAAGAATTTCATTTATTCCACCTAATAAAACATATATTGTATATAGATATTATAAGGACGAACGATTACAAAGTGAGTATATAGAACAATGTGACTTTAAAAGGGAGAGACATATAATAAAAAAATTATTATTTGATGACATTAATAGATAAAGTAGTATCTACTAAAACTAGTTTTTTCTCTACTAGTGTAGGAGGTTACTTTGGTAGATATGGTATTACATACATATCAGGAAATAGGCATAATATTAACTATATATAGATATAAACTTAAGAAAGGTGGAAGGAGAACTTTATATATACATAAAACTAAGTTTAGTAAGAATAGACATTTAATAAAAAGATTGCTATTTCAATGACACTAAAAGATAAATTAACATTAAGAGATAATTATTTATCTAGAAATGGATGTACTATGTATGTATTAATTGATGATTATAATACTGTTATATGTTGGAAAGGTAAAGATGTAGTTATTAGTAGAATTTTGTCATATAAAGACTATCATAAACAAAGACATATAATAAAGAAAATACTATCAATATGA
>Ga0116191_1002055_pt1 | contig 15664 bp, 17 predicted proteins | sample AD_UKC111_MetaG_FD_89897 | JGI IMG/M metagenome (GOLD analysis project Ga0116191, IMG submission 89897) | Active sludge microbial communities of municipal wastewater-treating anaerobic digesters from Hong Kong - AD_UKC111_MetaG | ecosystem: Engineered > Bioreactor > Anaerobic > Digestate...
ACCCCACGCTCCCACCCCGCGCTCCGACCCCGCGCTCCGACCCGGCCCGCTCCGCGACCGCTCCGACGCCGACGTGTTCGCGAGCGACCTTCGCCGGGCACGCCGGCTGCTAAGTGGGGAGTGCCACAAACCACTCCAGGAGGAACTCCATGAACCTGCTCATCTGGCTCGTCGTCGGCGGTGTGATCGGTTGGCTCGCCAGCATGATCATGCGCACCGACGCCCAGCAGGGCGTCCTGCTGAACGTCGTCGTCGGCATCATCGGCGCGATGCTCGGCGGCTGGCTGATCTCGCCGCTCGTCGGGGTCGGCACGATCAACCAGAGCAACTTCAGCATCGGCGCGCTGGTGGTCTCGCTGGTGGGCGCGGTGATCCTGCTCGCGATCGTGAACCTGTTCAGGCGCGGCTCGGTCCGCTGACCGCGTGCCGTCCGCCCGGATCGCCACGGCGGTCCCGGCGGACGGCGTCGCGCGTCCGCCCGCGACCCGCGGGCGAGCGTGACGGGCATGCGACTTGCCTGCACGGTCGGGCCGGTCCACCCGCCGGCCGATCACGAGGAGAGACGCATGAAGGAACGCCGCCCGCCGAACGCGCCGCCCCGCCAGGGCAACGACCACCCCGAGCGGCCGGTGCGACCGGCTTCCGGTCATCCGGGACGCATCCGCGCCGAGCACCCGCGCACGTGAGCCTGCCCGCGCTGCTGGGAGGCGCGCGTCCGTCCGGAGCGTCGGCCGATGTGGTTCAATCGTGCGTGGACGCTTCAGGCTGGCACGATGCGGCCCCGGCCGGTCCGGTGCCTGCGCGGATGACCCGCGACGAGTTCGCGTCGCTGGTCGCCCACGAGCTGCGCAACCCGCTGAACGCGATGGCCGGCTGGGTCCACCTGCTCGCTGCGGATCCGGGCCTGCGCACCGACGGCGCGCAGCGCGCGCTGGCGGGCCTGCGCCGTGCGATCGACCAGCAGCTCCAGCAGATCGACACGCTCGGGCGGGTGCTGCGGCTCGCCGGCGGCACGATCGAGGCGGCCGAGCGCCTTGAGCTCGGCGCGGTGCTCGACGCGTGCGCGCACGCGCTGCGGCCCGGCGCCGAAGCCGCGGGTCGCGCCGTGCTCCGGCCGCGCACGGGCACGGCCGGCACGGCGTGGCGCGTGGGCGACCCCGATGCGCTGCTGTCGGCCCTGCGCACGCTCGGCGCCTACGGGCTGCGTCACGGCCTGCCCGGGGCGCCGCTCGAGCTCGAGCTCGTCGTCGACGCGCAGGACGCCGCGACGATCCGCATCGGCGTCGACGAGGGCGACGACGACGGCCTGTCGATCTGGCACGGCTTCGGTGCCGGCCACGCGCGGCTGCCGCTCGACCTGCTGCTCGCGACGCTCGTGCTCGAGGCGCACGACGCGCGCGTCGGCCCGAGCGGCGACGGGCGGGCCGGCGACGTGCTCGCCATCCGATTCGGGCCGGCCGCGGCAGGTCCCCCACCGGGCGACGTGTCGCCCGCCCGGCCGCACGCGTGAGCGCGCGGCCGACTGCACGAAGGACAGAACGATGAACGACGCCCCGATGGGTGCGCCCGCGCCCGAAGGCGCCTGCCGCGTGCTCGTCGTCGACGACAACGTCGACTCCGCCCAGAGCATGAGCCTGCTGCTCGGCCTCGAGGGCTACCAGGTCGAGTGCGCGTACGACGGCGAGGAGGCGCTGCTCCGCGCGGAGCGCTTCCATCCCGAGGTGGTGCTGCTCGACCTCGGGCTGCCGCGCTTCTCCGGCTACGAGGTCGCCCGCAGGCTGCGCGGCGAACCGGCGGGCGAGGACGTGCTGCTGGTCGCGGTCAGCGGCTACGGCCGCGAGCGCGACCGGCAGGCCGCGCGCGAGGCCGGATTCGACCTGCACCTGACCAAGCCCGCGGACCCCGACGAGGTGCTGCGCGTGCTGGCCGAGCGGCGCGAGCTGCGCGCCGCCGGCCGCGGCCCGGCGGGTGCGCTCAGGAGCCCTGCGGCGCCGGGTGCAGGCGCCGCGACGGGTCCGGCGCCGGCGTCGACGCCGCGGCCTCCCGGCGCGGGTGAACCAGCGTCCAGTCACGCTGCCGCGCGCGCATCGCTGTACGACGCGCCCGCCGCAGGCGCAGCGCGCAATGCGTGATCCACGCGGCCAGCGCGAGGGCCGCGACGCCCAGCCCGGGCGCCTCGGCGCCGACGGCGACCGCATGCGCGCCCACCCCGGCGAGCAGCGAGACGCCGGCGGAGCCGGCGGCGGCCGCGATCGGCAGCTGCGGCCAGCGCCCGCCCGCGTCGCGCCGCAAGCGCCTGTGCTGGGCCACGCCGGACACGAGCGCGACGCCGGCGAGCGCGAGGGCGAGCGGCGCGGCGAGCGCGGCGGCGTGCACGACGGCCGCGGCGTCGCCGCGGGTCGCCAGCGCGAGCATCGCGGCGAGCGACAGCGCGATCGCGCCCTCGGCGAGCGACAGCAGCCCCGCCGGCGAGCCGCCGAGTCGCAGCGAGACCGACAGCGGGTGCGCGGCGCTCGCCGCGAGCAGCAGCGCGCAGGCGCCGAGCGCCGCGTGCGGCGCACCGCCGGTCAGCGTCGCGCCGAACGCGACGAGCGCCGCGGCGCGCAGCGCGAGGCTGGCCCAGCTGTTCATGTAGACGAGCGGCATCCGTGTTCCTCCTCGTGTCCGATGCTCCGGGCATCGATTCCCCGACCCAGCACGGACCGTGCCCGGCACCGTGCCCCTGCAGACCGATGACTCGCCCATGCCCCACGTCCTGATCGTCGACGACGAACCGAACTCCGCCGAGATGCTCGCCACGGTGGTCCGCGGCGAAGGCTTCACCTCGTCGGTCGCCGGCAGCCTGCGCGAGGCGCGCCAGCAGCTGCTGATGATGCCGGCGCAGGTGGTGCTGCTCGACCTGCGGCTGCCGGACGGCAGCGGCATGGACCTGTTCGAGGACACCGAGCTGCGCGGCAACGCCGAGATCGTGCTGATCACCGGCCACGCGTCGCTCGAGACCTCGGTGCAGGCGCTGCGCCTGGGCGCCGCCGACTACCTGACCAAGCCGGTCGCCGTGCCGCAGCTCAAGCGCGTGCTCTCGCGGCTCGCGCAGCCCGGCGACCTGCGGGCCGAGATCTCCGACATGCGCCAGGAGTTCCGCACCTCGGGGCGCTTCGGGCAGCTGTGGGGCCGTTCGGCGCCGATGCAGCGCGTCTACGACCAGATCGCACGCGTCGCGCCCACGGTGGTGAACGTGCTGCTGGTCGGCGAGAGCGGCACCGGCAAGGAGGTGGTCGCGCAGACCATCCACGAGCTGTCGCGACGGCGCACACAGCCCTTCCTCGCGGTCAACTGCGGCGCGATCTCGCCGCAGCTGATCGAGAGCGAGCTGTTCGGCCACGAGAAGGGCTCGTTCACCGGCGCGATGCGCCAGCACCGGGGCTTCTTCGAGCGCGCGCACGGCGGCACGCTGTTCCTCGACGAGATCACCGAGATGCCGCTCGACCTGCAAGTGAAGCTGCTGCGGGTGCTCGAGACCGGCACCTTCGGGCGCGTCGGCTCGGACGAGGTCTTCGAGACCGACGTGCGCATCGTCGCCGCGACCAACCGGCAGCCGCTCGAGGCGGTCCAGCAGGGCAAGCTGCGCGAGGACCTGTACTACCGGCTCAACGTGTTCCAGGTGCTGCTGCCCCCGCTGCGCGAGCGGCTCGAGGACATCGAGCTGCTCGCGCCGCACTTCCTGCAGGGGATCAGCGCGTCGGAGGGCACCACGAAGCGCTTCGCGCCGGCCGCGATCGAGCGGCTCAAGCAGTACCACTGGCCGGGCAACGTGCGCGAGCTGCGCAACGTCGTGCAGCGCGCCTCGATCATGGCCGACGGCACCACCGTCGAGCAGGTGCAGCTGCCCGACGAGGCCGGCACGTCCGCCGGCGCGCCGGCGGCGACGCGGGGCCCGGGCGCCGGCGAGCCTTCGCAGGGCGGTGCGCCGACGCTGCGGGTGCGCGTCGGATCGTCGATCGCGGAGGTCGAGAAGCAGCTGATCTTCGCGACGCTCGAGCACTGCGGGGGCGTGAAGGAGCGGACCGCCGACGTGCTCGGCATCAGCCTGAAGACGCTGTACAACCGGCTGCGCGAGTACGGGCAGAGCGGCGAGGCGGGCGCGGCGCAGGCGGACTCGCCGCCGACGGCCTGAGGCACGTCCGCTCGCGGTCCGGGCACGTCCGAACGCGGTCCGGGTACGTCCGCACGCGGTCCGGGTACGTCCGCACGCGGTCCGGGTACGCCCGCACGCGGGACGGCAAGCGGCGCGGCGGGGGGCGAGGCCGGGACCGGGGCCGCCGGACGCCCCGGTCCCGGTCGGTTCCGGTCAGAGGGCCTGCGGCCGGTGCGACATCCGCCGCACCTCCACCGACGGGATCTGCAGCGAGTCGCGGTACTTCGACACGGTCCGCCGCGCGACGCGGATGCCGCGCTGCTCGAGCAGGCGCGTGAGCTTGATGTCCGACAGCGGCCGGTTCGCGTCCTCGGCACCGATCAGCTCGGTGATCAGCGCGCGCACCGCGGTCGCCGAGCACGGCGCCCCGGCCGCGGTCTCGACGTGGCTGCCGAAGAAGTGCTTGAACTCGAGCAGCCCGCGCGGCGTCGACATGTACTTGCGGCTGGTGACGCGCGAGACCGTCGACTCGTGCAGCCCGACCTTGTCGGCGATCTCGCCCAGCGTCAGCGGCTTCATCGCCATCGGCCCGTAGTCGAAGAACCGGCTCTGGTGGTCGACGATCGCCTGCGCGACGCGCTGGATCGTCTGGAAGCGCTGCTCGATGTTGCGCACCAGCCAGCGCGCCTCGCGCAGCTGCTGCGACACCGGTGATCCGCCGCCCTCGCGTCCGCCCTTGAGGATGCTCGCGTAGAAGCGGCTGACGTGGATCCGCGGGATCACCTCGGGATTGATCGAGGCCACCCACTTGCCTTTCGACTGCTGGACGATGACGTCGGCGACGACGAACTGCGTCTCGTCGGCACCGTAGCCCGCGCCCGGACGCGGCGTCAGGCCCCGCAGCAGCACGGTCGCGGCCTGCAGGGACGGCTCGTCGCATCCCAGCTCGCGCTGCAGGCGCTGGAAGTCGTGCGCGGCGAGCAGGTCGAGGTGCCGGTCGACGATCCGCATCGCGAGCCCGCGTGCCGGATGCTCGTCCGCGTCGAGCGCGAGCAGCTGCAGCCGCAGGCACTCGGCGACCGAGCGCGCGGCCACGCCCGGCGGGTCGAGCGCCTGCACGTGGCGCAGCGCCACCAGCATCTCGTCGTCGTCCGCGGGCGGATCGAGCGGGCACAGCGCGGCGAGCTCGTCGAGCGGCTGCGTCAGGTACCCCGACGCGTCGACCGCCTCGACCACCGCGTGCACGAGCACGCGGTCGCGATCGGACAGGCGCAGGCACCCCGCCTGCTGCAGCAGGTGCTCGCGCAGCGTCGGCGTGCCCGGCACCATCAGCGCCGGGTCCCACTCGTCGTCGCCGCCGCGGCTCGAGCGGTAGTCCGACGGGCCGCCGCTCCACAGCTCGTCGAGCCCGTCGGCGGTGATCGGGGCCTCGTCGGGCGAGGCGTCGGCCGCCTGCTCGGGCGCCTCCGGCGCGTCGGTGGTGCCGGGCTCCTCGGGCTCCACCGTCTCGAGGAAGGGGTTGGTCGTCAGGACTTCCTGGACCTGCTGCTGGAACTCCAGCGAGGACAGCTGCAGCAGCTGGATCGAGCGCTGCAGGAACGGGGTCATCGTCAGCTGGTGGCCGGCGCGCAGTTGCAGCGAAACGGTCATCGGTGTGCTTCCTGGTCGGTCGTCGTGGCGCCGGTCGTCGTGGCGCGGTCCCCGAGGAGTGCAAGGGCTGTGCCATCGCCCGCAATCCCGCGTCGCTGCGTCGGGCGGGGCCGTCGCGGCGGCATCTTTTCCAGGGTCCGGCCGCTGGGCACGGAAATTTCTGCCGACCGCTCCCACCCTCGGCCGAGCCGCGGCGGGCACCCGACTTGCCGTGATCCCGGCGCGGGGCGTCCGCGTCCGACACGGGCGCGGCGCGACGCGACGGTGTCTCCCTCCTCCTCGGGGTGATCCCTGAGACTCGCCCCCCGCCGGGGGGCTTTTTTTTCGGAGCAGCACATGGGCACGGACAAGCCGAACATCCAGGGCGAAGGCGACTACGCGTCGGCCCGCCGGTACGACGAGGCGACCAAGCGGTTCGTCGAGGAGGGCCGGGTGGGCCCGGCCGCGCAGCGCGCGAGGACCGACGACCCGGTCGAGAACGCCGAGCTCGAGCGCGCCGAGGACGCGGGCCGGGCGCGTGCGAAGGAGGAGGACCGGCTGCTCGATCCGGATGCGACGCCGCGGGCGCGCCCCGGTGCCGCTGCGGACGAGGCGGGCGCCGCGCCGCGCGAAGGCGCACGCCAGGCGTCGCGCGACCGACCGGACGGCGGGTCGGGCGAGGGCGGGCGGGACCCGGGCTGATCGACGGCGTCCGGGCGACGGGTCCGCGGCGGACCCGTCGGCGCGTCACCCGGCGCGCCACCCGGCGCATCACCCGGCGCGTGCGCCCGCCGCGTCACCCGGCGCGTGCGCCCGCCGCGTCACCCGGCGCGTGCGCCCGCCGCGTCACCCGGCGCGTGCGCCCGCCGGGATCGGCACGCGGCCCGACGCCGTCGCGGCCAGCCTCGCCACCGCGTCGACCACCGGACGGCAGCGCGCGGCGAATCGCGCGAACGCGGGGTCGTCGCGCGGCCGGTGCTCGGCGATCGCCCGCTCCAGCCAATGCCGCTCGCTGCGCGCATGCCGCAGCATCAGCCACTCGATCGCGCGCATGCCCGGATCGGCGCGTCCCGGGACCGGCGCGGGCGCGTGGGCGAACCGCTCGAGCAGCTCGAGCAGCTGGTCGTGCTCGCCGTCGAACGGCATCAGCGCCGCGCGGGTCGCGCCGCCCGGCCGGCGATGCAGCAGCGCGGGGTACAGCCAGCGCCGTTCGGCGTCGATCACGCGCGGCGCGTGCTCGACCAGCAGCGCCCACGCGGCACGGTTGCCGCGGGCCGCGCGGCGCATCAGGGATTCCAGCGCCCGGCCGGGCGCGAGCAGGTCGTCGATCGGGGTCATGCCCCGGAGCAGCGATCGACGTGCCTGCAGCGCGACCGACGCGAGGCCCGGCCGCGCCCCGTCACGCGTCGTCGAGGGTGCGCCCGCCCGCGTCCTCGCACAGCCGCGCGAGCCGCTCGACGAGCTCCGCCTGCGACAGCGGCTTGCCGAGGTGTTCGCGGAATCCCGCCGCGAGGCTGCGCTCGCGGTCCTCGGCGCGGGTGAACGCACTGACCGCGAACGCGACGAGCCGCGCGTGCGGCGGCCGGCCGCGCGCCTGCTCGTATCGCCGCACCCGGGCGAGCAGCGCGTAGCCGTTCTCGCCGGGCAGCGCGATGTCGCACAGCAGGGCGGCGGGCCCGCGGTCGTGGAGCCGCTCGAGCTGCGCCATCGCCTCGTGCGCGTTCGCGGCCGGCAGCACGGTCGCGCCCTGCGCGGCGAGGAACTCGGCGAGCAGGTCGCGCGAGTCGTCGTGGTCCTCGACGACCAGCACCTGCAGCCCGGCGAGCGGACGGGCGGCCGCCTCGTCGTCCGCCTCGCCGCCCGCAGGCGCGTCCGCGCTCGCCTCGGGCCACGCGTGCGCCGCCGGGCGACGCGACACCCGCGCGGACCCGTCGCCGGACGACGGGTCCGGCAGTCCGTCCATGCCGAGCGGCAGCGACACCGTGAACACCGCGCCGCGGCCCGCGCCGTCGCTGCGCACCATCACCTGGCCGCCGTGCGCCTGCACGATGTGCTGGACGAGCGCGAGCCCGAGCCCGAGCCCGCCGGTCGCTCGGGTGCTCGAGCTGTCGGCCTGGCGGAAGCGGTCGAACACGTGCGGCAGGAACGCCGGGTCGATCCCCTGCCCGTCGTCCTCGACCTCGAGCTGGGCGAGCCAGCCGAGCCGCTCGAGCCGCACCGACACCCGCCCGCCCTGCGGCGTGAACTTCACCGCGTTGGTCAGCAGGTTCCAGACGACCTGCTCGAGCCGCGACGCGTCGCCCACCGTGACGAAGGCGCCCGGGGCGATGTCCACCGACAGGTCGATGCGCTTGGCCTCGGCGAGCGGGCGCACCGTGTCGACCGCGGCCCGCAGCACGGGCGCGAGGTCGAGCGACTGCAGGTCCAGGCGCAGCTTGCCGCTGACGATGCGTGCGGTGTCGAGCAGGTCGTCGACCAGCTGGACCTGCGTGTCGAGGTTGCGCTGGATCACCTCGATCGCGCGGCCGAGCAGCGCCGCGTCGTCGGCCCTGCGCCGGCGCAGCACGTGCAGCCAACCCTGGATCGCGTTCAGCGGCGTGCGCAGCTCGTGCGAGACGACGGCGAGCATCTCCTCCTTCGCGCGGTCGGCCCGCTCGGACTGCGCGCGCGCATGGCGTTCGCGTGCGAGCGTCTCGTGCAGCGACAGCGAGGTGCCGACCAGCAGCGCGAACTGCGCCAGCACCGCGGCGTCCTCGGCGGCGAACGCGCCGTGCTCGCGGCCGAGCAGCAGGTAGCCGCGGCTGCGACCCTGGGCGTCGAGCAGCGGCGCGTGCAGTCGCCAGGTCAGCGGGCCGTCGCCGGCCTCGGGCGGCTCGCCCGAGCGGTCGGAGTCGAAGGCCGCGCGGTGCCAGCGCTCCCGCTGCGCATCGGTCAGCGTCGGGTCGGCGTCGAGCCCGATCGACGGGCCGGCCGCCGACTCCGCCCGGAACGCGACCGCGAGCGCGATCCGCGCCGGGACGATCGTGCGCAGTCGCTGCGCGACGCCGCCGAGCCGGTCGGCCGTCGGGCCGCCGGCGCCGAAGGCGCCGAAGGCCGCGTTGACCGCGCGCAGCTTGTCGTTGACCGTCGCGAGCCGCTCGTTGGTCTCGCGCAGCGAGGCGGTCCGCTCGCGCACCCGCGACTCGAGCGTCTCGTTCGCGACGCGCAGCGCGGCGGTCATCCGGTCGGCGAGCCGCAGCGCGCGTCGCCGCGTCGTCGCCAGCATCCGGACGATGCCGAAGACCAGCACGCCGGCGACCCCGCCGCCGATCGCGACCACCGTCGAGCCGCGCGGCGACGTGCCCGCGACCGGCGCCGCGGGCCGGGCGACGAGCTCCCACTCGCGGTCTGCCATCGGGACCGGCACGCGCAGCGGCGCCGCGTCGGCCGCGCGTCGCGGCCCCTCGCCGGGCGGGTCGGTCGAGGGCGCGGCGCTCGCGTGCAGCACCGCGCCGTCGCGACCGTCGCGGATCTCGTAGCGCAGGTCGTCGACCCCGCCGAGCGCGCCGTCCACGAAGTCGCCGGCCCGGAACGCCGCGTAGACCCAGCCGGCCAGCGCCGCCCGCCGCTCGTCGACGGTCGCGACCGGCGCTCCCGGCCGGTAGACCGGCAGGTACGCGAGGAAGCCGGCCTGCCGGGGCTGCCGGCCTTCCTGCACCAGCACCACGCGACCGGTGAGGCTCGCGCGACCCGTGTCGCGGGCCTTCAGCATCGCGGCCCGCCGCACGGGCTCGCCGAGCATGTCGAAGCCGATCGCGCGCAGGTTGCGGCCCGCCATCGGCTCGAGGTAGGCGATCGGCGCGTACGCGACCTTCGGGTCGGCGGGGAACACCCGGTAGTCGGGCAGGCCGTCGCGCCGGACCGCCTCGACGTGGGCGGCGAGCTCGCCGGCGCCGACGCGCGGCGACCACCCGATGCCCTCGACGCCGGGGAGCGTCGCCAGGCCGAGCGCACCGACGAACGCGTGCCATTCGGCCCGACCGACCGGGCCCGCGGCGGCGAACAGTCCGGCACCGCCGCGCAGCAGCTGCTCGTAGGCGAGCGCGCGCGCCGACAGGCGGCCCGCGAGCGCGCTCGCGCGGGACTGCAGCGCCCCTCGCTCCGCCTGTTCCTCGCGTGCGTCGGCGAATCGCCAGGCCGCGGCGGTCAGCGCGAGCGAGACGAACAGCGCGAACCACGCGGCGCCGAGCGTCGCGCGCTCGGCCCACCGGGCCGCCCCGGCGCGCGCGCGGGCGGTCCGTTCCGAGCCGGGCGCGCGGCGGGGATCGGTCCCGACGGGCGCCCGTGCGTCACCCGATCCGACCATCCGGTCGCCGATCGGGCCGGGGCCCGGAGTGCCGTCGCGGCGCATCCATGCACGTCGACCGGAGCGCGAGGCGCGAGGGCCGGCGCGCCGCGGCGCGGCACGCCGGTCGCGCCGCGTGCGTTACGGACGGACGATGATGTCGTTGCGCACCGCCCGCACGCCGCGGGACTCGCGCGCGATCATCGCGGCACGCTCCTTCTCCGCCTGGCTCTTCGCGAAGCCCGACAGCTGCGTGACGCCGTTCAGCGTCTCGACGCTGATCGAGGTCGCGGCCACCTCCTTGTCGGCGGCCATCTTGGACTTGACCTCAGCGGTGATCTTCGCGTCGTCGACGTACGACCCGACCGTCTGCTGGTCGCGCGCCACCGAGCAGGCCGCGAGCGAGCCGGCCAGCGCCAGCGAGATCGCGATCGTCCTGAGGGAGGGGGTGGGCTGCTTCATGGGTGGAGCTCCTTCTCGTGGGTAGGAAAGGGAAGAGGGGAAGGCGCGGACGGGCGCGGTCCCGGGCCGCGTGCGTCAGTCGCGCCGGGACAGCAGCAGCCCGACGATCAGTCCGCCGATCGCTGCGATCGCGACCGAGGACAGCGGCCGCTCGACGACGGCGTCGCGCGAGACCTCGATGCCCCGGTGCATCTGGTCCCGGGCCCGCGCCGACATCTCCATGCCCTGGTCGAGCGCGGCGTTCATCCGGGTGCGCGCCTGCGCGACGCGGCGCTCGAGCTCGCCGCGCAGGTCGGTCCCGTGACCGCCGCCGCGCGCGAGCTCGGACAGGTCGTCGAGGAATGCGCCGAACTCGGAACGCCCGGTCTCGCCGTATCGGGACCCGGTGCCGCGCGGCGCGCCGACCGACGACGGATCGTCGGACACGCCCGAGAATGCGGGCTCGGCCGCACCGGTGCCGCCGAGCGCCCCGTGGGCGCCCGTCGAGCCGTTGCCGCCGCGTTCTTGCGCTGGGAAGCCGGTCTGCTGGTTCATCGTCGTCCTCTCGCTGGTGGGTGGGGTCAGGGGCGCAGGTCCGCGCCGTCACGGGGCCGCGCCGCAGGCGCCGGAGTGCCCCGCGGTCCGGCCCGCCGCGTCGCCGCGGCCGAGCCCGCGCGGGCGTCGGCCGGGCGGCGCACCGCAGGCATCGGCACGCTCGCGCGCACCGACGTGCCCGCGCCCGGAGCGGCGTGCAGCTCGAGCCGTCCGCCGATCGCGAGCATCCGGTGGCGCATGCCGGCGAGGCCGTGGTGGCCGGCGCCGACGGCCCGCGGGTCGAAACCGATCCCGTCGTCCTCGACGACGAGCTCGACGTGGCCGCGTGCGCGCCGCAGGCAGACGGTCGCCGTCCCGGCGCGCGCGTACTTGTGGAGGTTGGTCAGCGCCTCCTGGGCGATCCGGTACAGCGCCAGCGCGGGTTCGCCGTCGAGCGACACCGACGGATCGATCGACGCGCGCAGCCGCCCCTCGAAGCGCTGCCGGCTCGAGGCGACGAGCTGCTCGAGCGCGGCCGCGAGGCCGAGGTGGGCGAGCACCGTGGGGTGCAGGTCCTCGACGATCCGTCGCTTGAGCGCGATGCCCTGCGCGAGCACCCGCTGCAGCGCCTCGAGCCGCTGGGCGAGCGCCGGCTGGTGGCACGCGGGCTGCGCGGCGAGCCACGCGACGTCGAGCCGGGCCGCGGTGAGGATCGCGCCGAGCTCGTCGTGCAGCTCGCGGGCGAGCGCGGCGCGCTCCGACTCGCGGGTCCGCTGCAGCCACGCCGCGAACTCGGCGTCGGTGCGAGGGCACCCGCCGGTGTCAAGTGGGGCGGGGGCGCGAACGTCGGTCGGAGGACGGCTCGAGACGGGCACGATGGTTGCCTTTCCGTTGTGGCGGTCCCGACACGCTCGGGCCGCGCAACCGATGTCGGCAATTACGGTGCCCGTCTCAGGAGAGCCCTGCATGAACACTGCACAGAGCAGCATCCACAGCAGCCGCAAGCTGAAGGTCGTCATCTGCGACGACCATCCGATCGTCCGCGCCGGCTTCCGGCAGTTCCTCGCCGGCCAGCCCGACATGGAGAGCGTCGAGGAGGCCGGCAGCGGGCGCGAGGCGCTCGACCTCGTGCGCAACGACGCGTGCGACGTGATGCTGCTCGACATCTCGATGCCGGGCCAGAACGGCGTCGACGTGCTGCGCGCGATCCGGCTGCGCAAGCCCGAGCTGCCGGTGCTGATGCTGTCGTCGTTCCCCGAGCAGCACTACGCGCTGCAGATGCTCAAGCTCGGCGCGTCGGGCTACCTGCCCAAGGACTGCGAGCCGGCCGACCTGCTGCGGGCGATCCGCTCGGTCGCGCAGGGGCGACGCTTCGTGACCGAAGCCGTCGGCGACCTGCTGGCCAACGGCCTGGGCTCTCACGGCGACGAGCCGCCGCACACCCAGCTGTCCGACCGCGAGCTGCAGGTGTTCCTGCGGCTGGCCAAGGGCGAATCGGTGACCGCGATCGCGAACGTGCTGAACCTGAGCTTCAAGACCATCAGCACCTACCGCTCGCGCGTGCTCGAGAAGCTGAACCTGCGCTCGAACAGCGACGTGACGTACTACGCGATGAAGAACGGGCTGATCCAGTGAGGCCGGGGCCGACCGGCCGGGCGCGGCGCGCGCCGGCCGGGGTGCCCCGGCGCGACGCTCGCGGCGCCGCCGCACGGACGTGCCGCGGGCTCAGTGCAGCGTGCAGTGCTCGCGGCGCAGGAAGTCGAACAGCTCGTCGAGCTGGATCGACTTGTCGAACACCGCGGTCGCGCCCCGGGCCGCGCAGTGACGCCGGACCGCCTCGCTCGCGTCGTTGGTCAGCACCACGCGCAGCGGCGCCGCGCCGGCGCCGCGGCACGCCGCCTCCATCGCGTCGAGCAGGCGCAGCCCGTTGCCGCCTCGCAGCGACAGGTCGAGCAGCACCAGGTCGCAGCGATTGCGGCGCAGCCAGGCGAGGGCCTGCGCCTCGGATTCCGCGAAGGCCACCACGCGCACGCCGCTGAACGCGGCGAGCATCGGGATCAGGCGACTGCGCACCAGCGCCGAATCCTCGACCATCAGAGCGATCATCGACCCGTCCCGTCCCGCGCCCCGGCGCATGCCCCGTGTCGCATTCTGGCGACGGCGCCGGCGCCGCGGTGTCGGAGCAGGACCCGGGCCCGGGTCGGAGCGGCGTGTCGGTCGGACCGGGGCGGCGCGCCGGGGGATGCGGCGGCCCGCCTGCCCCGCGCCCGAGCCCGAGCCGCGCTCCCACGGCGGCGGAGGACGGTCGCTCACGGTCGGATGCGGACCGGCCCGATGGAGGCCGTAACGATCGTGACGATACTGGTCGGGCGCTCCCCGCGGGAGCGTCGCGGGCGGCCCGGCGACGACGGGCGCACTCCTTGCAAGGCAGGCTCCCATGATGGATCGGATCGCCACGCTCGGCGCGGACTACGTCTCGACGATCGGCGCGCTCGCGCGCACCGAGGCCGCGCAGGACGCGGCCCGGCTGCGCGGCGCGCTGCGCGCGACGCTGACGGCGGCCGCGGTGACCGCGCTCGGCGCGCTCTGGCTGAACGTCGGCGTGCTGCTGTGGTTGCTCACCACCCCCTGGGCGATCGCGGGCGCCTTCGCGATCGGGGCGATCACGCTGCTCGCCGGCGGGGTGATGGCCGCGTCCGCGCGGCGCGGCGTCGAGTCGCTGCACCTGCTCGAGGGGACCCGCCGGGTCCTCGCCGAGGAGTTCGGCGCACGGGGCCCGGCTGCGGCGACGCCGTTCGCGCAGCGGGCGCTGCGTCCCGAGGAGGCCGGACCGCGGCTGCGCGCGATCCGCGAGGAACTGCGCGAGACCGCCGCGCTGCACCGGGGTCCGCGGGGCGAGCCCGAGGACACCCCGGACGTGCCGCGCTTCGAGCCGCGCAGCCGGACGATGCGCACCGCGCTGTGGGTGTGGCGCGCGATCGGCCGCATGCCCCAGGGCACGGCGATGGCCGGCGCGCTCGGCGTGCTCGCGGTGAGCAGTCCGCGGCTCCGCAGGCTGCTCGCGGTGCTGGCCCTGCTCAGGAACCTCGGTGCCCGGACACCCGCGCACGCCGACGGTGCCCGTGCGGCGCCGGTGCGTGCCTCGCCCCGTCCGTTCCCCTGATCGGCCGCGCCGATCGATCCTGGAGTCGTCGTCCGTCATGCTGGCCCCGGTCACCTTCGACTACTCGATCCGCCTGAGCGTCGAAGCGGAGCCCGGCGCGTCGCTGGTGCTGGCGCTGCTGCCCGCGCGCACCCACCAGCAGCAGCTCGCGACCGAGTCGCTGCGCGTGGCCGGCGCGACGGCGCACTCCGCGTTCACCGACGCGACGACCGCGACGCGCCACCTGCACGTCGCGGCCCGGGGCGGGCCGCTCGAGGTCGAGCTGCGCGCGCGGCCGAGGCTGCTGCAGGCCGCGGTCGACGGCGCGGGACTGCACCGCGACGCGCGCGCCGAGCCGCTGGCCGCCCCCGAATCGCTGCGCTTCCTGCTGCCGAGCCGCTACTGTCCGTCGGACCGGCTCGCGGCCGTCGCCGAACGCGAGTTCCTGCCGATCGATCCGCCGTTCGAGCGTGCGCGGGCGATCGACCGGTTCGTCCGCCGGCACGTGCGCCTGCGGGCCGAGGACGCACCGACGCCCGGCCTCGTGTCGCTCGATGCCCACGCCGATGCGCCGCACGCGGTCGAGGTGCTCCACCGTGCCGAGGGCACGCCGCGCGACCTCGCCCACCTGGCGATCGCGCTGTGCCGCGCGTCGCGCCTGCCCGCGCGCTACGTGACCGCCGTGCCCTTCGGTCTGCCCGACGCGACCGACGTGCATCCGTGGGTGGAGGTGCTGGTCGGCGAGGCCTGGGTGGCGTTCGAACCGAGCCGGCGGGTGCCGCGCACCGCGCTGCTGCGGCTCGGCACCGGCCGCGACGCGGCCGACGTGCCGCTCGCGATCGCGCACTGCGCGGTCGCGGGGACGCGGATCGCCTGGACCGTCGAGTGCCCGGACACGACCGACGCGGTGCTGCGCGAGCGCGACCGGGGCGCCGAAGCCCTCTGCTGCGCGACGCTCGGCAGCCTCGCCGAGGCGACGCGCTGGCACCAGGAGGCGCGTCTCGCCGCCCGCGCGCCTCGTCGCGGCGACGGTGGCGACGGTGGCGACGAGGGGGAGCCGTCCAGGGCGTCGCCGTCGCGGCTCGCGGCCGCGGCCGCGCGCGCCGCCGCCACCGCCCCTCGCGGCGGCGCGCGGGTGTTCGCCTTCCCTTCGGCCTCGTCACCGCCATCGGCCTCGGCCCCGTCTGGTCCGCCCTCCCGCGGCGCCGGCGAGGCCGCGCACGGATCCCGGATCCATCCCGTCTAGCTGAACCTGCCCTTCGAGGAGAACGCCATGTCCCGCCATCCTCCGTCCCCGATCCGTCGAGCCCGGCGCGCGCCGGTGCTGCTCGCGGCGCTGCTGGCCGCCGCGACGCTCGTCGGCTGCGATCGCAACGAGGAGGCACGCAGCGGCGGCGCCTCCGGAACGACCCCCTCGTCCGGCACCGCCGCCCCCCCGCCCGGCTCCGGCAGCCCCTCG
>Ga0116191_1002056_pt1 | contig 15662 bp, 13 predicted proteins | sample AD_UKC111_MetaG_FD_89897 | JGI IMG/M metagenome (GOLD analysis project Ga0116191, IMG submission 89897) | Active sludge microbial communities of municipal wastewater-treating anaerobic digesters from Hong Kong - AD_UKC111_MetaG | ecosystem: Engineered > Bioreactor > Anaerobic > Digestate...
GAAAATCAGTTTGCTATCTACCTGGCAACCTTGGGTAAACGCGACTGAAGACCTAAACTTAAAAAGTTAAAAGTTTTAAGCAGCCAGGCGGTTTCTCGTTTTTACCCGCATGCTATAATGACTTTGACCAACCGGTCAGGTTTTATTCAGGTATCGTATGTCCTTCGTCCACCTACACGTCCACACTCATTATTCGCTGCTTGATGGCTTCAGTAACATCAAGAAACTGGTAAAGCGAGCCAAGGAACTCGGCATGCCGGCGGTGGCGATCTCGGACCACGGTACCATGTATGGCGTGGTGGAATTTTACAACGCTGCCAAGGCCGCTGGCGTGAAACCCATCATCGGATTGGAAGGCTACCTGGCGCCGCGGCGCATGACGGACAAGGACGCACAGTTCGACAAGCGCGCCTTCCATTTATTGCTGCTGGCGGAAAACGAGACAGGTTACCGAAACCTGCTGCAGATCGCCAGCGTTTCCCAACTGGAAGGCTTTTACTACCATCCGCGCGTCGACAAACAATTTCTGGAAACGCATTCGGAAGGGATCATTGCCACCTCGGCCTGTATGAAAGGCGAGGTGCCCAATACTATCCTGGAACGCGGGGTGGAGACTGCCCAGCCGCTGCTGGACTGGTATTACGAGGTTTTCGGCCGTGAACGCTTTTTCCTTGAGTTGCAGCGGCACGATATTCCTGAATTGGAGCAATTGAACCACCAGTTGGTCGAATTGGGTAAACGCTACAACGCGCGTTTCGTAGCGACCAACGACGTGCACTATGTCGACCGTTCTGAAGCCAAGCTGCAGGATATTCTGCTGGCCATCCAGACCGGTGCAGTGCTTTCTGATCCCAACCGCATGCGCATGCAGGGCGACACCTATTATTTCCGCACCGCGGAAGAGATGAACGCGCTGTTCAGCGACGTGCCTGAGGCGGTCGCCAACACGCTGGAAATCGCGGAGCGATGCAACGTGAACCTCGACCCAACCGGATATCATTTACCCCTGTTTGAAGTACCGGAAGGATTCACTCCCGAGACTTATTTGCGTAAGCTATGTGAGGAAGGTTTAAGGACGCGTTATCACGAACGATCGGATGATCCGGAGATCCGCAATCGGCTGGAATACGAGTTGAGCGTGATTCACAAGATGGGCTTTGACGCCTATTTTTTGATCGTGTGGGACCTGAGCCGCTATGCGCGCGAGCGCAACATCTGGTACGAAGCGCGCGGTTCGGCCGCCGGTTCGATTGTGGGTTACGTTTTGGGCATCACCCTGGTGGAACCGCTCCGCCATGGGCTGATCTTTGAGCGTTTCCTCAACCCCGACCGCATCAGCATGCCGGATGTCGACATGGATTTTCAGGACGATAAACGTTCCGAGATCATGGAATACTGCGCCAACAAGTACGGCCACGATCACGTGGCCCAGATTATCACCTTCGGCACCATGGGCGCGCGCAATGCCATCCGCGATGTGGGGCGGGTGATGGATATCCCGCTGGGAGAGGTGGATCAGATCGCCAAGTTGATTCCCAACATCCCCAGCCGACCGACCTCGATTCCCGACGCGTTGGAGCAGGTGCAGCCCCTCAAGGAACTATACGAAAGCGCTCCTTACCTGCGCGATCTGATCGACACCGCCGCTGGCATGGAAGGCGTGGCGCGCAACGCAGGTACACATGCGGCCGGCGTGGTCATTTCCGATAAACCCATTGTGGAATACGTGCCGCTGCACCGGCCCACCAGCAACTCTGAGGATGTGCCGATCAAATCCGTGACCCAATACGAGATGTCCATCCTCGATCACCTGGGCATGCTCAAGGTCGATTTCCTGGGCCTGGCAACGCTGACTATCATGCAGAAAGCCAGTGATTTGATCTTCAAACGCCACCAGGTGCGTTACACGCTGGATAACATTCCGGTGGATGATCCGCAAACTTATGAATTCCTGGGAAAGGGACTCACCGCGGGTGTCTTTCAACTGGAAGGAGTGGGCATGACCCGTTTCCTGGTGCAAATGCAGCCTACCAAGCTGGACCATATTATTGCCATGGTGGCGCTCTATCGACCCGGCCCAATGGAGTCTATCCCATCGTACATCAACCGCATGCACGGCAAGGAAACCATCAGTTACCGCCATCCCAAACTCGAATCCATCATGGGAGAGACTTACGGCTTTGCGATCTACCAGGAGCAGGTCATGCAAGCGGCTATGCAATTGGCCGGCTACACCGCTGCGGAAGCGGATATGCTGCGCAAAGTCATTTCCAAGAAAAAAGCTGACGAGTTGGAGAAACACCACAAGAAATTCGTCGAGGGCGCGGTCGAACGCGGCATCGAAAAGCAAATTGCCGAAGATATCTTCAAGGATTGGGAAGGGTTTGCCCATTACGGTTTCAATAAAAGCCATGCAGCCGATTACGGTGTGGTGGCTGTTCAAACGGCTTTCCTGAAAGCGCATTATCCGCTGGAATACATGACCGCCCTGCTTTCACAATCCAAAAACGAATCCGAAAAAGTGGCACTCTATGTGGCGGATTGCCGCGCCATGGGAATCGACGTGCTGCCACCGGACGTCAATTACAGCGGTTGGGATTTTGAGATCGAAGATACCCCGGAAGGTAAACCGGTGATCCGTTTTGGGCTGGGCGCTGTGAAGAATGTCGGGCAGAATTCAGTAGAGGTGATCACCAGCGCGCGTGAATCCGGCAAATTCCGAGATATCAACGATTTTTCACGCCGGGTGGATCTGCGTAAAGTCGGACGGCGGGCGCTTGAATCGCTCATCCGGGTGGGCGCGCTGGATATTTTCGCTGACCGGCGCGCGCTGTTGGATGGGCTCGAAAAGATCATGTCCGTTTCCGAAAGCCATTTCCGGGCGCGCGACGCCGGACAATTGAGCATCTTCGGTTTTGTTGAAGGATTGGAAGAGGAGGTTCACTTGCCCAAGGTGGCCGAACTGGATCAGCGCGAGAAGTTGGAATGGGAACACGAATTGCTGGGAATTTACCTATCCGATCATCCGCTGACGCCGTATATGCCTGTGATTCGCAAGCGCGCCTCGCATTTGATTATCCAATTGCGTGAGGCGCCCCACCAGAGTGAAGTGACGGTGGGCGGAACAATCGGGCAATTGCGCACGATTGTCACTAAGAAAGGCAGCGAGATGGCTTTTGCCACCTTGGATGATATTCAGGGCAGCGTGGAGTTGGTGATTTTCCCGCGCGTGTGGAGCAAACACGCCGAGCTCCTGCGCAGCAATGATCCGCTGATGATCAAGGGAAAAGCAGATAACGAAAAAAGCGATCCGAAAATCCTGGTAGATAAAGTGGAGCGCATTCAGTTAACCGAAGAGGACCTTGCTTCCACCAGCGAGGAATCGCCGGTGGATTATGCGCCGGTTTCCTATGAAAACGACGATCCCTTTGCGGGGCTGGATATCGCGGATAACGGATTATCGGCCGGGAATGAAAGCATTGCGCTTTCGGCTGAAGCATACCTAGCCGCGGAGCCGGTCAGCGAAACGATCAAGCGGGCGCCTCTGAACGAAACCCAGCCGCTGGAGGCGGTTGAAGCAGCCATTGCCTCCCCGATCTCTATCGCGCAGCCTGCCGGAGCGCTCAGCCCGATTAAACCGGAAGATTCGCGTATCTTGCTACTGCAACTGACCAGCTGCGGTTCACGCGACCGCGACAACCGCCGTCTGAAACAAATCTATGGTTTTTTGACTTCCACTCCCGGAAAAGATCGTTTTGCTTTTATCTGCAAAGAAAACGGCCAATCCTACCGTTTAGATTTTCCCAACGATAACACCAATATCAACGACAGCCTGCTGCGTGAGGTCAAGGGTATCGTGGGCGAATCCAACGTAATCATCGAAGAATAATCCCCTCTATAATAAGTTAAATTAAGGTTGCCGGCAGCTATGCCGGTAGTAGATGGTATGCAACCAAATCTCGGCCTGATGAGTCCGCTTCTCGCGATCCCTGTGGTGTTGTTGGCCTATTGGGCAACGCTGCGACGGTTGCGCCTGAACAATCTGGTTCTGCTGGTCGCCGGATTTTGGTTATATGCGTGGGGCAGCCCTGTTGGGGGTTTGCTGTTATTCATCCTGACGCTCTTTAATTATTATCTTGCCAAATATTTACCTTCCAGTGCCCAATATCGCCAGGTTGCGCTTGGGTTCGGTTTGGCCGTGAATATCCTGGTTTGGATAGTATGCCGCAATGAGTCTGGTCAGAACGCGTTCCTGATGGCTGCAGCCGGATTTGCGCCGGGTATGTCTTTTTACATGCTGCGAAATGTATCGTATTTGGTGGAACAATATCGCGGAGAATTCCACCAACCGCCTGATTTCGTGGAATATGCCCTGTATGTCTCCTTTTACCCCCAAATTTTCAGCGGTCCGATCGAAAAACCGGCATTATTTATTGAGCAAATCCGCAAACCGCGCTTAGTGAATTGGCGTTGGATTGGCAACGCTTTCCCTTTGATCTTGTTAGGATTGTTTAAAAAAATTACTATCGCCGATAACTTGGGCATCATTGTGGAGCGCATCTTTCGCCTGGATCTACCCAGCCGGATGCTGCTGGCCGCCGGGTCGCTGGGATTTGCATTCGAGATTTACGCGGATTTTTCAGGATATACCGACTTGTCGCGCGGTTTTGCCGGTTTGCTGGGGTTTGAAACCTCAGAGAATTTCAATCAACCGTATCTGGCCCTCAATTTGCAGGATTTCTGGCAGCGTTGGCATATTAGCTTATCTCGCTGGCTGCGCGATTTTATTTTTTTCCCGCTGCGGCGTGCCCTGCTGAAAATAACCGGCTGGCGGCGCGGGCTGGCCGATTGGGCAGCCCCGCTGGTCACCATGGCGGTGAGCGGGTTTTGGCATGGCTGGGGTTGGACATTCATGGCGTGGGGTTTATATCACGGCTTGCTGCTGGTGCTTGATCAGAAGGTTCAGCGATTCCATAAACGAGAACTAAATCCATATCCAATGTGTCTCCAGCGAGGAGTTACATTCATGTTGGTCCTTGTGGGGTGGAGTATTTTCCGCGCTCCCAGCCTGGGATGGCTGATGCAAATCTGGATGAAAGGTTCCTGGGGCTTGGATGGCAGCCAGGGGATAGCTCTGATGGCTGTGATGAGCCTGATAATGATGTATACGCTGCCGCTGGGCTTGTATGCCCTGGTCAAAGCGTCAGGGAAAGCCAGGGTTGTGCTGGAACCCGCTTTTTTTGCTCTGGCGCTGACGTTGCTGGTGATTTTTGCCGCGTCAGGAATGCGCGATTTTGTATATATGGATTTTTAGGATGGCAAAAAAGCTCATCATTTTTCTTGCTTTTTTTATCGCAATCTTCATTCCAACGAATCAAGCTGTGTTGAACCGGTACGCCGTGCAATATCCGTTGGAAAATATCCGAAGCTTCAAGGCCGATTTTCGCGCCGATTACCGCGCGGTGATCAACCGTGAACAACCGCGGGTGGTGGTCATCGGCGATTCAGCCATCCGCGAGCTGAATGAAGCGGTTTTCAGCGATGTTTTGGAGCGGAAAACCTTGATCTTTTCCGCTCCTGGAAGCGGGTCGGCGTATTGGTATCTCTTCTTCCGCCATCAGGTACTGGAAGCACAAAAACCTCCGGATATGGTGTTGTTCTTCTTCCGCGGAGCAACCCTGACCGAGCCGGATTACCTGGTGGATGGCAATTACCGCATCCGCCTGGAAGAAGTCGCCTCGTCGGAAGACGCGGACGTATACGCGTTGGCGGTCGGAAAAAATCAAAATGCGCTGGTGGATTTGCTTGAGCGCTATCTTCCATTGTTTGCATACCGCTCCGAAATTTATCAACAATTGGTGGCGCAAGTTCGCAACGGTCTGCCGGGCTGGCTGTTGAAATGTGACGCGCTGTGCGTGGACAATGCGTTTGACCAGGTCTTTGACGACAGCCAGATCAACGCAGTGTTATGGGAAGATCTGCTGCGAGAGCTGGATAAATCCATCGACAAGCCGGAGAATTATGATTTTACTGTAAGGGTCAGTTCCTCGCTGCTGCCTCTGATCCTGAAAGACGCCCGCAATGCGGGCATCCTGCCGGTTTTCGTGCGCGTGGAATACCGCTCGCAAGCTGCGGGTAAAGCGGAAGATGATCTGACAATGGAATATATGCAGGAGTTGCAGCACTACATCCAGCAAAATGGTGGCTTGTATATTGATCCGGCGAAATCCGGTGGGCTGGAACCGGGGATGTATCGTGATGAGATTCATCTGAATGACGAGAATGCTGCGGCTGCGTCCGCAATCATTGCGCAGATAATCGCAAATCATCTGGACTTTCTCCCCCGCAACTAAAAAACTGGAGACATTTTCCAGGTGTCTCCAGTTCATAAAAATTGGCTCGGTCTATTCCTCTTCGCGTTCGCGCAGGTGGGGGAAGAGGATCACCTCGCGGATGGAAGTGGTATTGGTCAGCAGCATCACCAGGCGGTCGATGCCCATACCGAAACCGCCGTTGGGCGGCATGCCGTAGGACATGGCTTGCAGATAATCCTCATCCATCGGGTGCCGCTCTTCGTCATCGTTTTCGTAGGCACGCCCCATTTCAATGAAGCGCTTTTCCTGCTCCAGCGGATCATTCAACTCGGTGAAGGAATTGCAAAGCTCCATCCCGCCCATGAATCCTTCAAAGCGTTCCACCACGGCCGGGTTGTTCGGCACATTCTTCGCCAGGGGTGAAATGTCGCGTGGATAATTGTAGAGGAAAGTCGGTTGGATGAAATTGGGCTCCAGCAAATCGCCAATCAACGTGTCGATCAATTTGCCGCGCGTGGAATCGGGCTTGGCCGTCAGTCCCTTGGCGTTCATCGCCTTCAGCAAAGAGGGGGCATCGGGATACTGATCGATGTCGATACCGCAGGCGTCCAAAATACCCTGGCGCAATTCAACCCGCTTCCAGGGCGGGGTCAGGTCAAGTTCCTGCCCTTTGAATTGGACTTTCTGGGTATTCAATACTTCCCTGGCAACAGTCGATACCATTTGCTCGGTGAAATCCATCACCTTCAGGTAGTCGGCGTACGCCCAATAAAACTCAAGCTGGGTAAATTCAGGATTATGTTTGAAGGAAACGCCCTCGTTGCGGAAATCGCGGCCGATTTCGTAAACCCGATCCAATCCGCCCACCAGCAGGCGTTTCAAATAAAGCTCAAACGAGATGCGCAGGTAGAGATCCTGGTGCAATTGGTTGTGGTGTGTTGTGAAAGGCTGGGCTGCGGCGCCGCCGTAAATGGGCTGCAGGATGGGGGTTTCCACTTCGATGAAACCGTGGCTGTCCATGAAACGCTGCAAGGCGCGCACCACCGCCGAGCGCACGCGGAAGATTTCGCGTACCTCCTCGTTGATCGCCAGGTCGGCATAGCGTTGGCGGAAGCGCGTTTCCGGATCGCTGAGGGTGGCATGGCGGATGATCTGGCCATCCACTTCCTCATCCTTGGCCGCCGGGAGCGGGCTGACGGCCTTTGCCAGCATCTTGAATGATGAAATCAGCAAAGTGACTTCGCCGGTGCGCGAGCGCATCAATGTGCCGCCGGCTTGAATGAAATCCCCCAAGTCGAAATAATCCTTGAATTGGGCCAGTGCTTCCTCGCCCAATTCGTTCAGTCGAAGCATGATTTGAATGCGTCCGCTTCCGTCTTCGATATGGGCGAATGCCAGCTTGCCCATGCTGCGGATGGATCGGATGCGGCCGCCTAAAATGAAAGTCTCTGAAAAAGGCTCATCCTGATGATCGGCTTCAAATTGGGCAAAAGCATCCAGCGCCTGCCGAATGGAATGATCCACCTCACTGCGAGTGGGGTAGGGTTCGATGCCCTGCGAACGCATTGCGTTTATTTTTTCTGCTCTGATCTTTTCGAGTTCGTTTAATTCCATATTTTTACCCTGAACAAAAAAACCCCGCCCATCTCACCCGGGCGGGGCGATGGGAGTTTTGATGATTTATGAAACTTTTACAATTTTAACTTGATAATCCCCATCCGGGGCTTTAACAACGACTTCCTCGCCTTTTCGATGATTCAGCAGGGCGCGGCCGAGCGGAGATTCGTTGGAAATACGGCCCTCGCTTGGCTGCGCTTCAGCGGCGCCGACGATAGTGAAGGTTTCTTTGTCGTCCGAGCCGACTTCCTGAATGGTGACGGTTGAACCAACCTGGATGCTGTCGCTATCGCCTTTGTCCTCGATGATCTTGGCGGTTGCCAGAAGGATCTCAAGTTCTTTAATGCGGCCTTCAACAAAAGCCTGTTCATTCTTGGCGGCTTCATATTCGGCATTCTCGATCAGGTCCTCGCCATCCGATGCTTCGCGTAAACGGTCGGCAACTTCCTGCCGCTTGTCTTTTCGCAGGTAGTTTAGTTCTTCTTGTAGTTTATCGAACCCCTCTTGTGTCAGGAAAGTATTTGCCATATTTCCTACCTCTTTCGTGTGAAATGTAATCCTTAAAACGCAACCCGTCGATAACGGGTTTGCGGATAAAAAAACCACTCCTCAAGGAGCGATTATATAGTCACCTTGTTATGATAAAATTAAATTGTTTCCGTATATTACCATAAATTAAAACCTAAGGCAAGCAGGGTGCCGGCAGCAGGAAGGGATTATTGTGTGGTGATATAGGCGGCGCCTTTCTCCATGGCTTTCTTATTGATCTCAAGAAGGTCCTTTTTCCCGTGCGAAAGGCTTTCCTCAAGTCCTTTGAGCAGGCTTTCTTTTTTTAAAAATTTGGCTTTTTCATTCAATGCACCTAAAATGATGGTGTTGGCCAAGCGCTTATCGCCCAACTCCTCAGCCAATTCAACCGAAGGAATTTCAAGCACGTGAATGTCGGTGCGGGTAGCCTTGCGGTTGACCATGGATGTGTTGATCACCAAATAACCGCCTGGCGCAACCATGTGTTCATATTTATCCAGAGAGGGCCTGTTCATGACCACGATTGCCTTGGGGTTCTTGACCTGAGGCGACCCGATCTCTTCATCTGAGATCACCACCGTGCAGTTAGCTGTGCCGCCGCGCATTTCAGGTCCATATGAAGGGAACCAGGTGACTTTAAGATCTTCGAACAAGGCTGCGTACGCCATGACCTTTCCCAGAAATAGCACACCCTGGCCGCCAAATCCGGCAATTACAGTTTCGTTTTGCATGCTTTTCTCCTAGACCTTGAGTTCGCTGATAGTCGGATGGACTTTGTAATCTCCCAAAGGATAATAAGGGATCATTTTCTCCTCCAGCCACTTGACGGCCTTGGCGGGGGCCATGTGCCAGTTGGTGGGGCAGGTGGATAGCAGCTCCACCATGGAAAAACCCAACCCGCGCACCTGGGTTTCGAAAGCCAGGCGGATGGCTTTTTTGGCCATGCGGATATTCTTGGGGTCATGCAGGCTGCGGCGCGCGATGTAACTGGCGCCTTGCTGCGTGGACAGTAATTCGCAGGCCAGGATGGGATAACCTGCCTGTTCCACGTCGCGCCCGTTGGGCGAGGAAGATGTTTTCATGCCGGGCAGTGTGGTGGGAGCCATCTGTCCGCCAGTCATGCCGTAGTTGGCGTTGTTGATGAATATCACTGTGATGTTTTCACCGCGCCCGGCGGCCGCTACGATTTCACCTGCGCCGATCGAAATCATGTCGCCATCACCCTGATAAGTCATGACAATGTGGTCCGGCAGCACGCGTTTCACGCCGGTGGCCATGGCAGGCGCGCGCCCATGCGGTGCCTGGACGAAATCGATATTCAGGTAGTTATACGAAAAAACCGAACAGCCAACGGATGCCACGCCAATGGTCCGTTCAGATAAAGCCATTTCATCCAAAACCTCTGCCACCAGGCGGTGAGCCACGCCATGCGTACAGCCTGGGCAAAAATGCGTATACATATCCACCAGTGCGTGCGGATGCTGGTAGACGACTTCCATTTCGCTTAAATCCATCGCAACCATTCATTACTCCTTAAAAATCAACAACGCTTTCCATGCGTTTCAGCCACCGATCGCGCGGATGGATGTCCGAGGGAGTGGTTCCGGAGGCAATCCGCTGGATTTCGCTCAGGATTTCATCCGGGAAAGGCATGATACCGCCCATGCGGCCATAAAACTCGACGTTGGTTGAATCTTTGATAACTTTCATCACATCTTCCAACATCATGCCGGAATTCATTTCGACCACCAGAATATGATCGACTTGCGCGGCAGCTTCCTTAATCGCCTGGTACGGGAAGGGGCTCAAGCTGATCGGCCTGATCAAACCGACCGGAATACCCAGAGTGCGGGCCGTGCGCACTGCCGAAAGCGCAATACGCCCGGCAGTCCCAAAACCTACCACGGCAATCTTAGCGTCATCCATGTAATATTCGGTAAAGCGCACTTCGTTTTTCTCGACTTCCTGCCATTTCTTTATTAAGCGAAGGTCGAGAACTTCCATATCTTCAGGCACAAGATGCACCGAGGTAAGCACGCGCTTGTTGCTGCCTGTTCCGCCTCGCACCGCCCATTCCGGGATTTCCTTTCTTATTTCACGCATAGGGGGCATCTCGGCGCGTTCGATCATCTGGCCGATGGTGCCATCCAGCAGGATCACACCAATGCTGCGGTATTTCTCTGCCAGATCAAAGATTTCGTAAACCTGATCGACCGCTTCCTGAACGGTGGAGGGCGCCAGGACAATGCAGTGATAATCCCCGTGGCCGCCGCCGTGCACGATTTGGTTGTAATCTCCCTGTGAGGGTTGGATGGTTCCCAAGCCCGGCCCTCCGCGCACCACATCCACCAATACCATGGGGACTTCGGTGGCAGCGATGTATGATAATCCTTCCATCATCAGGCTGGTGCCCGGGCTGGAGGTGGACGTCATCACCCGCGCGCCGGTGCAAGCGGCGCCGTAAACCATATTGATCGCGCCCAACTCGCTTTCGGCTTGCAAAAATGCCCGCCCCAATTCGGGCATGCGGGCTGAAAGATATTCCAAGGCTTCGGTTTGAGGGGTGATGGGATAACCAAAATAAGCCTGCAGGCCGGCTCTGACAGCCGCCTCGGCGAATGCTTCATTTCCTTTCCATAATTCTCGTGCCATTTATGCCTCCTGCCCCTGGATTAGCCTTTTTTCGCGGTAGACAGTGATGGCGGCTTCCGGACAAACCAGCGCGCACGTGCCGCAGCCGGTGCATCCTTCTTCCGCCAAATGCGCGGGATGATAACCGCGCGGGGTGATGATTTCTTTGTTAAGGCTGATCACATGCTGCGGGCATGCAACCACGCAAAGCTCGCAGGCTTTGCATAAGTTTTCATTGACAACGATTGTTCCTTTTAAGGGCATTCGTGCTCCTTTGGGATTTAAATTGGACAAGAATGGTACGAAATCGCCTATATTTTACTATAGCGAAAATAATAAAAGAAAGTGTCAGTTATCATTCGATGATTTTACATATATCCAAAGACATATTTTGAGAAACGGCGAAAAAGATTGGTTATAATCACGCCATTATTGGGCTGAAATGAAAACGAGCAACAGGCTATCCCCGCTTTGGATTATTCTTTGGGCTGCTGCCGGCTTGATAGCCTGCGCCGGTTTAAAAAATGATTCCGGTTTAAATTCTATGACTTCGGATCAAGCGGCTAGCCCTACGGATGGATTAGCTGGTGGACCTGACGCCACAGAGACGCCTGCGAAAGCATTACCGGATGGTTTAATGGTAATTACCGCCGAAAATGCGCAGAAGATCACACAATTGGCCGCAATTGCAGCACCTTTCCCCGATTACTGCCAAATTTCCCCGGATGGGCGTATCGGCGTGTTAGGCGATTTATATGGGCTGGATATCATGGAAATGGACAGCGGAGATGTGGTTATGCATATCAACGCGCGCTTGCCGGATTGTGAATTTGGGATGGAGCGTTATTTCGCGCTGAATCAAAATGGAGGCTTCATCGCGATTGCTGCGCAGGATTCAATTCAGGTTTGGCAGGTGGGCGGCGGGCAGATCTTTGATTTGCCTTATAGCCTGAAATACCGCACTGACCCTAACACGTGTGGGGCGGATATCCCGCAATTAGCCGTATCTCCCGATGGAACGCTGCTGGCTGTATACGGGATTATATATTCCAGAACCTCCGCAGAGGAATATTTCAAAGTTTATGATGTTTTGCAGAATAAAGCGCTCTATGAATGGAATGGCGAAGATGAAAACCTGCATGGCGAACTCTATCCCTACCAGGGGTTGGGTTTCTCGGCGGATGGCAAGCTGATCCAGACGTTCGATCCAACCCGCTTTCGTGTTTCTTCCGAAAAAGAATATCAAGCATTCCGCTATTGGTCGGTTGGAGATTGGCAGGAAGTATCCGGCGATTCTGCATTGGTCAAGGACAGTTTTGCGCCGGCGCAGCGGATGTATGCGGTTTTTACGGACGATGCTGTTGTGATCAAAGATCGCTTCAACGGAAAAATACTGACCCGCTTGAGTGGAACCGGCTGCACTTCCTCCGCGCCCTGCGAACTGCGTTTTTCTCCCCAGGGCGAATTCGCCGCCATTTTAGACGCGAATGAAGAGCGGCTGGATTTTCACCACGTTACTTTGTTTACCGGATTCACGGTCTGGGATATTAGGGAAGGCCAGCAAAGCGGGCAGGTTGAATTCCTGGCGCGCAACCTGGATGGGGTAAGCGTTACCGATGAAGGCGGCATTGTCAATATTGCCAATAGCGCCAACGTCGAAACTTTTGCAGATGCCTGGTGGACGTCGTCTTTCAACTTCAACGGTTTGATCGCAGCCCAGGATGGCGGAATCGCTTTCAATCCGCAGCAAATCAATCTGAAACCGGATGCAAGCTATTTTCGGAGCGCCTGCCGGGTAGACCTGCAAACCCTGGCGGTTGCCTGTCAATCTGATGCGCTGGCGCAGGAAGGCGGAATTATCGCTTACCAGGCAGACGCGGAGAAATTGGTTATCCATTCCGGTGCTGGCGTTGAAGCCCAAGCAAGTCTGCCGTCTGAATTGCCGCAAGGCTGGACTGCGCGGTTGGTGGGATTTGCGGAAGAAGAGAACACAATTTTTTATTGTCTGGATAAAAACCGCCGCAGCCAGGTTTGCAACATCTATTCCGGGACGGATGATCGCGCAATTGCCGAACCGGAGGATATCTTCGGTTTGCGTCTATCGTCTGACGGGCAAACCGCGGCTTATATTAACCGGGATCAGAAAGCGTTGTTTGTCGTGAATCTGCCGAAAAGTAAAGTCGCCAAAGTATCCGCATACCAGGCGCGCGCCTGTTTCGTCAACCCGGTTTATTCTTCCGATGGATCAGAATTAATTTACATCGTGGAAAATCTGAAGGATTCCTCAGTGCTCTCACTCGAATGGGTGGACAGCCGCAGCGCCAAAGTGCTGCGCAGGCTTGCGCTGGAAAGCGGCGCGGCGGAGCAGCCGACCGTTTTAGCGCTCAATGAGGAAAACACTCTCCTGGCGGTCGGGGATGCCGGCGGGCGTGCCACATTGCTGGATATGGAATCCGGGAAAATTATCACTTCCTGGCAAGCGGCATTCTCCCGGTTGATTGGTCTGACTTTTGCTCAAAATGGCAAAATTCTTGTCAGCCTGGATGAATCCGGCGAATTCGCGATATGGGGAATCCAGTAAACTGTGTATTGCCGATTCCGGAATTAAATATGAAAAAAACCGCTGAAATCTCAGCGGTTTTTTCGTAAGAGTGGTTATTAATTAAGCAAGTTCGACAGCAGCGCCGGCGGCTTCCAATTTGGATTTGGCGTCGGTAGCGGCTTCTTTGCCAACCTGGGAAAGGACTTTTGAACCGGCGGTTTCGGCCATGGCTTTGGCTTCCACGAGACCGAGGTTGGTGAGCTGGCGGATGACCTTGATGACATCGATCTTCTTCGCGCCGGCATCCTTAATGATGACGTCGAATTCGGTTTTTTCCTCGGCGGCCTCAGCGGCGCCGGCTGCAGGAGCCGCGCCAACGGCTGCAACAGCTACGGGAGCTGCGGCGGAAACGCCCCATTGTTCTTCGAGGGTTTTGACCAGTTCAGCAGCTTCCAAAACAGTCAGCTTGCTGAGTTCTTCTGCTAATTTGTTAATATCTGCCATTTTAATTCTCCTGAATTAATATTAATTTAAATCAAATTCCTATCCAGCGGCGGGTGCCGGAGATTTTTCTGAATAGGCTTTAACAACTGCAGCCACCTGGCGCGCGGGTTCTGAAATTGTACGCACCAATTGGGTTGCTGGTGTTTGAATAAGCGCCAACAATTGCGCACGCATTTGCGGCAGCGGAGGCAACTTGGATAAAGCGATTACAGACTTCGCATCGAGAATTGCCCCGTCCATGTAACCGCCTTTAACAGCGAACAGATCAGTGCTGCTGGCTTTGTCGACGATTTTTGCCAGAGCGGGAGCATCCTGAAAAGCGAAAGCCACCAATGATGAATCGCTGAAAACACTGCTATCTTCGAAACCGCAATTCTTTAATGCGATTTTCATCAATGTATTCTTGACGACGTGAAATTCGCCGCCGATCTCGCGTGCCTCGGATCGCAATGCATCGATATCTTTCATGCGCATTTTTTGGTAAGACATCACGTAAACAGCTTTACTTTCCTTCAGCCATTTCTCATAATTTGCAATTAATACTTCTTTTTCCTTTTTGGTGAATGCCAAAGATATTCACCTCCTTTCAAAAAAAATTGTCTTTGCCGGTCGCTCAGGCAAAGACAATTAAATTGCTTACAAAAAGCTTTCATCTAATTGCTCACCTGGGCTGGAAATTGAGCCTTGCGGCACCGGCTTTCATTGGTGAAAATTTCAAACGAAATTATATCACGCTATTCGATTTTCTCCACTGAAAGCGCCTGGTTTGGATCGACTTTAATGCCGGGGCCCATGGTTGAGGTCACCGTGATTTTCTTGATGAAAGTACCCTTGGCTGCCGATGGTTTGGCTTTGCGAATGGCATTCATCAGGCTGGAGAAGTTTTCGTAAAGTTTTTCCAGACTGAATGATACTTTGCCGATCGGCACATGAATGTTGGCAGTTTTATCCAGGCGGAACTCGACGCGGCCGGCTTTGGCTTCGTTGATCGCGCGCGGCAGGTCTTCGGCACCCACCACAGTACCGGCTTTCGGATTGGGCATCAAGCCGCGCGGACCGAGCACTTTACCCAGACGGCCGGCTTTACCCATCATGTCGGGGGTGGAAATCGCCACATCGAAATCGGTGAAACCGCCTTCGATCTTCTTGATCCAATCGTCATCATCCGCAACGTAATCAGCACCGGCTTCTTTGGCGGCCGTAGCGCCATCACCCTGGGCGAATACCAGGACGCGAACAGTTTTACCCAGACCATTGGGAAGGACGACCACATCGCGCAGTTGTTGATCCGCCTGGCGGGGATCGAGACCGGTGCGCAAGTGGACTTCGACTGTGCCGTCAAATTTGGTGTATGAGGTTTGCTTTACAAGGTCCAATGCGGTTTTGGGGTCGTAAATGGTGTCCGCATCCACCTTGGTTTTGACTTCTAAATATTTCTTACCGTGTTTAGCCATCGTTTCTCCTTTGTGGTAGTGGCGGGTAGCGTCTACCCTCCCACGAAGTACCTATTTTTCAATTTGAATACC
>Ga0116191_1002059_pt1 | contig 15630 bp, 15 predicted proteins | sample AD_UKC111_MetaG_FD_89897 | JGI IMG/M metagenome (GOLD analysis project Ga0116191, IMG submission 89897) | Active sludge microbial communities of municipal wastewater-treating anaerobic digesters from Hong Kong - AD_UKC111_MetaG | ecosystem: Engineered > Bioreactor > Anaerobic > Digestate...
CAGGTCAACCGGGAAAGGATCATTATAGCCAGAGCCGCCCCGCCTGAAGCAATGGAAGTTGTCAGTGTCCTGAACTATACCGGCAAAGACTTTTCTCCTCAGGAAATGTATGTCGACGACAACCACCTGGTAGTAATCGGCAACACCCGCACCTACGGTGTTTACCCGTTATATAACGAAAGCGGCTCATCTTCAGGGCTGAAGATAATGCCACCGTACAATTACTACAGGCCGATGGTGAAGGCTATTGTTTACAACATTGAAGACAGGTCTAACATCAGCCAGGTGCGCGAGCTGGAACTATACGGCAATTATGTGTCCTCACGCAAAGTGGGCCAGTCGCTTTACCTGATCGCCAATAAATATATTACTTTTTATCCCGGCAGGGAAATAGAAGACCCCAAGCCGATGTACCGCGATTCTGTGGTCAGTGACAGTTATAAAGAAATTGACTACCCCAGCATCAGGTGCTTCCCCGATTTTGTTGAGCCCAGCTACCTGATCGTGGCCGGCCTGAACTTAGACCAGCCGGAGGAAAAAGCCAATGTTTCCAGTTACCTGGGGTCAGGCCAGAATATTTATGCCTCAACTGAAAACCTCTATGTGGCGGTAACCGGCTACAGCTATGCGAGAAAACTGGCTAATGATCTTGTGCCTCCCTCTGACCTAAGCAGGACTAAGATCTATAAATTCCGGATCGACCAGGGGCAGGTGAGCTATGCGGCCAGCGGCGAGGCGCCGGGCACCATCTTAAACCAGTTTTCAATGGATGAACACGACGGTTACTTCCGCATCGCCACCACCAGCGGGGAAGTTTGGCGCTCCGGGACACACACCTCGCAAAACAACCTGTACATTCTGGACAGCGGCCTTAATATGACAGGGAAAATCGAAGGCATCGCCCCCGGTGAAAAGATATATTCCGTAAGGTTCACCGGAGATCGCGGCTACATGGTCACCTTCAAGCAAGTCGACCCGTTTTTTGTCCTGGACTTAAGCGACCCGCAGCAGCCGGCCATACTCGGCAAGCTGAAAATACCCGGCTACAGCGACTACCTCCACCCCTATGACGAAAACCATATTATCGGTTTCGGCAAAGACACGGTGGAAATGAGCGGCAAGGTATGGGGCGGCAGGCCGGATGATACCACGGCTTTCTATATGGGCATGAAGATGGCTGTCTTTGACGTGACCGATGTGAGCAACCCGGTGGAAATGTTCAGGGCGGACATCGGGGACAGGGGAACAGACTCCGAACTTTTGCGCAACCATAAAGCCCTGCTGTTTGCCAAAGATAAAAACCTGCTGGCATTTCCGGTCAGGGTGATGGAAGTGACAGAAAGCGGCTACAATAACGGTTCGACTGTCCCGGAATACGGCGCCTTCGCCTTTCAGGGAGCTTACGTGTACAATATTGACCTGACCAGCGGCTTCACCCTGAAAGGCCGCATCACCCACCTGTCGGACGAAGATTACCTGAAGGCCGGCAACTACTGGTACAACAGCGAAAAAGATATCGAGCGCATCATATATATCGGCGACACTCTCTATACTTTATCCCAGCAAATGATTAAAGCCAACCAGCTGGATGATTTGCAGGAATTAAACAGTCTGGTGATAAAATAAAAAACAATAAGGCGTTGTATCACAGTAAAAAGCCCTCCCGGCAGAAATGCCGCCGGAGGGCTTTTAAGTTGCGCGTTCGTTATCAATGTAAAATCAACTAAAACCTGAGGAAGCAAAAAGAACGTCCCCTTGCTTCAAAAGAACGTCCCCTTGCTTCACTTGATAAGTTAATGAGTAAAATCAATTATTTTAACCTTATCACCGAGTTTCTTTTCTATAGCTTCCTTAATCTGCTTTGCCTGCGGGCAAGGAAAACCAATAGGATTACCTTTTGTAATACAGGATGCAAGCACTATAGTGTCTCCGCCTCTTCTTACTATTTCTTGAGCTCTTGTTACAGCCCTTTTGCCAGGACAACCACCACAGGAAACCACACCTATTATTTCGATATCCTCTTCAACGCCTTCAAAAGCACACTTCTTTTCTCTTATTATTTTAAAATCCATCGTTCCCGGACACATATCTTCTGTTTGCCGGCACCTGATCAATCCAATTTTCAAAAAAGACACTCCTTTCAAGACAACACTTTTTAAGTCATAGTTTCAACAAAGATTAGTTATTTCCTGCATATGTTCATAATTATTTTCAATTGGTTATTCATACAAAGAGAGTTCTTGCCCTAACCAACTGAAAATTTAAGAGACCCGGTCAACATACAATTCCGGGTCTCAGATTTTTAGATAAACAAGTTTACGTTGGCTTCGTCGGCTTCGCCCAGGTAGGTGGCCACGCCGGCAAACTCAAGCCCGTCGATCAACTCTTCTTCCTTAAATCCCATCACGTCCATCGACATGGTGCAGGCGATCATCTTCACTCCCAGCGCCCGGGCCGACTCAATCAGCTCCTGGATGGTATTTACCTTCTTCTGTTTCATGATGCTTTTCATCATGATGGCTCCTATGCCGCCAAAGTTCATTTTGGAAAGACCCAGCTTCCCCGCCCCGCGCGGCATCATCCAGCCGAACATGGCTTCCATAAAGCTTTTTCTCGTTCTTATCTTTTCCGGCTTTCTCAGTATGTTGAGGCCCCAGAAGGTAAAGAACATGGATACTTCGTTGCCCATGGCGGCGGCCCCGTTGGCGATAATGAAGGAAGCCATGGCTTTGTCGAGGTCGCCGCTGAACACTATAATGGTTTTTTTGTTTTCGCTCATGCGAAGCCCTCCCCTCAAGTCAGTACGACAAATCAGCCCTTCTTGATCCTGGCTTTGATCACTCCGCCCTCTTCCTCCAGGGAAAGAAGTTCATTCTTGGCCTTTTTGCACCAGGCGGCAATATCTTTTTTAAAGCCCTGGTCAGTTACTTCAACACATAGAATATCTCCGGCGGCGCAGTTCTGGGCCTCCTTAAAAATCTGCACGATCGGGCCGGGACACTGCAGGCCTCTCGCGTTAATATGTTTTTCTGCCATTTCACAGCCCTCCTATTCAGTTTCAAACGGGTATGCGGTCAGTCCGCCATCCAGTATGCTCACCTTTTCAAAGCCTAATCTTTTCAATTTCAGCGATGCCATATAGGAACGCAAACCAAGCTTGCAATTGATGATAATTTCTTTGCTGCGGTCCAACTCACCGGCGCGTTCGGACAGCATTCTTAAAGGAATGTTAATTGACCCGGGGATGGAGCGGAGAAAAAACTCCTCATCAGACCTGACATCAACCAGGACAGCCCCCGCTTCCATCTTCTCCTTAAGGTCAAGTGGTGAAACACCGGTGAAGCGGCCCTGCAGTTTATTAATCATAACGTGCGCGGCCACAATCGTTGAACTCATAGCCATAGAAAACGGGGGCGCGTAGGCCAGGTCAAGTTTGGTCAACTGCTCGACGGTAGCGCCGAAGGAGATGGCCGTGACCAGTATGTCGACCGGTTTGTCAACCACACCCTCGCCATAAACCTGTCCGCCCAGCACCAGGTGAGTTTTCCGGTCCACTATAAGCTTGGTGACAATCAAATGGCTGCCGGGATAGTAGTGGGCCTTGTCCTGGGTTGTAACCAGGACTGTCTCCACATCATAGCCAAGAGCCCTGGCGTCTCTTTCGGAAAGTCCTGTCTTGCCCATATTCAGCTCAAACAGCTTAAGAATCGAAGTTCCCAAAACACCTTTCATGGTGTCTTTATGCCCCGTCCCGGCCAGGTTGATTGCGGCAACCCGCCCGGTCTTGTTGGCGGTTGAGCCCATCGGGTACCAAACCGGCCTGCCGGTAATCAGGTTTGTATTTTCGGCACAGTCACCAACAGCGTAGATGTCCTTGATGTTGGTCTCCATCAACTCGTTGACCGCGATAGCTCCGGTGGCGCCCAGCGCGATGCCGCATTCTTTAGCCAGGTCGACGTTTGGCCGCACACCCACAGCCAGGACTGCCAGGTCGGCTTTAAGCGGGCCGGCCTCTGTTATAACTACTCCGACATCCCCCTGCCCATTGTCTTCAAAAGCCTTGACAGCGGTGCCAGTAAGGACTCTAATCCCCTTTTCTGCAAGGTATTTCTGCACATACAGCGCCACATCGGCGTCATAGGGAGGCAGGACATGGGGGGCCAGCTCCACAACAGTTGTGTTGATCCCTTTCAAGGTAAGGTTTTCGGCCACTTCCAGCCCGATCATGCCGCCGCCGACAACCACCGCGTCCTTGATACCCCGCGTGTTGATCAGGTTCTTGATGGCGGTGGCTTCTGTGACCGTGCGCACGGTAACTATGTTGCCCAGTTCTTTGCCTGGCGCCGGAGGAACAAACGGCGAGGCGCCGGCTGCCAGGACCAGCTTATCATACGCAAAGGTCTGGACATCTCCCGTGCGCAGGCTCTTCACAGCAACCGTTTTTTCTTCCGGCATGATTTTTAAAGCTTCCATTTCTGTGAGAACTTCAATGTCGTAATCAATTAAAAAATCTTCGGGCATTTTGACCAGCAGTTCTTTTTCTTCTTTAATCACATCACCCAGATAATAGGGCAGCCCGCACCCCGCGTAAGAAACATGGCGGTCCTTAGTTAAGACAACAATCTTTAAATCTGGGTTTTCCCGTTTGGCTTTAGCCGCCGCTTTAGTACCAGCGGCAACACCACCGATGATAAGTACTTTTTCAGACTTCACCGCTGAATCCCTCCTTAGCTAATCTTTCATAAGTAGAGTGACGATTTCCCTGGCTTTCTTATTTACTACCGAATAACATATCTCAGTTCCCTTGCGCCTGCCCTCAATTACCCCCTTGCTCCTTAGTATGGCCAGTTGCTGTGAAATTGTTGACTGGGGCATTTCCATGCAGTACGTAATCTTGTTTACATTACACTCGTTATCCATCAGCCCGTGTACAATGCAAAGCCTGGTTGGATGAGCCAGTGCCTTAAGCAGTTCCGCCTTTTCCGTATAATTGCCTTCAATTTTCATATGTACCACCTCTATCCTTATATCTGTATATTACGATATTACGATATATATGTCAATAATCATTTTAAAAAAATAATCAGGGTCAGGCGTAAAAACGCCCGGCCCCAAGAAATATAGGCATTACCTGTTTTTTTACTTTTTTAGTGTTTCTTCTTTTACCAATTTATCCTTTTCCGCCCCGCAATTCTTGCACTTGCCGGGTTTGCAGCGGGCTTCCACCACCGCCCCGCACGCCGCGCACTTAAAAACTGCCACTAGCCCTCACCACCTTCCGCCGCCTCTCTGATTTGACGAACAGCGGCAGCAATATCTTCGCTGCCGAAAATGGCCGAACCTGCCACCAGAACATTGGCTCCCGCCTTGACCACAGCGGCCGCGGTTTCCCGGTTAATGCCGCCGTCAACCTGGATCTCCGCGCTTGAGCCGCATCTCTCCAGCATCTTTCTCACAGCCGTGATTTTAGGCAGTACCTCTGATATAAAAGCCTGGCCGCCGAAACCGGGGTTGACCGTCATCAGCAGCACCAAATCGACCAGCGGCAGGATGTATTCAAGCACCGCGGGTGAAGTGGCGGGGTTTAGCGCCACACCAGCCCTGGCGCCTTTTTCTTTAATAAGCGAAACGGTCCGGTGCAGGTGATGGACCGGCTCCGCGTGTACCGTGACCAGATCGGCGCCGGACTTGATAAACTCCTCTATATAAAGATCCGGGTTCTCGATCATCAGGTGAATGTCAAAGAACATTTTGCTCTTCGGCCTCAGTGCTTTTACGATCAGGGGCCCGATAGTGATGTTGGGGACAAAATGACCGTCCATGACATCGATGTGGAGGTATTCGGCGCCGGCCTCTTCGACTTTTAGAACATCCTGCCACAGCGCGCTAAAATCCGCAGAAAGAATCGAAGGCGCAATTTTAACCGCAGTCATCAATACCTCCTCCTATCCATAAGCTCCTCCAAAAATTCCACGTACTGCCGGTAGCGGGCTTCCCCAATCCTGCCTGCCTCCACGGCCTTCCTGACTGCGCAGCCCGGCTCTTTGAAATGCAGGCAGCCGCTGAAATAGCACTCGTGGTTATATTCTTCCATCTCAGGAAAGAAGCCCGGCAGTTCTTCCGGTTTTATGTCCGGCAAATCCAGGCTGGTGAAACCTGGCGTGTCCGCCACAAATCCGCCTGACGGAAGGCTAATCAGCTGGACATGCCGGGTAGTATGCCTGCCGCCTTTAAGCTTGGCGCTTACCTCGCCTGTCCTGAGCCCAATGCCGGGAATTAAGATATTCAAAATAGATGATTTGCCAACTCCGGAAGGCCCTGCGAAAACAGAAATTTTACCGGCCAGCGACTCCCGCAAACGATCAACCCCTTCGCCGGTCCTGGCGCTGGTGACAAAGACAGGATAGGCTCTTTGGTAGCGGGACACCAGTTCAATCTGGGCCTCCCTGGTTAAATCAACCTTGTTAAAACAAATTAATGGTTCAATAAAATTTAATTTGGCTGTGATTAAAAAACGCTCCAACAACCCGGGGCTGGGGTCAGGTTCCCGCAGTGAAAACACTATCACCGCCTGGTCCACGTTGGCCACCGCCGGGCGTTTAAGCAACGACCGGCGGGGCAGCACTTTTTCAACAACACCGGTGTGTTCTGAGCCGGGTCTGAGCTGAACCCGGTCTCCGGCCAGCACCTGCTGCTTTTCATGACGCAAGCGCCCGCGCAGGGAACATTCCCATTGGGTCTTGCCGTCATGCACATAGTAAAAACCCCCGTAGGCCTTGAGCACCAGGCCTTCAACCAGGTTGTCCGGGCTATCCAATACTCTGCTCACCAACCACTTTTTTATCTATATAAACCTGTATTACCGCTTTTCCGTAGTATTGTACTTCTCTTACCACTTTTTCCCCGGAATCATACAAGCTGAGAAAAGCATCCCTGCTTCCTTTGGCGTCATTGACCACAATCCTTAACTCGTGCGACTTGCCGTCACTGGGGATCTGGGCCTCCACCCTGGCCGACCGCACAGACGGCCCCGGCCCGGTGCTTACTGTTACCTGTACCAAAGAGTTTTCCGCTACTTCAGCTCCTTTGGCCGGGGTTTGGCTGATCACCTGCCCGGAGAAATAATCAGAGCTCGATGCTTTCTTCTGGTTTGAATCAAGTTTCAGCTTTAATTTTTCCAATTCCGCGGAGGCTTTATCCACAGTCATGCCGGTCAGGTCAGGCACCTGGCGCACCACGGGCTGAGGACCTTTGCTGACAAAAAGCATCACGCCGTCGCCTTTAGACCAGCGCTCACCGGCCTTTGGATCTTGGTCCATAACCACCCCTGCAGGATAATCGTTGCTATACCTTTCCTGTACAGGGTCACTGACATTTAAATCGTTTTTATTGATCTTGATTTTCGCTTCACTGAGGGGCAAACCGATGACATTGGGAACATCACGCCATTCCGGCCCCAGACTGACAGACAGGGTTACTGTGCGGGTAACCTTAATCTTTGTCTCAGGCTCCGGGTCCTGAGAAATAACCTGCCCCTGCGGCACAGAGGGGTGGGCGCTCTTGTTGACTTGGATGTGTTTGATACCCTGCAGGCGAAGTATGCCTTCAGCGTCTTCCTGTGTCTCTCCTATAACATCCGGCATCTTGACTTCCGGGACGTTCAGATAATACCAGAAGCCTACTCCTCCCGCAATAATCAGCCCAAGGATGACCAACGACACCCATAACCAGGCTGACCTGCGGCGCGTTCGCACCCTGGTCTCTCCGGTTTGGGCAGCCTCCGGCTGGGTCCAGACAGCAGGTATCACTCTGGTGGCAAACTCGTCTGCCGGAACCTCCTGCCTGGGCTCACCGGCGGGGGCTGCTGTTATTTTTCCCAGGTCCGACGCCATTTCTCTGGCTGTCGTGTAGCGGTCAGCGGGAATTTTGGCCATCGCCCGGGCAATTACCCTCTCCAGCCCGGGGGATACGGCTGGATTAAGGCTGGAAGGAGGGGGAGGAGTTTCCTGGATGTGCTTTAAAGCCACCCCTATGGGCGTCTCACCCTGAAATGGCAGCTGGCCCGTGACCATCTCATACAGCACTATACCCAGAGAATATATATCGGACCTTGGCCCCGCGGTTTCACCCCTCGCCTGTTCAGGGGAGAGATAGTGAACAGAGCCTACTATGGTGTCAGTCTGGGTCAAAGTTGCCGTAGTGGCTTCCCTGGCAATACCAAAATCGGTCAGCTTGGCCTTTTCACCTTTAGTTATTAGAATATTTTGCGGCTTGACATCCCTGTGCACAATATTGTTTTCATGCGCGTGCTGAAGGGCCTCACTGATCTGGCGGGCAATTTCAGCCGCCCTGTCAGCTCGCAGCGCACCCTGCTCCCTGATCAGGTTTTTCAGGTTATCCCCTTCCACGTATTCCATAACCAGGTAATGGACTTCGCCTTCCTGCCCAACATCATAAATACTGACTATGTTGGCGTGGGAAAGGCTGGCGATTGCCTGAGCCTCCCTGCGAAAGCGCTTAACGAAATCTTCATCACAGGTAAACTCGGGCCGTAGAATCTTGATCGTGACCAACCTGTTCAGCAAAGTGTCACGGCCTTTGTAAATAATGGCCATACCCCCGCCGCCGAGCTGTTCCAAAAGTTCATACCGGTTACCCAAAAGTTTCCCTATCAATCACATTCACCTCAAATCCATAGTAGACGATTCGCCATGTATATCAAATGGTCGTAAGACGTAAGCCGTAAGCTGTAAGCCCTAGGTATATTCTGTATTTCTTATTGGTTCTGACATATAAAACCTTCATGCATACATACGTCCTACGTCCTATAGCCTACGACTTCTTTTCCCCACGTCTCACGTCTCATTTCCCACGTCCCAATCAGTATCCTTTGGCGGTTGCCGCGGCTATCAGGCGGCTCGCTATAGGGGCGGCGACCGCGCCGCCGGAGCCCGAGTTTTCCACGATTACCGCCACCGCCAGAGTCGGCTGGCTGGCCGGCGCAAACCCTATAAACCAGGCATGCGTCGCACCGTGCGGGTTCTGTGCCGAGCCGGTCTTCCCGGCAACCTGCGTTCCGGACACGGCAGCAGCTGTGGCAGTGCCGTAACGCACCGCTTCAAGCATTCCTTCTTTAATGGTCGCGGCAATTTGCGGGGTGGTGGCGGTCAGCCATTTGCGTCCCGCTGTTTGCAGGATCACCTCACCCATTGAGTCCTTAACATTATCCACCAGGTAAGGCCGCATGATCACACCTTTGTTCGCTATCGCTGCGGCCACCAGGGCCATCTGCAGCGGGCTCACCAGGACCTCGCCCTGACCGATGGCGCTGCTGGCCAACTCGGCCGGGTGCAGCTTGTCAACTGAGGCCATTGTGCCCGCCCGCGCCGGCAGCCCCAGGCCGGGGTCCTGGGTCAAACCAAAAGCCTTGCAAGCCCGTTCAAAACCTTCCGGGCCCAGACCTACGCCCAGTTGGGCAAAAGTAGTGTTGCAGGAAACGGCAAGCGCTTTTTTAAGGTCTACATCGCCATGCGCGTCTGTATCCATCAGCTTGTACCCGTTAACTTCAATGAAGCCGGGGCAGTTAAACGTTTTTGCGGCAAGGTCCGGCTTTTCAGCCAGAGCGCCGGCGGCGGTCACCACCTTAAAAGTCGATCCCGGCGGGTAAGCCCCCTGTGTGGCACGGTTCAGCAGCGGTGAATCCTCATCCGCAACCAGGCTGTTCCAGATAGTGTCCAGTTTGTTAGGGTCAAAGCTGGGGCTTGTAGCCATGGCCCGCACCGCCCCCGACCTGGGGTCGAGAAGGACTACCGCTCCCCGCCGGCCGCCCAGCAGGTCCACAGCCAGCTCCTGCAGGCCGGCGTCCAGGGTCAGGACCATATCCCCGCCGGACTGCTGCCTGTCGAGGATCTTATTGACATAGTTCCTGATCCGGTCGGCCCCTTCCCTGCCCAGCAGGTAGCGGTCATAGGCGGATTCAAGGCCGGCCCGTCCATACATTTCCGAGATATACCCCAGCAAATGAGCAGTGTTACGCCCCTCCGGATAAACACGCTTGCCTTTGCCGTCAGTGAATTCAGTCCTGGCCAGGACAGTGCCTCTGGCATCGTAAATCGTGCCGCGCTGTACCTGTGCCTCATATTCCTGAAAACGGTGATTATAGGGGCTGGCCGCGATAGAGGGCCCTCTGATTACCTGGAGGTACGAAAGGTATACAACCAGGATCGCAAACAGCCCAAGCATTAGAATTCCCAGTTTTAAAATGTTGTTTTTCATAAGTCCGCTGCAGCCTCGTGGGAGATATTTAGCAGAAGTCCCATCAGAATAAAGTTAGCCACCAGCGAACTGCCGCCGTAACTGACATATGGCAGGGTGACGCCTGTTAAAGGCAGCAGGCCGGTCACCCCGGCAATAATGATAAACGCCTGCAGCCCTAAAAGCGCGGTAAAGCCCGAAGCGGCAAGGGCGGCAAATTCATCTTTAGTGTTCATGGAAATTTTGATGCCCCGGAAAACATAAAACATAAACAGCACTATGATCGCCGCACCGCCCAGCAGCCCCAGTTCTTCACAAATGGCTGAAAAAATAAAGTCAGAGTGCACCAGGGGAATAAAGTCAGGGTATCCCTGACCCAGGCTGGTACCCAGCACCCCGCCCGAGCCGATGGCAAAATAGGACTGGATCAGCTGGTACCCGGCGGTGTCGGCATACGGCCAGGGGTTCAGCCAGATCGCCACTCTGGACCGCACATGCCCGAACAGCTGATAGCTCGCCGCCGCTCCGGCCGTAAAAAGCCCCAGCCCAAAAACAACGTATGAAACACGGGCGGTGGCGACATATACCATGGCCAGGAAGGTGCCGAAATAAATTAAAGCGGTGCCGAGGTCCCTCTGAAAGACCAGGAGCAGCAGAGACACCCCCCACATGGCCACCAGCGGCACCCACTCCTGCGGCCCGGGAATGGACAGCCAGCCAAGGCTCCTTGTCCCGGCTGATAAAACAGCTTTATTCTCGGTCAGGAAACTGGCCAGAAAAAGCACCACCAGTATTTTCACAAACTCGGAGGACTGGAACTGAAACAGGCCGAAATCCAGCCAGCTTTTGGCCCCGCCATGTTCCTGCCCGAAAAATATCGGCAGGATCAGGGCGATAAGACCTGCCAGGGCGTATATATATTTATAATCACCCAGAAAACGGAAATCAACCAGCAGGCGCGATGTCAGCAGAAGCACGCCCAGCCCGATCAGGATCCAGATAAACTGGCGCATCCCGTAGGCCGGGTTCAGCCTGTACAAAACAACCAGGCTGGTAGCGGAAAGGACAGCCGTGATGGGTAATAAATAACTATCCCCCTTGTAGCCAACCTTCTTCCAATACAAATGGACCAGGAAAAAAGCGGCAACTGCAGCCGGTCCCAATATAAGCGACTGGTAGCCCGCCCGCTGCGAACCAAGATAAAGCGCCAGCATGCCGGCCAAAGTGTAAGGCGCCGCCAGCAGGAGCAGGTTACGCTCAATGATGCGGCTGCCCGCCAGTTTATTGATTGCGGAAGACGCCATGTGCTTAAAGCCCTCCATTAAGAATATATACGAAGGAAGGAACTATTTTGGAGAAAAACTAAAACAATTTGACAGGATTAACAGGATTAATAATACGATTAACAGGATTTAAATTAAATTTTTGATTCAAAAATAAATTCTACGGTAAATATTAATTAAGGTTTAACCATAAGTAATAATTTTTAAGAAATTCCTGTAAATCCTGGTTTTTATCTTGTAAATCCTGTCAATTTGTTTTTATTCTTTAACTAAAACTCCACCAGAATAATTGTTATATTATCAGCGCCGCCGGACTGGATGGCTTTTTTCAGCAGCCTGTCCACTGCGGTGTCAAGGTCCGGCGCGGTGGTGATAATTTCAGAAAGCTCCTCCTGGCGCAGGTAACCGGTCAGGCCGTCAGTACAGATCAGGAGCATTTCACGAGGCTTCACTTTAACCTTGTACAGGTCAACCTCTAGAGAAGTCGCTGTGCCGAGCGCCCTGGTCAGAACATTGCGCTGCGGGTGCTTAAAAGCCTGCTCCTCGGTAATGCCGCCGTTTTTTACCATCTGCTGCACCAGCGAATGGTCCTCGGTCAGCCTGGCAATCTCACTCCCCCGCAGCAGGTATGCCCTGCTGTCGCCCACCTGGCCGATTAAAACGTGATTCTTATTTTTCAGGCAGGCTGTTATTGTTGTGCCCATACCAGCCCAGTCAGCATTCTGGGCAGCCATCTCGTATATTGTTCTGTTGGCTTCCTTAATTGCTTCAACCAGGGCGTCTGCGGGTTTCACACCAAGTCCAAGCCGCCTGTCCAATTCACGCTTAATGATCTGAAGCGCCGTCCTGCTGGCGACTTCCCCTGCCTTATGGCCGCCCATACCGTCGGCCACGGCAAAAAATCCTGTTTCAGGCGAAAGGCACAGGCTGTCTTCATTTAAAGACCTGACCAATCCTGTATCAGTTGTGTAAGACCACTTCATGCCCCCCACCTCGCAAATTGAAAAGTGACGCCGCCCACCTTTATGCCGTCCCCGTCGGCGAGCACAACCGGCTTTTTCAGCTGCACCCCGTTTAAATAAGTACCGTTGGTACTGCCCAAATCTTCCAGCCAGTACTGCCCGTCTTTTACAAATACCCGGGCATGCCTGGTTGAAGTAAATGAATCTTTGACAACCACATCGCTGACGCTGCCGCGGCCAATTACCATTTCCCGCCCGATACCGAAAGAAACCCCGGGGATCAGCTCCGGCAAGGGGCTTTCAGTTACGATCATCCTGCCGCCGTATTTCTCTTCTGCTCTCTTCTTATCATGCGGCTGTTCCGGCGTCAGGACGGAGGAACGTGCTTCGCTCCTGAGGTCGTTAATCATCCATCTAACCAGCCCAAAAATAAAAAGAAACAAGAATATCAGAAAGACATACCTCAATACAGCCAGTAAAATTGCAAACAAACTTATTCCACCTTAAATGCGCACAATGTGGCGCCTATGCTTACTATATCTTCAGGTTCAAGCACCCTGGACGCTACTTTGACACCGTTGACTTTAACACCGTTAGTGCTGCCCAGGTCAAAGATTGTGTAACTGCCCCGGTGCAGCTCCAGGCGGGCGTGGTGACGCGAAACGCTGTCATCTGTCAGCACTATGTCGCAGTCATTACGGCGCCCGATCATCATTGAAACACCGCTTAAATTAAACACTTTACCCCGGTCAGGACCGGAGTTCACCTCAAGCCTGGCGAAAACCAGGGAAGCAGTTTCCGGCCGCCCCCCCTCTTTGACAGGGGTAAAGCGCTGTGTATGTTCAAGAGTTTCTCTTGGTGCAGCCTTTTTCTTCTCTTCCGGCGGTGCCTCGCTGAACTCCGAATCCAACCTCATATGGCCGGGAGTCACTTCCTCATCCTTGGCAAACGTTACCACCGGGGCTCCAGTCAGGGTATATTTCTTTTCGTTTGCTTTCTGCCGCACATATTCCTGCAGCTCCTGAGAAAGCAAGGTGGAAAAAGTGGCAATGTTCTCATAGTCCGAAGGGTTGAGGCGCACCTCATATTCATTGGGCACGTATATATTGCTGATACTTACCCGCTTGCCGTCGCGCATCTCCCTGGCGATCTTCTTGGCTATATCCGCGGGCTGAATGCACCCCCCGAAACTGTCTTTGAAAAAACCTTCTATATATTTCTCCAGGCTTCCTTCCAACCCCGAAAACATGCGCATTCCTATCACCTCCGGTTTGAGATGTGAGTCGTGGGACATGGGCCGTGAGACAAGGGTGATGAGACAAGGGGACGGTTCTCTTGTCTCATTCTTTGTCAGGTGGGCTTCCCACCCATCCATTATATGAACATGATCTTGCCTGGTCGCATCTGCGAATAAATTAGCACCTACAATTTCGGATGTCGGCCGTCAGACGCCGGACCTAAGAATATCATACATTCCTCTTGTGGGTTTTAGACCCTTAATGCCATCTTTCACTCCCACGTCCCACGTCTCACTTCTCATTTCCCAAAACTCTGCGTCTCAGCTGGCCGCAGGCGGCGCCGATATCGGCGCCAAATTCTTTTCTGACGGTAACTGTAAGGCCGCCCTGCCCGGCAATAGATTTGAACAATTCCACCTGCCGCCTGGCGGGTGGCTCCAAACCCCTCTCAGGGACCGGGTTAACCGGGATCAGGTTCACATGGCACAGCACGCCGGCTAAAAGCCGCGCCAGTTCCTGCGCGTGCCTGGCGCTGTCATTAACTCCCGCGACCAGAGCATATTCAAATGTCACTCGCCTGCCGGTCGCGCGGGCATAATCACGGCAGGCTGGGATTAATTCCTTTAAAGGGTACTTCTTGTTGACCGGCATCAGCAAATCCCGGTCCTTATCGTTAGGCGCGTGCAGTGAAACCGCCAGTGTAAGCTGGAGAGACTCCGCGGCCAGCCTCCTGATGCCCGGCACAAGGCCGCAGGTCGATATGGTAATATGGCGGCCTCCTATGTTTAAGCCATAAGGCGCTGAAACGTTTCTAATAAAGGTCATTACCGCGTCGTAGTTTTCGAGCGGCTCGCCGGAACCCATAAGCACGACATGGCTGACCCTGGCTCCGCTGTCCTGCTGCATAGCAAGGACCTGGTCGTAAATCTCCCCGGCGCTCAGGTTGCGCTTAAAACCGCCCAGCCCTGAAGCGCAAAGCCGACAGGCATAACGGCAGCCCACCTGGGTTGACACACAGGCGGAGTTGCCGTAGTCATGCTTCATTAAAACACTTTCCACCGCTTGCCCGTCTTCCAGGGCAAAGAGATACTTGACAGTGTCTCCCCTTTGGGACTGCACTTTGGCGGCTATCGACAGGCTGCTCACCCTGGCGCCGGAAGCCAGCTTATCCCTGAAATCAACGGCCAGGTTGGTCATCTCCTGGAATGAAACGGCGCCCTTGCCAAAGATCCACTCCGCCACCTGCCTGGCGCGGTATTTTTCGGCTCCCAGGCCAGTGACAAAGCTTTCAATCTGGGCCAGGCTCAGGTCTTTTAAGTTTAACTTTTGTTTTTCTTTATTCTCCATCAGCGAAGGCAATCCCTTTTTTTCTCATCCTGGCGATGAAAAACCCGTCCATCTCGTGCCAGCCGGGCAGTATCTGCACATAGCCCCGGCTCAGGCTGCTGTCATAGTCAAGTTCGCCGGGCAGGAGCCCTGTCAGGTCGTCAAGTTTGAAGTCAGGGTGTCTGGACAGAAAGCTTTCGACCTGCCCCAGGTTTTCTTCACGGGTAATGGTACAGGTACTGTACACCAGCACCCCGCACGGCTTGACGCAGCGGGCGGCAGCGTCCAAAATTTCAGCCTGCAGGACAACCAGTTCCGCTATTTGGCCCGCTTCTTTGCGCCAGCGGGCGTCCGGACGGCGCCTCAGGACACCAAGCCCGGAGCAAGGGGCGTCAACCAGGACAAAATCAGCGTAATTTGTAAACCCTTCATGCAGTTTCCTGGCATCACCGGCCATTGTCTTAATAATGGCAATCCCCAGGCGGTCGCGATTCTCCCTGATCAGTTCCAGCTTGTGCGGGTGGACATCCACCGCCAGGATCTCGCCCCGATTCCCCATTAACTGGG
>Ga0116191_1002061_pt1 | contig 15614 bp, 12 predicted proteins | sample AD_UKC111_MetaG_FD_89897 | JGI IMG/M metagenome (GOLD analysis project Ga0116191, IMG submission 89897) | Active sludge microbial communities of municipal wastewater-treating anaerobic digesters from Hong Kong - AD_UKC111_MetaG | ecosystem: Engineered > Bioreactor > Anaerobic > Digestate...
CAGTAGTATCTTCGGCCATTGCCGGTACCACCGCAGCCACGGGTGCCAATAGACCCAAGGCGATTGCTAGTGTGATGAGTAATTTTTTCATAGATTCTCCTTTTTTATGTGCCTTATAGTTTAGAAATTACAAATCCTACGATAAATCGAGCAGCGATAATCACTACCAGGCCGATAAGTGCATAGATGATAGTCTCACGAGCCTGCGTGACCTTGCTCGGGTCACCGCTACTTTTTGCTAACCGAAAGCCTGCGAACATTATCATTATGACAGCAATCGCAGCGCCAAACCAAGCCATAATATTGGCAATCTTCATAATAATTCCGTCGTTACCCACCACCGGATCCGTGTTCGTTACTGGCTGGCATACCGTATTGCCCTGCAAACTTGGATCCTGACACTCTTCCGGAATCGGATTAAATGTGTCCGTCACCGCCGATACGTTGCCGGTTATCATGACTGGCATAAGCAACAGTGTGGCAATAAGTAGAGTTGATATAAATATTGCTCTCATAATTTATGCCTTCGATATTACAAACGCCACTATTACGGTTGCGCTTAATGAAATAATGAGCCCAACTAACGAGTACGTAATTGTTTTACGAGCAGTGACAATTTTCTGCGGATCACCAATTGATATCACATACCGAAACCCACCGATGACAACCATCAAAAAACTGATAGCCGCAATAATACCAAAAGTATATTCGAGCAGATGGGCCATACCAGTTCCATCCGGATTCGCATTTGGTAGGTTAATATCATTACCGAGGACACCAGTTGCGTAATGTGAGATTTTATAAAGAATGTTCATTTTTAAACCTTCGTTGATAAAAAGTTTGCTAAGAATCTAACTAGAGGTGTTGCTAGTAATACAATTATAAGTCCAATGACAGCATTTAATATCGTTTTACGGGCCGAAGCTAGCTTGCCCGGTTCACCCTGAGATACTACAAACAAAAATCCTCCGTATACAACAAAAACTACCGCCGCTATCCCTGACACATACAGCAGTATATCAACAACCGCTAACATAATTTTGATAATAACACCCGAATCAACGGAATCTGTGGTGGGTGATTTCGTAATAATGTGACAGCCGTTTTCGTCCTGCTGTACATCAAGATATTTATACCAAGTTGGGAAACCAAGAAAACCACTTTTTGCATTGCATGAAGACGGTTGCGTTGAATTAGCTTCAGAATTTGTACTATTCGTATCATTAGTGCCCTCGGCAAAGGAAGCGGAGGTAAAACCCACAGCCCCCACAAGTATGAAAGTAATAAAAATCAAAACGCTTAGCAGTGTTCTACGAATCACTATAGTGCTCCCCCTGGAATCAACCACTGCATGAAGGCGTACAAAAAGACAAAGGCTATTATACCTATGAAAACATTAACTATTTTCATTTTCGCTGACTGGACCGCCTGTGGGTTGTCTCGGGCAGACGTGTACTGCAGGCCTCCCCAGATAATCATTATCACCGCTCCAACCCCAACAATAGCCGCAAAAAGATTAATAAAGTTTTTTAGCCATTTAATGATCGGGTTAGTGGCAAGATCACCACTTGGGTCAGAATAATAAGAACTGCCCGCTCCGTTCCCCGAACTCACACAGGTTGCCGTGCCACGGCTATCTATATATTGTGGGGTTTGGCCGCTCGGGCAAGTACAGCCATCAGTCACCGTGCCATTACTTGGGCACGTTGAGGCAGCATGTGCAACAGAGCTAGGCTGAACCACAGAAAATAAGGCACCAAGCATGACTACAAGCGTTAAAACAGAGATGGGAATAATATTTTTATTTAGCATGAATGTCAAGTTAGCTACTTCTGAAGATATAATACAATAAACAGCCCATGAGTGATAGCTAATCCCAATACAGCAACACAAAAACCTATATTTTATTAGAGGCGCTTTAGTGATACATTATACATAAGTGCTTTGAAGGACGAATTTTATTCAAATGTTAAAGTTTAAACAAAAAATATCAATGAAAAAAATATTTTCAATAATTTTTATTGGCGTTTTGTTTTTCCAAGTCGTCTACGTTATTCTCCCAACGCCCCACGCAAAAGCAGCTACTGCCGCAACAGATAGTATTGAAAATCAAGCACTCTCGTATCAGGCATTTGTATATTTAACTGACGACGGTGCTTTTACTTGCGGCTCCGTATTCGCTGGTAGTGGTAGTATCCCCAAGGATGACGGGCCAAAACTACTATGGTTCAAGGCGAGGACCGAGGAGACAAGATCGGGATCAATTTTAGACCCAAGTGGTCAAGCAGATTGTAACCAGGGTGTTGGTGGATGGCTAGAAAAAGCACTCCAAATATGGGGATATAGTTCAGACTACACCGCCTTTCTCACTGATGTAGGATTCACAAATGATGGACTCCAATATAATAAACCAGACAATTTGCTGGAAAATGCTAAGAAAGTTATACGTCAAAAGTATTATGGGACGACCAGCACATCGGCACCACAACTAACTGACGCTTTAAAATATCGTATCTATTATGAAAATTTTGCAAATGGATGCCAAATAAAAGAAGCTTTTGGTCCAACCTTACCAAGTGGCTATGTAAAAAGTGACGTCATCAACGAAATAAAAGTTGTTGACAGCGCCGGCAACGTAAAGTCAACATTTGTGCAAACCGAAAAAGGCAAGGGAGATGGTATAGTAATCGGCTACAACGTTGGTGCGCCACAACAAGGTTTTGAGGCAGACTGTGGATGGCTTGCAGATCAGTTAAAAAATGACCCTCTTGTTAATGCATATGCGGCCTATGTAAAAAGTCATCCTGCTGATACAACAGCACCTACTAGCGATGTTTCTGGTAAGGCTGTCAGCCCAAGTTCTGGTAGCGGTAATATCTTAAGTGGCTCAGATGACCACTGCCTAGACTGGAGCCCTCTGAGCTGGCTCATGTGCCCGATTATCAGCATGGCAGATGGTCTATACAGTATGTTTATTAGTTTCATGCAAGACATCCTAAATATTAATATCAACGACTTCGAGAATAATGAAGGACTAAAAGCATCTTGGGCTGTTATGCGTAATGTTGCTTCATCCGCGCTTGTACTTGTTGCGCTTATCATGATTGCGGGGCAAATTTTTAACTTCGAGTTCTTGAGCGCATACACTGTAAAAAAAGTATTACCACGGCTTGTTATTGCGGCAATTGCAATACAGCTTTCATGGTTTATCTTTACAACCGCTATTGTAATTATCGACGCAATTGGAGTTGGCATTTATTCTCTTATGTTATTACCGTTTCAGCACGCACTTGGGTCAAATGCAACAGAGATTTCAACAATCTATTCAATACAAAGCAATGGTAGTCAAGTTTTCAGCGGTGCATTAGCAGCAATGGCTGGTGTAGCTGCTTTTTCGGGCGCGGGCGGATTGGGTGGAATTGTCGCGGTAGCCATTGCGGGAGCTTTTGCTATTGGAGTTGCTCTTGTAACACTGATTTTGCGTAAAGTACTCATTATTGGTTTGCTAATACTTGCGCCACTCGCATTAGTAGCTTGGGTTCTACCCGGTACACAAAAGTACTGGACCTCGTGGTGGAATTTATTTATAAAGTTACTCTTGATGTTCCCACTTATTATGGTACTTATAGCGAGTGGTAAGATTGCTGCATCCATTATTGGGCAGCAAGACAACGCCATTAGTCCGCTCATTGCACTTATCGTTTACTTTTTACCCCTATTTCTTATACCAGCCACTTTCAAGTTTGCTGGTGGCATTTTTGCAACCACCTCAGCACGCCTTAGTGGTATGTCTAGTAAATGGGGTAAAAGTACCGGAGGTGCAGCGGCCAATTACACTAAAGAGAGCGTTGGACGATATGCACGTAATAATAGCAATCGTTTTTCACGAGGACTTAATTATGCAGCCCATGGGGCAATTACAACCAGACAAAGATCTCGCGCGGCGGAGAGTAGCCGAAAAGCAATTCACGAGCGAGAAGCAAATTTTCAAGCACTCGTTGAAGCACAAACCGCTGGAATGGGTAGGGCAGATAAGCATGTAAGACTTCGTGAAATAATTAATACCGGATCTGATGACATGGCCGAAGGAGCAGCAAGAATACTTGCAGCTGAACGAGGATGGGGTGAGCTTGATAATCTAGATGACAGAGGTTTGCATCGCATTAGGCATCTAGCTGCCTCAGACCCGACAGGGTTTGGTAGTGCGCTATGGACATCAAGAAGGGATATAGCAGACGGACCGGCAGACAGGATAGCAACTATGAGCGCAAACGATGCAGCCGGACAACATACATCATTCTTTAATAATCAAGGTAATGTTGATCAGCTTGATCAAAGAACGGCGGTTGACCTTACTAGAAATCAGACCCTTATGTCTGCCCTTAATCCAGAAGCCCAACAAAGGATTTATGACCGAGCACAAATACCAAATCCAACCGTCGCTGCGCCTAATGTTAATCCGCCGGTACAACCAGCTGGCAGAAATCCTGCCGTGCAACCAGTCGTCAATCAAACGGCTCCATATTCTGAGCAAGATTTGGCAAGTATGGATCACAACCAACTACAGATTTTTGTTAATAACGCGGGGGGAATGGACAGACTCCACGATGACGACTTAAACAGATTGCACACAACCACTTCTGGTCGCAGCGATAATGAATCCGTAAGGTTACATCAAGAATTACAAAATGAAATAGATAGACGCAATCCTTAGGTCGTAAGAATGAGTACATATAAAGTCATACAAGATATAGAGGCAGAAGATAAGCTACTCGGGCCATTGACGCTTAAGCAGTTTATCTTTGGCGTCATTGCAGCCGGTTTTGCATTTGCTGCTTTCATGGCCGTCACAAAGGTCGGCAACCTTCTTGTTGCTATACCGTTTTTACCATTTATTTTAGTACCGGGTATTTTAGCGGCGCCGCTTGGGCGTGATCAACCAACTGACGTGTGGCTAGCGGCGCAAATTAGGTTTTTTATTAAGCCACGAAAACGCGTATGGGATCAATCTGGTATTAAAAATCTCGTTACCATCACAGCCCCAAAAAAAATTGAAAAAATCTACACCAACGGCCTCAGCCAACAAGAAGTCAAAAGTCGCCTGCAGGCGTTAGCCGATACAATAGATAGTCGCGGTTGGGCGGTAAAAAATATAGCTGTAAATATGTATGGTACGCCCGCATATGCGACGACAAGTGATAGGCTTATTGACCCGTCAAGCCTACCGCAGACTGTACCGGATACTGATATCACCGCAGCAGACGACATTATGGATGCGGTCAACAATCCTGTTGCCCAAAACTTTGACGCAATGGTTCACCAGGCAAGCACGGCGCAAAGAGCTGCAGCCATAGCCCATATGCAGGCCGCAACACAACCACAACAGACACCCATCGACCCATGGTTCATGCACCAGCCAGACCCTTCAAAAGTTGCGCCAGGTAACGCCATGTTTACACCGCAAACTGTCGTACCTGGTACACCGACCACCCCGGCAAATGATGCTGGATTTTTACCAGACAGTGACTCGGTGGCATTGCCAGATGAACAGGCCCTACTAACACAGATTAAGGCCGAAAAACAGCAAAAACATGAAAGTGGCTGGGCACATCATAAAACCATTAAAACACCCGAAGATCTAGCTGCAGAAGCTGCAGAGCAAAGCCGCAAAGAGGCTGCCGAAACAGCCAAACAAGCACAAGCGGTGACACCTCCTAAAAACCCTGGTATAGTAGAACTTGCTAATACTAATGATCTTAGTGTGGCAAGCGTGGCGCAACTTGCAAAACGAAAAAGCCAAAATAACGACGGTGAAGTTGTTATTAAATTACACTAGGGTGGGACGACAGTCATACATAATTCCTGTCGTTGTGCGCACACATGAATCCAGATATACAAGCTACTAACTCGAATCCATACCAACAGCAACCGGGCATCCCGCAGCCTGCGGTTGCACCAGTAAAAACCAACGCCAATAGTACGCAGAATACATTGCTCATTAATGAAGTGCGTGATGGGGTGGTTATTATGAACGATGGTTCGTTCCGTTCGGTGGTAATGCTAAAAAGCATTAATTTCGATCTTATGAGTCCCCAGGAGCGTGATGGAGTTGAGTATGCCTACCAGGGGTTTCTAAATTCACTGTACTTTCCGGTTCAAATTTTTGTTCGTTCACAAAAGGTAGATATTGGCCCCTATATCGAAAAACTGGATAAAATTCGTTCCGAGCACGACAACATGTTACTAGCCATGCTTATGGATGACTATATTAACTTTATGGCGGATCTTGCAGCACAAACCAACATTATGGATAAAAAATTCTATTTAGTAATCCCGTTCTTCCCGAACGTTGATACCCAAAAAGCAGTACAAGCCAGCAAAAATATGCTAACAAATATTTTCGGGAAAAAAGAACAAGTAGTCACCATTAATGAGGCAGATTTAGAGGCGGCCAAAACAGAGTTACGCAACCGTGTTCAGGCGGTGCTAAACGGACTTATGCAGTGTGGGGTGCAGGGTTTACCACTTGATACGCAAGAACTAATAGAGCTTTATTACGATGCCTATAATCCAGACACAGCTACCCGCCAACAGCTAAAGAATTTTGGCGATTTAACCGCGCCCATCGTGACGAAAGGTGATGGTCAAGCCTATCAACCCAATCTAGACAGGGAACTGAACTAATGGCATTGTTTGGCAAAAAACAACCAAAGCTCGACCCGGTAATGCTAGCCGAGCAACAACGCGCCATGGAGCAACAAGAGGTCCAGGCAGCGTTCCAAAAAGGCATCACGGCACTACGCGATTTTATTGCACCTAGCTCAGTTGAGTTCCAGAGCAGCTATTTCCAAATAGGCACCCGTTACGCACGTACCTATTATGTCTACGGCTATCCGCGGCAAATTTACACGGGCTGGCTTAGTGGTATGGTGAACATCGACGAAGTTATGGATATGGCTATTTATGTGTATCCAGTTGAAAGTCAAGTCGTCCTCGAAAACTTACGCAAAAAAGTTGGCCAACTCGAGGCGGGTTTGCAGATTGATGCAGAAAAGGGTAAGGTGCGTGATCCGGGCAAACAGGCAGCCATCCAGGACGCCGAGGAAATGCGCGATAAACTTCAGGTGGGCGAGGAACGCTTCTTCCGTTTTGGCCTGTACTTCACTATTTATGCTGGATCACTAGATGAACTCGAATTTGTGAGCCACAAAATAGAATCAATGCTTGGCCAACAACTCGTGTACTCAAAACCGGCCAGTGCCCAGCAAGAACAAGGGCTAAATAGCGTACTGCCGCAGTTCATGGATCAACTGCAGATCAGGCGCAATATGAATACTGGCGCAATCAGCACCAGCTTCCCATTCACCAGTGCTGACTTAACTGATGATCACGGTATTTTATACGGTATTAATATGCACAATAGCGGCCTGGTCATTTTTGATCGGTTCAGCCTAGAAAACGGGAATAGCGTTGTGTTTGCAAAATCTGGTGCCGGTAAAAGCTTTGCGGTTAAATTAGAAGTGCTACGCAGTTTAATGATGGGTACCGAGGTATTCGTGCTTGATCCCGAAAATGAATACCAACGTATGGCCGAAGCTGTTGGTGGGGCCTACGTTAAATTATCACTCGGCTCACCGACACGCATTAATCCATTTGATTTACCACAAGTTGTTGATACCGAAGAAGCGGACAATGCGCTACGTAGCAACCTTATAACCCTGCATGGTCTGTTACGGCTTATGATGGGTGGTGCGCAAGTACAAATGCTTGGCGGTCAGGGGCAAATGGCACCCGCGCTTAGCCCCGTAGAAGAAGCCGATTTAGATGCTGCACTTATTGAAACCTACGCCAAGGCCGGTATTACGAATGACCCGTTAACCCACACTGGCATACCACCAACCATCAGCGATTTATATGACACACTTTTACATATGGGCGGTACCGGGCCCCAACTAGCACAGCGTTTACGCAAATACACCACTGGAACATTTGCAGGTATTTTTAGCCAGCAAAGCAACACTGATATCAATAATCCATTTGCCGTTTTTAATATCCGTGACCTAGAGGATGAACTTCGCCCTGTTGCTATGTATATTGTGCTTAATTTTATATGGAACAAGACTAAGGCTGATCAAAAACGTCGTATCTTAGTTATTGATGAGGCTTGGCAATTTATGAAGTACGAAGACAGCGCTAGCTTTATATTTAGCCTTGCGAAACGCGCGCGCAAGTATAACCTTGGTATCACCACCATCAGCCAAGACGTCGAGGACTTCATTGGTTCACGTATGGGGCGAGCCATTGTCGCAAACGCCTCAATGCAGCTACTGCTTAAGCAAAGTCCCACGGCTGTCGATATGTTGGCTGATGTATTTAAACTAACCAGCGAAGAAAAGAAGCGGCTTAGTCAGTTCCCGGTTGGCCAAGGCTTGTTCTTTGCGGGCCAAAGCCATGTGCATGTGCAAATTATGCCGAGCCCTACCGAAACCAGCCTCATTACCACCAACCCAGAACAGGTTAAGGCGCTTGAACAACAAGGCCAAATACCGCTTAGTGGTGGTGCGGGCGATATTGCCCCATAGTTAAGCCACTCATCTCTTTAAGCCCGATCTCAGAATTACGTATTTCGGTTTTATTTTTTGACCAAAAAGTTGTAAAATAAGCATAAGAATTAGGTGTAAAACAAAGACATGCCAAATGCCGTTTACGACGACCAAGAAGCCGAAGCAAAGAAACCTCCAGTTGGTGGTGTGAGTGATGGTGAGGGTACCCTTTCTAATGCAGAAAAACAATCCTTTGATGAGATAGCTAAAAACTATGACGCACCAGAGACCGAAAATGTAGCCCAAAAAGAGCGTTCGTTCGCGGACGAAGATGAAGAAACGCCCACAAAAGAAACCGAGAGCCAAGAGCAACCCAACAGTTTCTATAAATCGTCAGAGAAAGACACTAAACAGGGGCTAGGATCAAGGGCTAAAGGAGTATTCGGTAATCTAAAAAATAGAAAAACCTTAGCCATAATAATTGGACCAGCTGCATTAATAATACTTATTCTGTTTTTAATGAGTGCTCTCAAGATTCCGAACTATGCTGCGAATATAGCTGGTTATCGTATGGCTCGAACAGCGATGGAGTATGCAAAAAATTCAGCCGCAATTGATTCAGAAAAAATAGCCGTTGACACAGTTGATGATGCTACATATAAAAGTGCCTACCAAGACACTTACGGTAAGTTACGCAGTGCCACTTGGGGGAAATTCGACAAATATAGACCGGAACTTACCTACAAAAATATGAAGGCAGATAACATAATAAAGTACAACACAGAAAAAACGTCGGTACTAAAAAGAACAGTTATTAAGTCCGTTACTATAAACGGAGAGACCATTGATAAGCAGCAACTCTCAAGATGGAATTTTTACAAAAACTATAAAGCCAGAGCAGATTTTGCTGCCAAGATTCAGGCGAATGTCGATAGCGCCCTTAAAGGTTACAGTGGGCTTGTCCGTAGCTCGGTTGCCAAGAAGATTCGCCTTGATGCTGGCATTAAATTAAAGTTCTGGGACAATAAAGGCCGTGATTATAGTGGTAAAAAAGCTGCAGAAGCAGATCGATTACAACTCCAAGAAGCAGATAAAAAAATAACTCGAACTGTAAAATCTACACCCCTACTTTCAGACACAAAAGATACGATTTCTGCCGCAGAGGATGCTAAAACAAAATGTCTGGCAGATGCAGACTGTGCCACAAAATTTGCACAAACCGGTGAGCTTCCCGAGGAAATTAGCAAAACAATTCAATCAAAGCTCGATAATGCAAACTCAATCTTAAAAAATGGGCTGGGCATCGCAAACCCCGTCTACGGCATAGGAGTTCCTGCCTGCATGGTCTTTGATGGGTCCTTGGTAAGCTCTGGTGATAATATTGATGCGCAAGCTGCCAGCACACAAGCAGCATTTTATGGGCTTGAATCTGCCGCAGACCAGCAAAAGGCAGGCGACACTACCTCAGAAGCTACGGGAGCATTTGCTAGGAAGATTGGAGGCGGGGATTCAATACCAGATAGCTATAGCCGCGGGCAGACTGTTGACACGTCTGGTGAAGTAAGCCCACAAGCAAGCCAATTAGGTGAATATACAATCGCAAGTGCAATATTACCAAGCAATATAGCGGGAGTTGTCAACTCTGGTGCAGAAACAGTATGCCCAACAATAACTAGCGTTCAGTTTGCGGCAGTCGGAGCCGTAGCAGCCCTTGTTGCAAAAGCTATGTTAACGGTTTTTACTCTTGGTTTTGGAACTGCAATTGAACAAGGTGGTGAAGTCGCCACAGAGCAAGGAATTAGAACTGGCCTTACAACCCTCGCAAAAACAGCTGTCGAACGTGTTGTTGCAAGTGTTGCGACAAAATCGGCAATTGCCGCCACCACAAAAACAGCCACAAAGGGTGTCTGGGGTTTTGGGAAGAAATTTGTACGTGATTTTACTGCCATAGAGGCAACAACAATTGCGGCAAAACTAGTCGTTTTATCAAAAATGGGCGAGATTAATAATGCAGGTACGAGCGTTGGTACCGGCTTCAAAAACTCAGCTGACATGGGTGCCGATATACACAATAACGAGATGAGCCGACAAATGTTTTATGGAGCGCCGATGACCAATAAAAATACGGCATTGGTAGATGAGCAAACGGTCGCCTTTACAAAGAAGCAAGATGAGAGCCTGCCTTTATATCAACGCTACTTTGCTACCAGTAATCCTCGCTCTCTTGTATCAAAGTTTGGATACCAAGCAAATTATTTTAAAGAATCGTCAGGTACAGCAGTCATCGCTCAAGCGTTGAGTAAAATTACGTCCATATTTGGTTTACTCCAACCCCAAAAAACTGTTTTAGCGGATGACGGATCCGATAAATCGCATTATGGAATTGTTCAATGGGGGTGGACGGCTGAAGAGGATAACCTACGAAACAGTAATGAGTCTTATTCAATACTAGAAAATAGCCGCATTTTGGAGCTGAGTGGTAAATCAGACGAGATAGAGGCGGCTTATGGTAAGTGTTTTACCGAATCATTAGGCACTATACTATCAGAAGGTTGGATTGTCAGGGCGGAGAATGGTGATGTGATTCCCGACGAAGGCGATTGTTCACCACAAAATCTCGGTCCACATAACCAAAAATACGAGGACTTAGTTTTTCGCTGGAGATTAGACAAATCTTACCAAAACACCCTAGACCAGAATCTGGGTATTCAAGATCCAATCGCCGATACAACAACTTCAACACAATGTACCGACTCTCAGTCAAGCAATAAAAACTTATTCATGATTGGCGACTCGCTTAGTGATGGTATGGTGAGTGCGGGTATTGAAGCAAAGCTTAAATCAGCAGGCTGGAGCCCAACGATAATCCATCAGCAAGGCCAAAGCACCACATGGGGTATACAACAGGTTAAAGATCATCAAGATGCTGTAGCTAATGCCGGTGTGGTTGTTGTAGAACTTGGCACAAATGATGGCAATAGTGCAGACTTTAAAAATAGGCTGGAAAACCTCTATACGACTATCCGCGATATTAATTCAACCGCAAAAGTATATTGGGTAAACTATATTAGTGTTAAAAAAGACCCTGGTGGTTATCAGAACATGACTGCAAAATTGCAAGATTTTGCCCAAGCAAATAATATTACCATAATAAACTGGGCAGGTATTGGTGGAGAATATGTCACCGCTGACAGCAGCCTAGGCATACACCCAGCAAACTACGGACCGTTCGTAGATCTAGTTGTTAGTAGTGTCCAAAGTAGTCCGGGTTGCTCATCTACATCAGCAACTGGTTGGGTGTGGCCAATTAAAAAAGAAGATTTAGATAATTGGTCAGTTATAAAAAGTAACGAAAATGCTAGTTATGGATTAAATCAATGTTGGATGAATCAAAATAATGGTGGTTATCATGCTGCTATAGACATAGACGTTACCAATAAACCTGTTTATGCTGCCACAACGGGTACGATTCAATCAGTTAAGAACGACAGCTACAATACGCTTATTATTAAATCAAGTTCCGGAGATTTATATGCTGTCTACGAACATATGAGCACTATAAGTGTAAAACAAGGTGACAGCGTGACCGCGGGTCAGCAAATTGGTATATCTGGTGAGGTTGGAGCACCCGACAAGCCCCACCTACATTTTGGTATTACGACTGACTTGAAGCGATGGGGGGTGTATGCTGACCCATGGGCTACTGTTAATCCTCTTGACTATTTACCAAATGACTATAGCTCAGCCCTGCTGAGAGAAGATGCCGGATCTTGCCTAACGAAAGATATCAAGGGTAAAACTAACTATGCTATACCCGCAACCTACAGAGCAAATGGCGGAACAGACGAGAGGTATCTTTAATTATGGATCTGTTGTCTATTCTTAAAAAATATAAGATCATTATTTTCTTAATGGCTATAGGGTATGTACTTGTTGTTAGCTTATATTACTTTTTTGGGTATGGAACAATCGTTATTGATCAAAAAGCCTACGTGTTTGTAGACAATGTAGCCTATGGACAAAATCAAAGAATCAGAATTCGACCAGGCACATATCTTGTTCGAGCACAGACACCTGTAGGGGTATTGAATCAAACTCTGCGTATTTATCCATTCAAAACGAATGCTGTATCTATCAAGCAATCTGATTACGCAAATATTATCAAATCTTTAGTGCCAGCTGGATCATCGTTAAATATTTCTAAGGTTAAACTTTTAAACAATAAGTGGCTTGTGGCATACGCGTCAAATGAGGAAATCAATAAGATTGTTGTTTTACAATTTAAGGATGGTAATTGGCTTGAGGTTGCATCATATACTCTCCCCGAAAATCAAAAATCCATTAATGAAGCCTATTTTGAAAAGATAGTACCCAAATACGTAGACGATTATATTAGGCAAGAGTTGCTCATATGACGAAACGTATTATTAGCACAATTTTACTATTGGTTCTAATTTTTAGCTCATTTGGTGGTATTACGAATGCGATGACGCAATCAGATTTAAGAGCTGTCCTTGAGGGGCGTCCATATTATGATTCGGTTGATTCTTGTGATATTGCAAACACAGACGTAACTTCCCTCGATAACGGCACCAAAGAAGAGAATATGAAAGCCGTCTGGCAATACCTAATGGGTAAGGGGCTTACCGCCGAGCAAACTGCTGGAATTATGGGTAATTTACAGTCCGAGTCTGCTGGTACATGGGATCCGAGAATTGTTGAGTTCGCATATTCGGACCCTCCCCACTTGTCAGATACAATCCCGCCCGATGTAAACGAGTATGGACAGCCAGGCTATGGATTAGTTCAGTGGACAGCCGGTAGAAAAGATGGCTTACAAAAATTTGCCGACAAACAGGGGAAGCCAGTCAATAGCTTGCAATTACAGGTTGATTTCTTGTGGGAAGAGTTACACACCAATCGCAAAAAAGCTTTTGAAGAACTTCAAAAGGCGACAACGGTTGCAGAAGCCTCGAAAGCAATCGTAGTATATTATGAAGCACCCCAGGGCTTTAAGACTGAAACTCTACAAAATGCCAGAGCGAGTAATGGAGAAAAAATTTATAAACAGTTTGTTGGTAGCGATAGTCCTACCACCTCTGCAGCTTCCTCAACAACATCTATCGATAAAACATCCTCTTGTAACACAACCAGATCAACTTCGACAAAAAGTACATCATTTATATACTATACGCAAGATGGCCCCGAATATAGCCGTATTACAATACCAGGCTCCACCACTATCGAATATAGCGGTTGTGGTATTACCTCTTTTGCAATGGCAGTAGCAAATCTTACAAATCCAAGCGTTACACCAAAAACAATTGTAGATAAATTAACTGATTATCCGGATGTTGCTAGAGGTGAATGGCTTGTAAATAAGTTTGGATCTGATTACGGTCTCAGTGGTAATCATTTAAATAACACTGATGAGGTCGTTAGCGCACTACAACGCGGTAATTATGTTATTAGCGGAGGTACGATTTCTAACGATAATCCTGCTGAAAGTCCTTATACCAAAAAGGGTCATATAGTTTTATTTACAGGTATCGATTCCGATGGAAAGATCATGGTTGCTAACCCATTAAAAAACTGGGGTTCGGATCGCTCATATACGACAAGCCAAATTAGTGCCGGAATGAGATATGCTATGGAGATTATTAAAAACTAATGGATTTTTTAAACTCAAGAAAACTTAAAATATTATCCCTTGTTGGTGTGTTTTCAATATACATACTGCTCATAACTGCTACTATCTGGCACATTAATAAAAAACTCTATTCCCAACTCCCAGAAAACGTAAGTTCATCAAACCTGCAGATCATTGACACGTCAAACGAGCTTTATAGTGCTACCGCTAAAGACGACTATAATGCATTTCAACGAAATTTACGTAATTATATTACTTCTCAAGATGGATATATAAACCAACAGGTTTACATTAAAGATGTTAAGGCTCCGTTTAGAGATGGTTCTCAATATACGGTCACCCTTGATATACCAGGACTTAATCAAACTGGATTAGTTATTGTGTTTGATTACGCGAATGGAAACTATGGTTCATTTTCAATACCGGCCAAAAGTTACGTAACAACTTTATATGAACAGAATTAAAGGCTGATGAGGTTGCTGGCTTGGGCGAACTCTTTGAGCACCACGTCGGCATCGGTGGTAGTAATTACTGTCTGGTAATCTTGTAGATAGTGGGTGAGGGCCTTGCGCCGCGAGCCATCAAGCTCGCTAAAGACATCGTCGAGCAGTATGAGCGGCTTTTGGCCACGTGCTCGCTCAAGGATGTGAAGCTCAAGTAACTTAAGGCTCAACACAAGCGTACGCGTCTCTCCGCGTGAAGCAGTTATGTCGGCGGGTTGCTCGCGAATAAAAACTAATATGTCTTCGCGGTGGGGGCCATAAGCGGTAAAACCACGGTGCAAATCTTTATCCAGATTGGATTCAAGTTTATGTAAAAGAGTCGTGGCATAGGTTTCTAGTGGTATGTCTGTTTCATATTGCAAAAACACGTTTGTTTCTTCGCGGGCAATCTCACTATAAATTGATGCAACCTGCTTATTTAGTTCATCAATTAGTTTTAGCCGAGCTGCAACAATCTTCCCGGCCAGTTCACTCAAACGAATATTCCATGCAAATATTTGGCTCCGTACAACCGATTCCTCGAGTTTTAATAGTTTGTTTCGTTGTGCCAAAGCACGCTTGTAGTTATTTTTTAGCGTCTGGTAGGTTGGTTCTGTTTCGGTAAGTATGTCATCGAAAAAATCACGCCGTAAATCGGGTGAACCGGTAAGTAGCCGCATATGTTCTGGCTCAAATAATACAACCGGTACGATATCGTAAAAATTAAGTCGTTTTTTTACCGTGCCATTAAGCTCGTATGTTTTTTGGGTAGTATCTGTCTGCTGTAGCTTAACAATACGACTTCCGTTTGGTGTAGTTGCATCCAATCTCGACCAATCAGATCCACGCTCGATAACATCACCAAACCCTGCACGATAAGATGAGGAACCACTTAATATAAGTAGCGACTCTAATAAGTTTGTCTTACCACTCGCGTTC
>Ga0116191_1002064_pt1 | contig 15588 bp, 16 predicted proteins | sample AD_UKC111_MetaG_FD_89897 | JGI IMG/M metagenome (GOLD analysis project Ga0116191, IMG submission 89897) | Active sludge microbial communities of municipal wastewater-treating anaerobic digesters from Hong Kong - AD_UKC111_MetaG | ecosystem: Engineered > Bioreactor > Anaerobic > Digestate...
CAATTATCACCGGCAGCGCGGCTATATCGCTCTCGCGGCTTTTAATATAATTCTGGACAGCGGCGCCCGGATTTTCCACACTTAGATTAATCTCGGTACCGTCATGCATCAGGATAATCGGCGGCCTGCCCGCTTTTTCCATTTGTATAACGCCGTTTTTCACATTATTAATGATTTGCTCGGGACTCACGCCTCTAGGGTCGCTGTCAGCGGATGAAACATTCCACTCCAGTGATTTGTAACCGTACCGGCTTAAATAGTCATAATAAGATTTTTCCATTTTTGAAGGGCCGCCGGGAGCTCGATAAATTTTTGCTTCATGCCCGGTTTTACCTATGGCGTTATTGCATTTTTCAAGGTCGGCCAGAAAAGCCTGGGGGCTGGCATAGATGATTTTATAATCGTGGCTGTAAGTGTGGTTAACCAGGTTGTGTCCTTCATCCAGGATCCTTTGCAAGACCGCCGGATTTTTTTCAACGTTGCTTCCTATGACAACGAAAGTGGCTTTTACATTGTATCTTTTTAAGATATCAAGGACCAGCCCGGTGTAGTGTGAGTTTGGCCCGTCGTCAAAGGTGAGGTAGACTTTCTTATTCGGGTCTGCCGGGACTGGAGGCGCGGGCGCCGGTTCATTTTCTGTAGTTGAAGCGCTTGTCCGGCTTTGTGGTTCATCCGGGGTCGCCGCGGCGTTGGTGGTAACCCTGCCGCACCCGGAAAGCAGGGAGGCTGCGATTAGCAGCAGGAAAAACAATTTGTAAGGCATAGTCCTGGTTCCTTTCAGTATTATAGTATTATCAGACTTGATCCTTTCGACAGTTTTCTGGTAAATCCTACTTTTCAATAGAATATTAACAGACATTACATAATCTTTTTTGCATAGAATATTGGGCGGGAGGGTTTTACCATATGCCTTTAAAAAATAGAGTCAAGTATTGGCGGCAGCAGTCAGGCCTGCAGGAGTACAAGCAATTTACCGGGGTTACCGGTTTTTCCGCCTGGATCGTGGAGAGATGGGAGGAACAAAAAATTCAGCCTACCCTGGCAGCATTGTGCAGAATCAAAGAAAAGTTACTGCCTTACTGCCCTGAAATCACCCTGGATGATTTAGTTGATTATATCCCGGAAGAATAAGTCCCGGTAACACCGGGATTTATATTTGCTGCCGGTGGTTATTATGATAGTATTAAAATGCAGAAAAAAATGTCAGGCGCCAATTGGAATTATAAAGTGGAAACAGGGTGAAAAAATGAACTATGATCAAAAGATTCAATTATTGGCCGGACTTATAAAAAAATCGACTTATACACTGGCCCTTACCGGCGCCGGTATCAGCACCGAAAGCGGCATCCCCGATTTTCGCAGTCCGGGCACCGGCCTGTGGACCAAATTCGACCCGGTCAAGGTAGCCACTGTATCGGCCTTAAGGCGGGACCCGGCCACTTTCTATGCAATAAACCTGGACCGCTGGACACACTATGCGGGCGCCCGGCCCAACGCCGCCCACCACGCTCTGGCCAGGCTGGAGCAGGAACGGCTGCTTACCGGTGTGATCACGCAGAACATCGACGGCCTGCACCTTAAGGCAGGCTCAAAAACGGTCTGGGAAGTCCACGGCCACCTGCGGACATGCCATTGTATGGATTGTGAGAAGAGTTATCCCCTGGATTTCCTGGTCAACCAGTTTAACTCGGGGATTAACCCGCCCCGCTGTCAAAAATGCCAAGGTGTGCTGCGCCTGGATGTTGTGCTTTTTGAGGACCCGCTGGGAGAGGACTTTTACTGGGCTTCCCGGGCTGTAAGATTGTGCCAGCTTCTTATTGTGGTCGGGAGCAGCCTTCAGGTATACCCGGTCGCGGGGCTGGCGGAAGATGCCCTGCAGGTGGCTATCATCAACAAGGAGCCTACGCCCTTTGATTATCTGGCTAAAGTGGTCATCAACGAAAAAGCCGGACAGGTCCTGACGGATGTGCTTGCCGCTTTAGACCTGCAGTAAAATTGGCAGTATTGCCCTTCTTTAATGAGCTTGGCGCCGGGGGAAACTAAAAAAAGTTTTCCTGGGCTGCGGGAGGAACTAAAGGGCAAAGGAGAGTATAATGATACTGAATTTGTCAGGTGGAGGAACAAGCCGTGATACCTTTAAAAGATAACATCCCTTCCAGTACTTTCCCAATTGTCAATGTGCTGCTGATTATTGCCAACCTGGTTGTATTCGGCTATCAGCTGTCTATGGGCAGGCATGTGGACCAGTTTATCTATACCCACGCGGTAATCCCGGCCCAGATTGTGACTGTGGGCCTCAACGCAGACCAGTTGGCGCGGCTGACGGCCACCATGTTTTTTCACGGGGGTTGGCTGCATGTATTAAGCAACATGCTTTACCTCTGGATCTTCGGTGATAATGTTGAAGACCGTATGGGCCATTTCAAATACCTTGTTTTTTACCTTCTGACAGGTTATTTGGCCACGATTGCACACATCCTGTCCTCTCCGGCGTCCAAAACACCTTTAATCGGCGCCAGCGGCGCCATCGCCGGGGTTTTGGGGGCATACCTGATTCTTTTCCCCCGGGCCAGGGTGCTGACACTGGTATTTCTTTTCATATTTATCCCGATCGTGCCTATCCCTGCCGTGATATTTCTGGGTATCTGGTTTTTCCTGCAGATCCTCAGCGGCACCGCCAGCCTTTCCGCCCAGGCGGCGCAAGGTGTCGCCTACTGGGCTCACATAGGCGGCTTTGTAGCCGGATTGCTATTGGTAAAATTTTTTGCCGCCAGAAAACAGGCTGTCAGATATTAACATTTAGAAATAGAGGATAACGGGTACGCCTTTGTCGAATTTATATTAAATCAGGCAGAGGTGATATTATGATTAAATTCATGTGCGATTGCGGTAATGAAGACCCCGTAGGGTTCGACGTTTATGTTTCTCAAAGCGACCTCTGCGACGTGCTTACCGTTGTCTGCAAGCAATGCGGCGATGTCAGGGAGGAACTTGTGGCCTGCAGCAGAGGATCTATTTTTCTGGTGAAATAATTTTTCAAAACCCCGCCTGCGTGGCGGGGTTTTAACATCCCGGGTTGACAATTAAAATACCGCCGGAATATTATGTATAAATTTAGTGCACGGGGGTATCGGCTTTGGGATGATTTTATTTGTGCATGGCATGGGCCACAGTGATGACCGTAATTACTGGCAGGTATGGGCTGACCCGCTGCGGCGGACACTGGCCGGGCAGGGCAGCGAGTTGAATGAGCGTCAGTTCGCAGGAGTTTATTATTACGACCTGGTTCCGGGACCCAGGGAGGAAGCGCTCAGGGACAAAACCATCCAGCTGAAAATCGATTCCCTGAGGGAAACGGCGGCAAAAGAAACCAGCCTGCAACGTTTTTCTTTCGCAAAAAGTATTGAAACGGTAAAAAAATTTGCAAATATAGTGGTTGACAGTTTTGGCGATATTTTTACCTATCTTTGCCTGGACCAAACCCACTGGGCGGTAAATAACCGCCTTTATGAATCGATCGACGCCTGTGTCCCGCCGGTGGCGCTGGTCGGCTACAGCCTGGGCGCCATAGTTTCATATTGTGCCCTTAAGCAAAATGAAACTGCCGCTAAAAAGGTCTCGCATCTGATCATGGTGGGCAGCCCGCTGTACTGGTTCAAACAAGGTGTGCTGGACAGGGTTGACCTGGACACCAGGCCGGCCGTGGGCCGTATGACCAATATAGCCGGCTTTCTGGATATTGCCCTGCCGCAAATGGCGCCGAAGATCCAAAAAGACCTGGATGAGCATATTGAATTTATCATCAACCCCTTTGACCCTGTTAAAGGCCACAAGGAATACTTTTATAAGGACGAAGCACTGACAGTCATCGCCGGGGCAATAAAAAAAGGGTGGGTTTAACTTATAAGTTATTGGCCATTGGCTGTTTTTTACAGATTAAATTTTACTTTTTTTCCAGTAAATAATAAAAATATTCCTATCTTATTAACTGCTGAGGAAGGGTTATACCACTCGTATCCAATATTAACACTCCCGAGCCTTATTATTCCGTTGTTCATCTGCTCAAAGTAAAAAAACAAAGTTGTACAATAACCTGTTTAAATAAGTTATTTCAATAACAGCCTCAAATATGATTCCATTACTTCCTTTAAAAAAATAACATGTTCAACTTCTTTGAACTGAACAAGCAAGTCGTGTAGTCCATTCAGTGCCTCATCGAATTTATCTTGAGGCTTTCGCAGGAGTAAATCCGGTGAAATTTCCAATATATCTGCAATTTTCCCCAGAGTTAAAAGCGATGGATTCCTCTGTCCTCTTTCAAGGTAACCTAAATAAGCGCCGGTGATACCTAAACCACGGGACATTTTGCCCAGGGTTAGGTCCTTTTTTTTGCGATATTGGCGAATATTTCTCCCGCATATTCTTAATAATTCAGACATTTAATTTTACAATCCCCTTGTTGAAATATCTGATTTTAAAAAATGCCCTTATGGTACAAATACTATACCAATAAATTGTTTTTATGTAATACAATTGATATTGCAAAAAGATAGTTGTATAATTGTTGAAGAATGTATATATAAGTAGATTTACTGTTTCTATAAAGGGTAAACCACCTCGAAAGAGTGGGACACAAAGCCGTGAATCTAAAGCAGATCGGCTGCTATGATTGTCAGGTTGCGGAAAGAAATGGTATATTTTTTATTTGCCCTTTTTCGAAACAAAAAACACAACATAAGGAAAGGGGCATGGAATTGTTGCTTGAAGAATTAAGTGTTTTAGTTAAGAATATTGCCGATTACAGTTATGAGATTTATCAACATTCGCTTAACGTTGCGATAATTGCTGCCGGCTTTGCGTACTACTTGAACTTGCCGGAGGAAGAGATATTTTTAATTAAAAACGCTGGATTACTTCACGATATAGGAAAGACCAAAATCGATATCAAGATACTGAATAAATCAGAAAAATTAATTGAGGAAGAATGGAAAATCGTAAAGAAACATCCGGTACTAGGTGTCGAGATCCTTACACCTTATCCCTGGGCTCGATCTTTTCTTTCTCTGATAAATTACCATCATGAAAGATGGGACGGTAATGGATACTATGGAATCCCAGGAAATAAAATACCACTTGGCGCAAAATTACTTGCTTTAGCGGACGCCTATGAAGCCATGAGTTCGGATAGGCCCTATCAGGAAAGCAAGAACTTGGAACAGAGTTTGAAAGAGTTAGAAAGTTGCAGTGGCTCTCAGTTCGAACCCTTTTTAGTGGGAAAGTTTATTCAGTTGTCAGATAAAATAATTAACCAACTGGGCAAGGATGGTGTTTTTAAAATTGGAGTCCACCAGTTTAAATGAAACTGAAAGAAGGGCACACATTTCCATAAGGCTTTCTGAGTTTGAAATACCACCTATCCAGGATGTGCTGCTTATTGGCAGGAGAGCTCCAATAGGCCCCGAAGCCATACAACGTATGATAGACGTATTAAGTCCCGAACAATATGAAATTTTCAAAGTGGAAGAGGGACCTTTTGAAGCTGTGGTCTTTCGCAAGTCTTTGTCAAAAATGCTTACCCGGGAAAAGCTGCTAAGTATTATTTTGGAGGAAGGGTGTAAGGTCGCTGCTGAGACGTCGGTTCTGAAGGCTCGGATAAACATAGTTTTAGCTATTAACGTTGAGGTTGAACTCTAATGCTTAAGGTTTGCGATGTTATATCATCACCTGTGATTTCGGTAAATATTCTGGATAGTGTGGGAAAAGCCGCCTTTTTAATGGAAAAACACGGTATAGGTGGACTTCCTGTCCTGGATAACGAAAAACTTTGTGGAATTATTACGTCCAGGGATGTGCGTCGAACGCATCCCAATCGCATTGTTGCGGATGCTATGTCCAAAGATGTAATTTATGTCTCCAAAGATGTTTTTTTGTGTGATGCAATAGAGATTATAGAAGATAAAAAAATTGAAAGGCTGCCGGTTTTAGAAAACTCCCGGCTGGTTGGAATTATTACAAAAACTGATATTCTTGTAGAAATGGGCAGACATACAGACCCGTTGACCAATCTTAAGACAGGACCATATATAAGAGCGTTAGCCGAAAATATCCTTAAAGAAGGAAAAGAACTAACAGTCGTCTTTTTTGATTTAAACGACTTTGGCTTGATTAACAAGACCTATGGCCATGTGCATGGAGACCGCTGCCTCAAAATAATTAGTCGGATTTTGAACAAAAATACACTGAACAGCCTATATTTTCCGGGGCGCTATGCCGGAGATGAGTTTATTGTTGTTACAACCGAAAAAAAAGAAACTGCCGGAGCATGGGCAGCTAAAGTAGTAGAAGAGATGGCTAATGCGACAAAAGAGGAGGGCGTTCCTATAACTGTGGCCGCCGGCATAGCAGGTGGACAGAGAAATGGAGTACGCAAGGAATCCCATTTTTCTGCCACTGTCGATGACTTAATTAATATGGCCAGTCTAGCCTCTGCTTTTTCTAAAAAGAACGGCCAATCGGTTGCTTTTTGGGTATCATCCTCTAAAATGACCAGTTTATGAGACAAGTGACGGGGGTGAGACAGGATTAAACAGGGGGTAGTGTCGAGGGCATGTAAATGCTAAGACTGCCATTAGGTAAGAAGAGGCTATACCAGGCGTTCGTGAGAGCAGGGAATTCTCAGTTAGATATTGCCGGTGGGAGATACCCATCATTTATAACCATGCTCTCAAAGTAGGTTTTAATCTCAAGACTAATTGCATAAAAAGTGTTCTCGCGTTATCTAACCCGAAACAACAGCCGCCCACTTGTTTATCTCTGATCAGTACCCCAGCCCTTTTACTATCTCGTGATCAAGAATTCTTTTACGCTCTTGCCAATCCGGCATATGCACGGTCAGAAATTCATAAAAATCTTTATTATGTTTGGGATAGAGAAAGTGTGTCAGCTCGTGTAAAACAACATAATCAATACAGGGCGGCGGAGCTTTGTACAAATAGTAATTCAGATTGATCTTGCCGTGCTTCCTGGAGCAGCTGCCCCAGAGAGTTTTCATCTTTCTAACCTGAAGAGCCGGTCTGTCAATGTTATGTTTGGCGATAACCGGATAAAACTTATCTATGACCACTAAAAAATATGACCTGCTCTGTTTTTGCCACCAGCGCTCAAATTGTTTTATTAAAGCTTGTTTATCCCCGGCAGCTGGGGATTGTATGTAAACACAGCCTTCCTTTTGTTCTATTTTGTATGTTTTCGCTTTATTGACGATGATCCTGATTTGCCTGCCCAAAACACGGGTGGATGCCCCGTTTTGTATTCTTGCTTCAGATTCAATAGCCCATGTGTCTTTGAAGTAATTTAAGGACTTTTCAATCCACTTGGTTTTACTTTTAAGAAAATCACTGATGCATGTGTCCGGTACGCCAAGTGGCGCGGACAGTTTTACGATACCGTTGGGAAACACCTTGAGCCGGATTTTTTTTACACTTTTACGCTCAATAATCACTTCAATATCGCTCAGTGGCCTTGTCAGGCAAAGTTTTTTTATATTCATATTTTTAATACCTGCTCAATGCTGTTTTCATTAGTCCTTCCAGCATAAGGTCAATTTTTTCAACAGGAAGTTCCAGCTCATGTTCTTCAGTAAAATCCCAGATAAGATCGTCGAGCGCTTGCTCCATATCTTTATGGACCGCAACATTAAACCGCCAATCCACCTTGGCCCGGTTGGCTATAGCAGTTTTAACCCCGCTAGCCAATTGCCCCATGGCTTCATCCATTTCCGGCGAGATATGATTTGTCGCCCCGGCAATGATATTGCGAATTGAACCGTAAAAAGCTTTCGCATCACTGTCGTTGTCTATGCAGGCGGGGTAATGGTGGCCGGTATAACCCCTTTTAAAGTCATCCGCCATTTTCTCCATTTTATTAAGATAGGAGTCATCATTCCTTGACGCCTTGTATTCAGCAAGGGTTTCTTTAACCTGCTCGGAAAACTTTTTGTACAGTAAAGGGTCATCATAACGGCAGGTTTCCAACTCTCCAATCATACGGGTGCGAATAGCGTCGCCTTTGGCCGCTTTGCTGTCCAGCCTGGCAAGCTGCTCTTTCATCCCTTCGGTGTCGTGGATTGAAACAGGTTCAACAATAATCTGGCTTGGTTCGGAAAGCACAAAGTTATTCAGCAGGCTTCTTACGCTGTCTTCATATTTGCTAAAATCAGTTTTTTCATTGTAACGGAGCATAACCGCCCCGCGAAGTTTTTGAAAATGAAGCAAATCTTCCTTATATCTTTGGACCTGGTCATAGCCGACGGCATGATACAAGGCATAGCTTCCCATCGCCAAATCCAGCAAACGGGAAAATATTGACAGCTTTTCATAGAACATTTTTCTTAAATTATGCTCTTCTAAGACGCTCTGCCAGCCTTCGGAACTGTTTTGATCAAAATCAGTTCCCTCAAAGATTGTCCATAATTCCTTATGCGCCTTTGCCAACTTGAGCTTTTGGTCACCGGCGCCAAGAATGGCGTCTTCTATGTCAGCCCGATCATATCCGTTCATGCCGGATTTCACATCTGAATACATATCCATGGCGGTATTAAGCTTATTGAAAATACCCCAGTAATCCACAATAAGTCCAAAGTCTTTGCCGGGATATACGCGGTTGACACGGGCTATTGCCTGCAGCAGCGAATGTTCCTTCATAGGTTTATCCACGTACAGCACGGCGGCGACCGGCGCGTCAAAGCCGGTTAGAAGCTTATCTTTCACGATAAGCATATCCACATCTTCGCCGCTGATGAAGCTGTTTTTGGCCCAGTCCTCGTATTCCTCATAGTTATTGCCAAAAAGAGGCTCCACCTCTTCTTTAAAAAAGGACCTGATTTTCTCCTTATTTTCGCTGGTAAGCTCATCATCTTCTTTAACGCTTTCCGGTGATATCACTACCGCTGTTTTTATTCCACCAAGCTTCCTTATTGATCTGTGCAGGTCAATCGCAGCCGGACGGGATGAGGCCGCGGCCATGGCCTTAAACCCTTTTGGCCTGGCATAACTCATGAAGTGTTCATGAATATCAAAAGCCACCATGTCTATACGCTGGCGGGTCTGGGCCAGGGGCAGAAACCGGCTCCATTTGCGCTTCATGTCTTCTTGCTGCTCCTGATTAAGCGGCGCGATAATATATTTAAGATAATCGTCAATCTTCTCGCCGGCCACATCCTGTGGAATGATCCTGCCCTCATAGACCAGGGGAACAATGACACCGTCTTCGACAGCCCTGTCAATAGGGTAACTGTCAATGAGCGGCCCAAACCGCGCGTATGTGTTGAACTTGTCTTTTTTTAGCAGGGGTGTGCCGGTAAATCCTATCTTTATCGCGTTCGGCAGCACATCAACCATGAAGTTGTGAAGCTGGCCGTAGTGGGTGCGGTGACTCTCGTCCACCAACAGGAAAATATTGGTGTCTTTGATCTGAATCCTGCTTTTGGCCGCCTTATCAAATTTATGAATAAGGGTGGTAATGACGGTTTCGCCTTTGTCATGCAACAGGCTGATCAAGCCTTTGCCTGTTTTGGCCCGGGCCGGGCTGAGCTGTGTTTTGGAGAAATTGTCTCTTAGCTGTTTATCCAGATTGATCCGGTCGTTGACAAGCACAAAACGAGGGTTTTTAATGTCCGGGTCAGCAATAATTCTTTTAACCAGCATGACCATGGTAAGGGATTTACCGCTGCCCTGCGTATGCCAGATCACACCGTTTTTCGTATTCCTGTCATCTGTGCCTTTTATGCGTTTCATCGCTGTTTGAATGCCGAAATACTGCTGGTACCGGGCAATTTTCTTTATATTGTTGTCATACAGGATAAAATAACGAATTATTTCCAATAACCTCTCTTTTGAGAGCAAGGAAACTATAGCCCTGTCCTGCTCAATTACTTGCCCGTCCGGACTGACTTTATTGCATTTTTCCTGCTGCCAGATGTAGTCTTTTTCCCGCCATACACTGAAGTACTCGGGAAGCGTGCCGCAGGTGCCGTATTTAACAGAGTTGGGGTTTATGGCCATGACAACCTGGGCAAATTTGAACAGGTGGGGGATAAATTCGGGTTGCCAGTTGCGCACAATTTGGGCAACACCTTTTTTCACATCAACGCCGGATTTTTTACACTCGATCACCACCAGGGGAATGCCGTTGACGAGCAGCACGATATCCGGGCGGGCATACTTGCCGTTCGACCGTTCCACTGAGAATTCGTCCGTTACCTGCCAGATATTGTTTTCCGGCTGCTCCCAGTCGATAAACTTCAAGTCGAAAGACTGGCGGCCGCCGTCGAACAGCTCCTCCTCGTAGCTGTTGCCGGAGAGGAGCATATCATAGATGGTTTTGCTTGCCGGCATCAAGCCGGAAATAAGCGGCGCGTCAATATCGTTAATCGCCTTGCCGATAGACCGGCCGGAGAAAGGCGTCCGCTTACCCCTGTATACGAAAGACTGGCGTTGCATAAACTCACGTAAAACCTCGGGGAACAGCACGTTGGAAAGCCGCCCGCGCAAGATCTCCGCCTGCGAACGGGGTATGTATTGATAGCCTAGTTTCTCCAATACTTTTATCGCCCGGTCCTGGCTTTCCGGGCGCTCGTCGAAAATGGTATGGTAGGGCATCAAGACACCTCCTGTGCATTTACTCTCACAATACCTGTCAGCAGCAACTGCATCAGGGCTTTTTTCTGCTTTTTGAGCTCTTCAAGTTGCTTTTCATGCAGGTCAATTTCACGGTCGGCGGTGGATAGGATTTCGGCGATGGCGGTTTGTTCGGGGAGGGGAGGGAGGTTAATTATCAAGTTGAGTAGTGTTGACAAATCTACACCTTTGACTGTTGAACCATTTCCTAACCTTTCTAAATAGTTGCCAAGTTCAATAAAGCAATAATATATAAACTCAGTAGATACTGATGTGCTATTAAGGATAATGCCTTTCATATCCTGATTGATTGCCATATCAACCATGTTAATGAAGCCCCGTCCCAACCCCATTCTGGTTGATACTATAAGATTCCCTTTTGGTATGATTTTTGAGGCACTTTGCCTGATCGCATCTAAGCTTATATGTTCAATAGAGTCGTATTTTTGCTTTGCCCCATCTAAGTCTTTAACTGTAACCCATGGAATGTTCCCTTTATAATAACCTTTAACATTTCTTGACGGAGTTCCTCCGCCCAAAACATTTTTACAAATATCCCCCAGTCGTATATCTTGCCATCCTTCCGTAAAGCCGGGAAGGCGTTTTTTGCCTGTGAGCAGGTTTTGCATCAGCCATTTTTTCTGCTGCTTTTTCTCGGAGATAAGCCGATCTTCCAATTCGATAGCCCTATCCCAGGTTGTGAGGATTTTAACTATTTTTTGTTGTTCTATAATCGAAGGAACACGAACTTTTTGTCTTAACCAATCACGCGTTTTAAAACGTAATTTTTCAATATGGACACCATCGCTGGCAATATAAAAAAATCTTCTCATAAAAGGCAATTGCACATAATAATCAAAAAATGATGGCAATACCCTGTTGTTGCAGTTCATTACATCATATTCGTTGGATACGGTCGCCCCTTCATACTTCTTGGAGACGACAGCACAAGCTCCGTGAACTATCTGTCTTTTTGAAATAATAAAATCTCCTTCACGTATTTCAAACTGACTTTTAACGAGGATTCTTTCACCGGCCAGTTTACCCCGGCTTTCAATTCCTCCAAAATTTCGTTTAATTGTAATGAGGTCATATTCCTGGTCATCCGTTAAATTAACTGGTCTCTCCACAACCTCCAGCAATTGGCTTAACCTGTATTCCTCCCAGTTTTCCGGAAAAGAATAGTCTTTATAGTCATAACTCAACTTGGCAACGCTCATAGCTCCCACCTGTTCAATGTCTCATAGTGCATTAAATGTAAGCTCGGTCATTTTCGTGACGTCACGAAAATGCTCACAGTCCCAACTCCTTCAAATACCCGGCCATTTGCGCCTCGACTTCGGCAAGTTCCTTCTGGATGTTGGCGATATTGTTTTTAACCTCTTCAATATCCACCAGCGCTTCTTCTTCAAAGGTATCAACATAACGGGGGATATTCAGGTTGTATTGGTTGGCCTTGATTTCGTCGACGCCGGCCACGTGGGCGAATTTTTTGATATCCGCCCGGTTTTTGTAGGCGTTGACAATATCCTCGATATGTTTTGTTTCGAGCTTGTTCTGGTTCTTGTCCTTTTTATAGCGGAGCCTGCCGTTTTCGTCCCTGCCGGAGGCGTCGATAAAAAGGACGTCGTCACGGTTGCGGTTCTTTTTGAAAACCAGGATGCAGGCCGGAATACCGGTGCCGTAAAACAGGTTGGCGGGCAGGCCGATCACCGCGTCCAGCAGGTTTTTCTCGATTACGGCCTGCCTGATCCTGCTTTCCGACGCGCCCCTGAACAAAACGCCGTGGGGAGCGACGGCGGCAATCCTGCCGCCGCTCTTGAGGCTGGCGATCATGTGCAGCAAAAACGCCCAGTCGCCCTTGCTGGCAGGGGGCACACCCCAGTCAAAGCGGTGGTGCCTGTCAAGCGACGCTTCCATCTTGAATTCTTTACCTTTGCCGGTCACCTCGCCGCCGGTGTTAAAACCCGCGGCCCATTTATCCTGCGAAAAAGGCATGTTGGCAACGATGACGTCAAACTGCATGAGATTGCCGTCCGGGTCCAGGTGCAGGGGGTTGGCCAGGGTATCGCCCCATTCGATCCTGGCGTCCATGATCTGATGGAGAAACATGTTCATTTTGGCCATTGACCAGGAGGAGCCGTTCATTTCCTGGCCGTACAGGGCAAGTTTTTTTATCTCGTTGTTTTCCTTGGCCTGGGCAGTTTTCCCGGTTTTTATGAGCAGGGAGCCGGAGCCGCAGGTGGGGTCGTACATGGTGTCGCTTATTTTCGGGTCGACAATGCGGGCCATCAGTTCCGACACTTCGGAGGGCGTAAAGAAGGAACCGGCTTTTTTGCCGGCCTGGCTGGCAAACTCACCGATCATATATTCGTACGCTTCGCCTATGGTGTCCGCGGCCACCTTGCCTTCCTCGGGCTTGATGGAAGAAGGGCTCAGGTCAAGGGACTCGAAATCTTCCAGCAACTCCCGCAGGCGGGTGTTTCTTTGCTTTTGATTGCCCAGCATGGCTTCACTGTTAAAGTCAATGTTCCTGAATATCCCCGTGAACAGGGAAGGATTGTCGTCTTCTATGCCGCGCAAAGCCGTGTTGACAAGCTCTCCCAGGTTGTCGCCGTATCTTTTGTCATAAAGCCAGTTGAAGCTGTGTTCTTCCTTGATGACAAAGGGGAGCCTGCTTATCGCTCTTTCCAGACGTACCGGATTATCGTACTTTTTTCTGAGTTCTTCGACGTTTTCCAGATAGGTGTCGCTTAGATATTTAACGAAAAGCATGGGCAGGATGTAATCTTTATAGTTGGCCGCGTCGATAGCCCCTCTGAAAGTGTTCGCGCCTCTCCAAAGCGCGGCCTCAATGTCTTTTCTGGTAGTCGCCATCATCTTTCACCCTCCCCGGCGCCTGCCGTGACGTTTTTTATTGCTGCCGCCATAAGCCTTTGATCTTCTGTCATCAGATCGCTCAACAGCCGTTTCCTTTGCTTGTGCAGCAGCCACATCCGGCCAAGCGCCAGCTGTTTTGCGTATTCTACGGCGGGTATGTCCAACGCCGCCAACGACTGTACGGAGATAGACTTGACAGTTGCGACCGCACCGACAATATTGTTGTTCAGCCGGGCAATGCCCTGGTTTTCCAGCAGGCAGGCTATATAAGCCGGGAAATGTTCTTTGAACACGCGAATAACAATAAGGTTGTTTGAGAAGGTTGTATTCGGCGCGTCTTCACTCACCAGCGTCGCTGCGTCCGGATTCAGCCGTTTAAGTATAATGTCGTTTTTCCGGATAAAATAGCACTCGCTAACAGGAGTTTGCCGTTTTATTTCCGAAGGGCTGTTTATATCGTTGTAAATTCCCAAATGGTTTGGCTGAATAAAATTATATGTTATAAAACTTGTCTTGTACACAAGTCCGTGTTGCCTGGTATCGGGCAGCCCATTAAATATAGCGGCGATTTTTCCAAGCTTCACATTTCTTAACACCTTCATTTCTTCACTACCTTCCGACCGGTTTCCGGGAGAACAACTATACAAAGGTTGTCTGAGGTCAACATTCAACAAAAGCCTTACCACATACCGGTGTTATTTGCTGGATTTATAAGAACACGTCCAGTCCGGCCAGTTGTCGCCCTTGCCCCGGTTGTTGCGCCAGTGCAGCGGCTGAAGGTTCTTTAAGTCATCTGTTCCGCCCTTGGCCACCGGCTTCTCATGGTCTATTTCCCAACCGTATTCAGAGTTGACGTTGCCGTAATCCGCAAATTTAATCCACGCGCCGCAACGGTCTTTCCTGATCTCGTTTTGGTCGTGTTTGGGGATGATGGTGGCCTTGCTCCATACATACAATACAATCAACTGGTCAAAAGGCTCGTTCAGAAGCGTGCGATTTACTTGATGCGCCATAGCTTCTCCTTTCCGAGGCAAGGCATCCACCAGCCGCAATCATCAAATATTGAGTGCTGTTCGCGGTATCTCGTGTTTGTACAAAACATGAGCTGATTTCAGCGGCAAGTCCGGGAATGGCCGGTTCCCGGGCTTGCTTTTTTCGCCTCTATTTTGTTGCCTTGGCCCTTTCTAGAAAAGGGCAAAAACAATTCCAGGGTAAATTATACCAAAAAATAAATTCTATTGTCTATCGTTTTTTCTGTGTTAAGCATTAACATATTATCATTGCTGTTATTTTTGCATGGTGGAAAGTAAGTTGCTAGAAAAGTAAAACCCCTTTCAGAATTAAGAGGTTTTACAAATTACCAAAAGTATGAAGTATGTTTCAGGTTTGTTATTTACTGTTTTCCGTATGGCTTTACCTTTATTTTTTACTGGCCAGTTTGGTCATCAGGTTGGTGAGCACCTGTCTTTCTTCGGTGTCGGCCACTTCCCAGAGCTCTTTGACCGCCTTTTGTTCCGGGTTGGCGGGTGGGACGCTGCTGGCCAGTATATCGCCCAACTGGTAGGCCATTGAATTAAGATGCTCCTTGGTAATCCCCATTTCTTCAGCGTATTCCACAGCCTGGCCCAGGGTTCTCTTCCAGCTGTCCCAGCTGATATTGAGCATGTTCATTATGCATGACACCCCTCTTCATTATTTTAAAATAGTTTTCCCCACGAACACCTTTCTATACTTTTTTTGGATCACCCGAGTAATCTGGCGTGTATAGTTTTTTGCATCAGCCGCTTTGCTCAGTAGTGCCGGAGTAATAATCGAACGTTTTTGTGTTATAATACAGAAAAATAAAGTGGAATAATTTATATAATAAAGAATTTAGGCGGTGCTGGCTTTAGTGAGTGTTGTGATCCTGGCTCTGGAGACTTCCTGTGACGAAACCTCGGCGGCGGTGGTGGCCGATGGTTCGCAAATACTATCGAATATAATATCTTCTCAGGTTGATGTGCACCGCAAATTTGGCGGTGTGGTGCCGGAG
>Ga0116191_1002067_pt1 | contig 15573 bp, 14 predicted proteins | sample AD_UKC111_MetaG_FD_89897 | JGI IMG/M metagenome (GOLD analysis project Ga0116191, IMG submission 89897) | Active sludge microbial communities of municipal wastewater-treating anaerobic digesters from Hong Kong - AD_UKC111_MetaG | ecosystem: Engineered > Bioreactor > Anaerobic > Digestate...
AAACTTTAACAGGCTTAGAAACAGGATTCTCCATATCTTCAACTACGACAAAAATGAGGCGGTATAATCGCCACCCCTTCTCCTTCCGTTTTAAGGTTTTACCCCAACTATTGACAAAGAGCCAAAATAGAATAAGCCTGCTGATTTTCATTTCAGCAGGCTATGTAAAGGTTTCTATTAAAAAAGCTATCATGCGAAGTTCACCTATAAATAGTGGCAAAACAGCGTTTTGGCATCTATAAAACGAGAGGTCAATTTTTCTATCTATAAACAGCGAAAAACCCGCTTGGTTAGCGGGTTTTTCGTGTGTGCATCTTTTTTGTCAGATGATTATGTCTATAGACCTTGCTTTTGATACAATGACACGTTTCTTGTAAAAAATCAAGCGGGTGCATTTTGGGTGCGTCGGGTGCATACTTTGACACGATTTGCTTGATCTGTCATTTGGACTGCTTCCGCAAGGATTCAACTGCTGCCTCAATATCAACAGTCGCATTTTCTTTTGACCATTCGTCCCAAAAATCTACAGTAGCACTCTTGGGCTTTAGCGTCGGTTGCGTCACTTTTATGCGGCTGGGTAACAAACACGCATCGCCAACAACCAGCGCTTCACCAATATCAAGAATGGGGAGCATTTCAGCATAATCACCGAGGCTGTCGGGTAAAAGCCGTTTAACAACAGCTTGATCATCAACATTAGTAAGGCGCATTGCTATAAAATTATTACTCTGACTTAATACTGTTCTGTTTACTTCCGAGGGCCTTTGGGATATCACAACAAGTCCAATCCCATATTTACGTCCTTCCTTTGATATGCGTTCGAAGTTTACCAAACTCGCATCATCGATACTCTTATCAGCAATAGCTGGAATATACAAATGAGCCTCATCACAGAAAATGGCGATAGGGTGCCTTTTCTCATTTTCTGTCCATTGTTGAACTGAGAAAATCAGACGCGCCAGCAATGAAACGATCAACGGCAGAATATCAGAAGGTACTTCCGAGAAATCTATAATTTTTACGCCACCATGTCCGTCTTGAGATGGTTCCATAATTTTTGTGCATAACTGCAACATGTAATTATATTGTAGTAGATTTGAGTCCTGACTAAACATGAAATTCAAGCGTTTGTCCATCTTCTTGGATTGAAGTCGCTGAATAAATCGTGTGAGCAACCCGTTATAAGGTCCCTTTACAGGTTTTCCGGTGGATTGGCTCGTGACCATCTCTGTGTCCTTATGGTCTAATTTTTGCAAGAGAGTTTCCAATGAATATGGTATCGGACTATCAAGGGTAATATCCTCAATGATGTCTGATTTACCTTCAGCTGTTAAAAAATCTTTTTTGCCCTCAATAACCATGTTGGAAAACATCATGGCTTGATTAGGGGCATTATTATCACTTCTATCAAGCATGAGGGAGATCATTTCCTCATAAGTTAACAGCCAATAAGGGAGAAATAATGTGTCATCACTTTGTGCATCCATAGGCCCGGCAATTTTGTAATGGACAAAGTTATCCCCTATAAGAGGTTCATATTCACCATGAATATCAAACAGAATCGCGTCTGCAGATTTTAGCGAGGCTATTTGTTCTAATATGCGAGCAACACACCATGACTTTCCAGAACCCGTACTGCCTACAATCACCGCATGTCTCTGGAATAATTTGTTGCCATTAAGCCAAGCAATCGCATTCTCATCAATTGAATAATTCCCTATTTCAAGCGCTATAGCTTCATCGCCTTCTGGCACAGATGAAATAGCCTGCATAAAACGATTAAGACGATCTCCCTGGATGAGGAAGCATTCTGCGTTTATTGTTGGTACGGTAGAAAGAGTTCGTCTAAACACATTTTCTTTTAGGCCTTCCTTGTCAAGATGTGTTCCAATAAGAACTACCTTAATAATATTGAAAGCAGAAATATTTGTTGAATCAAAACTGATATTATCGGTTGCGGATTTCCTAATTATCTTTGAAACCAACCCAATAAGATGCTGCCCGATTTTAGAACTTTGAACAGCTATCAGATGGTTGACTTGTAGTCCGCGAAGCCGGTCATCATTATCAACTCGGATGACAATTGTTGCAGTATCTACACTCTCTACTGTTCCAAGCAAGTCCTCTTGTGTATAATCAAAAATAGTCATATTCCGATCCTCCTTACCATATCTTCATAAACTCAGAGAGTTCCCAGAAGTGTCCATCGTAAATCCCGTCCCAACCATTTCCTTTCACAGCCGTCTTTTCATCAGACGCTTCCTCAATAATTATGTATTTCTTTATTGCTGCGTCAACGATATGCTGCTTGCATGAACTGGTGGCCTGTCGCGCTAAAACAACAATTGGTTTCCCTTTAGCGATTTCAGTTAAAAGCTTAGGTTGGATATGTTCGTCATTGAAACCATACCCTACACACAAATACGAGCTGGCCTTTGTAAACGCCTCATCGGCTTTGCTAATAATACTTCTATACGGCTCATTATGCGTGGTACTATACTTATCTTTGCCGGGTGGAATTATCAATGGTGTGTGGTTTAAAGGGATACGTTCAGAAAGAGGATAGGCACTCGAGATCCCGTTTTGAAGCATGAACCAATCAAGCGATCCATGAACTTTCCAAATAAATACGGTTCTCTCTCTTGCGCGCAACCGTTGCGTGCTTAACCTTGCTGATGGCAATTCTATATTTTTTATCAACGAACCTTCAAATCCGGTTATGGCTGTTGCACCAATAATATCCGCAGCATACTCAGCCACTCGGTCATAATTTGTCGTGATAATAGTTGCAGTATTTTGAGCAGGCTGTATAACCTTTTTTAGCAACTCACAGGTTGGGAAACTATTTCGTGTTGAAATAAGCTGTTCGAAGAAAGCCTTATCACATCTACAAACATGGTTCCACACAATTTCTCGAATTCTATTTTGCGAATCACGTGATAAGTCAGACGCATTTAACGCTTCTTCCAAACTCATGGTAGAGAGGTTCAAAAAAAATGTGTCAAATTCCTTGCCATCGAAATCATCAGCGTGCTTACCGATTTCTGTAGCCAGTTCACCCATGGAAGGTAAACCATAGGGCATCGAGGCCCCCGCGCCTAAGATCACCAATGGACAGTTCTCAAGGTATTGTTGAATTTGATTTACACACCCATCATAATCCATCGCTTTACCTCCCACCGTTCAAACATACGGCGTCATTGCATGTAATTACGCGACGAACCTCTCTTTTAGTTCTATCGGTTCTACTCAAGAGATTCGTGCAAGTATCTTTCAACTCTCTCTAACAATTGTTCAGCCGTATATGCACATGGCCGTAACCGCTCCGCCCAAGCACGCCCGGGGTGAAGACAATCCCATTGCGGCATCATGCCGTTATACCGGCCTTTTCCGGGGTCATGGTTGCCGAATCCGTCTAACACACGATTCCATACTGGTTTGAAGCGTTCAATTAGCATAGATTCTGCAAGAGGTATCCATATGTCATCCACAACAAGAAAACGGCAGTAAAAATCTGTAATCTCAAGGTTGTCCGCCGCCTTGATCGACTCGGCATGTTCAGCCAACCGCCTATACAAGGCTTGTCCATGAACGACATCAAGTCCAAGTCCCCCTTTGCGCGCTCCAGCAGGTACAGCCTTGCCAACATAGATTGGGCAGCGGAATTGACCATCCCGATTGATTCCTGCTAATTGTCCGTAAGCAGAAAAAGGGCCCGTGTAGTATAGAGCGTACACACCCGCGCCTATGAAAGGCTCGGGCGGTAGTGTTTGGATTTCTGTATTTAAAAGGGCTTCGGCGACGCTCTCGCCAAGATGTCGTTTGTCCAGTGGATTAAATGGCTTTGAGGCCGGATTGTTGTCTCCTCGCATCGCTGATTCCCTTCTTTTCCATTTGTTTAATGACCGATTCGCCGATAATATTAGCAAGTTTAACTGGAACGGCGTTTCCTATCTGCCGCATATTTTCTGTCCAAGAACCATAGAACTGGTAATTGTCAGGAAATGTCTGTATTCTTGCGCTCTCCCTGACCGTGTAGTAGCGAAGAGAACCATCATCAAGTATCACCATGTTCTCTCCACCGGGGACTCCGTGTGCACCAGCTTTTATCGTCTTTGATGGCTCATCCAACGCACTGCCGGAATGTCCGGCATAAGATCTGGCACCATCCCTAAACTCATGGTTAGTGATCTTTTTTGCGGCTGCGCTCCTTGGATTCGGTAATCCGGCTATGATATCGCGAACTGTCTGCCATCTTTCAACGAAAGCAGATCGATCAATCGTTTGAACTACGCGTTTCTCTTGCGCGGTGGGTTCCGGACGATTCTTTTTAGCAACGCGATGTTCCTCCCAATAAGAACCATCACCGTGTTTTGCGTATATCAGAGCCTCTTTCGAGTGTGTTGGGTCAGGGAAAGACCACTGCGCGTTTAAATCGTTTCTAAACCCAACAATTATAACACGATGGCGTTGCTGGGGCACCCCATAGTCAGCGGCATTTAACAGCCTAAAAACCACATTATATTCAAGTCCTTTGTCGCCACAAGACGTATGATACTCTTCTAAAAGCTTCAAATGCTCTGCCCAGTCCATCCCGTCAAGGGCGACAACCTCTGGGTGAGAGAGCTGGAGCAATATGTAGTTAAAGTATGAACTGAATGATTTGCGAAGCAGGCCTTTTACATTCTCAAAGATAAATCCCTGTGGCCGAAGTTCACGGACAGCTCGTACGGCCTCAGGGAACATATCTCGTGTGTCCGCGTGTGCCTTGTGCTTACCCCCAAGAGAAAATGGCTGGCAAGGAGGTCCACCAGTAACGAACTGTATATCAGTTCCATAGTCAGAATAACGAACGAGCCGCACATCGGTCTGGATAACGTTCCAGTCCGCAATACTACTGTTCCCATTCATGATATTCGCTTTTATATTTTCACAGGAGTCTTTATCCCATTCCAATAGAGCCGCAGGCTTAAAACCAGCCTGGTGCAACCCTAATGCGAGACCACCCGCTCCACTAAATAATTCAATAGAATTAATCATTCAAATCTCCACCTTTTGTTACGACTCTTTACTTTCCACTATTTCCATGATATCGGCTATATCACAATGCAACGCGCTACAGATTTTCAGGAGCACATCAGTTGTAATATTCTCACCTTTACCCAATTTAGCGATAGATGCTGTGCTAATGCCAGACACTCGCTTCAAATCTTGTTTATTCATATTTTTATCAATTAATAGCTTCCATAGTTTATTATAGCTGATATCCATGATCCACCTCGCCACTTTTAAGAGTGCCATTCAAGCTTGCTTGTATTATATCGTCATCATTCATAGATGTCAATGAAATATCTGCAAACGCAAAAATATTGTTTGTCATTTTGAGATGCAAGAAAAGCCCTTGGAAGCAACAAAATGCTGCTTCCAAGGGCTTTATTGTTCATTTTCTTTCCCTATATCTCCACCGTAACTTCGCTGCCGTCCTTAAAGGTAACCTCCATTTCGCTTTCGGAGTGAACAGTCACCGAATCGACAGTGGTAAGCCAGAGCTTTTCATCGAACTCCATCAGCAGCTTATCGTGGCGTTTCATATCATCAAGAAAGCGTGTTATCTTCTCCCGCTTGGCGGTGCGCTCCAGCATTTTATCGTTGATGTCAGCAATGCCGGTTTGCGCGGCCTCGTAGCGTTCCATCAAAGCGGTATATCGCTGGTTGTACTCATTTTGGTCGAGAACGGTGCGGGCGTTTTCTTCCACGCTTTTTCGCATAAGTTCCGTGACGATATCATATTCGCTTTTTAGCTCCGCTTGTCTTTTTTCAAGGGAGGAGGTATCGGTCAGCGTCAAAATCACAGCTTCATAATCCTGTAAAACCTCGTCCTTATTTTCAATGAGCTGATTGAACGCCTCCACAAAAGCTTTCTGCAGTGCGGTTTCATAGAGGTGCGGCGTGCTGCACTTTTTGCCTTTGTATTTATGGTTGCACTGCCAAACGGTGCGGCGATATTTGCTGGTGGAATGCCAGACCTTCGAGCCGTAAGTCCCTCCGCACTCGCCGCAGATAACTTTGCCGGAGAACGGGCTGTCGCTGGCTTTGTATCCCCGGTTGTCTTTGCGCTGGCTGAGTTCGTGCTGCACCATATCGAAGGTCTCCGGCGTGACGATAGCCGGATGACTGTTTTCTACATAATACTGTGGAACTTCGCCCTCGTTTACCTTCATCTTTTTTGTGAGGAAATCCACGCAGAATGTCTTTTGCAGAATCGCATCGCCCTTGTATTTCTCGTTTTGCAGAATACTAAGAACAGTGGTGGACTGCCAGACTGATTTACGCGCTGGCGTCAGAATGCCTACCTCGGTCAGATGCTTTGCAATCCATGACGGCGTTTTGCCTTCAAGGAACAGCCGGTATATCATCCGGACAGTGACTGCCTCGGATTCCACAATCTTCGGCAGACCATCCTCGCCTTTTTCATAGCCTAGGAAGCGTTTGTATGGAAGCGTGACTTTACCATCTTGCATTCGCTTGCGCTGTCCCCATGTTACGTTTTCCGAAATAGAACGGCTTTCTTCCTGTGCCAGCGACGACATGATGGTAATGAGAAGTTCACCCTTGCTGTCCAGCGTATAGATGTTTTCTTTCTCGAAGTAAACCTCCACGCCTTTTTCCTTTAGCTGCCGGACGGTAGTCAAACTGTCCACTGTGTTCCGGGCAAACCGGCTCACCGACTTTGTGATGATAAGGTCAATTTTGCCGTCCAGCGCATCCTGTACCATTTCCTTAAATCCGTCACGCTTGGCGGTGGAAGTTGCCGAAATGCCCTCATCGGTGTAGACCTTCACGAATTCCCATTCATCGTTTGCCTGTATATGACGGGTGTAATGGTCAACCTGCGCCTCGTAGCTGGAGAGCTGCTCCTCGGTATCGGTGGAAACACGCGCATAGGCAGCCACGCGCTTTTTCACATATTCCGTGCTAAACGGAACCAGTTGCAAATTTACCCTGGGCGGTATTACCGTAACCCGAATCTGGCTCATATGCGCTTCCTCCTTTTCATGTTGATTTCGTACATACGCTGGCGGGAAGCCTCACGTAATTCGGGCGTCATACGGTCACGGGCAATTTGCTTCATTTCCTCCGTCCAGCTATCGGCACGGGAACGATCGTGCCAGACCTGCTCCGTCAAATGCCCGTCGCGGAATACGAACACCAGCCTGTTTGCTTCCGGTACCCGTATCCCGGCGATCCGTTCTGTAAACGCCTCCGCTTCAAAATCCATAAGCCCGAGAGCCTCTGCGGTCACTGTATGGAGGATATCCTCGGGGATTTGCTTGGCGGGGCAGCAATCCTTGCCTTCTTGAAGGAAGGTGGAGCATTGCCAGTACGGTTTGTCCCCAGCGACCTTCCGTTTGTAGTTCTTTCCGCAACCTTCGCAGACGATTTTTCCGGTGAAAGGGTAGCTTTTGGGCGTTACCCCTTTTTTGTTCTTAAAATGGCTTCTGCGTCGCTCCATAATTTCCTGCGCCATCTCAAAAGTCTCCATATCAATAATGGCGGGATGTGTGTCCTCGGCATAATACTGCGGAAGCCGTCCTTTGTTCCAGACCTCCCTCTTCGTCAGGTGGTCGGATACATATTTTTTTTGCAAAAGCGCGTTGCCGGTGTATTTTTCATTCTTGATAATCGCCACCACGCGCTCTGCGTTCCAAGCCCCGCCACGCAGAGCAGGTACGCCCATCTCACGCAGTTTCTTAGCTATCAGGCTACCTCCCATACCGCCGATATAGTCCTCGAAGATCATCCGGACGATATCCGCCATCTCCGGGTCAACTTCCACCTTGCCTTTTTCGATTCGGTAACCGAACATGAAGCGCAGGCTGACAAGCTCGCCCTGTGCAAAACGTTTTCTGATTCGCCATTTGCAGTTTTCTGAAACCGAGCGGCTTTCTTCCTGAGCGTAAGAAGCGAGGATGGTGAGCATCAACTCGCCATCCCCGCTGAGAGAGTGTATATTCTCTTTTTCAAAATAGACATCGATGCCGAGTAGTTTTAATTCTCGCACGATCTCCAGCATGGTCACTGTGTTTCGCGCGAACCGTGCGATGGACTTTGTGATAACCATGTCGATTTTGCCGTTTCTACAGTCGTTTATCAACCGCTGAAACTCCGGTCTGGCATCCTTTGTGCCAGTGAATGCTTCATCTGCATATACGCCGACATACTCCCATTCGCCGTGCCGCTGGATATAGTCGCTGTAGTAGCTGATCTGCGCGGACAGCGAATGGAGCATGGCATCCTTGCCGCTTGAAACACGGGCATACGCCGCCACACGTTTCCATCTTGGTATCGGCGGCGCTATAGGTTCGAGTTTCGTTATAACCCGCATAAAAAACCCTCCTTTCCGGGTGCTTGAATAATGATTCAGCATACCATTCATCACTCTAAAAGCCCGAAAAGTCAAGGGTTTTTGGTCGGTAAAGCGCCGATTACAGGGCGGTATTTCGCCTTGTAAATTGTATCAATTTTACGGTAGTCTTTCTCGCTGATTAACCCCTTGGAGAGCATCGCACGGGCGAGTGCCATTGCCGCGCCATAATTTTTCTCGCGGTCAAATTGCTCATTGGTCATAAGCGCGCCGCCTCTCTGCCAGCCGGACTCCGGTCGAAACGGTGGGAAGTATAGCAGGCGTGACAGCAGTATTTCCGGTTCGGGTTGCCGTAGCTGATAAACTCCCTGCCGCAGTAAGCGCAGGTCAGCCGGTGCGAGGCTTTCCGGTCCGGCTGGTGCCGGTGACTGTTCCACCAAGCATACCGGCACTGATCGCTGCAGAAGGTTCTGGCTTTGCCCTTTGTGGGCTGCGTCAACCGATTGCCGCACTGTTTACATTTATCTTTGTTATCTTCGTTCCCCGTATCGTTGGAAGCGTTGCAGGCATTGATGGAATTACGGCGGCAGAACGACTTGACCGTGTTCACCGAAAGACCGAGTAAATCAGCAATCTGTGAGTAAGCCGTCCCCTGAAGCCGCATATCCTGTATGCGCTGTTTTTGTTCGCCTGTCATGGCAATCACCTCCATGGGGATAAAAAAGAGGACGGAACATAAAGAACCATCCTCCGTGTGTTATCCTTTCTTCGTTATTTCTTGGGAATCTTAAGTTTTTGACCTGTCGTAATGGTATCGCTCGTCAGCCCGTTTAACGCCTTGATTTCCGGATACCGAGCGCCGCTGCCGAGTTTAGCGGTTGCAATACCCCAAAGCGTATCACCCTTTTTTACGGTATATGTTTCAAAGGAATCCGCGCCAGCGGAGGAACTGCCGACCACACTCAGCACATCCGTGGCAACCCATGTGTTGATCCCGGCTTCCTCAGCGCCTCCCGTCTTTTTGACCTTCCTACCCAGCAGCACGCAGGTTTTTTTGCCTTTGGTGACGGGTTTGCCGCCAGAGGTCACCTGCGTCACCCGGTGGTTATAGTCGGAAATGACCCAACCGGGAATTTCCTTACTGCCGGGATAATAACGCGTAGTGCCAGCCTTGAACTCCACGAGTGCGCCCTCCCCGATTGTACCGGGAGTTGGCGCGAGTTCCGGTTCCGGCTTGGGATCGACAGCATCGCCACTGGCCAGCGCTTTCTTAACGGCAGTGCGGAAGGTATCCATCGATTCTCCGTGCTTGGGAAACCAATGCATAACATCCGCGTGATTAGACGCGATGCCCTTCTTATATCCCTCGCTGTGGCAGATAATGTTACCTTCGTTCAGCCCGTACATTTTGCAGAGCAGCACGCATAACTCCACGGCATTTTTCCAAACCGCCCGGAAGTACGCCTCGTTCTTCGCCACGTCGTAGCCGACCATGGTGGCTCCACCGCTGTATTTGAACCCCGCTGGTTCACAGATTTCAAACCCAATGTGGGTGTTGTTGGCGGTACCGCCAGCATGCCAGCCGCGATGGTTCCACGGCAGGTATTGGCAGACTTCTTTATCATCGAGAAAAGCGTGGACGCACACCTGCCGGTCGGTTTCTCCCTTGGCGTAGGACTTATTCCATCGAAAAAACCAGTCGGCGGCCATTATTCCGGGGGTCGCGGTGGAGTGGACCATAATGCCGGAGGGCGTAATTTTGCGATTGGCAGTATAGCAGTCGTTTCGTGTCATGTAGTTTATAGACAATTTCATGGTAGGCTCCCCTTTGTTTTCAGCCTCCTCGTCGAGAAAAACGGAACCGCCACTGCCGTAATCTCCGACAAGGGCGGTTCCGTCATAATAAAAAGCGAGGATTTGTGTGTAGGGAACGCCGTTCTTAGCCGCCCACATCGCACCGATTTGACTGAGGCCGATGCCGTGGCTGGCTTTGGTCGGCTTCTCGACATTGGCGGCAGCGTCCCATTCGTCGGTTTTGTTCACATAATAGGGATAGTGCTTGCTCCACACATCGCCGCTACGCTTGGTCAGTCCACCGTTGGAGGCGGAGTAGAAGCAGTCGATCATGGAGCCGTCGTAGCAGAGCACCTGACCGCGCGTTTCCTCAATGGCCTGCCTGCTGCGCGGGCTCTTGGCCGCGAGGCTGTAGCGGTAGGCTTGAAACGAAGTGGTATCGTCCATCACGGTTTCCGCCATAGCCCGCCTTGCCGCAAAAGTGCGGGCGGCGATGGCCTGAGCTTTGAGCGCATCCATGTGGGAGGACTCGTACACCTCGGCGGGAACCACGCCGCAGAGGTATTCCTCCATGTCCAGCGTTACGGTTCCGGTACCATATTGCGCGGTGTTTTCCGCGCGGGTCATGCGCAGGAGCACATTCATTTGCCACCCTCCTTGTCATTGCCGCTGTGAAGCTGCGCCAATACATCCTTGAGCTTCTCGGGAATCGGCAAGCCGAGGTGCCCGGCATTTTCAAGCATCGAAATACCTTCATTGCTCAGATAGAAGAAAATCACCGCTGTGCGCAAAGCGCTGCCGTCGCCAATGATCTGGCTGTCCACGAGGTGGCCAACGCCCACCATCACGAAGATGAGGATTTTGCGAAAAATCCCCTTAAAGCCTACATTGCTCGAAAGCTCCTTGTCTGCAATGGCGCACATGACGCCGGTCAGATAGTCGAGTACGACAAAGGCAATTAAGGCGTAAAGGAAGCCGTCCATGCCTCCAAGGAACCACCCCAAAAACCCGCCCACCCCAGCAATGCCAGCTTGAACCACATTCCATACCGTTTTCATAATCAGAACCTCCTGTTTTTAATAACAAAACGCCCCCGCCAAAAGGCAGAGGCGCAATTGCGCGAAATAAGGTTATATTTGCTTGGGCATGTGTTCCCAAAGCCGCATGTCCTCTTGGCCGAGCGACCAGATTGCCACTCCCCGGAGCCCCCAGCGGTAGGCGGCTTCGTTGGCCCAATACACCATGCTGTCCACATCCTGATAATAGACGACGCAAAAGCCGTCCGAATCTCCGAAGAACAACCGGGATATCCAGACATTGATGTCCCTTGGAATCACGGTGGCAGTGTAGTTACCGCCGCAGGTCACCCGGATGATGTCCGAATGGAAAAAGTCATAGTCCATGGAAATATCCTCGCTACGAGTGGAAAGCTCCTCCACATCCGAGGCCAGCGTGAACACTTGGAACTCGTTGTCCCACGTTACTCCATTGCGGCTGATCCGGCCATAGGACTTTGTGGTGCCATCCGGCATTCGTACATCAAACGCCTCGTAGGGCTCATATGTCCAAGCATCGCCCAAACGCAGCAGCTCACACTTCACCGGCCCGTCCGACTGAAACCCGCAATACCCGGAGGTAGCCGACACGGTTGCGGTGAAGCGCAGCACGTTGCTGGAGCCGGAGTATACCCGGAGATGATTGCCACGCTTGCGCATCTCCACGAGGTACATGTTGGGATTTTTACGGATGTTGGCGTCGCTGGTACGGGAATATTCACCCTGCCAACTCCCCAGCAGGGTGCTCCCTTGGTAGAGCTCCACTCGTTGGTTGCCGATATTGATGCAGCAGAATAGGTTGCCGAGGAACACACCGGCGCGACCTGTGCCGTTGGATGGAAACGCCAGCCGCGCCCGCAGATGCACATCGGAGAAACCGCTGTATTTCCACGCAAGCTGGCCACTGCCCTCAAGCTGGCAATATGGCCGGTTGGAAGTCCAATCGTCGGGGTCGCGCCAAACTTCCCACTTGCCGGAGAGCGTGGTCCAGTACGAATCCTGCAGGGGCGGGTCGTCACGGAAATCTTCATACCACGCCAAGGCGCTGTCAGGCTTGCGACGTAGCATTTCAGTGGTAAGCCGGAATCCTTCTGCCGGTGCGCGCATCTGGCCGTTCACATCCTTGAAGTGGCGCGGTTTGAGGGAATAGCTGGCGCTGCCCGCTGAACACTCCTGCGAAAAACTGCTGCATACCCGAAAGCCGTAAAACACCGAACCGGGGACGCCGCCCGTGATGACGATGGTGTGTTGGCCCGCCGACAGCGTGCGCCCGGTGGCCAGCGCCCGCCAGTGGCTCCTTTTCCAGTAAGGCCACCACATCCGGTTTTCGTTGAAAGAAACTGGGCTGCCATCCAGCGTCAGGTTGATGCCGTTCTTGTCCCAGAAAGGGAAGCCGACGCGAACCGCCACATCGTACACCCCGGAGGATGACACGTTGAAATTGTAGGTGGCTGTGCCGTCTTCCGCGACAGCGGCGGTGGTGTCCCCAATGATCATATTGCCGGTATAGCTGTCCGGCTTACCGTCCCGATCCACATAGATGGTGCCGAAGGAGCTGGCTTGCTCCTTGCCGTAACAGGTCAGATAACGGCGGCGGTTATAGGTGTCGCCTATGAGCGGGCCAGTTCTCGAAACCGAATCTTGCCCCTCCATGTAGTCATACACAAAGGGCAATATATATGGCCCCTTATCATAATCGTCCCAATAGGAAACGAACGGGATGTACTGCTGCCGGGCGGCATAGTTGTACCCGCCCTTTTGCCAAATCTCGGCGGCGTAGTAGGTGTTGGAGGTGCCACGATATTGCTTCCCCTGATTGGCCGGGGTGTCGAAGATCTGCCACTCCCAGCCGTAGGCCGGAAAACCCAGATACAGCTTGCTGGGACTCATGACTTGCGTGGCGTAGTTGTAGATGCCCTCCAGCCAACTCCGAGGGGAAACCGGGCCGGGCGCGGAGCCCGCCCACGCCATGCCATAGCTCATGATGGAGGCGGTGTCGCAGTAGGGATTGAGGTCGGCGTACACGCACCAGTTCTCGCCACCCACCGAGCCCTGCACGCCGGTCATACCGGGTAGGCAGATATTGACGAGCTTTGCGCGGTTGTAGGTTTTAACTGTGTTGTAGATATCCCGGAACAGTTCGTTCGCTGCCTGCCGGTTTTCGTACCCGCCGCCTTGCTCAAGGTCGATGTCGATCCCGGCGCACCACGGATACTTCTGCATGATGCGCACAATCTCCGATAGGAACTTGGTCTTTGCACCGTTCGTATTATTCCGAAGGGCTGTGAAAATGGAGGCATAGCCGTGGTTCATCACAGTCAGCATCCACTTAATGTGGGGCCACTTGTTGATGTAGGGCATCATATTGGCAATCGGGGTGCCGGTTTCGGTGATGCTCCCGGTGCTGTCCACCTCAAAGGTGAAAATACCCACCGTGTCGAGACGGTCGCCATATTTCTCGAATGCCTCGTACATCCGGGCATTCTGCATGAAGGCCCACACCATGCAGCGCTTGCCTTTCAGATAATTGCTCATGGCTTCGATTCTCCTTCCTGCATCTCCCGGAACTCAACGTACAGCCGGGCCGAGGTGCCTTGCTGCAGCTCCACCTTGTATTTGGAGTCGTAGGCCGCCGCGTATTGAAAAAAGCCCCACTTAGGCGTAGGGCTTCCATTGCGCAGGCAGCGCCGCTCCGAGGCAAGCAGGGCAAACTCATCGCCCGCGCTGGCCACCGAGCGGAAGATGGCCTTGTGAGAGCCGGTTTCGGTGGCGAGGTGGATGCTTTCAGCGGCCATGCCGTCCAAGGGATACAAATAATAGTCGAGGCCGGTGCTGGTTTGTCCGGGGACGTTGAGCAAAATGGTAGCCCCATTGCGGATGATTCCGTTGCGCCACATGACCGGGCCGTGAGGGTCTTTGAGCATGGTGGAGGTGTGCGGGGTGTAGCCGGTAAGCCGGTCGCCTTCTTGAAACTGCAGGTCAGTGAAATAGATAGTGCCAGTGCAGTCGTGGACCGAGAGCCGGACGGTGATGCTCACTACGCGCCTCTCTTCCTCGCGCAGCTTGATGGGCTCCACGAACCGGATAAAATTATCTGCCATGACACGTCACCTACCCATCAAGTGTCCACTGGATTTCACTCACATGACCAACCCAGCCGGTGGCGATGGAACCCGCCTGAAACATTACATCGGTGAAATACACTGTGCCGGTGCAGTCGATGACGCAGAGCCGGATGGTAATGGCGCGCACGTTGCCGTAGCCTTGCGGTGAGGCGCTGCGGGCCACATTCTGGAAATAAGCCATAGGCTGCTCCTTTCTCAGTACAGATCGATGAAGCGGGTTTCAGTAGAGCCGTCCTCAAACTCGAACACCACTTCAATGCCGACCTGTCCATTTGGGCCTTTCTGCAGATCATCGGAGCCAATCTGCGCCGAAATGGTGTAGCTGCGGCGATTGGCGGGATAGATGGTCTGATACATGCTCTTGGTACTGCCCGGCACACCCACCGCCTTGAAGGAGGCGTTGCCGGTCACGCCGCTGGGATCCAGCTCAAAGCCGGAGTTGGTCCAGTAGGCGAATCCGTTGTCGGCGCGGCTGTTGCGCAGCAGGTTAAACGGCACCATGTCCTTGATTTCCTGTGCCGCCACATTGGATTGGTCGAGCTGGTCGGCAAGGGAGCTACCCGAGGAATCGCCCAGCTCCCGCAGCTTGCTGGAGAGCTCCAGCACTGTTTTCCACGGCTCTTGCACATTGTACTGCCGCCTGATGATCCGGGTCTGGATGGTAAGGCCCAAATCGCGGTCGTCCACCGTTACGATGTCGCCCAGCTCCCAATCCTCGTGCTCATAGCCGGTGAGCACGGAGAGGTCCATCACCGACAGTACATAGGAAACGCGGGGCTTGCCATATTGCGCCATACGCATCCGGGTGAATTCCAACATCTGATAAGGGTTGGTGAAGTTGGGCAGGTCGAGAGTGGACACCCGGATTTCACTGGTGAAGGAATAGTCCTCCACATAGGGTTTGCCGTCGTTGATGCTGGCAAAGTTGATGCCATCTTTGCCATAGGCGTACAGCCGCGTGATCAGACTGCGGGTATCCACCACGCGCTTGATGTTGTTGAGGTTCTTCCGGTAGGCGAACAGCGCGCCAGACTCCTTGCCTGAAAACACATACAGATGCACCAGCCGGTTTTTATTGTCGAAAACGAGGTCGCCGCCGTGGATTGACTGCACCATACGCAGGATGGCGAGGGAGTTCTTCTCTTCACAGGTCCACGAGCGTAACGTACTCACGTTCACCTCGCCAACCTCCCAGCCTGTGCCTTCCAAGGCCCACTGCATGGGCTCGTCAGCC
>Ga0116191_1002078_pt1 | contig 15511 bp, 11 predicted proteins | sample AD_UKC111_MetaG_FD_89897 | JGI IMG/M metagenome (GOLD analysis project Ga0116191, IMG submission 89897) | Active sludge microbial communities of municipal wastewater-treating anaerobic digesters from Hong Kong - AD_UKC111_MetaG | ecosystem: Engineered > Bioreactor > Anaerobic > Digestate...
ATACAATAAATAATATATAAAAATAGGCTCTTGCCATATAAACAGCAAGAGCATTTTTACTTCACAGAGACACGGGGACGTTTCTCCTGTCTCACGAGAGTGAGACACGCGAAACGTCCCCGTGTCTCATATTCTCTTAATTTGTATCTATTTCAATCTCCTCGGTAGAAAGGCTCTGTCCGTTCAAATCCCTTATCTTTCCTCTTCCGGTTGAAGTAATTTCTATTGTCAGTTCTTCATCTTCATCAAGCTCATTTCTCAGGGTTATGGTTATAGAATTTTTATTATATTCTACCTTGTCCGATGAGCTTCCGTAGTAGCCCGCACCGGAGAATTTGAAATCGCCTATATCAAGGCTGCTTATATTGAGCTCTCTGTTTGCTATCAATGTAATCACCCTATTATCCTCATCTATGTATCTCGATATGATCTCCAGCTCTTCCAGTTCAATGTCTTCTCCGTAGAATTCCACTTCCCTGTCACCGGAATCAACGGCCATACCCTGCAGGTCTCTTACTGAGCTGTTAATTACAAGCTCATATTCATAGTCTGAGCTTAGTCCCGTATATCTGCTGTTCAGGTAAAGGGTAACAGTCCTCCTGTCATCGGCTAAAACCGCCTTTGAAACATTAATACTTGTCGAGCTGCCCGATGTTCTTCTTACCGAGAAGGAGTTATTGCTTATATCTCCGATTTCCTCATTAAACACAAACTGTATCGTATAGCTGTCCAGAACCGTAATATCCGATTCCACAAAAGGAGGCTCATTTTCAGTGGAATCTCCGTCAAACTCAAAGTATTTTCCTGAGATCAGATTTTTGGTATTAAGGGGACTGAATCCTGCAGCATCCTTTATTCCCGTTTTTACATAGAGCTCGTATTCATCATCATCAAGCTGGGTCTTACTGCTTATATAAATCAATACCCTGTCGGTTATCTCTTCGCTGCTTTTTACAGAAATACCCGAAATATCTATACCATCTTCTATTTCAAACCTTGCGGCAGTAATGCCCTTCACCGGTTCGCTGAATAGAACCTCCACAGCTGTGCTGTTCAATACGTTGACCTCAAGAATCTCCGGTGCCTCATTGGGATTGCTTGTCCCCGCAAACGTCTCGACATTTGCATCACCCTTGCTGTTTAGCCTGTCTATATTTATTACCTCAGCCTCAAATAAAATGCCTGCTTCAAATACATCGGGGTTGTTGTCCTTGTCAGTCTTAAACTGAAGCCTTACATTCTTTTTGTTGTCAACAAAGAACTTGACAGGACTTAACTTGGAAGGCAGATCGTAATCGTAATCATCAGCCACTCTTACCTTGACACCCATATCCTCCAGTTCATCGTCGGTCAGTTCACTGCTGAAAACCAGGTCTATTGTATTTACATTTATCGGCACTACTGCTTCCAGACTCAATGCCCCGCCGCCGGCCGCTTCACTGCCCCCTGCTCCGGCAAATTTCTTTGTGCTTACCTTTGTATCCGTACTTATTCTCTGACCGAATATATCCTTTACGCTTTCCACCGTGATAGTATATATCCTGCCGCTGCTGTGGTCTGCCGTCAGTAAGGTCACAACCCTGCCCGAATCATCCAGTTCGGCTTTTGCAGCATATCCCAAGGATTTATCCAGAACATAATTGAACACATCTTCCGCAGTTTCCCTGTCAACTCTCTTATTAAAGGTTATTACTATCCCGTTTCCAATGCTCTTGGCCGTATAGCTCAGCTCTTTGGAATCCTTCGCCATACCTCCGAATTTCCCCGAAGTGGTGCTTATACTGTTTCCCCATGCATCATACACATTTGAGATTCTTAGGGTATAAACCTTTCTAAGGGTCTGATCCGAGGTTATAAGGGTTACGGCTTTTCCGGCATCATCCAGGATAGCTTCTTTAACATCCAGGCCATTGTCAATGGAATAATTATTTATATCCTCGGCTGATTCCCTGTCCATTTTCTTAGTAAACGTAACCTGAACCTCATTCCCCGAAATAGCCACTACTGCAGCCTTGGGCCTGCTGCTGTCCGACACAAATCCGAATTCCTTCCTGTACATGGCATTGCCCCACGTATCCTCAATACCCGATACTATGAGCTTATATGAAGTACCGGAATCCTGGGGTTCGGTTTTAAGGGTGACGATCTTGCCGGTTTCATCCAACTCGGCTTCCATAATCGAAAGTCCGTCAATATCATAATTATCCGTATCCTCTGCTGTCCCCTTGTTAATTCTTTCATTAAAGGTAACAGTAACCGTGGTATTATTCTCCGACCTCACGTTTGTAATTGAAGGTGCTTTTGAGTCTCCACTGTCGCTGTAAAAAGCTTCCTTATACCTGGCAATGCTGTTGCCTGCCAGATCACAGACATCCCTTACCACAATTCCATAGGGGCTGCTGGAATTCATATCTGTGGTCCTCAACAACACGGTTTTTCCGGAATCACTAAGGTCTGCACTCCGCACTACCACATTTTCCCTGCTGTTATCGATTATGTAATTTGATATATCTTCTGCGGAGCTTCTGTCCATTACTTCACTGAAGGTAAGCAGTATCTCATTTTTACCCAGCAGCTCATGCTTGACTGTCGGTCTGACAGTATCCCTCGGCATTGCAACAAATCTGTTCCTGTATCCCTTTACTACCATTCCATTGGTAGGTACAAGGGTATTTATCTCAATTTCATATGCATGGAAGGGCTCAGCCTCTGTTGTGGTTATCACAGCCCTCCTGCCCTCCGAATCAACTTTAAGGACAGACAGCCTTGAGTCCCCATTCAGTTCTGATATTTCAACATCGGCCTTCTGCAGCAGTATTTCATCTTCAAACTCCACCTGAATCTTGGTATTTGACACCGCATTAAAGCTTACCACCCCGGTACTTTTCGAATCCAGGGCAAAGCCTGCAGCCACCGCATCTTCCGAAGCAATTATGTTTTCTTCCACCATTACGCTGATAAGCTTCTTGTCGGAATCGGCGGGTTTTGTATTCAATGCATTATATATGCCTACAGCTATGTCATTCACTGTAAAGGATCTGATTCTCTCTATGTCACCGGCATCTTCCACAAGGCCGATTTCTTCTGCAAATTCCAGGGTCTCCGCATATGTAAAGTCCACATCCTGCCTATATCCCAAAGTCTCCAGCATAACCTTGTAAAAGGCCTGTCCGTCTATTTTTTTAGACGGAGCGAAGGTGCCGTCGGGGTACCCTCCCCAGCCCAGGTCGGGATGGTCCTTGGCATAAGCCATGTAGTTTTTTGCCCAGCCCAATGTATCAGCATCCTTGAAGTTCCTTTCCCCTTCATAATCGGAAGCATCGTCATAAAGCCCCTTAAGCCTCAGGACTATTATAAATGCCTGTATCCTGGTAGGGGTTGTAGATAAATACTGGGATGTCACTCCGGATGCATCCGCCCCTATAAGGATCTTCAGATCCTTGCAAGCCTGTGCTTCCCTGCCGATAGTATCCCCCTGAACAGTCAGGCCCGGCATTGAAGCTATCATAATAACTGCTGCCATCAGAACAGCCAACATCTTTTGCTTTTTCATTGCCAACCTCCTCAAACTCATAATCATATTCCCCAATCATCATCTATATTAGACCGGAAAGCTTCCATATTTGTTCCATTATACTAATTTTATACCACTGCAGGTAAACATGCAACACCACATAACATTTGATTATTCTCAGTTTAATGCTATAATATATTTACCGGTTCAAATGCAAAATGTACATGAATTGAAACTTTTTGAGCATTTGACTCGTATATATGGTAGATGAATTGATTCTAGGAGGATCCAAAAATGAAGAAAACGTGCAAGACCCTTGCAATAACATTATGCGCAGCAATGCTTTTATCGACCTTTACCGTTGCAGGGGATTCTGAGGTCAAGACAATACTGACTCTTAAAGAAGCAAAGGCGCTGGCACTTGAGAATGACGTGCAGTTCAAGATCCAGCAAAGCTATATAAACCAGAAAAAAGAAGACTACGCAGTAATGAGTGAAAATTTCAATGCAAACAGAGGGGTAAAAGCCAGCACTGCTGCCGGTAAGGCGGAAGGAAGAATCAACAACCAGGTGGCACTCGAAAATGCAAATTATGCCGTTAAGCAGGAAATTTTCAATAAGAACGACCTGAAACGAGCTTCCGATTACAATGTAACCATTGCCTATTATGATGTTATGAAAGCCAAATATACTCTGGATAATGCACAACGGGCTATGGAGCTGGCTCAGAAAGACCTGGAAATAGCAGAGGTTCGTTTTAATATCGGCGAATATACGAAAAATGATCTTTCCCGGGCGGAAAATGCTTATAAGTCATCCAAAACGCAATATGATGCAGCTTTTTCATCCTTGGAAGACAAGATGAAAACCCTGAGCAAAGAAATAGGGAAAGATTTGAATATAAATAATGATGATATAGACATGACGATAGGTATTCCCGATATATCCTCAATAGACCTTGATAAGATCAAGACGGACAACCTGAATAACAATCCCGCATTTTTCTCAGCCAAGAAAGCGGTTGACCTGGCGAAATACAAGCAATTCCTGGTAAGAAGTGAGTATGATGACAATTATGATAAGATGAAAAGAATGACCGATACAGCCAGGAATGAATTCGACATAATGCTGCATGATGCGGACAGGGATTATGAGAATGCCAAATACCAGTATGACGAAGCGGTAAAGGAATTAGAAATATCGCTCAAGACACAGTATTCCGGAATCACTACCCAAATGGAAACGATAGTAAACTTAAAGAAAAGCGTTGCGGATATGGAGACAACAGTAAAAAATGACAGGCTCAAATTTAGCCTGAATCTGCTTTCGCAGAATGAGCTGAGCAAAAGCGAATCCGCTTTAAAGGATTTGGAGAACTCGCTGAATACAGCAATAGTCAATCTCAACGCCCAGTACCTGGCACTTACTCAGTACAGCTACACGCAATCAACAAATTAGAGTCAAAAAATCACAAGGGGCGAACAATCGCCCCTTTTCTATCCGTTAATTCGAAGTCATGGTAAAAGCATCAATCTTTATTTCATCGTTAAGCCCCGGTGAAATGACAAGAGTCATCGTCTTTGCATTCTGCGGCACGTCAACTTTCATGAGCTCAATGCTCTTCCACCTGTCATCCAATGCCACACTGTTTTCCTTTTTTACAACCGCACCGCCGGTCCCGATATTCAACACTGCATTAAGCTTCGGAGCCTTGCTTACTGCCTTTGCATATATCCTCAAGGAAATTGTCTTTCCTTTGATTGCCCTGTTCTCCAGCAGCTTTGTCAAGTCAGCGGTAATACCTGCACCCGTTGACGAATAATTCAATATGCTAAACGAGCTTCCCGTATCCATGCTGTCATCCTCAATATTCTTCACTACTATTCCGGTATCCTTATTCCATACAGCTCCAAAACCGTCGGTATAGTTGGATTTATCCAATCTGAAGGTAGTCTCGAATACCTGCTCATAAAAAGCTGAAGGATAGTACTTAGGAACAACAGCAACAACATGGGCTGTTACTCTGTCAACTTCCTTGCCCTCGTAACTGACAATGATTTCGGCACTTCCCACATTCCTTGCAGTTATTTCACCTGTTGTACTCCCCACCTGAACTATTCCGTTATTGTTAACTGCCGCAAAGGTGCACCGATTTGTGATTTCCTCCTTTTCAATCCCGGAGAAAACCTTTTCAACCTTTATATATCTTTTGTCTCCCCTGGTCATTACCATTTCATCCTGTACCGCTTTGATCTCCGGCAGCTTCTGCAGCCTTAAAATGTTCTTGGATTTTATATATTCAGCATCGTAGCCCAATTCCCCGGCACTTGCCACAATAAAGGAAACCGGAATATAATATAACCCATCCTCATTTTTAATGATGGATTGTTCCAATATATATTTAGTATTATTCACGTATGCCGTCGTAAATCCTTCGGTAAACCTCACCCTGTTTGAACCCTTGGTAATTTCATAAGCCGTATTGGTTTTGTTATCCTCACTGATAAAATAGCCAAGCTTTTTAAAAGTATCATTAACCGGCACCCAAGCTATTCCATATCTTTGGTCAATCATCGGGATAAACTGTAAATACGCATTGAAGCCTGCCGCCTCAACCTTTTCCGGTGCAAAGACCCCCTTGCTTGCCAGGAAGTCGACAAGCTTCTTGTCAGTACCGGCAATATTCGTATTCAACGCTGCGTATATGCCCTTTGCAATGTCATTAATCGTAAAGGATTTTATTGCAGCAATTTTTTGTGCATTTTCAATAAGCCCAATCTTATCGGCAAATTCAAGAGTCCGCGCATAGGTAAAATCCACATCCTGCTTGTAGCCCAAGGTCTCAAGCAAAACCTTGTAAAAGGCCTGTGCATTTATCTTATCGTTAACACCGAACCTGCCGTCGGAATAGCCCGTCCAGCCCAGTTCCGGATAATTCTTTGCATAAGCAAGATAATTTTTTGCCCACCCGGCAGCTGAAGCATCTGAAAAATTCTTTCTGCTTTCAAACTTACCCGCTTCATTATAAAGCCCCTTCAGCCTCAAAGCAATAATATATGCCTGAAGCCTTGTGGGAGTATTGGACAAATATTGGGCCGTAACCCCGCTCTTATCTGATCCCAGAAGTATCCCCAGCTCACTGCAGGCCTTTGCCTCCCTGCCGATGGTATCTGCCTGGACAATAAGCCCCGGCATGGAAGCCATCATAATTATTGCTGCCATCAAAACAGCCAACAATCTCTTTTTCCTCATAGCCATCCCCTCTATATCTTTTTACTATATCTTACACTAACTGGGATTTTCTTTCAATTCATCCTCGCTAATACCTCTAGTGCTCTCTTATCTGCTTTAAATATTTCTATCATAAAGTGACAATAATATTCATTTCGTATGTCTGATTATCCTTGAAAGCATGCCCCAAGTTTCAGGATATCCCGGGCTTTCAGGTGTCCTTAACTTACCCGGTTCACCCTTAACTTTATTGTCTTCAAACAGCTTGATACTATTGGTATAATCACCCATAGCAAGAAACTTCGTGCTTAAGGCAATCGCTTCAATTATTGAGTGAGTAACAAAAAGTACTGTAATGCCTGAATCATACCATATGCGTTTGAGTTCTCCCTGGAGCATCGTTCTTGTATCAGCATCCAAACTAGCAAAAGGCTCATCCATTAAAATAAGTGAAGGTTCCATAGCTAATGCCCTTGCTATGGCAACACGCTGCTTCATTCCCCCTGACAAATTATGAGGGTAATACTCTTTAAAATTAACTAGCCCAACCATTTCAAGATACTTCATAGCATGCTCCACTGCCTCTTTTTTGGAACTGAATTTTTTATTCACCAGAAGAGGATATACTACATTACCAAGTACTGTCTTCCATGGAAAAAGCTGATCAAAAGTCTGAAAGACCATTGCACAATGCTTACCCGGTTCCGATATTTCCTTACCATCAATTTTTACAACCCCGGATGTTGGCTTTATAAAACCGCCTATCGTTCTTAAAAGTGTAGTCTTGCCGCACCCTGAAGGACCGATTATTGCAAGGAATTCACCCTTATTTAATGAAAAACTTACATCCTTATATGCAATATGGGATTGCCCATTAGATGCAAATTCTTGTGTCAAATTTACTATTTCTAAAAATGCACTCACATTACCATTCCCCACTTCTTTACGGTATTATTTTCTATTTTCTTAAATATAATATCTTCCACAACTATACCAATAAGCATTATAACAATCAAAGAAGCAAACATGCCAGGCATGTCCAAATAGCTGCGCTTCATGTATATGTCCCAGCCAAGCCCGCCTGATGCACCGGTCGCGCCAAATACCATTTCCGCACTGATCAAAGCCCTCCATGCACGGGCCCAGCCGGTTTTAAAACCAGTCAATATACTGGGTATAGATGCAGGTATAAATACACCGGTAATAAGTTTAGAATCTTTTAAACCAATAGAACGGCCAACATCCTGATATATTATTGGTACAGTATTGAAACCGCCGATAATATTCAGCAGCATCGGCCATATTATGGAATGAATCATTATAAATATTATTGCCTCATCACCAATGCCTGCCCACAATATCGCCAAGGGTAACAAGGCAATTCCGGGCAATGGATCAAATACTGATATAAGCGTACTTATGAGGCTTTTAACTGATTTGCTGTACATTGCCAGTAATGTCAGCACTACCGTCAGGATAGCTGATACAAGCATGCCTATTATAATTAATCTCATGGAAAAAGCCAATTTAAGCAACATGCTTCCGTCCATGGATTCCTTCAACAAGCTGGACATTATCTGTCCAATTGAAGGAAATAATATCTGTGGAAACATTCTGCTTAAGAAAACGGCCTGCCATGCACCGGCAACAAGCAAAATATATACCGGATACCGCATTAAATTGTAACTCCATATTTTTTGAACAATTGCCTTTATTCCAGCCATTTCTCTCCCGCTCCCATATGATTATTTTCCTGCTGACTCTGCACCTTCCCATGTCATACTGTCAAAACCTTTACTTTTGTTCTTAATATAGCCTGCTTCATACATAAATTCCGCAAGCTCATCAACCCTATACAAATCTGTTGTATATTTGGTTCCAGGCCAGGCTATATATTTTTTTGCAGCTTCTATACTGATTTTTTCTGTTTCTGAAATTATTTTAACAGCTTCTTCATCCTGTTTGTTTATTAGCTCAATAGCTTCTCCAAGAGCAGCCATGAGCTCATTATATACCTTGGTATTGCTGTTTAAAGCCTTTGTCGCAACACAGACTATACTTGCTCCCCCTCCTGCATCATCAGCAGTAAGTATGCTCTTCATACCGTCATTTATCTCCATGTCGATATATGGCATTGAAGCAAAATGTGCCACTACTTCAGTTCCGCTGCGCAAAGCGGTATAAGCATCGGGATTTGCCATAGCAATCAGATTTTTATCAAAGGCATTTGCATCTCCCAGTATCTTCTTTGAAGCCATAGAAAGCATTATATGCTGAATTGAGCCTATACTTGGAGCAGCAATCTTATTTTCAGGCTTGATATCCTTCAGAGAAGATATTCCTAAGTCTGGCCGGACAATAAGTTCTGCCGGTGGCACACATATACCACAGGCAATTCTGTAGTCAACTCCCTTATCAATTGCTATCAAGACAGGCGGTATTCCCATAAAAGCAACATCCAACTGGTTTGATATCAATGCCTCATTCATTGCGGAGCCTCCACCGAATTTGGTCCATTCCAACTTAGCTCCGGGAAGCCTCTTCTCCAGGAGTCCAAGCCTCTGCATAATATAAGCTGGTGCATATTGCATCCCATACTGCTGTGCAAACCTTATTGTAACATCAGAATAATCACTTTTCTCCGTACCTAAAACTTCAGGCTTGGAACATCCTGCAAAAACCACACCCATAATAGCAATCATTAATATTATTATAAGCTTCTTTTTCATTTTGTTTTCCTCCTTAATTCAAATTCGTCATAATAATTCTTTAATATCAAATCTGGTCCTTATCCTTGCCTTTTCCACAACGCTCAAAGGTATATTAAGCTTGTCTGATATTAACTGATTTACTTCTTCCGGGTTATTCTTATAATAATCAACCACTAATTTCAACGTATCAATAAATCTTTCGACTGTTTCGCTGTAAACTGAATAGAAATGTTCATTTACCGCAATTACATTAGATATGTAACTGTTATCCTGTTTACTGAAATCATATAAAATCCTCAGATTGTCTCCTTTTGAAAGCATTGCACTGATATAAGGCTCCCAAACAATCAGTGCATCAACCTCTCTATTGAAAAATTCTTCTTCAATCTTATCAACAGTCACATTTATTATATTAATATCCCTGTCATAATCTACCTTAAACTCATTATGCTTTTTTATGAATATCCTGAAAATATTATTTGTTACAGTTGTATTTTCAGGAATTATTATTGTTTTCCCTTTCAAATCGCTAATACTATGTATATTTGAATTATCTCTGACTATTATGGCATGCCCCCCGGAATCCACAGATGCAATCACATTTATCGGAGCCCCGTAAGTTTTCCATAGATATGCAGGAACCGAACCCAGTAAAGCTATGTCAAACCTATTCTTTTCAAAATCCTCCATCAGTTTTTCTCCGTTATTGTATTCAACCAGATTAATATTCATTTGATTCTTGTTAAAAAAGCCCAGCTCTTTTGCCAGATATGGAGTCAATGTACCAAATGAATTTGTTATTGCAACCTTTAATTCATATTCTTTCTGAAAACGGTTGATATGATCCTGTAGAAGATTTTTCAACCGGCTGATATCTTTAATATATAATTCAATCAGTCTGTTCAGGTATTCCATTCCTGACTTTGTTAATCTATATTGATAATCTTTTTGTGAATGCTTCTCAATTATCAGCAGTGCCCTTGATTCCAAATCTGACAAATATCTGCTTATCATGGCAGGTGTTATATCTAGAACAATCGATAACTTAGTCTGACTGATAAAAGGATCTTTTCTTATCTCAATCATCAGGAAAAGTTCTTTTAGCAGCTTCTTTGTATCAAAGAAATCAGAATTGAACAAAACAGCTCCTCCTTTTTTACCTAGTATAAAATATTTGATACTTAGTTGACTTAAGGGTTGAAGTAAAGGCGCATTATTAGTATGTAAATACCAAATGTTATAATAGAGCTTTCCTATCTATCTTCCCGTTATACATGCGCGGAATCTCACCTATCTGTTCAATTATTTTAGGTACCTTAAAGCTCTCAAGATTCTTCAATAAATAATCATATATGCTTTGCTTGTCAAATTCAAATCCCTCTTTTACAACAACTAATAGCTTTGGTACTTGTCCCATAAACTTATCCACGGCGGGTATACATACGCAATCAGAAATACATTCAACCTTACTGGCAGCTTCTTCCACCTCAGCAGGTATTACCTTATTGCCCCCTACATTGATTATATCCCCCTGCCTGCCAACATAATATATATATCCATCCTCTATAAAACAAAGGTCATTAGTCAATATATACCCGTCCACGTTCATTCTTGAAGTCAACTCCGGATCTTTCCAGTATCCCACCATGTTCATTTTACCGAAGCAAGCTAGATGTCCAATCTTTTCTCTTGTTGATTTGATAGTATTACCTTCATTGTCAACTATACGAAAATATGCGTTGTATGCCGGTTTGCCAATACAAAAGGGTTTCCCCTTCTCTTTACTGTAGTCAATAATGCAGCAACGACCAGATTCTGTACTGCCATAAAAATTATATAACCTGCTATTTGGCAGAAGCCTGCAAAGAGCCTCCTTTATATCCTCTGAAAGTATCGCTGTACCGCTTTGCACATAGTCTATCTGTTCTGCATAATTACTAATGTAATTTTTAGAAAACTTCAATATCATGCTAATTGCTGAAGGCACTAAAGCTAAGGATGTAACTCTATGTTTATCTATTGCTTCAAAAAAATTCTTCAGAAATGCTATACCGTCAATAAGTATTACAGTACTGCCATTCAGCATATTTGCGTAATAGCTGCGCAAGCCATATGAATGATTGATCGGTACAGGAATCAATTCAATATTGTCAGGTTTCATTTTAACGCCATATACAATATTCTCTGCTACAGCAACATTATTGCTATGACTTATCATGACACCTTTAGCATCTCCCGTTGTCCCGGTCGTGAACAGGATTTCTGCAATATCATCACTCTCCGGTAATATAACTTTATCAGTGTCGCCTTTTGTTTGTTGAATATATTCCGCAATATCATGTATGTTCAAGAAAATATCTGAGTTTAATAGTACTGCATTTGTTCCTATAAGAAACTTAGCATTTGTAGTCTTTACTATTTCATCAATTTTTTCTTCTGCCGCATCTTTTTCTACAGGGACAGATATGCCGCCCGCAAGTTGAATTCCACCCTCAGCAGCTGTAAACAAAGCAGATTGTATAGCTTGAATCACTATGCATTCACCCTTGTTCAGCCCTTTCTTTTTGAGATATGCAGCAAAGCCTTGGATCAATTGCCAATATTCCCCGTATGAATATTCTCTGATGCCATAGTCTGCAATACATAGTTTGTCCGGTTGCTCAAATGAATGATTTCTTATAGCTTCTAAAATTGATTTCATGTAAACCTCCCAACTGAACCAATAATATTTTTAGGTTATTCTTCTTATAACAGGAGAATTAGCTCTTCACTATTGCTAATTATCTAACCTGTAAATATAATACTGTTCAAAAGCACCACTACTTCCGCCGGCACGTGCATTCACACGTACTTCATATGCATCTGCAGGAATTAAATCAAAGTATATATGGTCAATGCTCGAATATGCTTTTATCACAGCATATTTATCCGATTCCTTAGTACGATATAAAAATTCATATTCAGGTTTAACATCCGTTCCGTGAAAAGAATACGCATTCAGTTTGCCTTCCCTTGATTCAGCCCACACATTCAGTACATAGTCTACAGATGCCATTAACTCATTTGTATCGCTGTAAAAAAATTCATTCAAATCATCAATGTCTTTAATGTGACTTAGTAGAATCCCTGCGACTTTATTGCTGAACACGTTAGCTCCTAATCCGCTCATATGTCCTGAATCATAAAAGTACTCATCACGGTTTTCGAACAAAGCTTTTTTAGCAAGGTTGAAATCATAATGAACAAGTCCATATTTTTCTGCAAGTGAGTCAAGAAATTCATGCGCCTCCTGATAATTACCTACAGCTGCCACAGAAGCAAGCGGTACTGGTGCTGTAACAAGTATAAGTTCAGTACCATTCTCTTCACATAGCTTATATATCTTGTCAAAGTAATACACTGCCTCATTGTTGATATTCAAATTACTCCATGTATAAGGCTCTACTTTGCCTACATTGCCTCTTGAAAACCCCTTATTCCTGTATACATACCCCTTCCCTGCATAATGCTCATTATCATAAGCAGCAACACTATATGAGCACCCAAAGTATTCTTTTGTCATCTTGGCCTTAATATTTTCCAAGTATTTCGATGGAGCAGTTATAGGGTATCTTCTAAATGGCAGAACTGCATTTATTGCCGTTTGTTCATTAAAAGCACTGAAAAAGTAGTATAGCTTATTAACCGAAGGTCTGAAATAATCATAGAGTATATAGCTTGAAGTTGCATTACTAGAAAAATCATATATATTATACCTTGCCCAGGACATTTCTAATATGCAATATCGAGGTAAGTGATGCGAATACATTTCACGCAATAAAAAGTAAGAATCCTTAACTGATTGGGATGACGAACCCATGTTAAATGTATTCATTCCAAGCTGTTCATCTAATATCCTTGTGTCAAAGCTCCTATATGCATGTGAAGCGCCTAAAAAAACAACATCTATGTTTTCTCTCTGACCATACATTTCATGCATCATAATGCGCGTATATGACTGGGGCGGAATACTGGTAAAATTGCATACCTCTATAAGTAACGAAAGCACTGTCATAAATAGTACTGTCTTAAATACATTAATTATTTTAAAACTGCGCATATATAAACTCCTTTATGCCATCAGACGAATCCATCATAAAAAATAATATTGCGAATATCAATCCATAATAAGTAATCCATCGTACTATTACATTTTGCCTGGATATGCTTTCTCTTATATGTATTCCATTTTCCTGCAATACTTCAACTAATAACATAACCAAAGCTGCTGTAAAAAGCACCACTGCTCCCCATTTACCCATTCCGCTGGCTATGATTGCTTTCTTCAAAGCATTCATATTACCCCAATCCCGACCTATTGAAACAAGCATACTGAATCCGGCTGACAAGCTTTTTGCATTTACAATCATACGTACAATTGAAAGAACAACAAAAGTACGAATCATTTGAAATACACTCCAAGCACGACTACCAGTATTCAGCCGTGTTATTTTAATGACTTTATCAAAAACAGGTTCCAGCAGCAGCCCAAGGGATATTATTCCCCCATTGCAAAGGCCGTAGAATACATAGTTCCAGCTCGCGCCGTGCCAGATCCCTATTACCAGAAACAGTATGATGGTGGATACGCAAACTGGAATTGTTTTTCCAAGATAATGCCCTAATGCATTGCCCATTTGCTTTCTGAACCTGGCAAAGCCCTTAGACAATATCAGTGGATAAAAAATGTAATCCTTTGTCCAGCTGCCAAGGGATATATGCCATCTGCGCCAAAATTCCGATACAGTTCTGGCGAAAAAAGGTCTTTTAAAATTCAGTGCCATATCTATACCTAAAATCTGTGCAATACCTCTTATTATATCAATGCCCCCGGAAAAATCTCCGTAAATCTGCAATGTATATAAAATTGCCGCCAATATAATTTCTATTCCGGCATATTCAATATAATTCTCAAAAACCATTGAAGTATATAATGCTGCCCTGTCAGCAATAACAAGCTTCTTAAAGTAACCCCACAACATAAGCAATATACCATTTTGGGCACGGGCATAATAAAACCTGTGCGGTTTATACAACTGTAAAGCAAGTTCATCATATCTAGAAATGGGGCCTTGAATAATTTGTAAAAAAAATGAAAGAAACAAGGAAAACTTGAAGAAATTGTGATCTGCCTTATATTTTCCTCTATAGACATCAATCAGATAACCTAAGGCCTGAAATGTATAAAATGAAATACCGACAGGCAGTATAATCCAATTGAGTGAAGCTATATGAGTTGTACTGAGATTTATATTCTCAAATAAAAACTTACCATATTTCAGAAATATCAAAATACCAAGATTAGCAAACAGCCCACAAAGAAGAGTATATTTCTTTATGCGTTTTGTTTTCGCTTTATATGCCTTTACTTGCTCTTCATCCATTAATTCCTTATTTTTATTGAGGTACTCTGTGCTGTGCTCAGTAATTCTTTCAATTGCTATTGCCGAAATAAACACTGTTGCAGTTGTAAATAAAATAAATACTGTCCATACAGAACTCAATAAAAAATAAAAAAAGTAGCTTGAAATCAAAAGCACAATCCACTTCATTCCGTCAGGTACGGCGAAATATAAAGTGCAAACTGTGATTATAAAAAAAATAAAATATAATGATGCGAAAGTCATAATTTCTCCTCTTGCTTATGGTTATTCATTCTGCCGGTTCAGCACGAGTTCATAAATTGACAACCCAGAATTGAAGTTTTCAGGTACTAAATCATTCACCGTAATTTCAATATCAAAGATATCCTCAAGTTCCGCAGCTAATGTTGCTATGTCAAAAGAATCAAGAATATCACTATCAACTAATTTAGTTTCAATTTTGAAATCTATACCCGGTATAATCTCGTTTAATATTTCGTATATTTTTTCAATCGTAACTTTCATTGTTTTCCTCCTTTAATTAACTTAAAATATCTCGTGTTTACTTTGTTTATCTTAGTTTTTCAACTTTGAAAATTCATTGCCATCCCTTAGTTTATTACATCTTTGTGTATATTTGGATGCCATGCATA
>Ga0116191_1002079_pt1 | contig 15506 bp, 10 predicted proteins | sample AD_UKC111_MetaG_FD_89897 | JGI IMG/M metagenome (GOLD analysis project Ga0116191, IMG submission 89897) | Active sludge microbial communities of municipal wastewater-treating anaerobic digesters from Hong Kong - AD_UKC111_MetaG | ecosystem: Engineered > Bioreactor > Anaerobic > Digestate...
GTTGCGAAAACGCCGATATCCATCGGCTTGCCATCCCTACCATCCAGCCCGTTAAGCCAGACGCCCAAAGGCGTAAGCGTTTCGGGAAGTATCTCCTTTGTCCAGTCGGATTTGGATACCAGCGACTGTGCTATGGCCCGATGAAGCCGCTCCGCTGTTTGAGCGTATCTCGCCGCCTTCGCCGCGTCGCCGCAGTGCTCTGCCATCTCCTGAAACGCCAAAAGGGAATAATAAAGTCCGTAGTTTGGGAAGATAGCATATGCCTTGTAATATGTATCCGGGTTGCCGGAAAGCTCGCTCGTGCAAGGAGCGAGATAGCCGTATGGGCACGCGGCCATTTCCTTTTCAAAATAGTCGAAAACGCCGATTGTTTTTTCAAGGTATTCGAGCCCGAGAAGCGTGTCCCTGCCCGAGGATACCCATATGGTGTACAGGGCGAGAAGCATGCTGGCGTTGCCGTCGGTTTCTATAGTTGGGTCGCCCCAATTGATTATTCTGCTCCAATAGCCCTGTGGAGTTCTTTTCTGTAGACAGTAGGCGGCGATCCTTACCGCCTCATCCAGGAAACCAAAGCGCGCCAGCTCTGATATGCCCCTGCCGCAGTCCCGCGACCACATATCGCCGTAATAATGGGGCGGGTCGTGCGGTTCCGTCGACGTGTGCAGAAAGCCGTCCGGATAATCGGGATTGCCGCCGTATTCCACTTTAGCTATCAGGTCCTTGAGTATTTCCGCGAACACGATTCCCGCCCGTGCCGCCTCGCGGTTGCCCTCAAAGCACAGCTTGGGAAAGATGCGTTTTTTCATTTGCGTTCATCCTTTCGCAAAGTCCGGGATATTTTTCAGGCTCCCGCGCCGTTTTGCCTTTATTCCGATACCGTCAAACTTCCGATGTCCCTGTAGGTCCTGTACCCACCTTTGAAACGGACTGAAAGGCTTTTGACTGTCTTGCCGGCTGGTGCCGTAAATATAAAGCTCTCGCCTTTGTCTGATACGGCGTAGTCGATATCACATGCAAACACCTCACCGTTCGACAGTAGTGGCAATCCCTTGACAGAGTAGCCCTTCCACCTCCGGGGCAGGCGAGGGATTATTTTTAGATTGCCCTTTTCGGAATCGTCGGCGCCGACCATCATGCGCGCAATCTTGACCGTCTCAGCGACACCCACCAGATTGAGCGCGCCACAGCCCTCCACGATTTTCATCCTGCCCACAGAATAGGGCGTGTAATAGATTTCGTGGATATAGTAACGGGACTCTCGGTTCAATTTGTATTCGGGTATTGGATTGTAGACGATGTCAGCCATAAAATCGATAGCGGGCGAATACATGTCTATTTTATCGAGGAGTAGCATGGCCTGTACTGCATAACCCTGTCCATATGACGGGCAAGTGGCGCCGGGCCAGAATTCGTCGAATTGGCTGAACATGCCGTAGCGGTCGAACAGCTCGCGTCGTCTGTCGTTTTTCATGAGCCTATCGAAGGTAACCGAACACTCCTTGAGTACCGGGAAATTTTCTTCCGAAAGCGCGAAGCCTAAAACATCGGCGGCCATGGAAAGCACGCCGTTAATGAGGGCTGTGCCCTTGTTCACGGGCAGGTTATTAACCCTCTCGTCAGGCGTGAGTGTGAGGATGTCCAACGCCCAGACCCACGAGCCGTCGCCGCGGACAAAGTATCGGCGCATGTTGTCAAGGACTTTTTTCGCCTTGTTTTTGAGCGCTTCGGCGTATTCGTGCCGTCTTTGCGCGCGCGCCATCCTCGCTATGGCGGTGAGCGACAGAACGACCAGCATGTTCTGCACGACATTGTAGCATTCACCACCGACTTGGCATCCGCACCCAAATTCGCCAGTGCCTCGGACGAAGGGCTCTGTTTCGAGCGTGTACAGTATATACTGAGTAGGCGATTTTTCACCTGTCAAAAAATCGCTGATCACAGTTCTTATGGGGTCGTCCGCTGGGCTGTGCTCCCAGAGCAGCGCCATGCCAATCATAATGGCGCAGGTGCCGTCAAGCTCGCTGCCGAAACTTTTTACGCCGTAATCGAAATACTCCGGGAAGGTGTAAAACCCCTGCTCGTTCAAATCCACCAGCTTGATGAGGTTTTTAGCCACAAGCTTCGCGTCCTCAAAACACCCCATCATGACAAGCTCGCGCAGGAAAACGCTAGTATCGCGAGTCCACATGGTGTTCCAAAACGGCCTGCCGTCCACTGAGGCACCGACAAAGCCCTCCATACCGTGCTCCGTGTTCCGCACGAGGTTTTTGTGGCGAACGGCATAAAAGGATTCCTCGACTTCTCTTGTGAAAAGCTCGGCTTCCCGCGACCCGTAAAAGCTTATCCGCGCGCTCATACAGTCTCACTCTCTATTTCCGTGACGTTTTCGAACACCCTGCTCCTTCTCACGCCCTTGTCGTCCCACGCGACAAGCTCCAGACGGGAAATCGTACCACCGTCCTTCACCTTTACTGAAAAGCTAAGAGTTTCCCTCGTTCTTTTACACGATATATCCGCGCGCACAAGGCCCTTTTCTGTGACCACGAGCCAGTCTAAAGCGTCGAATCCGCTCCACGAGCGGGGCAGCCTCGGGATGAGCTTCAGCGTCCTCCTGTCCGAATTGTCTATGCCCGCGCAAAGCCGGGCCACCTTCATCGGTTCGCCGACGTTGACGAGGTTTAAAGCACCGCATCCCTGCTCAATCTCCGTAACACCGTAGGCTTCCGGCGAATAATAGCGTTCGTAAAAATAGTAGTCCGACTCGCGGTCGAGCTTATAAAACGGCGGTTTTCGGTATGTGGCGTCTGCAAGGTAAGCGATGGCCTTTTCGGCAAGATCCATTTCATTCATAAGAAACATACTCTGGATGGCGTAGCCCTGCCCGTAGGACGGGCTTGTCAAAAGTCCCTCGTGGTCCACCTCAAACTGCACCCACATGCCGTATTTGTCAAAGGTCGGCTTTCTCACGGGGTTTTCGTGCAGTTTAAAAAAGGTCCTGCGGCACACCTCGCTGCCGCGCCAGCCGTTGGTCAGGGCTTCGAAGCCCAGCACGTCGCTGCACATTGCGCCCACGCCGTTGATACCTCCGAAGCCGACGTTCGTCCTGGCGAACTGTATCTCGGGCTTTTGCTTCATGGTGTCGGACACTATGCACCACATCCAGGTGCCGTCGTCGTCGACAAAATACTTCAGTATGTTCTCCTCGAGCATATCGGCAACGCCTGTAAAGCGCGCTGAAAGGCTGAAATCGCCCGCCTCGGCTGCCATCTTGGCACCCGACAGCAGCGCGAGCCTCGCAAGGTTATTCTGGACCACATTGTACACTTCCGACGAGGTGTTCACGTCGCAGCCTGCGCCAAACTCGCCTGTTCCCGGGATAAGCGGCGACGTTTTGAGCTTTTTCTCAAAATAAAACAGCGGGGAGTCCGGCCTCGTCAAAAAGTCGTATATCCTTTTGCGGGTCTCGTTTGACTCGGGCAAGCGTTTCCACATTTCGGTCATGCCTATCACCATGGCTCCCGTGCCGTCCACTTCGCTACCGGAGAGCTTTTGCCCTCTGTAAAATAACGTGGGGAAAGCGAAATACCCCTCGCTGTTTTTCCCGACGAGCGAAAAGTTGGCGTCCAGAATCAGGCAGGCGTGTTCAAGGTATCCGTAATTCGCGAGCTCCCGCAGGAAAACGCCCACGTCCCTCGACCACATGGAATCGCTGCAGACCCTTCCATCGACCGAGGCGGAGATAAAGCCCCTGACGCCCGACCCCCCGTCATAGGTTATGCTCTTACGCAAAACGCCCGCAAGCGATTCGCCGACCTCTTTGGTGAAAAGCTCCGCCGCCTCGCAGCCGTAAAAGCGCAGCGAGCCGCATCTCGTTTTTTCCGACAGCGGGAATGCCTTGTTCATACCGAATACCCCCAAGTTATTTTGGTGTGCCGAACGACGGCGTCCATACGCGCCTTATTTCTCGGCCCAACGCCCGAATACCGCGGCGATGTTTTCATAGGGATTGGTCGCGTTCCACTCGCACTGGGCTATGGCGCCCGTCCTTTTGCCGTTTTTCCGCATCACGGCCGAGGCCACGCGGTCGACGGCCTTTTTCACGTCATCCTCCGATCCGAACTGGAGGATGTGCTGCCTGTCTATCTCCCCCCAGAAGGTGAGCTTATCGCCGTACAGCCCGGCCAGCTTTTCTATATCCATGCAGAAAAGCTGCGAGTTGACGGCGTCTATGCCTATCTCGATAAGATCGGGATAGATGGCCTCGATAAAGCCGTCGGAATGGAAAAACGCGTATTTGCCTTTTGCGTGCATGATGCCGACGTATTCTTTATAAAGGGGCTTGAATATCTCCCGCCACAGCGAAGGCGAAATGAGCAGCGAGACCTGGCTCCCCCAGTCGTCCATAAAGGTTATGCCGTCCACGTCGGTCCTGACGAGCATCTCCAGCTCGCGGCATTCGAATTCGCGCACCATGTCGATGAGCTTTAAAAGCTTGGCGTCGCCGTAAGCGAGGTCCATGAGCAGGTCCTCGGTGCCCCTCAGGAACTGCAGACGCTCAAACGGCCTGACGTGCGAGCCCGCGAACACGAATTTATCGGTCGCGGCGCAGCCCGCGTTCACGCGCGAAAGGTCGGCATGCTCGATGATCTCCCAGGGCATTTTATAGCTGTCGAGCCTGCTCCAGTCCTTTAAGACCGGCTCGCATACCTCTCCGGCGACACCCGGCTCCCCGACCCGCCACACCGACCCGAATTCGTCGGTGTAAAAGCCCACCTCATTCGGCACGCCTTTGCTGTACCGGCTGGCGCCATAGGCCATGTCCGCCCCGTCGAAGTCCTGCGGGAACGCCTGCACCAGCCTTCTGAAATCGTCGGGGACGAACATGGGCACGTTGGGCAGCACCCAGAGGTTGCGGGGAAAGCGGTCCACCTCCTCGTGCCGCAGCGTCCTTATCACGCGTTCTCTCGAAGTCATCCCTGTTCCCTCTCATCTAAGATTTTAATGCCTGGCGTTGAATTCGTTCACCATATCGTTGACGAGCTCGACCCTATTGAGAAGCCCGTCAGACGGCAGCTCATCGGAAATGCCCAGCACGAGCTGCCCCTCGAACAGGTTCAAAAGCTCCGTCACCTGGGCCTTCAGCATTTCGTCGGGATAGGTGCCGTTAAAGAGCAGCGCCGCCACGCCGTCGATAAGGAACACATCGTCCCCAAGGGCCTTTTTCACCCCGGCAAGAGTTACATCGCCCTGCGGCTCCGGCGTAATCGCCTCGATGCCATCCAGAAAGCAGGAGCGCGCGAACGGAAGATAGTCCGCTACATCCCCGTCCCAGTGAGAAAACACCCACTTACCCGCCTTATGAAAATAGTCGTAGCGCTTCTCGTATTCCGGTATCACGTATTTCTTAAAAAGATCCGGGGGCGTGATCTTACAGTGCAGGTTGTCGCCGTAGTTCAGCCATTCAAAGGGGGATTCGCAGTAAAGCTTATATACCTGTTCGTGGCTTTTCCCGAGTATCTTGAAATATTCCTCGACGGTGTCCGGGCAGTCCATCAAAAGATATATGCCGTTTTCGACCCCTGCCACCTCCAGAAACAGCTTCTGTATATTCACCCGCGGCACATGTATGCAGGGAAGCCCAAGATGCCCCACATCCTCATATATGCGGGTGTATGTCTCCATGTTGAGGCTGTAGGTAGTTGCTTCCTCCAGGTACATAAATACCTTTAGGTCTTCCTCTGTCTCCACAAACCACTTTTTCGGATGAATCCCGGGATTATCCTTGTTCTTCGCCACGACTTGCGTGACGCTACCGATGGGCGTTATGAGGGTCTGGGCGCTTGTGAGCTCATCGAGCTCTTTCCCCTCGTACTTCACCGAGTCGTCATATTTACTCTCCAGGCAGGCGAAAAAGTTGTATATCCGGTCGGAGCACCCGATCTTTTCATAGAGCTGTTTCTTGGAACAGCCCTTGAATTTGCCCGGCATCTCCTCGCCTCTGAATATGCGGTCGTCGTACCATGCGCATATGCGCGGCTGCCATATCGTCTTGCCGTTGGCTTTTCTGTGTATAATGTCTCGGTTAAGCTGCTGCAAAGAAATATCCATGAAAAAATCCTCCAATATAAAAACGCCAAGGTAAAAAACAAATCTTGTTTTGCCTTGCTACAAATTTATTCTACCTGTGGGCATCAACGTTGTCAATTGATTAACTTGCGCAAATAATATCGCTATCTTGTTCCGATGGATACCGTATTGTTGCGCTGTGGATTTCGGCTGCTTGAAATTGCCGCGCGCATGTGATATTTTTAGAGCGTGTTCACACTATCTGAGATGTTCAGATTTTGAGCAGATTTTGCGGGGACAAGGCGCAAATTTGCGGGAATACTTGATGTATCTCAAGAATTTGCAGCACAGGATCGCGTAAAATCGGCCATAAGATGGGCGTCGAACGGCAGCGGGAACACGCTCTAATTCGAAAACCGAAAATCAAGCGGGGAGAGGTGCTCAACATGCTGTTTAACGGTAGGATTAAGGGATACGATACCAACGGGATTGCAAACTATTCGGGATACCTTCTGGAAGATGATTTCTTCTTTATCAATAGCAATATGCAAGATGAAAACGGCAATCCCAACAACACCCTTTCAGGCTGGCAGGTCGGCGCCGCGCACGGGAGCTTCAAATGCAGCGCGTCGTACGGCCTCGAGATTTACGACAACGCCGATACGGAGCCGGTCTGGCTCTACAAGCAGTTTCCATTCCAGACGGACAGAAAAATCACCCTTGATTTCCGCTTCAAGCTCATAAATCCGGCGGACGGCATCACCTGGCAGCTTTTAAACGGCGAGTTGCCTGTCATAAAGCTTGGCATAATCGGAGAATATATCGGGAGCTGCGACGGGGGTGGCAGTTTCATTCCGATTGCGCCGTGTGTCAAAGACGTCGAATACGGTGTAAAGGTCGAGGCTGACCTCGCAGCGGGCTCCTTCGATTTTTATCTCGACGGCCAACTCATAAAATGCGGCTTGCCCTTCTTCCGTAACGACAATCAAGTGGACGCTTTCCTACTCAAAACGGCCGACGATAAAAGCTGTTCCCTCCTTTTCAGCTATATCAGGATATACACTGGCTTTCTCGTCAACGAGAGCCTCTGCACCACACCACCTGGCAAAATACCGCATGGTTGGGTATGCTCGGGAGATGTCCGCAACATTGCCAACTATATGCTGAGTCACCGCGATCCGAACAGCTTTTTACTTAAAAGCTCAGCCGATGGAATATGCTCCTCCCTCACAAAGAGCTTCCCAAAGATCTCCGTACCCATCGCCGCAGAGGCCATGTTTATGCTGCCCGAGGCCGCTGACGGCACGTTTATGCAGCTTGTCGACAACGGCGAGGCGATATTCTCCATCTCGTCGGAGGGTGGCGCGCTCCTATGCAGCTTCGGCGGGAAAACCGTCGCCCTTTGCCACCTGAACGGCGCGGGAAACCCTGTCGAATTAAAATGCCTGCCGAGGCTGTGGTATACCGTGAAGGTCGTACTTGACACCGAGAAAAGCACCATGGACCTTTTTGTTAATTATAAAAAGGTACTGTCCGGCGTAAAATTTGCGCCTGAAGGCGTAGACGCTATACGCTTTCTCTCGCCGGGCGCGCCGGACGCATCCCTCTGGGCGGACAACATCGCAGTGTATACCCTTCCCGATTATCCGGTCGATTATGTTCCCGTCCCTAAAAAGCCGAATAAAACGACGAAAGCTCTTTTAGGCATGCAGTACTGCCCGTGCTGGCGGATTGGGACTCATATCAGCTGGGATCACAGTTACAGGCTGGCGACGCTCGACCAGTATATGGGCAAATACGACGAGGGTTGCGTTGAGACGATGGACTGGCAGATCAAATACATGACCGAGCACGGCATCGACTTTCTCTTTATAGACTGGTATCAGGGCTACAGTAAGACCGAGGATATGCCCCTCCAGAAGCCGCTATACAATTACACGCTGGAATCCTTCTTCTACTCGAGATATGTCGACTACCAGCGCGTGGCCATACAGGTCTACGGCCCGTTTTACAGCGTAAAGGACTATAGAGATAACATCATCCCCTACTGGGTCAACTACTATTTCACCGACCCACATTATCTTGTCATCGACAACCGCCCGGTCATCGGCATCGGCGAGCCCACCCGGTGGATACAAATGTGCGGCGGTGAAAAGGGCGCCCGCGAGATGATAGCGTTTATCAAAGACGCCTGCAAAAAGGCCGGTTTTGACGGCGCGTACGTCATTGCGACGACCGTGAGGGAAAACTACAGCGCCGAGGGCAATCCGGAGTCGCTCAAGGGCCTTTACGCAGCCGGCTTCGAGGGCGTTTACGAGTACACATTCGGCACCAGCAACATTGCGATGATGAAAGACGTGATGCTTCGCGAGCACGCTATGGTTACCGACCCCGACGGCGGCTGTTACGGCTTATCGGTGATTCCCACCATCTCCGCCGGCTGGAACCTTATAGCTAACTTCCCGACAAAGCAGTCCATCCCTCCGCGCTTTATGGGTACGCCGCCCGAGGATTTTGACGAGCTTTGCCGATGGGTCAAAGATTTTTCCGAGAACACCCTGCCTGACGGGTCGCTTGGCAAACGCCTAATTATGGTGGACAACTGGAACGAATATACCGAAGGCCATGCCATAAATCCCTGTAAATTCGCCGGCTTTTCCTACCTCGATTCCATAGGAAAGCATTTCACCGATACGGATAATTTCCATGCCGTCAACATAAGGCCCACCCCTAACCAGCTTTTGCGCATCAATTTCGGGTTCCCAAAGACCTGGAATGGCGGACATGAATGGAATTTCGACAGTTTTTACAACGAGCCGGAATTCTGGTCGGCGGAATACGGCATCGTCGATTTTTGCACCGAAGGCGGCGGGCATCTTAAAGGCCGCCTCAACATCCGCCACGGCATAACCGATTCCGCTACGACTATTGTCTCGCCGCCAAATCTTATGCTTGAGGCGTACGCCGACAAGATTATGATACGGATGAGAAACGGCAGCCGCGTAAAAAGAGCGAAGCTTTACTTTATCACTGATACTTCCCCGGTGTTCGACGAGGACAAATGTCTCGTCTTCGAGCTCGTTCCAAACGATGTCGAGCACACCGAATATATCATAGATGCAAGTGAAAACAAGCATTGGAGGGGGCTTATCAACCAGATACGCCTTTACTTCGACGCCTTAGGCATGTACGACCAGGGCGATTTTTCCATCGACTATATCCGCATAGGCGTGCACGCCCCCGACACGAAGGCAAAAACGCGCCGCGCGCGCCCCGGCGCCTACGGTTTCCTCACACCCGCCCGCCAGCTGTGACACGTTTAGTCTTACCCGGCTCATAATTATACAGGCTAACAAAAAAGTTGACAAAGTAGAGATTGGCGACGCATCAACCTCTACTTTTAAAAAAAACACCTCGTTACCCTTTTCAGCCGCGGCATGGAAAAAGAGCCGGTCTTTAAACGTTGATATAAAGGCCGGCTTTCAAAATACCCCTTACTAACGGCATGGAAAACGTCCGCTCGGTTTTTCAAGCGATCCCAAGTTGTCAGTTTGTTGGCACAGGCTGGGCAACTCGGAAAGGTTCCTTGCTGTGATGTCGGCTTTGCCGCCGTGGTACAGACACCTTGTCCGCCACAGGAAAGGTATAGAGTGAATTTGATAGTATTGTACTATTATATCGTAAAATTATTACTGGCAATTGAATAATAGTGCTACTATAATGAAAAACGAAGAGCTGCCTTCGGTCAGCTTGCTGCGGTGGAAGACGCTCGGCGATACAAGGAAATATCTAACCATCGATTAGCTCAGGAGAAACCCCCTCACCTTCTTCTGTATTATGACAGATTGTTTCAGACAGACAACTGTCTCAAATTCGGCAGTTCTGCCAGCGGTCGCACGGTTCTTTCGTATACGCTACGGTCACAGGCAGGACGGTCACTTTCAAAAGAAGGAATGATCATAACAATGGGAATAGATCAGATTAAGAAAAATACGGTTTCTTCCAAAAATCAGGTCGAGCCTTCAACGCTGGTGAGCTTTCCGACAGAGCAAAACGACGGCGTCCGTGTCCTTTTCCTCGGTAATTCCATCACCCGTCACGGCGTTTGCTCGTCCATCGGGTGGATGAACGACTGTGGAATGGCCGCCTCCGAGATTTCAAAGGATTATGTACACCGCCTCATCCGCATGGTGGAGGACAAAGGGGTAAAAGCCTGTTTCTGTATCGCACAGGGGGCGACTGGGAGCGCCGGTATGACACAGACAAACCGGTTTCGCTTTCGGTCTTTGAAAAAGCGAGGAGATTTGGACCGGATATCATTGTCTGGAGACTGTTGGAAAACTGTAGCTGCGATAACTTCAACGGGCCTCTTTATGAGGAAAAGTGCAAGGAACTGATTGATTATGTAAACCTGAAGGAATCCCGAAACGTTATCATCACCACGTCATTCTGGAAACATCCGGGAAGCCGCTTTTCCCGCCGTGTGGCGGCGGAGAAGGGCTACGCTCTGGTGGAGTTGGAGCAATACGGGGAAATGGACGAAATGAAGGCGCTTGGTAAATTCACCCATGAGGGAGTGGCCAATCATCCGGGAGACCGGGGCATGCAGGCGATAGCAGAGGCGATATGGCAACCGATGCAGAAAAACAAATAAGTCAAAGGGCTTTCCATCCAGCTAAAACCGTTGAAGAGCAAGTTATTGATGAAATCACACGAGATATTCTTGATAAAGCAATTTCAGAGCTTCCTGAAATTCAAAGACGCAGATTTATCTTATATTATGATTTTGGCTTAACATATGAAAAAATAGCACAAATGGAGGGATGCAGTAAGATGGCGATTAAGTATTCGGTTGATATCGCAGTAGAGAAAATTAAAAATAAAATAAAAAATTTTAAAACTTAGACTTTACTTTTGGCTTATAACTGAGGAATTAGGTGAAGGGATAAATATCCTTTCACCTATTTTCTGTTTTATGACGGCAAATGGGCTTGTTCCTTGAAAATTGAATAGCCATTCATCAAACACCTTCCTATTACCAACGTGATGAACGTTAGCCACGTTAGCGAATGCGCCAAGACCTCTGAATAAGAGCGAGCGAGAAACATTCGGCTATAAATATCGGGTTGCTCCCGATACGGCCATAACAGGTAATAGGGATAATGATACTCCTGTCCAGCCACAGTCCGAGCGTTAAAAATACGCCGCAGGCAATGGGGGCAGCTTCGAGAGATCCTCGGAGGGGTGAAATTCCCGTGGAGTTAGTTAGCAGCTAACCGTTTGATGACTTCCCTTAGCAAGTCGGGGTGTCGAGGACAAATAGATTTGTTATAACCCATAAGTCGAGCGGAAGAGCGGATTATTTAAAGAGTTATTCTTAATACTTTTCCAATCTTAAAAGCTTTTCTGCTTGACACTACACAGGTGACTTTCACCTGAAATACTTATGGGAGGTCAAAAGATTATGAAAAGAATACTTAGAGGAGACATATATTATGCCGACTTAGGCCCGGTGGTCGGCTCGGAACAGAACGGTCCTCGCCCTGTTGTGGTATTGCAGAACAATACAGGCAACAGATACAGTCCTACAGTTATTGTTGCTGCCGTGACCAGCAGGTGTAGCAGTAAAAAGCATCTTCCTACACATGTCGGCCTATCGGAAGTATTTTTACCTAACAATTCTATTGTTTTGCTCGAACAGATTCGTACCATTGATAAATTAAGACTTAAGGAATATTTAGGGAAGCTTGATAAATCAAAGTCAAGTCCAAATTAGTGTGTAAATTACCTCGGATATCAACCGGTAACTAAACAGACAATAGCCTAAGCGTTTATGCCGCGCAAGCTGTTGACGATGAGTACATGGCATGTTAGGCTGTTGGCCGGGCATCATCCCTTCATCAAAGCCTAACCCCATTACTGCAGGGGTGATGGCCCTGATGCCGGTAAACATGCCATGGGAGGCTCGTTGTCAACAGAACGTGGAATAAATGCGTGTTCTAGGCAGCAGTACTGGTCTTTGGATTCTTCTCATTCTGCATTTGGTAGTACAGCTGCATATCAAAGTATTTGCGTCCTGTCTGCCACTTTTCATCCTGCTCTATCAATAGAGCACCCATAAGCCGGATGACGGATGCCACATTAGGGAAGATTCGAATAACCCGTTCCCGACGGCGAATTTCCTGGTTAAGTCTTTCCACACTGTTAGTGGTACGAAGCCGTTTGCGATACCTTAGGGGAAGCGCCAGAACGGCAGTAATGTCATCAAATGCCTGGTCTAGGAGATCGATGGCTTTTGAGGCTTTGGCTTCATACTTTTCGATGATCTGATCTCTGATCTTACGAGCGCTCTCAAGGTCAACAGCCTCGTAAAGCTGGCGCAGTTCTTCCTTAATTTCAGGCTGTAATGCTTTCGGTGTATGATCCAGCATGTTCCTGGAAAAGTGGGTTTGACAGCGCTGCCAGCTGGCTCCTTGAAAATGCCTCCTAACAGCATTAACCAGTCCTTTGTGGTCATCAGAGGTAACTAAGCGTACATCCTTTAACCCCCGGTCTTTAAGGGAAGAAAAGAACCCGCCCCAGCTGCTTTCTGATTCACTGTTGGCTAATTGAAATCCGATGATTTCACGATGGCCTTCTTCGTTTACGGCAATGGCAATCAACAAACCTCTTGACTGTATACGGCCATTTTCCCGCACCTTTACATACATAGCATCCACCATGAGAAAGGGGTAACGGCATTTGAGAGGCCGTGTTCGAAAGGCATCTACCATTGGATCCAAGTTCTTACAAAGAGCTGAGACTGTTGATTTGGAGAGTTTCTTTCCACATAGTTCTTCGGTAATTAACTCTACTTTCCGAGTGGAAACACCATTGACGACCATCTCCATCATTACCAGCACCAGTGCCTGTTCACTGCGCTGATATCGGGCAAATAGTTCTGTTGAGAACTGTCCATTGCGATGCCGGGGAACCCGCAGTGTAAGCGTACCGATTCGGGTAGTTAACTGTCTATCTCGAAATCCATTGCGGTATGCGGTTCTTTCTTCAATACGCTCATAGGGCTGAGCTCCTATTTGCTCTGTAGATTGGGCTAAGAGAACCTGGTTGAAGATTTCCTCCAGTAATTTGGAAAATGCTTCATCCCTACCATTTGATAAAAATAATCCGTGCAAAAGTTCTTCGGTTATTGTAATATTAAACTGAGCCATGGTTCATCCTCCTCGGTTTGGTATTTGGTGGTACTTATATTCTAACCGAGGTATGAGCTTGGCTCAACTTCTTTTTACACCATTATATAGACTTAATCTAAATCAACAATGCAAAGAATAGAACGAGCATTAGCAATTAGCTTGGGTATGGCCTGTGGACGAAAATATAATAACAAAAATGAGATACATCTAAGCTTATGTGATGCTTGTGCTCAGCAGTTTTATAACTCTCCCGCACATAGTATACGTCGTTCAAATATAAGCCAGAGTGTTAAAGAGACTTGTACCTATTGTGGATACAGAAAGGGGTTTGATTTTTTAGTAAAAAGAAAAGATGAGAGCAATGAAAGGGGAGACGAAAATGAAAGATAAGACAGAAGAAATGGTTCGCGACAATATTCTAGCAACCTCGGATTCAATCTCTCTCTCTATTGATGATTCTATTGTAAGATTGAATTTTACTTCTAATTCTGACAACCATGTTTTGGAAGAAATAAAACATATGATATTAAACGGATTTTGCACCTTTGCAAAATCATTTTACGTATGAAATAATTTGCTTGTAAAAACCTCATTGAACCTTGACAAGTGAAAATCCGGCATAACAAGAAACTGCCATTATCTCATTTTAAATGGAGGATGACAGTTTATGAAAACAATGGATATTGTAATCAATAAGAAAAGAGTATTATGCTTATATAGAGTTTCTACATTGAAACAAGTAGACAAAGATAAAGACGATATACCTATGCAAAGACAGGCGTGTCATGATTTTATAGCCGCGCATCCGGATTGGGTATTATATCGTGAGATATCTGAAAAAGGCATCTCAGGATTTAAGGTATCTGCGGAAAAACGGGATGCAATTCAGGAAATTCAGCAAGAAGCACTTGAAAAGAAGTTTGATATATTGCTCGTGTTTATGTTTGATCGTTTAGGTCGTCGTGATGATGAAACGCCTTTTATAGTTGAATGGTTTGTACAACAGGGAATAGAAGTATGGAGCGTAAAAGAAGGCGAACAGCGGTTTGAAAGTCATGTAGATAAACTTACAAACTATATCCGCTATTGGCAGGCATCGGGTGAGAGTATAAAAACCTCTATACGAACAAAAACACGTCTTGCTCAAATAACGCAAGAAGGGCGATATAGAGGTGGGGGAGTGCCTTACGGTTACCGTTTAGAAAAACAGGGTCGTTTGAATAAACGTAATCATGAGGTTTATGAAATCGTTATAGACGAACAGGAAGCTAAAGTTGTAAGACAAATCTTTGACTTATATGTTACAAAAGGGATGGGTACCCATAGAATTACAACTTTTCTGACTGAACAAGGTATTTTCAATCGTAGGGGCACGAATTTCACTAACTGCACAATCTTGTATATGCTAAAGAATCGTGCTTATCTTGGGGTAATTAAAAACGGTGAAACTGAATCTAAAATATTTGAACATCTTCAAATAATCGAACCAGAAGTTTTTGAAAAAGCACAGAAGTTAATCCAGCAGAGATCGAAGCCAGGTGTAGAGCGTAGAGTGCCGTTAAATACTAAAGGCCAAGCACTTTTATCCGGAAATGTGTTTTGCGGACATTGTGGAGCAAGATTAATTATTACATCTAATGTAAAGAAATATCTGAGAAAAGACGGAGAAGTCACTTTTACACGTCGAATAAGATATGTATGCTATAACCGTACTAGGCATAAGCATTTATGTGATGGTCAAACGGGATATACCGTAAGAAAGCTTGATGAGATTATAGATAAGGTGGTTCATAAGCTATTCGAACGGTTGAACGATATACCAAAAGAACAGATTATCGCTCAGAAGTATGCTGCTCAGATATCAGAGTATCAAGCTAAACTAACCAAAGCCCGAGGTGTGATGCAGGCAAATACAGCTGAGTTAAAAGAGTATGAGGCAGAGGTTATAAAAGTGATTCGCGGTAAAAGCAGTCTTAGTTCTGAATTGCTTAACAAACTGTATGAAGAAGCAAAGGCGCAGGTTAATGCATCGGCTAAAATCGTACAAAAATTAGAAGAAAGAGTAAAAAACAGCGAAAAATTGCGTAATAAACTGAACGACCAATATGACAAAATTACAGGGTGGTCGGAATTTGTAAATGGTAAAATAAACTGCACACTTTTCCGCCACTAGAACTACACACTATTTCGCCACAAAGTGCACACTTTCACGCCAACAACTGCACAGTTTCCACTTATGCTGTAAAA
>Ga0116191_1002082_pt1 | contig 15485 bp, 15 predicted proteins | sample AD_UKC111_MetaG_FD_89897 | JGI IMG/M metagenome (GOLD analysis project Ga0116191, IMG submission 89897) | Active sludge microbial communities of municipal wastewater-treating anaerobic digesters from Hong Kong - AD_UKC111_MetaG | ecosystem: Engineered > Bioreactor > Anaerobic > Digestate...
AAAAGTAAACCGCACGATGGGGTTTTCGTGCGGCAGTGTAGGAATGCAGGCAATATCCGGCGGCTACGCTTGTTGCCGGGCAAGTGAGCTTATCCTGAAAGCTTTAACCACATTCTTAGCCCGCTGGGCGGCAAGCTCCCATAACCACAATGCCGGGTTGTTGGTCCAGCGCTGGGGGTGAAGGGTAAGCATTAGCCGGTTGGGGAGTTTATTTTCTTGTGCAGCTTTTATAATGTCGTTGGTGGTTTTAAAAACCAATCCCTCTTTTATCCAGCGTTCCTGCTGTGGAATTTTATCACGAATGGAGTACTTAAAACCATTCCAGCGACGCCCGGTATCGGTTAGGTAGAAAACCCTGTCGAAGTCAATATCAAAATAGGGTTCACCGACTATTCCCAGGTCTTTGTAGCTATACTTCTTCCAAATATCCCTGTTATCGAATGCCGACCAGGGACTACCATGCATACAGATGGTTTTTATGGGATATACTTTCCGAAATTGCTCCAGATTCTCACAGAATAGCCTATAAGCCTCGTCAATTCTCTCCTCCTCACTTTTAAATTTTAAATTATTCATTCTAAATTTTTCATTAACGGTGTCCATCGTCTCGTAGTGGTATCCAACCTCATGTCCCATATCAGATATTTCTTTAATAATATCAGGTTTTAAGGTTTGAGGAATAGTGCGGAAATAGTAAGTTGTTTTTATACCTAAATCATGTTCTAATTTTGCCATTTTTAGAGCATTTTGAGGCATTCTATCCACATCGTGGCGAAGAATGAGGGTTTTGAAGTTGAGGAGTTGAGGAGTTGATGCAATTTCTGATTTTTCGATGTATTCATCAAAACGCTCAAAAATATAGCCCTTACTTTTAAGGATCAGAAGGAGTTCTTTATATTTTATTAGGGTAAAATCCATTATTTAAAATTATACTGATAATCAGGATTTTCCTTCATAATCTTTACACTTTGCGGATAGTTTTCGATAAACCAAAGCTTAAAGCAGCTACATCAATTAACATCCTCAATGGCTGCATGGATGATATCATAAAACTCTTGGTTAATTTTAGCTACATTTGTTTTAGAATATTCTTTATTTTGAGTGCTTGCATACTCATTCACTGCTTCTAAAAAATTTTCCGGTTTTTCGTACATAATCCCTCCGAAATCATCTTTTAAGTAATGTTTCAGGCTACCAAAATCTGTTGTAACCACAGGAATTCCACAAGCTCTGGCTTCCATTATTGATAAAGGCATTCCGATAGAGCCTGTTCCTGCGACTACCGGGAAAATATAAAGGTCTGATGATTGATAGATTTCTTCTATTTGTTCAATATAACTATCTAATACAATAATTCCTTCATCCAGCAATTCCTGTTTTATGGAAGCCGGGCCAATTGAATCTTTGGGGGTGGAACTGCTGCCAACAACTACAATTTGATAACCTGTTTTTTGAAGGGGGACAAGTGACTTTAAGTTACGTCCTTCATTTAAATGGCCCATGTGAGAAACAATAAAAGCATCCTCAGGCAAGTTGTATTTTTTTCTTAACTCAACTTTTCTCTTTTTTCTATTTATTGGTTTAAATGTTTCTAAGTCTGTTAACAAAGGCAATAATTCACTTTTAACCTGAATTTTATCCCAGAAAGCCTTTAGCTGAGGAGAGGGAGTAAGTGCATATTGCGGTTTAATGAGTTTTATAAATTCTTTCTGCCAGTTTTTTAATGGTTTTGGCTGTAAGGAAATGAATAGTGGCTTAGCTTTTCTGCAATAATTTGCTAATACCTTTAATCTTAAATAACCGGCAAATGTAGCTGAAGCAAATGGAAAATAAATAAGAACATCGGGTTCAAATCCTTTGATTATCTCCTTTACTTTTTTAGATAAGAATAACGGGTTGGCGTTTACTATATTAATATCTTCAGACTTAAAAGAATATCTGCTTATTACCTTAAGCTGATAGTTACTTTTAAGTTCTTTATATAGATTATATACCGTCTTTTTAATTCCTTCGTCGTAAGGTGGTTCTAATGTTTCAGTTACTAAAAGAACTTTTTTCATAAAACATTATTTAATTCACGTGCTTGTTCAAGATTTAACTTCTCCATGTAATAATTCAAAATTGTATCATCAGGATCAGATATTACAACCGGGTTTTTTTCAGCTCCAAATCGTTTTTTAGAATCTTGCGGGCTATCGCTAATATATATTTCAAGGGGAATACCTTTAAAATCAGCTATCTTTTTTTCTTTTATTGCAAACCAAATTGATTTGAACGCATTTTTTAAGCCGGGCTTGCGAACAATTGAAATATCAATATCTGAGCTGTCTTTTAAATCACCCCGGCAAATACTACCAAAAGAGGCTGCATACAATATCCACTCCTTATTTTTTGTTTTAGCTTGTAATTTTTCCATATATTGGAATAAATCGCGCTTTGACAGTTTCACAAGCAAAATATTGTGTATTAGCAATATAGAAACATTACCATTAATAACCCAATTCAATGTATGGGCTATTAAGAAGCTATAAATAATGTTATGCCATACAAATACTCCAGACTTAATTTGAAACAACATGTAAACAAAAACCCAAAATATCAAAGTAAAAAGTATTTTATAGACTTTCTCTGTTCTATCCGCATTCCGAATGCCCTGAAACAGCCAATTGCTTAATAGCAATAGCCAATTCAAGTATCTGTTATCTCTTATTTGCTTTTTAAAACCTTTCATATCCCTTTACTTAAAATTCCAGGCTTTCAAATATTTCTTTTTTCACGTTTTCAAAAGCCCTGTTATTATCCACGACTTTCAGATTCAAGCTATTACTTATTATTTTGTAGGCTTCTATTTTATTAGCTAAATGATCATCATGTAATGTGTCTTTCTTACGTAGCCTGATGGTATTTTCGTTTACATTTAATACTATAATACTGGTATTTTCAGGTATTAACCGAATAAACGCTTTCCCTATGTGTTTTGTGTACAAATCCAATTTATTGGTATCTATCATAATATCCGCAAGCGTATCTAAAGCAAAACGGTCGAATAACACAAAATTTGTTTGCTTAAGCTTTCTTTTTTCCAATTTCCATTTAATCCAAAAATCTGCATATTGTAGTAATGGATAAAGCCAGGAAACAAACCTTGAACGGTAAAACTCATGCTTCCCATATTTTACCCCATCAATTATTTTATATTTGGTTAAGCCAGTAATACGACAAAATAACATTAAGGGTTTAGACAGAATTTTAGGAGACCGAATCCAAATGTGTTTGTAATTCTTATTTTGCACCTGAAGCTTGTTTTCAAGTTCAGAAATATAACTTGTCTTACCACTTCCATCTGGTCCTGTTATGTATAAAAAAATCTGATTATTCATTTACAATTTCTTTATATAAATTCAGTACTTGCTTACTAACAGCAGGGATAGTATAGGGTTGGATAGAATTTATACAGTTTTGTTTAAACTCGGATTTTTTATTTGCTGCTGTTATTAACTTTTGAGCAATTTCATTTATATCTTCAGAATTTACAATAAACCCATTATAATTATTTTCAACCAGGGTGTTGATATCACCAACATCATTTGCCACCACAGGGGTTCCGCATGCCAATGATTCCTTCACAGATAAAGGACTGCCCTCATTCCCCGATATTAAGATTGACACATCCGCTGCATTATATAGTTGAGGTAATTCATTCCGTCTTCTGATACCGAGAAATGAAACATGTTTTGAAACCTTTAAATTTTCTGAAACTCTTTCCATTTCTTCACGAGAAACGCCATCTCCCACAAGAAGTAATCTAAACGAACTATCTTCTTTAAGAACATGAGAAAACGCTTCAATAATCACCTTTACTTTCTTGGGTGGTTCAATACGCCCTACATAAATAATCAGCTTATTGTTTTCATTATAACCTAATTCAGTTTTTGATTTGATATTATCATTTGGAAAAAATATTTCGGTATTTACTCCGGTTGGAATTGTAACCATTTTATGTTTGTATCGAGGATACAACTTTTCATAGAATTTTTCCGTGACTGGATCAACTGCGATGATTCTATTCGCTTTTTTTAAAGCATATTTTTCCAGGTGATGATATATTTTCCTTATTAAATAACTCTTGCGAATATTCACCGTAAGCGCTTGCTGCCCATGTAGCGTAACAACAGACGGCCGATTATTAAAAAAAAGAAAAGCAGCGAGATGATCGGGGCGATGAGCATGAATGACTGAATTTTCAGGTACTTTTAAGTTCACCGATTTAAATAAAAGGTTTATCAGAAATTTATTGGTGCTGCTTACTTTCTCCTGAACCTGGTAATAATGAATTCCTGAATCTGAATTATAATTGTATATTTTACCTACAAAGCTTATTTCATGGTCTTGAGCTTTTGCATAATTAATTAGTTCAATGATATAACCAGAAATTCCACCAATAGATTTTAATTCTCTTTTAGTATTATCAGCTTCCAGGGCAATAGTTCCAATATGAAATATATTCATTTACTTAAACTTGTTTTGATATTGCGGATTTTCTTTCATTATTTCATGGCTTTCCGGATAGTTTTCTATGAACCAAGCTAAAAATGCTGAAACGTCTATCTTATCCGAAATCAATTTGCGTCTTTTTACATTCCACTTCTCAAGTAACTCATCATCTTTTATCCATTCCAATGCTTTATTAAAAGCAAATTCAATATCATTCGTTCTGAATCCGAGATTATATTTTTTTTCCTGGTCATTCAAATAACCCAATGATTGAGGTCTTAAAGCTATCCAAGGAACCCCTAATACTCCCGCTTCTGAGGCAGTTGTGGTTCCTTCTCCGATATATAGTGTACAATGTGCCAAAAGATGTATATATTCAGAAGGATGAATGTCTAATTTATATTTATTAAACTTATCACCCAAATCTTTTTCAGTCATAGAGATAAATACCCTGGCATATTTTTCTAATTCTTTTATATAATGCAGTATTTTCTCTTTTTTTTCGCTCGCTGATTTAAGACCTATATCATGCATGGCTTTTAATGCAGAAAAACGCATTAAAACAATTTTTTCTCCCTTTTTTATTTGAAGTTTATTCAACACCTCTTTATCTGGTTTAAACCATTTGGGATGCAAGTAAACCAATTCTTTGTATCCATTATATTTTATTACTTTATTAGATTTGATTTCCACCATAAAGGATTGTGGAAGAATTATGCTATTAAAATAGTGTCTTGAAAGATTATTATTAAAACTGGCAGTTTCAGTATCAGACCACCCAATTATTGGAATCCTAAGCAAAAAAGCCGAAATTCCAGCATAAGGCGATGTTGCTGAAAAAATAACATTAGGTTTATAATGAAGAAAGATGCTAATTAACCTTAGTAAAATGATAGGAAAATTAAGAGTTCGCAAAAATTTATTGTTTATAGTTTGACCGATTTTGTAATAAGAAATTCCATATGATTTCGTGATTTTTTCTACTATATTTTCTTTCTCAAAAATCACAAATTTCACATCAAATTTTTGGCTGTTGAGCTGTTTACAAATCCTATAATAAATATGTGGTTCAACCGGATGATAAACTACGAACAATACACGTTTTCTATTTTTCACCATACTCATTTATTAAAGATGCAATTTTTTTAATTTGCAATTCACTCACTCCAGCATGTACCGGAACAGTTACAATTTTATTTTTGAGTTTTTCAGCATTGGGGCAAGAGCCCGATTGATATCCAAATTCTTTAGCCCATTCTGTACTTTTTGAAAAATGCTTACCTCCTTCTATTCCGTTAATAAGCAATTTATCAAATATATCATTTCTATTATTAATCAGTAGTGGAAATATATAATTATTAGATTGTCCGGAAAAGTCAAAAATTGGTATTATGCTCTTGCCTTTAATAAGATTGTACAATTTTTGAGCATTATCCTGCTGTTTACCTAATAATTTATTAAAATAAGCTTGATTTTTTAGAAAAGCATTTATTACCCATTTGGGAGCCATTTTCTCTTCAAAAGAAAATTTATTACCAAAATCCATTTTTGAATCTAAATATTTACCAACGCGATAGGTTATTAGACCATATAGCGGGGGATGCATCATAACAGAAAAAATAAGTGTTTTTATAAAACTTTTTATTTCAGTGTAAAAACCAGTTTTGGAAATTTCTTTTGTTTGTTTCTCTAATAAAGGAAATTTTACTTTATTGTTTATTATTAAAAACCCACCTTCTCCCACCGGGGGAAATTTTGCTAAACCTAATGAGAAAATTGAAGCATCGCCAATCTTACCTGTATTAAGTTGTCCATATTTTGAAAGAAATGAATGTGCACAATCTTCAATAATTATTTTGTCTTTGGTTATTTTTTTGATTTCATCCATATTTTCAGGGAAACCAAAAGTATGGGTTACAATCAGGACATCAATGTTTGCAATTTTAGATTTCAAATCATTGAGGTCTAATTTAAATTCATCGGTGATATCAATAAATACGATATTATTCCCCGAATTATGTATGGCCTGAAATACTGTATGACAAGTATATGCCTGAACACCAACATTTAGTTTTTGCTTGGATATGGAGTTAAGCAGAACTCTTAATCCCACTCTGGCCTGATTGAAATGATAAACTTTTGAATCGCTATTTACCTTATCAAAGATATTTGCAGCATTCTTTTTTTTCCATAATTGAAAATAGTATGGAAAAGGTAAAGTATAATTAAATCTTGGAATTAGTTTATAGCTCATTAGGATTAATTTTTTTGACAACCTTGGCAGGATTTCCAACAGCAATAGAGTATTCAGGAATACTTTTATTAACAATAGCACCACTACCGATAACCGAACATTTTCCAATACTTACTCCTGGTAATATAATAACACCTGCACCTATCCAGGCATCATCATCAATACGCACAAAATCACTTTTCATAGGAAAAAGCTTTGTTAACCTAGAATTATTGGGGGACGAATCGGTTATAACTAATACATTGGGTCCGATAGAAACACGGTCTCCTATAATCAAGTTATTTCTTCTTGTCTTTAAATCTGAGACTTTAAAGGATGCAGGAATGTATGTACCTTTTCCAATCTTATACCCACAATAACTTAATATTTTAATTCTTAAACTAAGAACCGGGATAAAAGGATACAAACCCTTTAGTATTTTTTTAAATAACGGATTCATTTTAGTATTTTATAAATGGTCATTCCTAATTTACCTATTTTCATTAATAAAGGCTTATGCACCTTCTCAAACCTTCCAAATTCAACCAAATTTCCACCAAATTTCATTTTATAATCCCTCACCCCGTAAGTTACTCCGGGCTTTCCGGCACCGCCAAAGTCAAAAAGCCGGTATCCGTTTTGGTTTCCCCATTCCATAATTTTCCAGGGGAGAAAGTCGTTGGGATATTTATCCATGTGCTTTTCTGAAGCGCCAGCATACCAATCATAAATGGTCTGATTAAAACACAAAACCATTCTTGTTGCTATAATTTGATTGTCAAATATTGCTACAAATATTTTCAATATGCCTTTTTGAGCTAATTCATTATATGATGTATTGAAGAATCCTTTATCAGGCATAGGCAACTTTACTTTTTTATAAGTTGATTTTATTAACTCATAAGCCTTATTAAATTCCTTTTTGTTTTCAATTTCACTAAAAAATACCCCTTGCTTATCTGCTCTTTTTATGTTTTTCCTTCTGCCTTTATGCATGGAAATAAACTGGTTTTCAATAGGCAAGGTTAAGTCATGTAGAATATCCAAATGGGGTTCATAAATAAATCCATGCTTTTTAAATATTTCCTTTTCAGTTTCGTTCCATTGCCATTGATTCCTGAACTGAGTATATATTGCCTTTTCTTTTATTCTTTTGTTGTATTCGGTTAGTATAAAATCTAATACTTCTGTGTTGTTATCCTTAATTAAAGGCCCGCCCATAATTATTGAACGTGCCGAAAATTTTCCTAAAAAGCCGGAGTGTTCCTTTTGAATAACAGCTAATAAAATTCCTAATATTTCATCATAATCATCTATAACAGCAAGGAAAATAGGTTCATAATTTTTAGTGTTTTTATAAACCTTGTATATTTCAGGGGTTTGGAAAATGTTAGACTTGGGATGGGATGTTAGGAATTGAGTCCAAGTTTCAATATTAATTTCATTAATTATTTTTAATCTCATATTAATTTTTAACAGGATATTTTGAGTTATAATTAATGCCTAAATTACGGGTTTTATTATAATTATCTATTGCTGTTGCCATATAAAGCAGAATATACATCCATGGAGTATACAGTAAATATGATCGATGCAATAAAACAAGTAATGCTATAGAGAAAAGTAAAATACCGTAAACCATATCAGTTCGTCTAATAATAGCTATAAAGAATGAAATTATTATCGAAATTCCTATAACACCAAACCTGAAAACTAAACCTCGCCAATTTGTTGTACGTATTGTCGAAGAATCAAGATCAGAATAGCCATAGCCAAAAAGAAAATCAGCTGTGTTTGAGAATGAATCAAAATTAGTAATAAAATCTTCAGAAACTCGAGAATCTGTAAGTTCAAGGGGATTTAAAACAAAAGTATCGTTATCGGAAAAAACATCGCCAAGAAAAAGTTCATAAAACGCCGAACCTTTATATACAGTACCTAATAGCAAAAATACCAAGAAAGCAAATATTGAGTGGCGAATCTCCTTGTTAATTCTTCTATCTTTAATTAGCCGATAGATCAAAATCATAATTAGAATGCCGTAAAAGGCAGTAGAAAAGGTTAATAGCCCTGCAAGTAGCAAAGCTTTATTGTCCCATTTTTCAACATTGAATTTTTCAATTGCAAGCAATAAACCTATGTAAATACCAAAATGACCGGGTTCTGCAAATACACCTGTAAGCCTCTCTAATGCAATCAATTGACCAACGGGAACATCCCCTCTGTACAGTCCAATAACAAGACCAAAAATACGATAATAATCATCCGGGTTTTGTCTGTGATCAGGTGTAAATGTTAAATATGGTAGGGGAACTGATAGTAGATTCAGAAACCAATATACAACTGATGCCACAGCAACCCATACCATTATCTTTTTTAAAATTTTATAACTGTCATAAATAGTCTTATCTTTATAAAAAATAATTATTAAAAATGGAGTTATCCAAAGGAGATGTCCTATTCTTAGGTCATGAATTATGGGTGTAGTGAAGTGAATAATAAAGATAATCGCATATATTGCAATTATCTGTTTTTTTCTAGAAAAATCAAATTGAGAATAATACCTTCCTTCCAAAAAAAATGCTAAAAAGAAGGTAGATGCAATGAAAAAAAAATAAAACAATTCATTTGGGAGCAACCATCGAATATATGGGTTGAGACTTATAAATGTGTATAATGCAATATTATATATAACTAATTTATAGTAATTATTCATTGATTTTGCTGCTGTGATTTTTTGCGTTAAGTTGACTGTGCTTTATGAATTTTATTGTGTCTCTAAGAATAATGTGTGTTTCCTTGAGTATTTTTCTTTTTCCATTTATTGATCTGTTGTATGCATTAATATACTGATTTGTTGCATTATCAAGGCTAAAATAATTATAAAAAACTTTTAGCGAAAATGTTGAAATCTCATCGTAGTAAAACTTATCATTGATTAGCCTTTCAATATTCTCCAAGTTTTTGCTGGTATCTTTAAAAACATTCCTGTTCGAGAAGTTTGTTCTAAAAGCATCATCAAAATTATCATTTGTCAAAAGAACAGGAATATTACTTTTTGCATCGAATGTTAATAAAGGCTTTTTAACGGAGGCAGCTTCCATCAAGTTTCTTCCTGTACCTAAAACTGCATCGGCTAAGTATAGCATTTTAGAGGCTTCCATAGTGAACTCTATGTTGGTAAGTATAACTAAAGATCCATTACAGACTAATGAATGTTTATTAATCTCATTGAATAAATCAAAATTTCTAATAACCCCTATTAAAAATAACTTTGCTTGTGTATGTCCTTTTCTATGAAGATGTTCTACTAGGTTAATTGAATCTAAGATACTTTTTCTATTGTCTATATCAATCCTGCAAATTCGTACAAAATTAAATTTATCTTCTTCTTTCTTAAAGGGCATATAATTCAGATGGATTTTTGAAACCCTATTTGGTATTAATGAAATATTGCAATCATTAAATTTCCTGATTTTTTTAAACCAATCCAAGTTTTCTTGGCTGAATAGTATTAGATTAGGTACAAAAGGAAATGTTTTTTGGGGATTAGGGCCTCCACATTTATTAACTACAACTATTTTTCTTTTAGTATTAATAAATAAGCGAACAATGTTGAACGAATGGCTATCGAAACAATGATAAATATCGGGATTAAACTCATTGAAAATTCTTAATAATTCTTTCCTTAATTGTAAAAAATTAATGCCTAAAAAATTTATGTGTTTGTAAAAATTTGGGTTGCTAAAAATTATAGCATTTTTGTCTTCTACACCAATTGACACAATTTTTACATCATGATTCTCTGCTATTTTACTAGAGATGTGATTAAGACTATAATGATGGCCACCTCTGCCATTACCAAATATTGAAATAAAATAAATTATCTTCATTCTTAAATAATTCGTTGCTCTACTTTCAAATCAATACCAAATTTTTCTTTAACTCTCAGTTGGACCTCAGCAATAATGGCTAATATGTCCTCACCAGTTGCATTTCCTGTATTTATAATAAATCCACTATGCTTTTCTGATATTTTTGCACCACCAATCCTATACCCTTTCATACCAAGTTCATCAACCATTGCACCAACAAAATAGCCGGGTGGGCGCTTGAAAACGCTTCCGCAATTTGGATAATCTCGAGGCTGTTTATCCCATCGCATTTTTTTGTATTTCTCCATATAAGATTTTATATCTGAATAATTTCCTCTCTTCAGTTTAAACCATGCTTTTAAGACAATTTTGTTTGTTTGGTTTTGAAAGAAACTGTTTCGATATTCGAAGTTAATTTCTTCTTTTTCGATTTCTTTAATCTGCATATCGAATAAGTCTAGATATCTTACATGTTCGATAATGTCCTTAATTTCACCTTCTTTAGTTCCTGCGTTCATTACTACTGCACCTCCCACTGAACTTGGTATGTCATAAAAAATCTCCAGCCCCGTTAAGCTTTGACTTAAAGCAATTTCACTTAACTTGGATAATGTAGTACCTGCTTCGGATTCAAGAACGTTATTATTTAGAATTACTTTATCAAAACAGCCATTAAATATTATAAATTCTTCTTCGTAAAAAGCTCTACTTAATATTATATTATTTCCATTCCCAATAATGATAAGCGGTTTATTAGAATTCTTCCTGAAAATTTCTTTTACTTCTTCTTCGTTATTTGGAAACCAAGCCTTAGAGCATATTGAATTTATGCGGTAAGAATTGTATTCAGTTAACATAAAGCGGCTTATGCACTTAATGTTCATTTGCAAAAATTGAGTGGTTTCAAAAAATCTTTAACAACAACTTAAATGTGTACTAAAGTGTTTATTTGTAAAATATGGCAAAATACAAATCAAGTCCTTTGATAATGAATTCGATTCTCTATTCAAGAAGTATTTCAATTCCCAGCCCGTTTAATTTATCAACAAGATTATTATAACCCCTAAGTGCCATTTCTGCATTTATAACTTCAGATTTCCCTTCAGCTAAGAGCGCTGCAAGTATTAAGGCCATACTCCCTCGCAAATCTGTTGACTGTACCCTGTGCCCAATGGGCCGTTGGTGGCCATAAGTAGTGATTTTCCCAGTTTCCCATTGTATTGCATCTTTATACATCTTTGCAAGTTCCACACAATACTGTACTCTTTTTGGGTAGCGATAGTCAAATATTCGGCTAATGCCCCGAGCATGCAATCCTAGTAATGTGAAAAAGGGTTGCATATCCGAAATTATGCCTGGATGGGTACCACATGCTAATTCAAAAGGTTGAATAACCCCATTTTTTAAACAATCGGGAGAAATGTATATATTGTTTGTGTTGTTAAAAAAATCTATTCCCGCTTCTCTTACGTGAATTAATGGGATTTTCAAAGCATCAAATGGCACATTTTCTATTGAAATTGTACCACCCGATAAGGTTCCATAAACAAGCCATGTTAATGCTTCAATTCTATCGGGGATTATAGTATAAAGTGAACCCCGCAGGTATTTTTTACCTTTTACTTTTATGAAACTATTACCTGTAACATCTATTTGGCTTCCCATTGAACGCAAGAACCCAATTAAGTTTTCAACTTCAGGAGATATGTATGCATTGGTAATTGTTGAAATTCCTTCAATCGTTGATGCAGTTATTAATGCGTTTTCAGTACCACCAATAGTTGAAATAGGGAAATTAATTTCGGCCGGTTTTAATTTATTTAGTACAGAAACTTCGATATAATTTTCTTTTTCGATAACAACCGCTCCAAATTTTTTCCAAACCATAATATGTAAGTCATAACCTCGACTACCAATTTTGCATCCCCCTGGATACGGTATTCTTGCAATACCTGACTTTTTTAATAGCCCAGCAACCAATAAATACGTTGTTCGAATAGGATAATCATAGTTATCTAATTCATGACATAAAAAGTTCACTGTATCAATTTCAATAGATTCTTTAACATTATCAACATTTATTAAACCACCGTTTTTTCTTATGAAATCAATTTTATATTGAGCATCTACTATGTTTACCGGGAAGTTTTGGAGTATAACCTTTTCATCAGAAATCAATGCAGCACCCAGTAACTTTGTTGCTGAATTTTTTGCCCCACTAACTTTTACTCTTCCGTTTGGTATTTGTCCACCTTCAATGTATGCAGTTATGCTATTTGTTGCCATTATTTAATTAGTTTAATAACAAAAATAAAAGAAAAAATATAGTAAATAGTGAGTACAATACTATATAAACCAACGGTAATAAAGGGGCTTAATTGAAAGAAATAGGAAATAATGAATACGCTAGTAGACAATACTATCCTTATAATATTAAGGAGTAAAACTAAACTTTGTTTTTCCAATACATTAAATAACCCATTGCCAATTGGGCTATAAATAAATTGAGCAAGTAATGATAAGGCTAAAAGCCTTGCAAACACACCAGCCTCAAGCCACTGGCTTCCAAAAAAAGTAATAAACAACCAAGGCCCCAATAGTAAAAGTAATAAAAAGGGCACAAAACTAAATATAAAAAGTTTTTTGACTATACTTATGGTTATGTGATAGATTTCTTTACTCTTGTCTTTTCCTAATCGAACTATCTCGCCATAGTATGCTTCACCAGTAGTTTGTCCAAACAGTGACATCGGAAGTGCAATCATCGTTAAAGCTAACCCTAGTTGTCCTGTTATACTAATATCAAATAATATGGGGCTAAAAAGAATAGGTATTTTAACAGAAAGCACCATTAAAAACTGAGAAGGGAGTCTATACTTCGGGAACTGTAAATATTGTTTCATTACTAACTTAATTGTATCCCTTGTAATGTGGTTCAAGTTAATAATAATTGAGTTATATGAATGCTTTATTAACGAGATTACACCACCTGCCTGGGTGATAAGTTGTCCTAACAGCAGGCCAAGTGGCTTAATTCCCAATAAACCCAGTCCAATTTTTATTGATGAACCCAATAATTGCTGCCATATTTTTGTTTTAGCAATAATTGCAAATGTTTTTTTTCGTATTGCCCAATTGATTAATAATTCATAAAAACCTATTGCGATTGATGAAAGAGGAATTATCCACCAAAAAGGGTAGAGTATTTCCATTGAGAAAAAGCCAAACAAAGAAGCACCAAATACAGATAATATTATCAAAACTATTAGAGAGAAAACTAACACAAAAAAAACGATAAGTACAACTAGGTTAGTTGCAATAGCATCGCTTTTGGGTAGTGGTAGTGCTAAAGAATATTTTAATGTACAAAATGGGGCTATAATACCTATTAAAGTCACGTATAATGAAAGTGCCCCAAAATGGTCTGGTGTATAAATTCTTGTAATAATTGGAGCAGTAATAATTGCCAGTAACTTTGCAATACCTGTTCCAGTAGCCAGTTTAGCCATATTTCTAAAAATAGCCCCCTCGGGTCCTGTCCCTAGCTTTTTGTTTACTATATTCTTTAGTTTATTAAAGTACTTCATTAATCTGTTAGGTGTAGAGTTTTTGCAAGCTGTATGCCAATGGTAATGATTATCCCTACCACAAAGGTAATACCCTGCTGCGAGAATCTATCGATAAAGCTCCAGAGGAGGGCGGAGAGGGTTTTTGATTTTAGGGTTTTTTGCACGGGTTAGTTTTTCTTCTTGTCCACAAATATTCACAAATTACCTCAAATTTCTTTTTATCCACAAATTAGCACAGATTTACTCAAATTTCTATTTGTGTTCATTTGTGTCAATTTGTGGATAGTCTTTTGCGGATTATGATTTGGTGATTTGCCAGTGGCCGGTTTTTCTGCTGCCGATACGTTGTATAATTTTTGCATCCTGCAGTTTGCTTATATCTCGCTTTATAGTTTACAAGCTGACATTGCATTTTTGAGCCATTTCTTTTCGTGTAATATATTTGTTTTCTTTGATTAGCGATTTAATTTTTTCGATACGATTATTTAAAGGGTCATTTAAAGGGTCATCTTTAGTTTTTTGATTGGTGTATCCAATTTTAACCAAATACCCACCCGAGTTTTCCTCAAAATCGAAATACATTGTTGGGTAGTCTACTATGTATTCACTTATTCTTCGGTATCCACTGCTGTATTTTTCTATGTCTTTAGTCAAGTAAAATGCTTCGGTTATCAGCTTATTTCGTTCTGCCAATGTTGAATACTTTCTGTTGATAAATCTAGCCCTGCAATCTTGCCCCTATCGTTTAGCCCGATAATTATTTCCCCCCTTTACTATTTGCAAAAGCCATAAGGGTCTCAATTTTTAACAATATGTAATATTTCTTTATTCATCAATAATTGTTGTGATTTTCTTAGTGTTTTTTGCTGCGCAAACCTATCGATAAAGGTCTAAAGAAGGGCGTTGAGGGTTTTTGATTTTGTCCACAGATTAGCACAAATTAACGCAAATTGCTACATGATGAATTTTTAATATTTGTGTAATTTGTGGATAGTTGTTTAAAGTATAACTCTTTTATATTGAAGACTTTTTGTGCCAAAGTTTATAATTAGTCCTAACTTCTTTCTTGTTACTTTCAAATAATTAATTACTTGAACTAAATGCTCAGAGCAAAGTGCATCTGTTGCTTTTAGCTCAACAATTATCTCGTCAAAACAAATAAAATCAGCAACATATTTCTTGTCTAGTACCCTACCCCTGAACTCAATATCAAGAACTTTCTCCCTAATAAAGGGTATCTGTTTTTCTCTAAATACTATCGATAGTGCTTCTTGATATACTGGTTCCAAAAATCCACAGCCTAATTCTCTATGC
>Ga0116191_1002097_pt1 | contig 15422 bp, 13 predicted proteins | sample AD_UKC111_MetaG_FD_89897 | JGI IMG/M metagenome (GOLD analysis project Ga0116191, IMG submission 89897) | Active sludge microbial communities of municipal wastewater-treating anaerobic digesters from Hong Kong - AD_UKC111_MetaG | ecosystem: Engineered > Bioreactor > Anaerobic > Digestate...
GTTAAGGATGTGTTGATACGGATAAACCGGTGATTTTTGGAATAACCGAATAGGCAATAGTTGCGAAAACGTCAATTCCAGACCCCGCAAGATTTAAAAAACATTTTCATGCGTCAGCTCTGTCTTTCAAATACTAACGTTGCATCTAAGTCGTTGTTATGGTAAGATGGTAATGCTCTGAAATCAAATATATTTTGGGCCTATAGCTCAGCTGGGAGAGCGCCTGGTTCGCATTCAGGAGGTCAGGGGTTCGAGTCCCCTTAGGTCCACCAGTAAAATCAAGGCCCCTAGGGATCGGGGCTTTTTGCATGCCAAAAATCAATCTTATTCAGAGCATAAAACAAAAAAGATTTTATTCAAACATCTAATTATGAAGGATATGGATTAATTAACAAAGAAAAGATATTTTACTTAGAGAAAATAGTTGTTTGGGGAAGGCTATGGTTTGGGAATTTGCAGATGAATTTCAATTAACCTATATAATTGCCGATTCATCAATACTGCTGGTCGCCGGCACCTTTTTGGTCTGTATTCTTAGACTGTATGCTTTTTATGGCAGGCCCCCTATTATGAGAACTATGCTGCTGGGCCTTTTTCTGCTGACCTTGGGCGCCATCCTTTTTGTTATCTGCGATATTTTTCAGACGCCATGGGTTATATTTAACGTGCTGTTGAACATCATTAATATATCGGGCGCTGTCCTCTCAGCCTTTGGTGTAACGTTGGCAATGAAGCATTTATTTGAATTAGCTAAAATAGATTCCCTGACAGGGTTACTTAACAGGCGCTCTTTTAAAGAAAAACTTGACGCTGAAGTAGAGCGTTCCAAACGTTACAACTTTCCATTTTCTCTCTTATTTATTGATTTAGATAACTTTAAACAGGTCAACGACAAACTGGGGCATGCACTGGGTGATGTTGTTCTGCGTAACGTAGCCCAGGAGCTAAAAAGCAAAGTTAGAATTACAGATGTCGTTACCAGGTGGGGTGGCGATGAGTTCGTTATCCTCTTACCGCAAACGGACCACATTACCGCGCAAAAATTGGCGGAGCGCCTGATTGGGGAGATTAACTGCATAAGGATTAACGCGCCCCGGTTCAGTATCAGCGTGGGAGTGGTTACATATCCTGACGACAGTGATAATGTAGACTATCTCTTGAACCTTGCTGATCGAAGAATGTACGAAAGTAAAATAAACACCGAAACATTAAATCTGCAAAATTCCCTCCTTTAAAAAACATTACTCCGTCATACTGCACTTAAAGCAAACACTTATTTCTCTAATTGAATTATACCTGCAGGCATTTTATAATATTTTCGGAATGAAAAAACACGGCCGGGTTGGTAGTCCCGGCGCGCTTACCCGGCAGGGTAAACGTCAGTAACCTTCCCCCCTCGGGATGTCCGTCATTCCAGTTAAATTACCAGAGGGGGACTGTTAATGAAATTGACAGTGTATCATGACGGGCAATTCTGGGTTGGTGTATTTGAAGAAATTGTTGACCAAAAGCTTAAGGTTTTTCGCCAGGTTTTCGGAGCAGAGCCAAAAGATGAAGAGATCCTGGAGTTAATCAACAAGAAGATGCTTGCTCTTACGGATTGGTCCTCGCAATTCGTGGAAGCTAAAGAGCCGGTCCAAAGAAAAATCAACCCCAAGAGGTTGCCAAGAGAAGTTAACCGGGCCATGAAAGAGGTTGGTATCTCCACCAAGGCTCAACAGGCGCTCCAGTTGGAAAGGGAGAAAAACAAAACTGAAAGAAAAGCAATTTCACGTCAGCAGAAGGAAGAGCTCGCCGAAAAGAAACGGCTTTTGAAAAAAGAAAAAGCCAAGCAGCGGCATCGCGGCAAATAACTGTCGACCATACCCGGTCAAACCGGGTATTTTTTTAGGCATTGCTATTTGCACAAAAGAGAGTCAAGGTCCCCCCTGACTCTCCCCGAAAACATGTTTTACATGTCAAATCTGTTTTATTGGCCGCCTACTGCTTTAGCCAAAAACTCCTTGCGCCTGTCCTCGCCAAACTGGTCAATGGACTCGTATACCAGGGCGCCGGTGGGGCAGGCACGCACACAGGCGGGCACTTTCCCGTCATCAAGGCAGTTCCGGTCGCATTTTACCGCCAGTTTTTCCTTCAGCTCACTGCGGATGACGCCGTAGGGGCAGACCATCACGCACATCCAGCAGCCAACGCAGGGGCGCTCCCCACCTTCGTTGGTTACGATGCCTTCCGTCGTACGGTACATGGACCCGGCTATGCAGGCGTCCAGGCAGGGCGCTTCCCCGCAGTGCCGGCAGTTAAGCGGAACTTTTTTGGCCCCGGCCTGGTGGACAAAGATCCTTTTCAGCGGCCGCTTGGCTTCGCCGATAGCCCCCAAAAGAGTTTTGCTTGCGGAGTGGGCTACAGCGCAGGCCAGTTCGCAGGACCGGCAGCCGGTGCAGCGATCGTATCGGATCAGTACTTCCCTGGTCATCTGCTCATCCCCTTTCCGCTACCACTGGCGAGTGCCCAGGCCCAAACCGGCCCGGCGCTCCTGGATGGCCGCAAACAGTTTTTCCGCGGCTTTTTGCGGGTCTGTCTCCACGATAAAGTAACCGCCCAACAAGTCCTTAATTCCAGCAGTCAGGATGGAGGTAACCTGTGGGCCGCCCAGAACCGGCGGCACCAGGCCCAGGTGGACCGGGAGCCCGGACGCGACAGCCCAGGTTCCGATGGCCACCGCTTTTTCGGTCTTGAATTCCGGCGCTGACGCCGCTACCGGAAGCTTATCGATATCAACGCCAAGCTTATTGGCTATGGCCACTGTAAGGTCAACCGCCCTGGTATTGTCCACACAGGAGCCCATATGGAGCACCAGCGGCAGCGGGCCGCCCAGCCCGTTGGCTTCGCCAATGGCGGTTAAAACAATTTTGAGTCCCGGCCCGGCGTACTTTTCTGTAGCCTCCGGTGTCATCAAGCCCTGCCGGGCGTAAGCTCCGGCGCCGCACCCGGTAGCCAGCAGGAGCACGTCCCTTTTGGCCAGTTCCTCCGCCATCACCAGGTAGTTGTGATCCTGGGGCACTTTGACATTATTGCAGCCGGCAAAAAGTACGACGCCCTGGATATTACCGTTCACGATATTATCGATAACCGGTTTCAGAGGATCTGCCGCATCCAGCTTGGCCAGCGCGGCAACTATGGCCTCCACTGAAAATCCAGCCACAACCTTGCTTTTAACCTGCGGAATGTTGACCGGCCTGCCTTTACGGGCCTTGAATGCTTCAATGGCGACTCCGATAATTTCTTTGGCTTTCCCTGCCGCGTCTTCTTCTACGAATTCCAGATGTGTGGAGCCCTGGATTTTGGCAATGCTCATGGTGGTAATCACCTTGGTGCCGTAACAGCGGGCCACTTCTACAATAGATGGATAAACACACTGGTAATCGACGACAATAGCATCCAGGGCGCCGGTCAGGATCGGCAGTTCCTGGGAAACTCCGTGCGTCACGGGAGGTATGCCGTGCCTCATTAACACCTCATTACCGGTGCAGCAGATGCCGACCAGGACGATGCCGTCTGCCCCGGCCGCTTTGGCCTCATCCTGCATTTCCCCGGCAATGCGCACAATTACTTCTGAGAGTACCGGATTGTGCCCGTGCACGGCGATATTGACCGAGTTCTCCTTCAGCACACCCATGTTGGCCTCGCTCACTACAGGCACCGGGGTGCCGAAGAGGATATCGGCAAGGTCGGTGCCGATATGGCAGCCGGTGTAGTCGGCAATGGCGCAGCTGATCCCGCCCAGCAGCAAATTGACCGGGTCGGCGTCCACGCCAAGGTGGGTACGGTGCATCATTTCCGCGATGCTGCTGTCTATGCCGACAGGCAGCGCACCTAGTTTAGCCAGGGCTTCGACCCTCCCGGTGGTGACGGTGGCGCCCGCCCAGGCCAGAGGCTCCTCTCCCTCGGCAAACTGGCTGAATACCGACGCCACTACTTTAGCCGCCAGTTCACGAACACTCAGCCCGTCGGCGGAAATCCCCTGCCTGGCGGCAACCGCCCGGAGCTTGGCCTCATTTTTCACATTGTAGTCCGGCGCCTGGCCCTTTACCCACTTATGCAGGGTATGCGCCAGGTGTTTGGCGTGGCCCGAATGAGCCGCCGCACCCGCGGCTATGGCCCTGACCAGCCCCCTGGCCACCATGGTGTCCGCAGTGGCGCCGCAAATACCCCGCTGGGGCCCGTCCTCAAAGGGACTGATCCGGCAGGGTCCCTGCATACAGTGGCGGCAGCAAACACCCAGCTCACCAAAACCGCACTGAGGCAGTTGGGCATCCAACCGGTCCCAGGTGGTTTCTATCGCTTCCTTTTGCGCAGCTTCCAGCATCAGGCTAACAGCGCTGTCTCTGGACCTCATAAATATCCCTCCCCAAAATAAGTTAAATAATCAAATTAAATTTGCCGCAGAAACCTTGCCCTGCAAAAAGTCGCCCCTTAAGTTGCCCAGGGGCCGCTTGCTTTTGATTAAAGAAGTAAAAACACCAGCCTGTTCGATCAAACCGACCATAATAAAACCAACCAGCCTGTCTTCCCGGATGGCCAGCTTTTGGTAAACCCTGCCTTCTTTTTGCCAGGTCAAAAACTCTTCGCCTTCCTCCATGGCGCCTACAGAAACAAAGGGAAGCCTGCCAAACTGGGCGGCGTTCAACCGGGTCAGAGGGTCCGGGTAGGCTTTCTGCCTGCCGGCCATATTAATGGCGGCATAGCGGCCCTGCTCCACGGCCAGTGTCCACAACGCTGAAGGCGTCTGCCGCCCGGTAACGCAGTCTGTGACTTCAATGCAGTCTCCCGCCGCGTAAACATTTGGCAGGCTTGTTTCCATAAATGCGTTTACTTTTATTCCTGAGGAGATTTCGCCCCCGGCCTCACGCACCAGTTCGGCGTTGGGGCTGACTCCTTTGGCTACCAGGGCCAGGCCGGCCGGTATTTCCCGCCCGTCTTCCAAAACCACAAACCCCAACGCTTTTGGGTCGGCTCCACATTTGAATCCAACTGGATTCTGGCCGTAGATAAAACTAATCCCCGCCTCCCGCAGTTCCTTTTCCACCATCGCGGCGCTTAAGGCATCCAACTGACGAGTTAACAGGTGACTGCTTTTAACCAGTACCGTCACTGGCAAGCCCCGCCTGCGCAGAGCATAGGCTGCTTTCAGTCCAACCAGCCCGCCGCCTATCACAACAGCATCATTTGCCGCCGCCGCACACCTGCTGATCAACTCAGCCTGGTCATAACTTCGCAGGACAAAAACGCCGTCCAGTTCCTCGCCAGCGACTCCAAGTCTGACCGGCCGCGACCCGGTTGCCACAAGCAGCTTGTCGTAAGAGGCTTCTTTCTCCTCCCCGAAAGAAACCGTGCTACTGGCGTGATTGACTGAATGCACCCGCACACCCCGGATCAAATTGATATTCCTTTCTTCAAAAAATGAGTCCGGGCGGTAGCGGATGGAGTCAAAGACGGCGCCCGCCACAATTTCGGCAATCAGGCAGCGGGAGTAGGAGGGGTGATTTTCCTGCGACAGCACTGTGATTTCAGCCAGCGGCTCCAGGCTGCGAAGGTTTTCCGCCGCCGCGATGCCTGCCGCGCTGTTGCCGACAATTACCACTTTCAAGCCATTTACCTCCCTTCCTGGGGCTATTAAATAAAATTGACAGTTCTTGTTGCTGATCTTCGCCGGAGTTTTCTGATATCCTTTTTTGGCATAGCTGCTAAACGATGGTTGTTCAGGAAGTAATTCGGGGACAGTCAAGCAGTGGGGACGGCGTTAGAAACCTAACGTAGAATGTAGTTCCCGTGGTGCCGGTCTCTACGTCAATTTTCGCATTATGGCTGGCCGCGATACTGTAGCAGACAGCCAGGCCCAGTCCTGTGCCGTTATCTTTAGTAGTGAAGAAAGGTGTGCCGATCTTTTCCAGCACAGCCGGTTCTATACCCTTGCCAAGATCCCGTACCGCCAAAACCACTGCGCCGTCCTCCTGAAAAGTCCTTATCAGCAGTATCCCGCCCGGCACCATTGCTTCCAGGCCGTTGAGAGCAAGGTTGAAGATTAACTGGCGAATCTCCTTTTCGTCTAGAGGAAGGTCAGGAATATCCTGCAGTTCAATTGAGATATGTTTGTCGGTAACCCTGCCCTCAGCCTCAATCAAAGGCGATATGGCCGTAACTATATGGTTGAGGTTCCGGTTTTTTAGTTCAACCATTCTGTTTTTGGCCAGAGAAAGGTACTCTGTAATTATGGAATTAGCCCTGTTCAGCTCATCTATCATTAAATTGAAATATTCTTTATACCCGGCGCACTCTTCCTTGTCACTGAGCAGCTGCAGCAAGCCCTTGACGGTAGTCATCGGGTTTCTGATTTCATGCCCGATACCGGCTGCCATTTCTCCTACCAGGTTGAGCCGGTCCAGCCGGGCCATTTCCTTTTCCATTTGCTTGCGCTCTTTCATTTCCCTCTGAAGTTGCTCGTTAGCCGTTTTCAGCTCGGCGGTCCGCTCTTTTACCATATCTTCCAGGTGTTCACGGTATTTCCAAAGCTCGTCCTCCATCTTTTTTTGTTCAGTGATGTCTCTCCAAATACAGTTGGTTTGTTTGAAAGACCCATCCGGGTTGTAGCTCACCTTGCCGTCCAGCAGCACATTGATCAGGGCGCCGTTCTTACAAACTAATTCATATTCCGCGTCGCGCAGGGTGCCGCATTCCTTATAACGAGGGAAAAGTCGCTGAAACAAATCATTGCTGGCCGGGGTCATGATGTCGCTGAACTGACGGCCGATGATCTCATGGCGCTTGTAGCCGAGGATATCGAGTAAAGCCTGGTTTACTTCGATAAAACAGCCGTTACTGTCCAGCGACTGGTAGGGTACGGGAGAGCTTTCATAGAGAAGGCGGAAGCGCAGCTCGCTTTTTCTTAATTCGTAGTTGGCCTGCATCAGTTCCTGGGAGCTGAGCTCAATTGCCATGGTCAGCATGTCCCGGTCAGCGTCCGATTCACAGTAAGCGCTGTTGACTGCGTCGAAGAATCCTTGCCAACCCTCGGGGATAGCAAAGGAATCACCAAAAAACCGCGCTATCTGGCGTCTTAATAAGCTGTGAAGCCGCTGCACCGGCAATTCCCTCCATAAAAGTTAATTTATTATCTAAAAGGCTTTATTTATACATTACCTGACATATATCCTTCGGGAATGCTGTCGAATTATGTCTAAAATAAAAAATTTTTAGATAAAAAACGGTCGCGGGCCATTTAGGCCCACGACTATTTTGATCAAATATGCTGTCAGCTATCTCCTTTTTAGACGGTCCACTTCCTCCTGGAGCGCCTCGATTCTCTCCAGCAAATCCAGGATTATTGCCGCACCGCTTAAATTCACACTGAGATTGGAGCGCAGCCGCTGCAGCTTTATGAGACGTGCGGCGTGACTTAACCTTACGCGGCCTTGTTTTATCTCCACCACACCGTATTCAGCCAGGCGCAGGGCCAGTTCCGGATGTATGGACAGGCTGTTCAGATCAACCCAGGCTTCTTCTTCGCCTGTATTAAGAGTGTGGCGGTAAATCTGAAGATAATATTTTTTCACCACCGTCACACCCCTTTCCGCAGTACTGCCAACTGCCGGTATAGTTTCTCTTCTTCTTCTGTGAGGCGCTCAGGGATATCGATTCTTATTATTACATATTCATCGCCGCGCCCCTTATGATGAGGCAAACCTTTGCCGCGCAGGCGCAGTTTTTTACCAGCCCGGACACCCGGCGGCACTTTCATCAGAACCGGCCCGTCCAGAGTGGGTACAGATACCTGATCGCCCAGCACGGCCTGTTCCGGCCGCAAAACAACCTCGGTTTCCAGGTCTTCATCTTTCACCTTGAAGACAGAGTGGGGCAGGAGTTTTACCTTGAGATAAAGGTCGCCTGCCGCCCCCCCGCTTAAGCCCTCGCTTCCCTGTCCTTTCAGGCGGATCCGGCTGCCTTCGTGGACACCATGCGGGATCTTTACCGTCAGGGTTTTATAGCCTGCCGTTTCCCCGGTCCCGCCGCACCTGCGGCAAAAGGTGTTATTGTTTATCCCTGTTCCGCCACAAACCTGACATGTTTCCCTGGTAGAAATCCGCAGTGATTTCTCCCCGCCCCTGTAAGCTTCTTCCAGTGTCAGTTCCAGTTCACTTTCCACATCCCCGCCGCGCACGGGCCCGGCGCGCCGGGTTGTTCTGGCCGAGCGCCCGAAAGGTGAACCGCCGCCAAAAAGGGTTTCAAAAAAGTCGCTGAAACCTCCTGCCCCGCCACCTTGGCTGGTATAAAAGTGAAAACCGTCCATATCGGGAGGCGGCTGGAAATCCTGGCCGTCCCGCCAGTTGGCTCCCAGCCTGTCGTACTTCTCCCGTTTTTCTTTATCGCTTAAAACCTCGTAAGCTTCATTGATCTGCTTGATTTTTTCTTCCGCTGCCTCTTTATCCTTACCGGTGTGCAGGTCCGGGTGCCATTTGCGGGCCAGCTTGCGGTATGCTGTTTTTATCTCTTTTTCCGTGGCGCCGCGGCTGACGCCTAAAATTTCATAGTAGTCACGAAATGCGACACTCATTCAATTCTCACCGGCCTTTTCGCTACCATAACCCGGGCCGGCCGCAGCAGGCTGCCGCCAAAACGGTAGCCGCGGGACAGTTCCCCGGCTACGTGGCCCGGCAGGATATTCAGATTTTCCAAATAACCGATACCCTCATGCTCGCAGGGGTCAAATGGCTTGCCCAGGCTCTCGATTACTTCCAGCCCGTGACGCTGGAGCAGGCTGAAAAGCTGCTGGTAGACCATTTGCAAGCCCTGCTTCACCTGTTCATCCTCGATTTGTGCAAAAGCCCTTTCAAAATTGTCCAGGACGGCGATAAGTTCCTTTATTAATTCCTTTTTGCCGCGGGTGGAGTTGGCCTCTATGTCCCGCTCCACCCGCTTGCGGTAGTTGTCGAAATCAGCCAGGGTCCGCAGGTGGCGGTTTTTTTCCTCCTGCAGTTCCTTGCGCAGGCTTAAAATTTCATCCTGCGGCGTATCGCTTTCCTGTCTGCTCATCGTTGCCCTCCTGACAGTTTAGCTCTATTTTTCCTCAAACTCGGCGTCCACCACGTCTTCACCGTGCGGCGGCCCGGCGCTTCCCCCGGCAGGCCCCCCGCCAGCCTGCTGGTAAGCGGACTGGGAAAGTGAGTAGGCTGCCTGCTGCAGGTCGCCCTGCAGGGTACGAATGCGGTCAATAGGAGCGTTTTCTTTTAAAGCCGTTTTCAGATCGCCCAGCAGCTGTTCCACACGTGCCTTTTCGTGCACCGGCACTTTGTCGCCCAGGTCTTTGAGCTGGCGTTCGACCTGATAGGCCAGAGAATCAGCCTCATTGCGCGCTTCTATTTCTTCTTTATGCTTTTTGTCTTCGGCCGCGTGAATCTCCGCTTCATGCACCATGCGGTCGATCTCAGACTTGTTCAGGTTGGTGGAACCGCTGATGGTAATAGTCTGCTCCTTGCCTGTGCCCTTGTCCCTGGCGCTGACTTTCAGGATGCCGTTGGCGTCAATATCGAAGGTTACCTCAATTTGCGGTATGCCTCTGGGCGCCGCGGGAATACCGTCAAGTTTGAACTGTCCCAGGGAGCGGTTATCCCTGGCCATTTCCCGCTCACCCTGCAGGACGTTGATATCCACCGCCGGCTGGCTGTCTTCGGCAGTGCTGAAGATCTGGCTGCGCCGTACGGGAATAGTGGTATTGCGCTCGATAATCCTGGACATGACACCGCCTAAAGTTTCCACGCCCAGAGAAAGAGGTGTGACGTCCAGCAGGAGGACGTCTTTCACTTCCCCTGCCAGCACACCCCCTTGAATGGCGGCGCCCACAGCTACCACTTCATCAGGGTTGACTCCCATATGCGGGTCTTTGCCGCCGGTCAGCTGGCGGACCAGTTTTTGCACAGCAGGGATACGGGTTGACCCGCCGACCAGAATGACCTCGTCAATGTCCTTCTCCGACAGCTTCGCGTCAGCCAGGGCTGCTTTTACCGGACCGCGGCAGCGCTCCACCAGGTGGGCCGTCAGGTCGTCAAATTTCGCCCGGGTTAATTTTGTGTCAAGGTGTTTTGGCCCGTTGGCGTCGGCAGTGATAAAAGGCAGGTTGATCTGAGTCTCCAGGGTCGTGGACAGCTCCATTTTAGCTTTTTCCGCGGCCTCGATCAATCGCTGCAGGGCCTGCTTGTCATTGCGCAGGTCAATGCCGTGGTCCTTCTTAAACTCATTGGCGAGCCAGTCAACAATTTCTTTGTCAAAATTGTCGCCCCCCAGGTGGGTATCACCATTGGTTGACTTTACTTCAAAAACTCCGTCCCCTACTTCCAGGATTGACACATCAAAAGTCCCGCCGCCCAGGTCGAAAACCATGATTGTTTCATTGGACTTTTTATCCAGCCCATAGGCCAGGGCTGCCGCGGTAGGCTCGTTGATAATGCGCAGCACGTTAAGGCCGGCAATTTTACCGGCGTCTTTGGTGGCGCTACGCTGGGCGTCGTTAAAGTAAGCCGGTACGGTAATCACCGCGTCAGTAACCTTTTCACCCAGGTACTTGGCCGCGTCATCCACCAGCTTGCGCAGGACCAGCGCCGAGATTTCCTCCGGCGCCATCTTTTTGCCGCGGATATCAAAGCGCACAGCGTCATTGGGGCCTGATGTTACCTTATAAGGAACAAGCTTTCTCTCATCGGTCACCTCTGAATAGCGCCGGCCGATAAAGCGCTTCACTGAGTACAGTGTATTTTCAGGATTTAAAACAGACTGGCGCCGGGCAACTTTACCTGCCAGTCTTTCTCCGTCATCTTTAAAAGCCACAACCGAAGGAGTTGTGCGATCACCTTCGGTATTGACTATTACAGTCGGCTTGCCCCCTTCCATAACCGCAATAACGGAGTTGGTGGTCCCTAGGTCAATGCCTACAGTTTTTCCCATAGCTCAAACCTCCTCAATGTCATTAGGAATAATTAATTATTCCCACGTTGCTTGGTAATATACCCCAAGCTTAAAGTAAAATTATTAATAATTAATAAGAAATTCATTAAATCCTGATTAATTTTTACCTTTAACAAAAAAGAAAAAGCCCCGGTATCAGGGCTTTTCTTTCACTCCGGTGTAAATATACTGGCCAATCCTGAGGCGGCAGTAGTCTCCCGCGATCCCGGCAGCACCAAACAATTCGACTAAGTCGTCCGGCATGGTGAAAGTTGAGGGCTCAGCCAGCAGCTTTTCAAAAAAAGAGATATATTTTGTTACTGAATGCCCGGGGGCGAAATCAATTATATATAACCTGCCGCCCGGGCGCAGGACACGTCTTACTTCATAAATAACACCGGCCTGGTCGCGGAAGTGGTGCCAGGCGTCGGATATGAGCACAATGTCAAATGAACAGTCCGGCAGCGGCAGCGCCTGCGCGGCGGCATGTACCAGCCGGATCGGCATTTTTTTAGCGGCCGCCCGTTTCAGCATCGCCTTGGAATAGTCTACTATAGTCACCTTTGCTCCAGCATTGCTTAAAACCTCGGCGTTGATACCGGTGCCGCCTCCCAGATCAAGCAGTTCCATATCCTTGACAGGCGCCAGCCAGACTGGAACATGCTCTGAATGGTCAATACGGGTGGCCCTAACAAACCAGTCATAAAAGGGAGCCATTAGCTTAAACATCATTTTTAACGACCAACACTCAAACAGTGCGGCTGAAGCCGCACCTACAATTTCTGAACAATGCTATGGCTGTTTAAGTGTAGGTGCGAATTTATTCGCACAATGCTGCAATGACTTCTAACAATTCTCGTCCTAAACCTTAGTGCGACTGAAGCCGCACCTACACTCACGGGGCTAGCGGTCAAGCACGCTTAGAGCTTTCTTAACAATGTTGTCGGCGGTAAAGCCGAATTTTTCAAACAGCTTCCCGGCCGGAGCGGAGGCGCCAAAGTGGTCAATCCCGATGATCTCGCCTTTATCACCGGTGTAGCGGCGCCACCCCAGCGTACTTCCGGCCTCTATGGCCACACGCGCTGTAATTTCAGGCGGCAATACCCTGCGGCGGTATTCCTCCGTTTGCTCTTCAAACAGCTCCCAGCTCGGCATGCTGACGACGCTTGCCAATACGTCCTTTTCTTTAATCTTTGCCGCGGCCTGGAGTGCCAGGTGCACTTCCGAGCCGCTTGCGATCAGGATCAGGTCCGGTTTTTTGTCTTCAATACGGTTTAGTTGGTAGGCGCCGTGGACCAAGCCGTCCGCGGGCGAAAACTGCTGCCTGTCCAGGGTAGGCAGGTTTTGCCTCGACAGGATCAAGGCCGTAGGCCCCTTTTTCCGTCCCAGGGCACAGCGCCAGGCTATGGCGGTTTCATTGGCGTCAGCCGGCCTGATTACCGTCAGGCCGGGGATCGCCCTGAGCGAGACCAACTGCTCAACAGGCTGGTGAGTGGGACCGTCCTCACCCAACCCGATGCTGTCGTGGGTGAAAACATAAATTACCTTGAGCTGCATCATGGCGGCCATGCGTATGGCCGGCCTCATGTATTCAGCAAAGACCAGGAAGGTGCCGCCGTAAGGGATCAGCCCCGTGTCCAGCGCCATCCCGTTAAGGATGGAGCCCATGCCGTGCTCCCTCACCCCGAAATGAAAATTGCGCCCGCTGTAATCGGCCGGGGAGAAATCGCCCGCCCCTTTGATGATTGTTTTGTTTGAAGGCGCCAGGTCGGCTGAGCCGCCCACCAGGTTGGGCAGCCTGGCGGCCAGATCGTTCAGTACAGTGCCTGAGGCGGCCCGGCTGGCCACCCCTTTCTGGTCGGCGGGGAATGTAACCAGGTCCTTGTCCCAGCCTTCCGGCAGCCTGCCGCTGACCCACTGCCGGTACTGCACGGCCAATTCAGGGTATGCTTGTGCAAAGGAGCTGAACAGGGATTGCCATTCTTGTTCATGTTTGCTGCGCCCGGCAACTGCATTGCGGAAATAGGACCACACCTGTTCGGGGACAAAGAAGTCAGGCTCCTGAGGCCAGCCCAGTTTCTCTTTAGTATTCTTAACTTCTTCCACGCCAAGCGGCTCACCGTGCGCCGAGGGTGAATCCTGTTTATTCGGGCTGCCGTAGCCAATATGAGTGCGTACCATGATCATCGAAGGTTTGTCATTTACCGCCTGAGCCGCCTGAATGGCTGCCGCCACTGACTCTGTATCGTTCCCGTCTGAAACCTGCTGCACATGCCAGCCATAGGCCGCGAAACGGCCCGCCCGGTCCTCGGTAAAGGCCAGTTCGGTTGACCCTTCAATACTAATGCGGTTATCGTCATAAAGGCAGATCAGCTTGCCCAGCTTCAAATGCCCGGCCAGGGAGGCGGCTTCGTGTGAAACACCCTCCATAAGGTCACCGTCACCGGCAATAACATAAGTATAATAGTCAACAACCTCATAACCTGGGCGGTTGAAGTAAGCCGCCATGAAACGCTCCGCGGCAGCTATGCCGACCGCGTTGGCGATGCCCTGGCCCAGCGGGCCTGTGGTAACCTCCACCCCTGGTGTGTGGCCGTACTCCGGATGGCCTGGGGTTTTGCTGTCCCACTGGCGAAAATTTTTGAGGTCATCTAAAGTCAGTTCATAACCGTTTAAATGTAGTAAAGCGTATAAGAGCGCGGAGCCGTGACCGGCGGAAAGTACAAACCGGTCCCGGTTGGGCCAGGACGGTCTTTGGGGATTGTGGCGCATAAATCTGGTCCAGAGGGTGAAAGCCATAGGGGCCGCGCCCATGGGCATGCCCGGGTGGCCTGACTTAGCTTTTTCCACCATGTCCACGGCCAGCATCCGCAGAGTATTGATACAAAGCAATTCCAGGTCATTTTTTTCATTTTTCATTTACTGTTCCTCACTTTTTGCACTGATCTCATATTTCATTTTTAGGGTGCCATAAATAACTGAGATTATCCCATGCGGGCATTTGGAATTAAGCATTTGTTTTCTTCCACAACTGACCCGTTTTTCCCTTCCATCTTTCGCCAAATAATTTGGTTTTTCAATATTTAGCAGGAATTTATTCAAAAAAGGATAAAAATTGTAGAAAAAAAGAATTATGTGGAGCAGAAATGTTCATATTGCTTTTGTTAATCAAAATCATTATATATGCCATGGTTTTTATCAGGGTTTTCGGGGCAACCCCGCTGAGCTTCCCACTGGTATTGCTGGCGCTCGCCCTGGTAATCAGCGGTTTTTGGCGCAACATCCATGGTTATGAGAGACCTAAAGTAAATTTTCTAACTTTACATTTGGATTTACTCCTGGCCTTCATTTTCTCTCTATTCTCACTAAAGGGCGTTGATAAATTATTTATTGTATATATGATGGAGGGAATAGCAGCACTACCACAGCCCTATTGGATTGCTTACGTGATACTTACCCTGGCGGGAAATTTAGGATCCACCGCCTTATTTGATTTAAGAGAGATGGGACAGGTGCAGATGCCTAATATTGCCGAAGTACTTCTCTTAGGACTTATCTTTGTTCTGGTTTTCAGTGAGAGAAGGCAGAGGGAACAAAGGCTCGCCTATGAAAAACAGGCTAAAGAACTTGGATACGTAAACCTTCAACTTAAAGAGAGTATGGCCTGGAGCGAAAGCCTGGCTTCCGAAGCGGAACGGCGGCGCATAGCCGGGGAAATCCATGACAGCCTGGGTCATAATCTTACCGGCTTGATTTTAACTCTGGAGGCGGGAAAAAGGTTGATGAGCCATGATGTTGAAGCCGGGAAGGCTTATTGGGATAAAGCCTTACAGATTTCCCGCGCCGCCATCGATTCTGTCAGGGAACTGGTTACAGTTATGAAGGAGTCAAATCCCGAATTCGAACTGATTTCCCGTCTAAGGAAAATGGTTCAGGGGATTCAGGATTTAACCGGCCTAAAGGTCAGCATTGACGTTACATCCGGGGATTTAGGGCTTTCCGGGAAAGAGCAGTTCACTATTTACCGGGTTTTTCAGGAAGCGCTTACCAATACCTTACGGCACGCTCATGCCGATCATGCGCATATATTCATTTACGGTGACAATAACTTCTTATACTTTTTCTATTTGGATAATGGCGCCGGAACTAATCAGGTTATACAAGGGAACGGTCTCAAGGGAATGGCCGAAAGAGTCGCGGATATCGGCGGCATAATCAGCTTTCACTCCTGGGCCGGCGGGGGCTTTAAAATCGAAGGTTGTATAGATAGGCGGGGTAAAGGGCAATGAAAAAGATAAGAATTCTGATTGTTGACGACCAGCCAATAGTCTGTGAAGGATTAAAAACTATTCTTCAGCTTGAAGATGATTTTGAAGTTACGGGTATTTGTCACAATGGGCGGGAGGCTCTGGAAATTTGCGGGCTGGCAA
>Ga0116191_1002103_pt1 | contig 15400 bp, 8 predicted proteins | sample AD_UKC111_MetaG_FD_89897 | JGI IMG/M metagenome (GOLD analysis project Ga0116191, IMG submission 89897) | Active sludge microbial communities of municipal wastewater-treating anaerobic digesters from Hong Kong - AD_UKC111_MetaG | ecosystem: Engineered > Bioreactor > Anaerobic > Digestate | place...
CAAATTGCTGGAATGGCGGATTGCCATTTTGTCGTTGAAAAATTTGAGACGGATGGAAGAACAGTTTCGGTAATTCGCAAATTGACCGACGAAGAGCATGTACGGGAAGTTGCCAAATTATTGAGCGGCGACAACGTAACAGAAACCAGTCTTCAAAGCGCTCGTGAACTTATTGAATCATAAAAGAAAATCCAAATATGAGTCTTCTTGTCTATAATTCAATGACCCGACAAAAAGAGGAATTTGTTCCAATCATTCCAGGCTATGTCGGGATGTATGTATGCGGACCCACCGTTTACAGCCACTCTCACGTCGGACATGCAAAGAGCTACGTTTCATTCGATGTCGTTGCTCGCTATCTTCGATACCTTGACTATAAAGTGCTTTACATTCAAAACATTACAGATGTTGGACATCTTACCGACGATGCAGATGAAGGGGAAGATAAACTTGTCCGTCAGGCGCGGTACGAACGTGTTCATCCAATGCAAATTGCCGAGACAATTATGCGAAGTTACTTCGAGGATATGGATGCGCTCAATATCATACGACCGGATATTTCGCCTCGAGCTTCAGGACATATTCCAGAGCAGATCGAACTGATTGAACGACTTATTGAACGAGGTTATGCATACGTTGTTGATGGTTCGGTGTACTATGATGTTCAAAAATTTCCGGAGTATGGAAAATTGTCCGGACGTTCAATTGATGAAGCAGTTGAAGGAACTCGTGTGGAATTGCGATCAGAAAAACGCCATCCGGCAGATTTTGCACTGTGGAAGAAAGCAGAGAAGGGACACATTATGCGATGGAAAAGTCCATGGGGCGAGGGATTTCCAGGATGGCACATCGAATGTTCTGCAATGTCCATGAAATATCTGGGAGAAAGTTTCGACATCCATGGCGGTGGAATGGATAATCGTTTTCCGCATCACGAGTGTGAAATTGCTCAAAGCGAAGGCGCTACAGGAAAACAATTTGTAAAATATTGGTTCCATAATAATCTTGTTACAATAAATGGACAGAAAATGTCGAAGTCTCTTGGCAATTTTATTACGCTAAAGGAGCTATTTCAAAAGTATAAGCCAGGAGTAGTTCGCTTTTTGATTCTACAGAGTCATTATCGGAGTACGCTCGATTTCAGCGATGGAGCATTGCAAGCGGCGAAATCAGGTTATGAAAAATATATGAATGCACTTTCGAATCTTCATCTGGCAATCCAAAAAGCATCGGATGAAAGTGGCGCTCAGGAATTGCCATTCGATCTTCAAGCGTATGAGGCTCGTTTCTGTGAAGCGATGAATGACGACTTCAATACTCCGCAGGCTCTTGCGACCTTATTTGATTTGACAAAGGAAACTAATCAAATACTTAATCTTGACCGATCATTTAATAAAGTTGCTCTCCAGAATATCGAGAATGTATTTCAAAAATTGGGAGAGAATGTGCTTGGAATTACCCTTGAATCACGTTCAACTCAAATTGGAGAGAGAGAGGTTGAGACTCAATTGGTAGATTTGCTTGTTACCATGCGTTCCGAAATCCGAAAGCAAAAATTATGGAATCTTTCGGATGAAATTCGTGATAAATTGTTAGAGCTTGGATATATTCTCGAAGATAAAAAAGAAGGTACAACGTGGCGACGAATCATCTGATAGAGATTGAAATTCTACTGCCTATTGTTAAAGTAAAAGCGTACCAGGAAATTTTCTGATGCAAGAGTCAGTAAAGCTCATAGAGAATGCTTTTGTATTTACCTGCGATGAGAATCAGCGGAGTGGAGTGTTGTCTATTCTCATTCGAGGAGATAAAATCGTCGAAATTGGGAAGCGAGCTGATGCTATGAGCTCTCAGTATCCTCAGCTCGAACGGATCAATGCTGAAGGGAAAATCCTTTTGCCTGGTTTCATTGATGCTCATCATCGTGCAGAATCTGTTGTTCTCCGGTTCTTAGATCCTTTATTTGTACCTCAACAAAATCGCTCACTCAATTTAGTACGTAAAGCATCTGAATACATTACCACCAAAGTCACAGAAGATGAATTAAAAACGCTCTATCGTTTAGCATTCTTTTCTGCATTGCGGGCTGGAGTAACGACTCTTTCGGAGTATGGAATGGATTATCTCGATAAATCGTTCCGTGCTGCAATCGAGGCGCTTCAGCAAACTCAACAGCGAGCTTACATCGGTCTTCATAATGGCGATCAATACGAAGCTGCTCTTTTGTATAAGAGCAAGAATATTCATTATGCTGCTGTATTGCCAACAGATCGAAACCTGACGCTATACAATTTGCAAAATACTCTGCGCATTGCCCAACAACGGCAGCTTCCAATTATTATAAATGACTGCGCCGATATTCATGCTTTCGAATCTTTTAAGAAAAAATTTGGCAAAGGTATAATTCAGCTTGGGAATGAGCATCATATTTTTGACAGTCCTGTTTTTCTAGTGAATGTAAGAGGATTTGATAAAGCTGATGCTGAATTGATTGTAAAAAGGAAATTTCCCGTTATAGTTACTCCAACAAATTTTTCCAATGCCAATGATAATTCCTCGACAGTCGAGGATTTAATAAATCGAGTTACAATTGCTCTTGGTTCGGGCTGGGGTAATGCAAATCCTTTTGAAGAAATGAGGCAATTGATTTCTTTATATTTGTCAAAGTCTGTAGCGATAGCTTCGCCGTTCGAAATTCTCGCGGCGCATACAATCGGTGGAGCGCAAGCGCTCTCATTGTCGAATGAGGCTGGTAGTATTAAAGAAGGGAAGAAAGCGGATATTGTTTTTCTTAATGCATCTGGTATTTTTCATCAACCGTGTCTTGTCAGTGAAGACGCTGAATTAGTTCTCCAGCATTGCATTTCAGAAATGACCGCGCACGATGTAGCAGATGTGATGATTGGCGGGGAATTCTATGTCCGTGAAGGACATCTCCTTACTTGTTCTGAAGATGAACTTGCACGTGAAGCTTCATCGTTGATGAAGCAAATTTATTCTGTTCTTGGCGAAGAAAATGTTCATCAGGAAGCGGGATTAGTAGTGCCTTTTTCATCGAAGAAGGAAGTGATCGATGGCATTTCGTCGGACGAAGGATTCCGGATTATTCGTGATCATGAAAAAATTAATACTGATACAAATACCAATCTTGAAACGCCTGCCCAACCTCAATCAATCAAAAAAAATTTACATAAAGTATTTGGCGAAGATGACATTGAATAATTTAAGAAGGAGGATTACAGTGAAACGATATATTTTTTCTTTAATTCTGTTAATTAGTTGTACAGCTACAATGCTGGCGCAGAGTTATGCTGGCTCTGCTGCACAAGGCGAGCCTACAATGTTGATTGATAAGCCAACAGCTGGAATGCTCAAAACAGGCTCGTATGCTGTGACGTCTGATTTTTTCCAGGAAGGTGGAGTGTTAGTTGGAATTTCCGTTGGTGTCTTTGAGCCTTTCTCATTTGGTATTTCGTATGGTGGAACAAGCATCATTGGTCACGATAAGATCAAAATGTATCCTTTCCCTGGTGTTCAAGCCAAGCTTCGTATCTTAAATGAGAGCGTTAAACTTCCAGCTCTTTCGGTTGGCTTTGATTCTCAAGGGAAAGAGGTATACTACAAAGCCGACTCATTGAAACGGTACACCATAAAATCGCCAGGGGTTTATGTCGCCGCTAGCAAGAATTATGCGTTCATGGGAAATTTGAGTCTCCATGCTGGCCTTAATCGTTCCCTTGAGGATTCCGATGGGGACAAAGATTTAGATGTTTATCTTGGCATTGAAAAATCTTTGGGCAAAGATATTTCGTTAATGTTCGAGTACGATTTTGCAACGAACGATAACAACAGCAATGCTTTAGGCGAAGGGAATGGATACTTGAATTTTGGTTTCCGATGGAGTGTTGCAAAAGGATTGGTTGTCGGATTTAATTTGAAAAATATTACACAAAATCAAAAAGACATAAATATTGGAAATCGAACATTGCAGCTTGATTACATTGGTTCATTTTAATAGACACATTTGATTAAATTTGTAGACATTTGGTTGAGAATGAGCCTGAATAAAGCTAAAATTCTGTGGAATTCAGGCTTTTTTTATTAAACTTTTTTGGCAAGAGAATTGTTAAAATATTAGTAAGAAAGAAATTAAGAGAGGGCGTTATGAAAAATAAAATTTTGTTGTTGGTTCTTTTCCCTGCTATTATAATGTTATTGCAGGGATGCTATACCGAATTAGCAACCAACGAAGACAATTCGGGTTATGGCTCTTATAGCGCAGAACCACAGAGCTCGTCGAATAATTCTAATTATGATGTATATCCACCCAGTACATACTGGGGATTTCAATTCTATTATCCTTCGTGGTCTTCATTTTGGATTTATGAAAGATGGTACTATAATCCTTATGTATGGTACACTCCATGGTATGATCCCTGGTTTGGAGCTGCAATAGTTGTTTATCCAGCGCCTTACTGGTACCATCATCATTATTATCCAAATTACTGGGGTTGGTATGATGGAGGTTATGGATATTATGGCCATGGGAAACCTACAGTTCCTCGAACGTGGGGTTCCCAACGTCCATCTGATGATAACAACTATCGTGATTTTGGACCAAGCCGTTCTTCTGGAGAAGGCGGAAGCAGTCGGTTGACGATTCCTTCGGCTGGACGAGTTAGTGGTAGTTCTAGAAGTGGTGAAGCAGCGCCATCGCGTCAACAAAGTTCTGAAGCGACTGAATCTCCACGTGGAGTATCTACCGGGCGAACAGCAGCTCCATCACGCAGTGCGGATGCGCCACGGCAAACAGAGCAACGAGGTGGAGTTACACGACAATCGCAATCGGATAATGCGGCTCCTTCAAGGTCAAGCGACGGACAGGAACAGCAAAGTGGGAAAAATTCTGGGTCAACCAGAAGTAGTTCATCGGGCTCATCGGAAGGTAGTTCGAATTCACGAGGTGGCTCCAGTCGAAGTGTAGAACGCAGCTCTTCGCCAAGTTCGCAGCCATCATCGCCTGCACCGAGCAGGAGTTCTGGTGGAAGTTCGGGTCGATCCGGGGGCAGTTCTCAAGGGAGATCAACACGTTAAAAAAATGGAGTGAATTATGAAACGCAATATCTGGATAATCGGACTTTTAGTAGTTACTGTTTCTCTCTCTGCACAGGCGCAATTAGCCGAAGATGCACTTCGATTTTCACAATATAGATTAGGAGTTGGCGCTCAGACATTAAGTCTTGGCGGAGCATCGGTTGGCATTTCGAATGATTTTACTGCGTTGTTCTCGAATCCTGCAGGGCTGGCACAACAACGTGATTATGAGTTTTCCCTTGGTTTTTCGCAGAATAGTTTTTCTAATGATGTTTCCTTCTGGCATGGGAAGGAATCCGTTGATAATAATAAATTCAATCTCGACAATCTTGGTTTTGTTTATCCTATCCCGACTCGCCGCGGCAGTCTCACTTTTGCATTAGGATTTGGACGAATGCAGCAATTCAACACAGCATCTTCGTTTGGAGGATTCAATATCCAGAATTCCTTTGTGGAAGTTTTGACGCCAACCAATGATTTATGGGCGATGTCACCTGATGACCGGAGAAATTTTTTAGATAATGATATATCTTATCAACTCTGGCTTTCAGATACATCTAATGGTTATCTATGGCCGATATTGACGGATAGTTTATATCAACATGGGAATATTATCGAGGAGGGTGGAATAAATCACTGGTCGATTGGAATGGGAATAGATATTGCTCCAAACTTTTCGTTTGGAGTGTCTTTTAATCTGGCTTCAGGGAAGTATTCTTACGATCGTGAATATGTTGAGTCTGACGTGAACAATGTCTATCACTATGCTTTCCCATGGAATATCAATCGCTTTCTCTATTTGCAAAATGTTACCGATGATATTAGCGGTTTTAATATGTTACTTGGAGTGATGTACCGTGTTGAAAATAAGTTTCGCATTGGATTAACATTACGTACGCCGACATGGTACTCTATTTCAGAGGGATATGGTACAAAGTATCAAAGTGAATTTGATAATGGATATAAATATTGGCAGGATATTACTAATAGCAGTGAATATAGTATTACAACTCCTATGATATTAAGCGGTGGATTATCGATTCAACCTGTTCACTGGTTCTTGTTATCAGGCGATGTTGAGTATGTTGATTATACTCAAATAGAAATGAAGGCGGATGACCCTACGCTCAACGATCACCTCAAAGAGCAAGAGAACAGAGCGCGATTTTCCTTGTTCCGAGAAACAACAAATCTTCGTGGCGGCGCAGAAGTATCGCTCTTGAATGACATCCTTAAATTACGAGGCGGCATTGCGTGGTATCCATCGCCGTATAAATCAGATCGTTCGACGACAAAGTACGATCGTATGTACTATACTGCAGGCATAGGCTTCTGTGCGCAAAAGAATATATCCATCAATCTGGCTTTTGCACTCGGGGATTGGAAATCAACTCAATCCACCGGAGATCTCTTCGATGTCAATGGAGCTACACAAACGAACGAATCTATTACTACGGAAGTATTCAATCTTACGTTTAGCTATCGCTTCTAATTTTTTACCTCTTGGCGGCGTCGTCACTAAAAAGGCGTCGCCGCTGATATTTATTTTACCCCCAAATCCACAAAAAATATCCTCTCATCGGAAGGAATTTCTATTACTCCAATAGTTTCCTGCATCGACATCACGTTGGTTTTCTATCGAATACTTCATTATATTAAGGAAGTTTCTCCATGTGGTTCATTTGCGCACGGAAATTGCCGAGGAAATTCTTAATTTTGAAGGCATAGCGCCCAGCAAAATTCCTGTGCTTTCGATAATCCTGCGCGGAGATAAAAATTAAAATGTATGTTTCATCATCTATAGAGATGGAATACTATGCAATTACCTGGTAAACCAATCGCATCATTGCGTGCAGATGCAATGGATTTTATTAACCTGTACTCGTCGCTTGGTGAACGAGCGGAAAATTTTCTTCCCAAACATGTTTTCGATAGCTTGAAGTACTTTGTGAGGCTGTGTTGTGAAGAGCCCGACGATCCTACTCGTCAGCAGACTGAAATTGATAAATTCATCCTTGAGTTAAAGGAGCTTATTCCAGGATATGTTGACGTATCGCTTCTTCTCTTTCCACACGAGGACTCAAAAGCATTTCAGTACACTGCCAAGAAGCAGAAATTCATCAAAGAACTGACGTCGCTCATTGACACCGAGTTAGTTGATGATGAGACAAAAAAGCAAACATTGAACGTTCTTAGAACTCATGATTTCTCTATTGGAACTCCTCCGGTATCTCAAGGACAGGTGGAGTTTATGTACAAACTTATTCTCGGCGATAATGTTCGAGAGTTAAGAAAATTCCGCGATGTCATTGGAATCAATGGCGATATTGAAGAAGCTCAGTGGAATTACTTCATGGATGTGCTCGATCAGATGATTATTCAAAGCACGCACTACACGACAAACGGAGAAAAGAAAGATTTCCTTGCCCGCTCAGAATTGACAACGACATTCCGCGGCTTGAGCGGCTTTATTCGTACAGCCGTTGGCGGTGGAGCAAATACTGTCGTAGAATTGCTGAGGGATGAAGTATTCAATGCAAATGATGTGCGCGTTATTGAATTTACCGATGCGGACGCGCTTTACGAAACCATCCATGATGATCGAACAAGCATCTTTGTTGTTAAAGCAAAAAATATGCGGAAGAATGTCTTTAACAATATTAAATGGTTCCCATATCTGACGCGAATTGTTTTTGTCGATGATTCGCCAGAATCTCGGAGCACGAATACGTCGCTCGTGTTTGCATTCCATAATAAAATTATTGCCACGCTCGATAAAGTACATACAAAGAAACTTGGTCCACTTGCAAATACCCAGCTTAACCTGCGACTTATTCTGGATAGAGTGAATGATGAAATGCTCGAGAAATTTCGTGTATGCACCGAGCAAAAGATTGCAGACTACGACCAGGAGTTGCTTGAATTAAAACAGGAACAATTAGGAGAGACCACTAATCTCAAAAAGGATATTACACTTTTTAAGTTCAACGATTACGCCAAACAAATTATAAAAGACAAGTATGCTCTTACAAACCTACGCGATTACATCGAATTAATTCAAAACTGTAAGAATCCCACGTCCTTAAAGAAGCTCAATCAGGAACTTATTCAGGAGTTCGAGGCTCGTACTAAAGCATATTTCTATTCAAACATTGAGCAAGTGCACATTGCAACCATTGTTGAAGGCGGCGGACGAGGACAACTTCGTACCTATGGCGAATATCTTCTTCAACGGAAACTCAAACCATTGGATCCAAAGCTTGTCGAAAAGTGCAAAATTATTATTGACATTATTCCCAACAACTACGAACGCACGCTTAAGAATCACTATCATAAAAACTTTGGCATCAACCTTTTCCTTGAAAAATATAAAGAGTATATCACGAAGGTTGAGAACGAATCGAACAGTATCGGTCGTTTCTATAATCTATTGATTGATTTAGGCGTGTATGACAAGTACCAATCGAAAACGGAGGAAGAGAAAACTGTTATCAAAGAATTTCTCAGCAATTTAGCAAATCTTGATATTACTTCGATTGCCGACGATGTTCAAATGATTGTGAGGGATATCGTTTTCCGTGATACTCTCAAACCATACATTCTCTTTAATACCGAAGCGTCATGGGAATACAAAGATCTTTTCCCTGTCGATCGTTTTGACATCAACCCTTTTGATCTTGAAGTGGGATTGACGGAAGAGAAACGGATCGACTTTGAACGGCTCCATCACCGACTGAATCGGATGAAGAATAGCTTTCAACTCTTCGATGATACCGGCGCGCTGTGGGATCGGTTCTGCGAAAATTTAACCATCATTATCAATGATCCATCGAATCCAACCGGCTATACGGATTTTAATAATCTGGCTCTCATTAAGTTCTTAAAATTTCTCAACAACAATAAAATTACATTGCTGCTCGATGAAGCATACAGTGATGCAATAAAAGTTGACGACCCTGATGAACCGAAGTGGAGAACGATTTCTCGTTACGTGATGAATAACATCAGCTCGTTGCCAAATATCAGCATTGTTTCATCTCTATCGACGACAAAGAATCTTGGAGCGACAGGCAATCGGCTCGGCTCTCTCATTGCAACTCCAGTAAGAATCGATGTCATCGAATTTGCACGGAAACAAAACAGCGCTGAGAAGGGAAATACGAATTCCCTCTTCATGCTTGTTAACACAATTGAGTCAGCACAGCTCTCGAAGAAAATAAAAGATACAATGGAATCGGAGTTGCCAAAGGATGCATCGCGGTTTAAGATTAAAGCGATTATCGAAAATTACATTATAGATGAAATTGTCAGTTATGCTGAAAGAAAATCTGGAAAGAAGAAGCAAAAGGAGATTAATCGATTTTCGCCTTTCGAGGGAAGTCCACTTCATCTTTTTCTTCTTGATGAATTAGTATCGCTTGATAAACTCGATGTCTTAGGACTTCCGGATGACTTCAAGTACAAAGGGGAGCCATTCTATACCTATTACCAGGAACACATTGTCAAGGCAATCAATCAGTTTCGCGTGAATAAAATTTTCCGACATGAGTGTAATAAACGCCTTACGCTGGCAAAGAGTATCGCCAGAGATGTTATCCGACGAGAACAGGCGGAGCAATATTGTGATGTGCTGGAATCGGATGGCTCTTATCTTTTCAACATCATTTTGAAAGAATTCTTTTCGTTTCAAGACCTTGAAAAGTTTGCAAAAAAAATTGCAGAACAGCGTGGCATTGCAGTTCTTCCATATCAAACAGGCTTCCTGAGATTTTCACTTGGCGATTACGTTGAAGGCTCTGAACAGAGCTATGAAATTTTTGGAAAAGAATTCGAGAATGCGCTTCGCATTGTCTTGAAATATTGGAAACTCTTCTATGCGGCGAAAACAAACCCTGAGAACAAAGAAAAGAGAACAGAAGATATTCTCGATGAAATATTTGCAACGTCATCGGACGCTGAATTTGTTCAAAAAGTTCTTGAGGATTACGATGTTATCAAAACGTTGAAGAAGACGAAGCAGAAGAGTTTAACCATAAGCCCAATTCAGCATCTCTACTATGCTTTTCCAGCGGACTCTGGCGTAACGATCAATACTATCAAGGATTCTCAAAATTCCGTATTTGAGTTCTATGAGAACATTGGTCAATGTCAGGATATTAAAAGTTTTGTGGGCAGCAAAGCCTTTACAAAAATTTATGAGTATCTCCTCTCACAGGTGCATCCGCAAATTTCAGCAATTAAAAATCTCGATTTTAATACGGTCGTTTCCAAATATGGGAAGGCAACCATCCTGAAGTACATCAGCAACAAAATTGATTTTCAGCCGAACAGCTATGTGCTCGATGATCCTGATGAGAAGAATATTATGACTGAAATTCTCATCGAGATGGAACGGCTGCTCTTCTCTGATTCAAAAGTAAAAATATTTGCCATCAATGCGTCGGAAGATATTCCTGGCGACAAAGCAAAGCTCGAAGGAGTTAATCGAATTCTCCGAAAATATATCGAAGAGCTTCTTCTGTATTTCAACCTTCCATTTGGAATCATGGGAATCGAACCGACAGTGGAAGAAATTGTCGATATGACGGCTGAGAAGTTTAATGAAGTCGTTGGAAAATCGGTAAGCGAATTTAACATGAAGCTTGCCGTCAATGGTTTTGCTTCGAAGATTGTGAATCAACTTTCTTCATACCAATTAACGTCTCAGCTTACTGGTTTGCTCTATGAGGCGGTTACCTCGTACGTCTTGAATGAATCTCTTACTGCCAACGAACGTATTCTTCGACTCTATCTTATGAAGCGTGAAGATTTGCTAGAGCGACTACTAAAGAATAAGCTCGATGCAATACATGCTTCTTTGGATGAGAAAGTGGAATTCGAGGATCAACTGATTCGAGAACAGTATGCCTATAGCATTTTTAGAAATGAAATCAATGAAATTCTCAATGCCATTTTAACGACTCGAGATATTAAAATTACTCAGGACGAGCTTCACTCCGAAGTAAGAGCTATTGCGCTCTTCTTTATTGATTTGATGAACAAAACCAAGTCAACGGAATACTATGAACGATATATCCATTTCCTGATAAAATTTGTGGAAGCAATGTTTCGCAGACAAAATTCAAGCATCAACGAAATGGTTCAGCATGGCATTACTATTCATAAAAACTTTTCTATGGAAGCTCCCGATGAAGGTCCTCTGACATGGATTAAAAAGGTTATGATGAAATGCGGAGTCATCGGCATTGAACAAACTGTACAAACTCGAACGCGAATTGTAACGGATGCCAAGAAACGCGTCTATCCATTCCACAAGGCTGATCGACCAGAAGATGGAAATATCATTCGTAACTATGCCGAGCCTCATGAATATATTAAGAGCATGGATATTAAACCGCCTTCGGTCTTTTTTGGACGGCGGCTCGAAAAGTTTGTGGAAAATATGGATGAGGATGATTATCGTTGTAAAATTGTCAAACATGGATTGGTTAAGGAGCTCTTTGTATTCCAGAAATGTTATCTCAAGTATTTGACTGATCTCTATCGGCTCATTCAGGCAGATGAAATTACTGTTGAAGATGTAAAGAAGTTTGTACCCGATGTTGTCATTTTCTTTGGCGCACCGGAAAAAGTTTTGTCATTCCCGCATATTGGATATTTTGATGTAAAAGGTCCACGGGGAAATATCAAAACTCTCATTACGCCGCTCCGAAAAGAGGTTGATTATTTTGGAAATATCAAAAAGCCATGGCTTACCATGCTCAATGAAAAGGTAAAGGAGATGGGAGGAATTCCAGTCCATGGTTCGCTCTTTGCTGTTGAAGAAGAAGATGGAAGCCTCTTTGTTGTTCAAATTGATGGCGATAGCGGCGTTGGCAAATCGGAAATGCTTGCGGCAATGATGTTGAAATGGCTCAAGAAAGATATTCCAGGCATTCGTTCTATCAAGATGATTGCTGGCGATATGTTCTTCATCTTTCCGGATAAAGATGGAAATCTCTACGGTATTGGAACAGAACAAGGCGACTTCTCACGCGTAACGGATTTCGATCCTGAGTATATCAAGTACTACTATTCGCTCTTTGCACGCGCAGCCGATAGCAACGTTGATGATTTGAATTGGCGAAGTACAATCAGCGGATTGTGCGATATTTCGATGCCTTTTAAGATCGACATTCTTTTGACTGCGAGTAACTTTGCTCGCTCTGAAGCTGGTATTACACGGTACGAGAATCCAGAAAATTTCCTTCTCTATCGGGATTCACATGGCGAGCGACGGGAAAAAGCTACAAGTTCCGATACGCCTCATCTGCAGCGCACTTTGCTTCGCTATACAAGCGACAAAAATATTGTCGAGGTGATGGATAAACATGGAAATTACATTGATGATGTGTTGAATTGGGAATGGGATGGTTTTACCGGCAAGTATTATCTCTGCGCATCGTATAAAATGATCGACAAGATTGATATTGAAGATGTTGTGAATAAGATATTCGTTGGTAAAGTATTCCGACAGAATAATAATACATACAAAATTCTCAAGGTGAATTTCGATATTATTAAGAATCGATTTATTGCGACAACTCATTGCACGATGCCAAATCCAGACGATCCTGCAAAACCGATCGAGACGAAGGCTGAAATTATGCTGGATCGAATGATATTTGAATCGCTCTTTAATGCTTTGGCAAGCACTCCTGCTGGACAACCGTTTGTTGCAGAGGAAGGACAAATCGAAGGGCGCAAGCACCTTATTCAAATTCTCAAAGGCGGCAAGGATGGAAAAGGAGCTGGCAAGAAAGTTCGTCTTGGTATTCTCTCAACTGATTTAGGTCGTAAGGGGAAGGAGATTACCGGTCCGCAGGCAGCCGCAGAAGATATGCGTGCAATGATTCAAGAGGTTCGAATATTCAGACAGGATGTGAACCAAAATAAAAATCTCATACAGAAGAAAGTGTACGAAAAGTACAGCCACATCTTTAATGATCATAAACATAACAGTGAGGTTTGCCGATACAATTTTGTTCTCTTCCAGTTAGAGCAGATGAAGAAGGCTCAACTTGTTCGTATTGATGATCAGACGACGCCGATCGATATCTCGAACATTAAGGGATTTCTAAGTGTTGATCCTGTAAAAGAATTTAGCCCACTTCTCATAACGCCGAACATCAATGTTGAGTTGAACACTTACAGCGAAACGTATGAACAATTGATGGTTGTGCCAAATAATCCTGAATTTGCAGATGAATTTTATGATGTTACAAATAAGCTTTATATTCCGGAAGGATATAGTCGGGATACAATCATCAACGACATGGTGCTTCAGCTTCTCGTTATGAATGGTTATTTGACCATAGAAGATATTACTCGTGGTAGAGTTAATGAAAAAGTAAATCGTGAAACTATTGCAGCTGCAAAGTATGCGGCGCTGAAGCGATTTAAGGAAGTAGAATCACAAAAAGAATAATAGTGTTTAGGATGTAGCTATCGGCGCAACGAAAAATATTCAATTCATTGTGGATGATTGTTGAGCGTTAGGACGAAGATTTTGTAAACTCCATATTGGAAATAGTTCAAGCCATTAAGGATTCTTGTAAATAAAAAAATAAATACTAATAATAGTATTAGTGTGTGATGGATGTATGGAAGAAATGACAAGTAAGAAGAAAAAATTGAGAGTAATAGTTGTTGATGATATTCCTTCGATGCGAACGCTTGTAGTGCAGTTCTTAAAGAAGAATCATGGAGTGGAAATCATTGGCGACGCAAAAACTGGCGATGAGGCTCTTGCTCTCGTTAGCAAAACCAAACCCGATATTCTCCTCATCGATCTAAGTTTACCCGATAGAAGCGGACTTGATGTTGCTAGAGAAGTTAAATTGAATCATCCCACTGTAAGCGTTTATCTCTTTTCTGCATATGATATCGATGAGATTCGGAATTTAAATAATGGAGGAGTTCCCCCCGATGGTTTTATTCATAAATCCAATCTAAAGGCAGAGTTGGAGACAATGATAAAGAAAGAAACATCGTTGAGATTATAAGATGATAGCTGTCGGCATTTTTTTGTTTCTTACGACCTCTGCCTTCTCCTATTTCTGATGCCAGTCAAAGAAAAATTTATTCATTGAGAGAATTAAGCGTATGCAACAATGGAAAACATTAAAACGCGAACTTGTCCTCGACCATGGCAAATTTCTCAAAGTTGAACGTCATCAGATCGAATTGCCCGATGGCAGGATTATAAATGATTGGCCCTGGATTATTTCTCCCGATTACGTCCTAGTATTACCTGAAACTTCAGAAAGCGAGTTGTTATTGTTTTACCAAACAAAATATGCAGTAAAAGGAACATCGTTAGCGCCTGTTGGCGGATACATTGAGCAAGGGGAAGAGCCTTTAATAGCAGCACAACGAGAATTGAAAGAGGAAATGGGATGTGAAGCAGAGGAATGGATTTATTTTGGTGGATTTCAGGGAAATGGAAATCATGGCGGTGGAAGTGGACATTTCTTTCTTGCTCGCAATGCTCATCAAGTAGCTCAAATAATGCGAGACGATCTGGAAGAGATGGAAATTGTGAAAATGACGATAGACGAGGTTGAGGAAAAGCTTATTTCGGGAGAAGTCAAAGTTCAAGGATGGATTGCTATGATAGCAATGGGAATACTGTATCTCCGCCGCATTGCACATCATTGAATTTGTTCAGTTGATTGCTACAACACTCTTTTCCAGCAACTATAATGCGTCGCTTGTTGACTTGTCGTAGGCGTATCGAAGCAATCATCTTCGAAAGTTTTTAGAGTTAATTTGCGTTCGAGTTTTTCCTATCGCTTCGATTTCCTTTTCCCTTTAAGGAGTGTCGCAAGAATTGCTTTTTGAGTATGGAGTCTATTCTCTGCCTGCTCGAAAACAATAGATTGCGGAGAATCAATGACGTCGTCAGTAACTTCTTCGCCTCTATGGGCTGGAAGGCAATGCATAAACACTGCCGTCGGCTTACCATGCTTCATTAAATCAGTATTCACCTGATAATTCAGAAACGCTTTCATCTTTGAATCGCGATTTTGTTCCTGTCCCATACTAATCCACACATCGGTGTAAATTACATCGGCATTTGTAGCTCCTTCAACGGGATCATTTGTAATAACAATTTCAGCCTTTGTGCGCTTTCCTTCTTCGCGAGCAAGCTCGATAATTTTTGGATCGGGCAAATAATTAGCTGGAGTTGCCGCTGTAAAATTCATTCCTAATTTTGCCGCCGTGAGCATAAGGGAATGGCACACATTGTTTCCATCGCCAATCC
>Ga0116191_1002110_pt1 | contig 15377 bp, 14 predicted proteins | sample AD_UKC111_MetaG_FD_89897 | JGI IMG/M metagenome (GOLD analysis project Ga0116191, IMG submission 89897) | Active sludge microbial communities of municipal wastewater-treating anaerobic digesters from Hong Kong - AD_UKC111_MetaG | ecosystem: Engineered > Bioreactor > Anaerobic > Digestate...
ACGGAAGTCATCTTTCGCTACTATAGCAGGAAATTCAGCACTGTTTTCAGATACCAACAACACTATGTCACCGCTTCGCTGGAAGCGCTTTATCATAGCCACACCATCATTTACGCAGACGACAATTCTACCTTCTGGGACTTGATTAGTCTTACGGGCTACTATCAGGTCACCTTCATTTATGAGAGGTCGCATAGAACTGCCCCTTGCTTTAACCATAAACGCCTCTGTAGCAGGAAAATCTAATAATTTCGTTGACACAGGTATGCGGTCTACAGGGTCACCACTTAGCAGTGAACCGTCTGGACCACACTGAGCTAATCCGTAGAGGTTCAAAAAGGCGATACCTTTTTCGGGTGACCTTAAGAGAGTGTAGTTCTGAGGATTATAGGGGTCACGCTTAATCCAACCTCGTTTTTCTAATTGCTGGATGTGATGGGCTACTAGGCTGGTGGACGATAGGTTAAGTCTATCCTGCAGTTCACGAATAGTAAGGGGGTCTTCCTGGTGGTCTTCTAGCAGTTGTAATAGTTTCTTTTGCGTAGGATGAAGGTTTGCCATCCCTATTATTCTAACGCTTATGTTTAATAAAATCAAGAACAATATTGACTTGTTCTACTTTTTGTTCTAGTATGGTTAGCGAAGGAGTTTAATAAATAATGCCTACCCCGACTGACCCTAAAAAAGAAATGCTAAAAGAAGCAAACCGTATCCACGAAAGCGCCATGTACAGCGCACAAACACAGTTTGAATACTCTAAAACCTGGCGGAGCGTTGACCGCTGGCTGGGTGGCTTTGCTGCGCTCATTGCAGCGGTAGCTGCGGCTGGTGGCTTGGCGGATGTATTGTCTGCTCAATTAGCAGGATTAATCGCCCTTGTGTCTGCTGGAACAGGTGCAGTAGCCGCTTCCTTGGGCGCACCAAAAACCAAAACGCAAGCTCACGCTTCCGGTAATGCTTACTTGGCATTGCAGCAAGATGCGAGAGTATTTATTAACATTGACCTAGCTAGACTTGATGTAGATGATGCTCGCCAACAACTAGCAGAGCTTGTGTCAAGACACCAGGAACTAAATGCCACTAGTGAAATACCATCAGGTCGTGCCTGGAAGAAAGCCAAAAGTAATGTGGATGGTGGCGGACAGGAGTATGAGGTTGATAGTTAAGATGGCTGTAAGTACCCGCGCCGCTTTTGATGATTTTTATCAAATTATCAAGCCCACTCAGGCTCAAATGCAAGATGTGAGTAATAAGCGCTTATCAACCCATAATTTCCTCTCACAGAGCTTTGGGTCTGATAGTGATATGCCTTTGCTCCGTACAACTTTGATTGGGTCAGCGGAGCGTCACACGCACATCCGTCCAGTTGATGATGTTGATGTGATGGCGGTCTTTTCGGATGAGAACGATGTGTATGAAAACACCTATGCTAGTGACTCCCAGGCGTTCCTGGGTAGGATAAGGCGCGCACTTGGTCAGGAGTCAACAACGACAATTGGCACAAGAGGGCAAGCTGTAAGACTTTTTTACAAGAACGGTGCTCATGTAGATATTGCACCGGTTTTTTCTTCAACCAACGGAGGCTACTTACTTCCTAGTGGTGACGGTGGTTGGATTAAGACTGACCCGGACAAACAGTCAGCCTGGTTCTCCAGTGAAAACATCAGACTTACCGGCGACAATCTTCGCCCAACCGTTAGGCTACTAAAGAGGTGGAATAATGTACACAGTAAGCATTTCAAGTCGTACCACCTAGAGGTGGTTATAGCTAACACCTTCAAAACACTTGGTAGTAACTGGCGTATAAATCTAGCTCGCTTCTTTGAATGGGCGCCTCAGCATATTGATGCCTATGACCCGGCGGGTTATGGAGGCAACCTATCTAGCTACCTGACTCTCAATGAGAGGCAGGCATTACTGAGCCGCTTAAACACAGCTGCGGACAGAGCCGCAGTCGCCCTAGAAGCTGAAAATAATGGTAACCACGAAGAAGCTATCAGGCTCTGGAGAATTGAGCTGGGCAGTGAATTTCCTACATACAGCTAGCCAGTCTAGTTACACTACATGATTTGCCCAAAGATGGGGGGTAGGTGACCTTTACCTCTGTTAAATCACACTCCGCCGTCTAAATACCTAATTTATGGGGGCAAAATGACCAAGCGTTTTTTGGCAAAAAAGGTAGTACCGAATTTTTGGGGGTGACTTTGAAATTAAGTATTTTTTGACACTATTTATCACTAAATCTGGTACTGAACAGATAGAAACTATATAATCAGAATTGTCTAAACCAGTAATTGAGTACCGCATTTATATGCGTGATTTTAAGCCTAGAAATGGGCATCACGCAAAGTGGTAGGGCTTAAAAACTCTATTACTGGTTTAGACACCAGCGTGGTGTCCTTTTTTATGCGAAGGACCTACATAATAAATTAAAGGAGGTCCAAAGTGGATACGCCAAAATCAAATTATGTAAGACAGCAAAAGGGTCACAGCATCATATTGCATTTGTTCCTGTGTTTAGTGGCAGTGGGTCTATTTACAATTCCGTATTACTCGCTTAGCCCTAACCACTACTGGCACGCTTAGGCTATAATAAAAACACTATTAACAATCTATGTATTTCATGTAGCAGCCAAACACGGAGACAGGACCGTTAAAAAGCCTGGGGCAGCACATTGCATGAAATGTAAGTAAAACGAGATACGACCTCGGCAAAAAACGGACTTACGCGCATGTAACTGATAAAGCTACGGCTTTATCCGGGAGCAGTGTATGTCCGTCAAAAGCAGACCGGGGCGGCGTAGGTCCTTGCCTTCGCTCATCAATAAAAACAACAATTCAATTAACAATTTCTCTACGGATGCCCAGACCCTATTCAGGTTTCTGGTGCTGGTGGTAGATATAAAATACCGCGTTAAATATGGTCATAGACTTGGTGATGGCGATACAAGATATGGCAATCAAGAACAACATAAGAAAGTCGTAGCAGACCAAATACCCTCCGTTGACGCCGGTCTGCTACGACATTAGTCAACGGAGGATACTTGGTGATGGAAAACCAACCAAAATCCAAATGCTTTGTTTATCTTAGGCGCTCCCAGGACCGCGAGGATAGGCAGCAGCTCTCAATTGAAAAACAGGACAAGATTACGCGCGAGCTGGTTGCTAAATACGAACTAGAGCCAATATTCTTGCCGCCTGAAGACCGCTCTGCCAAAAACCCAGGACGCCCCATATTTAACAATATGATGGACCGCATTGAAGGTGGCGAGGCTGAATACATAGCTGGCTGGGTCATAAGTAGACTATCCCGCAATGCAGTTGATGGCGGCAGAATAATTCAGGCGTTAGATACTGGTAAGCTAAAAGCTATTTATACCCCTGGGCGTGTTTTTACCAACACAACCAATGACAAGATGTTCCTTGCTTTTGAATTTGCCATAGCTAAACGCAATAACGATGACTTAGGTGACCAAGTTAAGGAGGGCTTTGAGACTAAGCGTAGCCATGGGCAGTACCCCGGTCCAGCCCCGCTAGGCTATCTCAATGCAATTGTCGGTCCCGGACAACGGAATATTGTACCCGACCCTGAAACAAGCAAAAAGGTAATCAAACTATTTGAAATGGCATCCACGGGCGCTTACATGCTTGATGACCTTTGGAAAGAGGCAGTCAACATGGGGCTTACTGGTCGTAGGGGTAACCCCATAGGCAAATCCACCATTGAAGATATTCTACAGAGAAGGACCTATACGGGCGTTTTTAAGTACGGTGGAGATGAATGGCATCAAGGTAGTTATGAGCCTTTAATAAGCGTAGATTTGTACGATAAGGTACAGTTTGCCATGGGCTGGAAGAAACGGTCAGCCGTGCGTCCTGCAACAACTTCTGGAAGGCGGTATACATACAAAGGCTTGTTACTGTGTAAGACCTGCAAGTTCAACATTACTGCTTACACAAAACCAAAGAAGTTAGCAAGCGGGCGTGAGGCTGAGTATGTATTTTATACATGCACGAAAAAGAGTAAAAAAATTAAATGTAAGGAGCCGCAGCTATCAGATAAGCTTTTAGAGGCTGAGGTTCTGGCAAACATGCAAAAGTATGAGATTACTGAGGCGGACGGTAAAGAGTGTTCGTATTGGCTTGACCAGCACTACAAAGAGTTCATTAAAGAACGAACCCGGTATAAATCTTTATGGCTACAAGACTTACGGCAAGCCAAATCCGCACTAGATGTACTAGATAGTAAGCTGGAAAGCGGCACTATGACTGATGAGCGCTACAAACTACGCGCTAGTCAGCACGAAGCAACCATAGCTAGAACCAACAAACTCTTACAGTCCAATAATACTGACGCCGAAGCATGGCTAGAACTAGCAAAAGAGACCTTTTCTGGGGCTGTTAACCTGGCCGAAGTGTTCCAAGAGGCTAATGACCAGGAAAAGCGACAGCTCATGATGTTTGTAGGTTCGAACTGGTATTTAACAAACAAAAAAGTGGTCCTAACACCTAGGAAACCACTTGATTTGTTGTCTGCTTCAGACCGAAATCCGAATTGGCGGGCCCGACCGGACTTGAACCGGCGATCTCCTCCGTGACAGGGAGGCGTGATAACCACTTCACTACGAGCCCAGGTTGTAAAAGTAACAGGGGTAATTGTAGCAGCTCGCTGGCTGTTTGTCTACTATTGGTGCGGGTGGGGGGAGTATAGCTTCGCGCCAGGCTCGCTTTTACCTCTAAAGAAGGCTCGCTTGGGCTCTGCATATACTGCTCGCTCATCGCTCTCATTATCGAACGTTCTGTTACTCCTGCCCAACCAAACCAATATAAAACCCGGCGTAAAGCCGGGCTTTATATTGGTGCCCTTGTACGACAAGGCTAGAACCCATTTTGAGCGAAACTGTTGAAAACTGCAAGGCGGCGGGCAACGCCCGCCCCGCCAGAAAAACAATTCTTTGCATTTTTTTGAATTTTACCCCCGCCGAATTTCTTTTTTGAATATGGAAAAGAATTGTTTTTCTGGACGGTGCGGTCGCCACAGGCGACAATAGGATTTACAAGCTGATTACAGAAATGCCGATTAACATAACAGCTATCGCAATGATTTTCTGTACCAAGTGCTTTCCTGCAACATTCTCTTTACTGATATGAGGAAAGAAAGCCGCCAGTATGACGCTGTAAAGCAGAACAAACACAGGCTGGAAGCCAACAGCAATCCAAGCCAGAGTTATAGCTATAAGCAACGAGGCATAATTAAAGACCAGTTTTCCGAGAATGTTAATAACTTCATTAAACACATTCAGGCTTATGACTATTTCGCCGTTCTTTCTAAAAACAGCCAGAAAATCCCTGCGATAAGATTTTATAAACGCCAAAAGAAAGACTGCGAATGCAACAAAACCGACACTTTCCCAAAATACAGTTGTCCAAAAATCAGTATCAACAGCAAAAACCTTAAAGAAAAGAAAATGCAGGGCAAAAATAAATGATGATAGGAACATTAATGCCAATGTGTCGCTTCGTAGTTTGAGCTTGCGCCCTTCTTGCATTTCAAAAGATATGATTATTGCGCCCAAGACGACCAACAGACCGCCAGCCATCTGATTACCTGTCAAAGTTTCGCCCAAGATAACCCACGCAAGCACAAAAGAGATAACAGGAATGACTTGAAACATTGGTATTGCCGCCGAAGCGTCGCTAATTTTCAGGGCTTTTAGGTATGGCAGCGTTGCTACTAGGTACAGACAGCCATTAAGAGCAATCAGTAAAGCCGTTAAAGGGTTAATGCTAAAGGCGGATTGTTGAAGAAACCCAGCAACTGGCAACACTAAAACGCCAATCAGTGCCGAAAAAATCATCATTGCTCCAACGCCAGTAGACTTGAAGTATTTACCAACGATGTATTTGTCAAAATGATTACTTGCCGCCCAGAGCGCAGGCGCAATTAAAGCAACGAGAAGGGCAGTTGTCATAAATCAATGATATCAGAGATTACTTCTTTCGCACCGTCCAGAAAAACAATTCTTTGCATTTTTTTGAATTTTACCCCCGCCGAATTTCTTTTTTGAATATGGAAAAGAATTGTTTTTCTGGCGGGGCGGGCGTTGCCCGCCGCCCTGCAATTCGCTGCTTCGCAGCGCAAAAGCCCAAATTTGGTGCGGGTGGGGGGGGATAGCTTCGCGCCAGGCTCGCTTTTACCTCTAAGAAGGCTCGCTTGGGCTCTGCATATACTGCTCGCTCATCGCTCCCATTATCGAACGTTCTGTTACTCCTGCTCAACCAAACCAATATAAAACCCGGCGTAAAGCCGGGCTTTATATTGGTGCGGGTGGGGGGAGTCGAACCCCCGTCCCAACCTTGGGAAGGTTATATAATGGCCGTTATACGACACCCGCATGAGCCGATTTTGCTGGACAGTAGTTCCTTAGGGAAGTACTGCGCTTGTTCCAGTGCTCGGAGTAAAACTTCTGTGCGCTTTAGCCGCGAGCGCACCGGCACCGGCAAGTTGCATCATCAGTTCAATCCTGGCAATGCCAAGGTCTGTATGGAGCCACCTAGCAGGATCGAACTGCTGACCTACGCGTTACGAATGCGTCGCTCTACCAACTGAGCTAAGGTGGCGTCTTGCAACAGATAGTATATCCTATATTGAGCAACAAAAGCTACTAGTAAATATCGATGATTTTGCTGTTGCACCGCGGCCAATTACTTCCACCTAATTACCTGTGGCGGAACATATAACCGCGCCGCAAAACAGTTTGGCCAAAGGAACGATTGTCTACACCGTCAGAATCCCATAGGCGTACGCCCCAGTAGAAAGTTACGGCTGCTCACTACATGGACTTGGCAACGATACGCCGCCGCCCCTTTTAATATCTGTTTTCAGTACCAACTAAGATACAAAAAATGCTACAATAGGGCCAGTTTATGGCAAAATCCTCATTCTTTAGAGATCATATCCTACTCCTGCTGTTAAGCATTAATGGCTTCCTAGCATTGGGGGGCGTGATTTTTGTTCTGGCGCGGCTGGGTAGCGCTCACGGCAGCGGCTATATTGTGCAGTACCGCTCTTCGCTTGGCGTGGACGCCTTTGAACAAGGGACCGTCTCAGGAATCTTAATTTTTCTTGCATTCATGGTACTGGTCTTTACCGTGGGCGCTTTTCTAAGCCTACGGGCGTATAAGCTGAGTCGCAATATTGCGTTGATTGTTCAGTCTATGACGGCCCTACTCCTAGTATTAAGTATTATCGTCAGTGGGGCGTTGCTGTTACTCCACTAGTATGAAAAAGATAGAGATTCCGTTTGAGAAGGATCGACGCGGCTGGTACAGGTTTTTTGAGATTCTGCCTGGGTCGCTCAGCTATTTTATGCTGGCGCTGCCCGCAATCCTGAGTCTTATTAATGTTACGGCCGCATTGGCGTTTATCTTAGTCTACCTCCTGGTGTACTTTATCCGCACGTCAGTAGCCGGGCCCATTAGGTCGATTGCTGGCTACCGCACACACAAGCAGCACATGAAGCTGGACTGGCAAGCACTTTTAGCCGATGTCCAGGCAGGCAAGGTTAGCACCAAGCATGCACCACGCTGGCATGCTCAAAACTTGGCTAGGCGAGAGACATTTGCTAAACAGTACCAACCAGACAACCTACTACATGCCGTAATCATTGCTACCGTTAATGAAAGCCGCGAGGTGCTGGAGCCAACCATTCAGTGTGTGCTAGACAGCCAGTACGACCCGCAAAAAGTCATATTAGTGTTCGCTTATGAGGGTAGAGCAGGCAAGCCCACCGAAGATAGAGTACAAGAATTACTCAAATTGTACGGTCCGCGCTTTAAGCACGCTATGGCAGTATGTCACCCGGCTAATTTACCAGGAGAGGTCATTGGCAAGGGCGGTAACGTGACATATGCCGGCCGCGAGCTAGCTAAATACGTTGCCGCAGAAAACATAGACCCCGCTAACGTAGTTGTCACTACGCTGGACGCTGACAACCGTCCGGACCCACGCTACCTAGCTGCGCTGAGCTACATGTACTGTGTATCGCCCAACCCACTACGGGCTAGCTACCAACCACTTCCTATGTATACAAACAATATTTGGGACGCACCCACGCTCATGCGGGTGATTGCCACCAGCAACAACCTCTTTTATATAGTGCAAACGCAGCGACCACATTTGCAGCGCAACTTTAGCGCTCATGCCCAGAGCCTGCAATCGCTGCTAGATATGGATTTTTGGAGTCGGCGCACAGTAGTAGAGGATGGGCATCATTTTTGGCGTTCTTATTTTTGCTATGATGGCGACTACCGAGTCTACCCGCTGTTTGTTCCCATATACCAAGATGCGGTGTTGGCGGACGGCTATCTTAAGACAATTAAGGCGCAGTTTGTGCAGCTGCGTCGGTGGACCTATGGCGCATCCGATGTGGCCTACATTGCCAACCAAATCTTTATGCGCAAGAGCCCGGCGCCTAAGTGGGATAGCATAGGCAAATTGCTGCGGACCTTAGAAGGCCACGTGACTTGGGCTACCGGTACAACCTTGGTCTTTTTTGCAGCCTTTATACCGCCGCTGATTCACCCAGACGCCATTGGCGCCCAGCTGCTGCCCAACATCGTCAGTAACTTCCAGCGCGTGGGTATCTTGTTCTTACTGGCGAGCGTCTACATATCTCTAGTTACGTTACCGCCGCGTCCCGCACGGTATAAACGACGGCACTCAGTACTAATGGTTGCTCAATGGGCCTTGGCGCCGGTGGCGGCAATCGGCTTTGGATCACTTGCTGCATTTAATTCGCAGACCCGACTTATGCTGCGCAAATACCTGAGTAAATTTGATGTTACAGAAAAAGCCGTCAAGACAGAGCACGGAAAAACAATTAGCACAGAAGCGGACCCAGACCGTTAGGTACCTTTGTGCAGCGCGGCGTAGTGGGCTGCGGCCAGCTTGTCAAATCTAGTTAGGGCGACTTGCACCGCCCGGGCTATCTGCGATTTTTGCAAAGCACCACTTTTTGCCTGCACGGCCAGCTTAGCAGTGATAGCGTCTGCAAGCGCGCCGGCATCTGTTAAACTCGTAGACCTGTGCTGCAAACTTTTATAGAGACTCAAGAAAAGCCTATCCCGTTCATAGGGGGTAGGCTTTTTTGACCCTGTAACGACTAGGCTACGCCGATAATCTATGCCCTCTAGCGTGGTAACCACCACGTCGCACATTGTGCAATTACGCCGCCGCCAGACTTGATTAGTCCGTTTGAGCTGCCGGGAGTTGCTAACATCAAGTTTTGCGCCGCATGTGTTACAAACCATGTCTATATGTTGTCATGTCGCTATTAAAAACACAAGTGGAAAACTTTTGTGGATATGGGGATAAAAAAACACCTCTGTTACCAGAGGTGTTTGCTGGATGTCTTATGTCTGACAAACAGATGATGCGCTGATCCACTCTATTGAGCGGGGCGCAGGCGCCGGATGCGGGCTGCTGGCGTAGAAGAAGCAAGTTCTTCGTAAAACAGCTGAAACGTATCAAGCGTGCTTTGACTTTGGTTATTCAAAACTCCCAAAAAGTCCTGTTTAACGTAACCATTATAGCGCGTCAGCTTGACATTGTCAAGTATATGTTGCTTTAGTGCTTATGCTTAACAGAGGTAGAGATTATCTGCAAAATCGCTTTTTATGTGTATAATGACAGTATGAAAGCAAAGCAAACAACACTCGGAATCCTGGTTATTTTGGCAGGGGCTATTGTTCTATTCGTTAACACTAATACCGGTCCGGCCAGGGAACTAGCCGCTGATTGGTGGCCGCTTACCTTCATAGTAGCTGGACTTTACATGCTGTGGGTAAATGCCCGTAATTATGTTTGGCCCATCATTCTTATGTTGATTGGAGGCGTGACACTCCTAAGAACCCTCAGCATCGCCGATGTAAATCTTGGCACCCTCATTGCGCCCGTAATTCTGCTTGGGATAGGAGTCAGCATTATAATTTCTGCCAGAGGTAGCGCCAATCAAGGCCACAATTCTACCACGGAAGATTCAGTAACCGCAATTCTAGGCGGATCATCCAGCCGGAACACATCTACTGCCTACACAGGCGGCACTGTAACAGCACTGATGGGCGGAGCCGAGCTTGATTTATCACGTGCCACGGTCAAAGATCATGCTGTTTTGCGCGTCAATATAATTATGGGTGGGCTCGAACTGCGAGTAGCCGATAACGTACAGATTATTAACCGCACCCAGTCAATCCTGGGCGGTATAGAGGATAAAACAATACCAGTCGCTGCCAACAAAGCTAATCCAAGCCTTACCATCCAAGGGCTGGTACTCATGGGCGGCATTGAAGTTAAGCGTTAGCTACAGAATAACGGAGGCGCTATCGTCCGCCTGCGGCGGCCGTATCACCCACCCGCATCTTGACCTGAGCGGTCAATCTGCCGTGGGCTCAAGCTTGGCGCTTGAGCCCACCATATAAAAAAGACTCTTTCGAGTCTTTTTTATATGGTGGGCGATATAGGATTCGAACCTATCACCTTCGCAACGTCAATGCGACGCTCTAGCCAAATGAGCTAATCGCCCCTGTTAGGGCAGGTATTACTATAGCGCAGTTACCCCTGATAGGCAAGTATTGGCTGGGGCACGGCCATTTAGACATGCGCTAAATAGGTCAAAATCAACAAGCCCACGCCAGGCAGTATGCAGGGCACACATCATGGGGCAATCGCAAGCCTCTAGAAATTAGACAGGAAAGACAACCCCGCCCGCAAGAACGCCATATATGATGTCAACCAAAACAAGTTATCCACACTGTGGATTGTAAATAAAACAGCATATAAGTACTAGCCATATAGTACCACCTGCTTTATACTAGCATGCAGGTGGGTTTTGCCGGGTGCTTTATACGCTCCCAAGTCGGGGTGCGGCAGTAGAGAAGCCTCACTACCGGGCAAACAGCTAAAAAACGCTTCAGTGAATTTGCGAGATTACTGAAGCGTTTTTTGTTGTTATAATAGGCATATGCAACCACAATCGGAATCAACCACGCAACCAGCAGCAAAAAAGATTCTAGTCATAGAAGACAACCAGGCCTTGGCAGAGATTTATAAAACTCGTCTAGAGATTCTGGGCTACACCGTATATATAGGCTACAACGGCATAACTGGGCTGTATTTTGCGCAGCAAGAGCTGCCTGATTTGGTGCTACTGGACCTGATGATTCCGGATATTGCGGGCGATGAAGTGCTGGACACTATGCGTCGATCTGACTGGGGTAAAAATATTCCGGTGTATATTATCAGCAACTTAAATGAGTCAGAGGCGCCGCGTCGGCTTAGAGAGCTGGGGATTAGCGGTTACAGCGTGAAGGCCAACTTAACAGATGACATGATTGACCAAATCGTTAACAAGATTCTGCGCCCAGAGATGGCGGGGCCGCGCACCGGTTATCAAGACCAGCAAGAGGCGGGTCCGTCTGCTGTTGAAATCTAGTTCCGGAGTGCTACAATAGGCTTAAGCGATGAGGTGATCTAACCAATCACGGAGCTTCGTGGGAGTGGTAGCGGGCTGCACGTTAGCAGCATGCTACAAGAGTAAACGTCTAAGGTGGAACCTCCTGGTTTTTCCCCGGGACCTAGGACACTTGGCCAATATTTCTGCGCTATGCGAGGGCGCGGAAAGGTTTGCCAGGTGTCTTTTTATTATCTTGCTCTACCAAACGTGTAAAACGTGTACAAAAGGTAGGGCTACCAAAAAAGGAGTAGTTATGTCAGAGCCAGACCCCATACACGCCATGCGCCACTCGTGCGCCCACATTTTAGCTACCGCTGTTCAGCACCTCTGGCCGGAGGCCAAATTTGGCGTGGGTCCGGTGGTAGAGAACGGCTTTTATTACGATATTTACCTGGGCGGTGGTCAAAAACTATCAGAGGAAGATTTTGCCAAAATAGAGGAAGAAATGGCCAAAATCGTCAAAGCAAACGAGCCATTTGTCCGCTCAGAGATGCCCATAGATCAGGCCATAGATTGGGCAAAAACCAAGGGGCAGCCCTATAAAGAAGAGCTGCTTAATGACCTAAAGCGCGCCGGCACCACCGTAGCCAAGGACCTCAACGCAGAAGAAATGGGCACCGTTGCCTCTGGTGATGGTGCAGTAGAGAACGTGTCGTTTTACACCGATGGCGACTTTACGGACCTCTGCCGCGGCCCGCACGTAGAATCTACCGGCAAAGTCGGCGCCTTTAAGTTGCTCCGCGTCTCAGGTGCCTACTGGCGCGGCAATGAAAAAAATGCCCAGATGCAGCGCGTCTACGGGGTGGCTTTTAATACGGACAAAGAATTACGGCAGCACCTGAACATGTTAGAAGAAGCGCGCAAGCGCGATCATCGCAAGCTGGGTGTGGAAATGGATTTGTATGTTACATCGGAACTAGTTGGTTCCGGTCTGCCGATGTTTACGCCGCGCGGCACCGTCTTAAGAGAAGAAGTGGCCAAACTATCCAACGAGCTGCGGGAGGCGCGCGATTTCCAGAAAGTCTGGACGCCGCACATAACCAAAAAAGATTTGTATGAAAAATCTGGCCACTGGGCCAAGTTTGGCGACGAGCTGTTCCTGGTTAAGAGCCAGGAAACATCGGACCAGCTGGTCATGAAGCCCATGAACTGCCCGCACCACACGCGCATTTACGCCAACCAGCCGCGCAGTTACCGCGATTTGCCGCTGCGCTATCTGGAAACCACCACCGATTACCGCGATGAAAAGACCGGTGAACTCGGTGGCCTCAGCCGCGTCCGCGCGCTAACTCAAGACGACAGCCACGTATTTTGTCGTCCCGACCAGATCAACGCAGAGGTAGACGGCCTGCTGGCCTGCGCCCGCGACCTCTACGGCACCGTTGGTATGAAACTGCGCGTCCGCTTGAGCTACCGCGATGATTCCGATGCCTACCTGGGCGCGCCGGAGCTCTGGGAATCGGCCCAAAAGCAGCTCAAAGACGCCGTGATTGCCAATAATCTGGACTACTTTGAGCAGGAGGGCGAGGCCGCCTTCTACGGCCCCAAGATTGACTTTATGGTGTCCGACGCTATCGGCCGCGAGCACCAGTTGGCCACCGTGCAGCTGGATTTTGTCCAGCCGGAGCGCTTTGGCCTGGAGTACGCCGCGGAAGACGGATCCACCGGCCAGCCGGTCATGATCCACTCGGCCATTCTGGGCTCAATCGAGCGCTTCTTGAGTGTTTACATAGAGCACACTGCCGGCCGGTTCCCGGTGTGGGTGGCGCCAGAACAGATACGATTAATAACAGTCAACCAAGAAAATGAGACGTTAGACTTTGCAGAAGCCACGCGGCAGGCATGTAAAAAGCTGGGCCTGCGCGCCGGCGTAGACGATTCCAACGAATCCGTTGGCAAAAAAATCCGCGCCGCAGAGGTGGCCAAAGTGCCGTATACGCTGGTACTAGGCGAGCGCGAAATCGGCGGCGGCGATGTTACGCCACGCATCCGCGCCGACCTAAAAGTAGAAGGCCAAGAACCGGCGCCGCGCACCATGGACGAGTTCTTGAAAACAGTGGCGCACGAGGTGAAGAGCCGCGTGTCTAAAACATCTTTATGACCGAGAATTTCCGTACCCGCGTAGAAGTCCTGGTGGCGCAGATCCCACCTGGCCGGGTTATGACGTACGGTCAGCTGGCGGCTTTGGCTGGCAACGCGCGCGCGGCGCGGATTGTGGGAGGCATTGCGCACTACGGCAATCCGGCTTTGCCGTGGCAAAGAGTCGTGAACAAGCAGGGCGGGTTGGCTGCGGGGTATCCTGGCGGTCGTCAAGCGCATGCGGCGCATCTTATGGCCGAGGGCATCCAGGTTTCTAAAGATTACTACATTAACGCGCAGGAGCTGCTATGGCACCCCTGTTAGTGATAGTTGGCGAGACGGCCAGCGGCAAGTCTGACCTGGCCTTCAAGTTGGCCCAAGAGTTCAATGGCGAGCTAATTTGTGCCGATAGTTGGACAGTGCGCCGCCGGATGGATATTGGCACCGCCAAACCATCTTTAAAAGAGCAGGCAATGGTTAAGCACCATCTGCTAGATGTGGTAGACCCGGAGCAGCCCTACAGCGCGGCTGTTTTCAAACAACAGGCTCTTGACGTCATCCGTGATATACAAGAGCGGAATAAGCTGCCAATAATGGTTGGGGGGACCGGTCTGTATATCGACGGTGTTATATTTGACTACAATTTTCTGCCTGCGGGGCCGCCCGGCCAACGGGAAGCGCTTGAGCAGCTAACAAGGGAAGAGCTGCTAGATAAAATTAAAGAGCAGAACATTGATCTGGGTAATACGGACACGCGCAATAAACGCCGCCTGATGCGGCTGCTGGAAACCAATGGTGCGCAGCAGACTAAAGGTCAACTACAAAAGGGCACGATTATCATTGGCCTATTGCCGGAGCGCGAGCAGCTCAAAGAGCGGATCACCAAAAGAGTGGACCATATGCTGGAACAGGGCCTGGAACAGGAAGTGCAAAAATTGGCACAGAAGTACGGCTGGGAGGCGGAGGGACTCAAAGGCATTGGCTACCGCGAATGGCAGGACTACTTTAATGGCTCGCAAAATCTGGAAACCACGCGGCAGCGAATAATAAGTAGTACAGTGCACCTGTCTAAGCGGCAGCGAACGTGGTTTAAAAGACATGCACAAATTAAGTGGTTTTCTACCCCTGTTAATTATGCACAGGTTGTTGATTATGTCACAACAGAGTTGAACACTTTAGGTTGAACACCGGCGCCGGGGGGTCTACAATAAAAGCATGGTTGAACAATTGTTTGGATCAAAGACCCGCGTTAAGCTACTGCAGCTGTTTTATAGCAACCCCAACCGCTCGTTTTACGTGCGGGAAATCACTAGGAAGATCGATGAGCAAATCAACTCCGTCCGGCGCGAGCTCTCCAACTTGCTGAGCATCGGCATTATCACGTCAGACAACACCAACAACAAGCTCTACTATGAGGTCAACCAAAAATACGATTTCTACGACCCACTGCAGGCCATTTTTGGCGGCGGCGTAGGTGTTCCGGCTAAGAAGCCATCGGCTAAAAAAGCCACCAAGGCCGCGCAGCCCGTGGGCGGCAACGAGGCAGATGACCTCAAAGCCCTAGGCCACATAGAACTGGCAGTCCTTACCGGCCAATTTACGCGTGATGAGCGCGCTGGTGTAGACCTGGTGCTGGTCGGCACCGTTAACACTAACGCTGTTAACAAGTACGTGGCAGACTTAGAGGCCAAAGAGGGCAAAGAGATTCGTTACGTGGTCATGAAACCATCGGACTACAAATACCGGCAGCAAATCCGGGACCGCTTTGTCACAGAGCTGGCCGCC
>Ga0116191_1002116_pt1 | contig 15357 bp, 21 predicted proteins | sample AD_UKC111_MetaG_FD_89897 | JGI IMG/M metagenome (GOLD analysis project Ga0116191, IMG submission 89897) | Active sludge microbial communities of municipal wastewater-treating anaerobic digesters from Hong Kong - AD_UKC111_MetaG | ecosystem: Engineered > Bioreactor > Anaerobic > Digestate...
AAGTGATCTTCTGGACGCTGTTCATGGGGTTCTGCATCGGGCAGAACGTCTGGGACATGGACACCTTGGTGCCGCGGCTACAGGTCTGGCACCCCGGCAACTGCTACTACGACAAGACCTGGAAGATCTGGCGGGTCTACACGCGCGAAGGCTTCGTCGAGCTGACGGGGGAAAACGCGCCCGGCAACGGCAAATGGGTGCTGTTTCAGACGTGGATCGACGAGCGTCCGTGGATGGCTGGCATCATCCGAGCGATCGGGCTTTTGCTGCTGATCCGCCAGGTCTGCCTGCCTGACTGGCTCAAGTACGCCAAGCAGTTCACGGGCTCGCGCGTGCTCACCATCGACGCGATGGTCTCCGAGATCGAGGACGTGCAGAAGACGCTGGATGCGTGCCAGAAGCTGACGACGGGCAGCACCATTCACCTGCTCGAAGGCATGAAGCTGGAGCTGCTGCAACCCAAGACGAACAGCTGGGAGGTCTTCGCGAACCTGCTCAAGTACATCGACGACGCGATGACGATCCTCATCCTCGGCGCCACCGACATCGTGAGCGGCGGCAGCGGGGGTAGTAAAGCCCGCGCCGTCGTGCAGGATCGACCGCGGCAGGACCGGCTGGAGTCCGACGTCGACATCCTGGCCACCGGGTCGCGGCTGCAGATCCTCAAGCCCTACTACTACTGGAACCGCGGCATCGATGAGCTTTCAGACGTGCCGACGCCGGTGTGGGATCCGACGCCGCCCGAAGACGCGGTGCGGGAGGCCAAGACGCGGCACGAGCGCGCATCGGCGGCCAAGACGGCATCGGAAGCCGCCGAGAAGCTGGTGGAGATCTACGGCGACGACTTCGACATCGACGAGTTCGCGCGCCAGTACAACATCCCGCTCAAGAGCGCCGGCAAGGCGAGCATCCACGCCGAGCTTCTGAAGCGGCAGCCAGAATCCGCGATCCCGGGGATGGGCAAGCTCATCGCGGCGGTGAAGAAGTCCAGCACGCCCGAAGAGCTGCGGGCAAACGTCATCGCCGCCTACAAGTCGATGTCGCCCGAGGCGCTGAACCGCAAGCTGGCCAAGGCCCGCGTGCTGGCCGAGGAAGAGGCCCGGCGGGCGGTGAAAGACAAGCTGTGAAGCGCGCCGCATACGCTCAGCTCTCGATGGTCTCGGACACCCTGGACCAGATCGACGATGCGCCGATGCCCGAGCTGCGGGACAAGCTGATCGCGCGGCTGCGCAGGATGTGGGGCAAGGACGGGCACAGGACGTCGCTCATCCACATCGAGAACGTCAACACGGCGTTCATTCACGAGACGGTGCGGACGCTGGACACGCCCGAAGTGCGCAAGATCTGGCCGTACTGGACCTTCGACGCGGTGATGGACGACAGGACGTCGCACCACTGCGAGGCGCTCGACGGCGTGGTGCGGCCCCAGGCGAGGCATGGTGGTACGACGGCCACATCCCGCCGCTTCACTTCGGCGGCTGCCGCAGCATCATCGCTGGCCTGTCGCTGTCGGAGGCGCACCGCAAGGGCGTGACGCCCTACTACCCGATCATTCAGCCCGACTACGGCTTTGGGCGAATGGACAGCTGGGAGCCCGACATCTCGGGGTTCCCCCCTGAGCTCGTCGAGATCTACCAAGAGGCGCTGCGGCGGGCCGAGAAAAGCACTGCACAGCCGGCCGCAGCCGTTCCATCCACTCGCGCCGTTCAGATCGCCGCAGCCCGCGCATGCCGATACACCGACGCTGCGCACGCGCACCACCTGGCAGAAGGCGGCGACTGGACGGAAGAGCTGGCCGCGCGCGCCGCCGAGTTTTTCGCCGGGCCCAGGCCGCGGATCCTCTACCAGCGCGGTGTTCCGGTGCCGTGGAAGGTGGAGTTCGACAGCTGGGGCGGCGAAGCAGGGAAGAGGCAGATCAGTGGCATGCTGGCAGCGGCGGTGGCCTCACGCCGCGATTCCGCGCATGCTCCCGGATCCGGCAGTACGGACAGCGTTTCTGCGGCCGGATCACTGGTGGCTTCCTGCGTGCCTCAAGCGGCAGCGCAGTGACGAGCACGCCGTCGTAGATCACGAGCACGCGCAGGCCCATCATCGAGACCAGAAACCCCGTGCCGTGTCGTACGCGCGCCTGTGGGTGCACCCCGTCGCGGATCTCGGCCTCGACCTGCGCTACCTGTTCTGGCGTCACGTCCAGGCCGTATCGCTCCAGCATGCGCTCACGGAAGTGCGAGAATGTGCTAGCGGGGTGGGCGCTGCGGGTCATACATCCTCAGTGCGTATCTGTCCGGTGATGACCATCCGCCGCAGCGTCTTCTGCGTCTGCCGCGCGATCCAGGACAGCCAGAGCACGGTCTGTTCGGTGTCCGCCCCGTGCGACTGGTAGAGCCAACTCATGCGGAACATCGCTGACGATGCCTGCCGTGGCGCGCGCTCTCAGCTCCCTCTGCCCTGATTTGGTCAAGCAGTTCGTTCCAATTAGGCATAGTTACCCTTGCCGAGTTCTCGTGGGGTTGAGGTGTTGGAGCGAACCACGCGCACATCGACGGCCTTCTGTTCCCACCGCCGAGAATCCAATGTTTCAAGGACGTCGCGACGACTCTCGTCCGAGCCCAGTCCCAGCCCCTCGAATCCCTTTTGGATCTCCTCATCCGACAAGTAACAGTCTGGCTGACTGGTCTTCATGGTGACCTCCCTTGGTCCCTTGGTCGCCTCTAGATAGCATGGGACATTTGTCCGACACTAAAAAAGTAAGCCACCGCAGCCCGCGACGCCAGTCACTACTTCACCGCCTTGAGGGGGCGCGCCTGGCCTTGCCTACTTCACCAGCGCCAACCCCGCCGACCGCGGCGCATCCTCAACCACCGTGTTCTCGTCTTTGAAGTCCGACGTGATGACCTGCCCGCAGTTGGGGCACGCTCCCGGCGGCAGGAATCGACCCACTAGCAGGTCGTCCACCATGACGTTCAGCAAGCGCGCGACGCGAATGGCGAGGCTGGCCGAGACGCGCTGGCCACCGCGAACCGTCTTTTCGAGGTTACTGGAGTTCATGTTCAGACCGTCAGCGACGCTTACCCACGTTCCGAGTCGGTTGCGAAGCAGGCGAAGGGCGGCGCGCACGTGCTGCTGTTCTTTGGCGTCTAGGTCACTCATTAGGGCACCAAGGTCAGATGGGGGCGGGTTGCGACAGGGGCGGCAGCCTTCGCTGGCTGCGCGTCCTGCCAGAACGTCGGCGCTAGGCCGGCAGAGAAAACCGCCTGCACGATGCAGGTGAGGTTGTGGAGCAGGCACTTGGCCAGGACTTCGTTGACCTGCGCCGTCGTGGTCTTGGAGCGCACCGACGCGCCGAACTTGCTCTTGAGCATCCACATGACGCTCTCGACGTTGCTGCGGCGATGGTAGTGCGGCAAAAAACGATCCTGGTTGAACAGGAACTCGCACAGGCGGCGCGACCACGACGGGCGCTTGGGGTCAACCTGGGCATTGACCTTGAACGGGATGAACGGCTCGACGCCGAACGATTCCAGCGTGTCGATGTTGTCCTTCGACGAGTACGCCTTGTCCGCGCTCATCTCGCGCACGGTGAAGTTGCGCATGGTCTGCGTCAGTAGCTCGGGCAACTGCGGGCAGTCGGCGGCAGACGTGACCTTGACGCCAGTGATCACATGCGTTGCCGTGCCGACAGCCACATGCAACTTAACCCAGGGGTGACGCGCGGCGAGTTTGCCGTGCTTCTGATCAAACCAGCGGTCGTAAGTCACCGTCGAAAACCCGGTGGAATCGATCGCGAACTGGCCCATTTCCAGTGCTGCGAGCGGCTTGGCGCTCTCTTCGATGAGCGAGATCAAGATCGCCGTCGATGACTCGTCGGCCGAGGAAGTTGCTGATCGTGTTGAAGTGCGCGACGCGGCCGAGGGTAGGTCATTGCCTGTCCTCCAAGTTGTCGGGGAGTGCCACCTTAGGCCACTCCCTTATTCTTTGTCGCAAGATTGCGTGGGGTCGCTTGGCTCGGCCCGCCCAGGATGGCGGCGTTGTTACAAAATTGACGCCAGCGCGCGAATTTCGCTTTGATAACGCCCAATCGCTTCGTTTACCTGCAACCGCCGTTTGTCGATGGTAACGAATTGACCTGTGTGCAGTTTCGACAACGGCATTCGCAGGGACCCGCTAATACGCCCCGATGAATGGAAGTCATCCAACAGGAAGATTGATTCTGTTGGGTCGTCCATTGAAAACACGGGCCGATATTTAATCGCCAAATCAATCACCTTTGCCACAAATGTTTGCGTGGAGTTGTCTGGCGTGTAAGTTTCTTGCCGACTCCATCCGCAATGCGTCATTGCAATTGCATGGACTTTCGGAACACTGGCACGACCACCTTGTGCATTGATACGAAGAAAATCCATGTTGGAGTTTGAGAGCATGTCTAGCGTAAGCTCTAGCGCATCAACCGATTGCTGATCCACGCGTACTGGAATAATAAGCGCATCGACAGCTGCCCAGGCTAGGTGAGTTGCGCCCGCAAAGAATGGGCTGGCATCAATCAGAATGCGTTCGCACGAACGCACGCCGTTTACCTTGTCCATGACCTCTCGCAATGAGCCTAAAATCTTGTTGATGCTTTGTTTTTTCCTGCGCTCATCACCCAAGGATGCGTTTTGATTGATGGCCGTATAGAGGCTTGACGGAAATAAAAACAAGTCCTTGGATCCCGGGATGGCAAATGTTGGTTTCCCCCGTTTAAATGATGGGCATGTCGTGCCGACGCTATACAATAGATCGTCGTAATTTGCGTCATCGTTACCCGGCAACACCTTTGAAATCATGGCATCGTAGATAGTAGTTTGCGCATTATCCAGTTCATCGCCAAGTAGAAGTTCACTTAAACTGCGTTGGGGGCATACATCGATCAGCAGCAAAGAGTGTTGGCGAGATATTTCATAAGCCAAATTAAAGGCCAGCGTAGTTTTCCCGATGCCGCCCCGAAAATTTGACAATGCATAGGAATGAAATCGCGGCACATGGCCGGGTTGCCATGTGCCGTCGGCGATAGCTTGAAAGCGGGACAGGACACGATCGAGATGGGACATGAATGCTCTCCGGTTAGAAGGTGCAAAAGAAGGCTACGCTGGCTCGCTCTGCAGGTCAAGCAGGTCATGGTGGGTGACCTGCAGAGCCGCAGGTCATGGTGGGTGACCTGCAGAGCGGAGGCGCCAGTAATGCTCAGCGACGAGAACGACGCTCAAATGGCTTAGTTTGCGCGAACCAGGACGGTGCAGTCCCCTCACCGTAGGCCAGCCAGCAGGCGCTTACGCCCAGCGCCCGCGCCATCTTTTCCAGCGTGTCAGCCCTGGGGATTCGCTGCCCGATCTCCGTGTCTGTGATTGCTGAGGAGGCTACGCCCGCGGCCGCTGCCAATGCACGGATCGTCATCTCGGCATGTTGGCGTGCCTCTTTGAGTCGGGCAGCGATGCCGCTAGCGCCCGGCGCGAGCTTGGATACAGAGCGGACCACGTTGCGTTCCTAGCATTGATGTCGCTCCCTTTTCGGTAACGAAAATTGCGCGTACCCGAAAAGGGAGCAAGGCTAACGGGCACAACAGGAGAACGGCCATGAACCAGATCGCTCGCAAATCACGCCCTCGCCAGATGCCCACCGTCGTGGCCCATCTGGATCTGTCCGACGACATGCAGCGCGAGTTGCATGCGTTCTTCCAGCGCATGCACACCGGACGCTGGCCCAGATTGCGGGCGCTGGCGGTACGTCAGATGCCGAACGGAAAGATCATCGAAGCGGCTGAATGGCTGCGGCAGACGCGCGATCGGTTCGCAGTCATCGAGTGGTCTGTAGACGGTCGGCGGATGTCGTGGCAGTGCAGCCCGATGGCGTCCCGATCCAGCGCCATGGCTCAACTGCGCGCCCGCTGACCGCTGCACATTTATTTGGCAGGCTGCACATTTTTACCGCAGCCGGCCTGAATTACTGTGCAAGGCCGCAGACAGCAGCCAATGGTTCTGGCTTGAAAGCGGTTCGCCGCGCATCGGTCTCTGCCGCGCACCCGTTCAATGACGCGCCGGGCAGGGTTCAGATACTCGACTGGGCCAAGCCCCACTTCGGTCAGTTTGCCGTCTTTCATCTGAAAGATCGGGGATCGGATAAACGCTGACGGCGACATCCAGTGCGCCGGGTTATGGAATGGATTTTCCACCGCGGCAGCCGACAGAACTTCTGCGACGCGGCGATCCCGTTCTCGCTGCGCGGCCGATAGTAGTTCTCCCAATTTACGGCGCAGATCGATCTCCTCCACGTCCTAACCCTCCCCCGCCAGCACCGCGGCACCAGCGGCGTCGATAGCGGTGAGAATATACTCGGACCTCGCTGTGTATCCGGTGGGATCCTCGCATTCCCATTCGCCGAATTCTGTGTCTAGCGTCCAGTGTCCAGACGGATGATGGCCGCCGCCTCGGATGCGCATGCACTCTGCCACCTCATTAGGAATCAGCAGATGCGTGTTACGTCCCACCACGCCGCTGCGCAGCGCGTCCAACTCTTCCAACTGCGTCAGCCGCTGCAACTCCTCGCCGGCCAAGCACTGCCGCTCGCGCACCATGCCCCGCAGCCGTTCCAGTTCCGCGCGCCAGGGAGGTAACACGCCCCCGGCTTGACCGACCGGGGGCGCAGTCACTTCGCCCCGGTCAACGTCTCGGCGAGTCCGCGGATCATCTGTTGACGATTCAGCGCGTGCCACTCTTCGATCGTTGTCGGTTCCATCGGCATCACCTCCTTCCTGTTTTGCAAACGGGTCCGCGGGCGGCTCGCGCGGTGCCCACTGGGCGTTGTCGAACCACGGGTCAGACAAATCCAACATCGATCCGCCTTCCCGATAGGACCCCTGCCCGCCGCCGTACAAGATGAACGGCACGACAGCGGGAAACACCACGTCAGAACGCTGTGCAGATGGCCGTTTGTCCGGGTGGATGGACAGCCAGTAGCGCCCCTGCTTCGTCGGTCGGTTGGTTGTCCACTTCACGGCAGCACCCGAAACACCTGGACCACGCGCATCTCTTCGGTCATCGCCACGTCGTAGGCGTATTCCAGCCAGGCCATTTCGCTCGGCTGGCCGTGCTTGCCGCCGCCGTAGTAGTAGGTCCATCCCACCCAGGAACCATCGGGGCACTGCGCCGCGACTTCCTTGTCTTCGTAGTGCCGACTTGGATGCCGAGACGGCAGGCCGGTGTCGATTCCACCGCCGCGGATCTCTTCCCGGGCGTCGTAGATGTCATCTTCGGCGTCGTACAGCGCATCGACGTTTTCTGCCGTGATGACCGGCAGTTCCATGCCCCACTTGCGGAGCCGTTCCAGGATGAGCCACTTGATTTTCTGTTGAGGTTTCATCGGTTACACACCTTCCGGCACGTCGCGCAGCAGAAGTGCCTCGCGCCGATCGTACGCGGTTTGCCAGTCTGAGGGCGCAGGTTGATCGGCTCGGTCTTGAGTAACTGAGCTGCTACTCGTATCTCGGAGATCGCGGATCCCGGCGTATCTCCAGGTAACCACGGCCTCAGGATGGATTCGACGACCCGCTGGGCGGCTTTCACGAGTTCACTCACGGCTATCCCCCTCGATGACATCCAGCGCAGCGCAGGCGATGGTCTGCACGGCGGCGGCGAGGTCGGCGTACTTCATGCCGATCGTCACGTCGTCGAGCCAGTGCGGCGTGATCTTCTTCCACTCGGGCAGCACGGCGAAGTCGCGCGTAGCGAGCCGATGCGCGCGCACCGCATAGCCGAAATCCGTGACGACATCGCCGACGATGAACACTTCGACGTCGCCGAGATCGATCATCCCGCCCGACAGCGTCCAGATCTCGTCATCGAGGGCCACGGCGTTGTCGCCGAGCGGGTCGGCCAGAAGTTCGCGCAGCTTTTCGAGTCCTTGAGGAGTTCGCAACATGCCGCATTGATAGTCCGTTTTAGTTGCGCTGTCAAGGTTTGTATTGTGGCGCATTAGTAACGCTCCTAGCCTTTTGCAGAGTGAGCCGGTACACCCCAGCCTCTGATGCGATCGGACAAGCGCACTGCTTGGCAGCGATCGGCGACGTGAAGGAGCCGCCCCGGGAGCGTTTGATCTTCCCTGCGGGCGAGTTCCGCACGACCAAGGGGACGTTCATCTTCGACCGCCAGGCCGCCGATCAAGTGATGGCGGACTGGGCCGAGTGGACGGGCGGGCTGCCACAGAAGGGCTCGGCGGACTACGAGCACGACCAGAGCAAAGAAGAACTGCCTGGCCACCTGAAGCTCGACTCCGCCAGCTACGACCTGGAGCTGCGCCAGGGCGCGCTATGGGCTGTGAACATCAACTGGACGGCCATGGCCGCTCAGATGATCGTGAACCGGGAGAAACGGTTCACCTCGCCCTGGTGGTTGTTCGAGCGCGCCACCAAGCGGATTTGCCGCTACCTGAACTTTGGGCTGGTCTCGCTGCCCGCGATGCTGGGGCAAGCCGAACTCGTCGCTGCTTCCGCCTCGGAGACCTCCAAGGCCGCCGTGTCATTTTACGGCTATGCCATTGAGTCCGAGACGGCCAGCGTCGCCGCCGACGAGACCGGCAGCGCGGTGCCTCACCGCGAATATCCGCTCGACCCGTCACCGACCTGGGACGGCGATGCGGCGCGCGAGCGGCTGAAGAAGTGGGCCGACGGCGACTGGGACAAGTACGCGCTCGGCTTCGCCTACGTTAAGGGCCAGGGCGGCGTCGAGAGCGCCTACCTACTGCCACACCACGACGTCAAGGACGGCCACCTCGTCACGGTTTGGGGCGGCGTCAAGGCGGCCGGCAACGCGATTATGGGCGCGCGCGCCAAGGTGTCGATTCCGGCAGACGACCTGCCCAAGGTCAAGGCCCACCTCGCCGCGCACTACCACGAGTTTAAGCGCCTGGCCCCCTGGGAAACCAAGAAGGCCGGCATCCTCAACGACGAGGAAGACGCGCTGTATGCGCCGGAAGTCGCGGCGGTCGGAGAGTTCGCCGCCAAGGATCCGACCAAGATCCAGACCCTCATCTTCGCCAAGTCCGCGTTCACCGAGGCCGAGGCGAAGGCGTGGGCTGAGAAGCACGATTTCAAGTCGGACGACGTCGACGAGACGGAAGATTCGTTCCGCCTGCGCCAGCGCGATCCCGGCGAGTTTCAAAAAGGTTCGTTTCGCACCATCACCCTGACCGACGGCGTAAAGGCCGTGATCGGTCGCCCCAAAGCGGAGACAGCAGCGATGGCTGACTACAAAGATCCCAAGTTCGACGCGACCCGGCACGCCTACGCGCTGCGCTACATGGCGAGCACCGCCATGGAAAACATGATGGCGGCCATCCACCTGCACAACGAAGTGCCGATGCTGGCCGACGCGATGGAGCTGCCGAAGCACACCGCGGCGATGGCCGAGCACGTCATGCACTGCGCTGCGGCGATGCGCCACCACATGGACGGCAAAGCCAGCGCGGATGCCGACGACATGGACGACGAGGGGCCCGACATGGACGGCGCCAGCGTCGCCAAGCTGCCGGCGGATCTGAAGAGCAAGGTCGATGCCGCGGTCGCCGCATGCAAGGCGGCCAAGCTGGGCGGCTTGCTGCAGAAGGCCAACCAAGCGGCCCTCGCCAGCGTGGGTGCCAAGATGTTCACCAAATCGGCAATCGCCTCGCTGCGCGGCCTGGGCGGCCTGGCCGCTTCGGTCGCCACAGTGACCGGCGAGAAGTCGCCCGAAGCCGCTGGCGCCAAGCTGCTGGCGCTCTCGCGCGACCTGCCGGCACTGCAAGAGCAGACCGCGGCCGCCGAAGCCAAGGCCGCTGCGGCACAGAAGAACGCCGATGCCGTCAAGTACGACGCGCTGCTCAGCCAGAACCGCAACAAGGTGCCCAAGGGCAGCGAAGAGGAGTGGGTCCGCGCGAACGTGCACGGTTCGGCGGCGCTGGAGACCTACCTGGCGGCCAAGAAGCCCGTGGCCATCGCCACGACCCACACGCAGCCCGAGACCGCCGGCAACGGCGGCAACATCGCTTCGGCGATCGCGTCCCTGACCGATCCCAAGGAGCGCGACAAGGTGATCGAAGCCGTCGAGCTGACGGCGAGCGAGCTGGCCGGCTGGGCGCAGACCGGTGGTGGCATGGAACGGCTGCGCGCGATGCAAGAGCAGAAGGCCAAGGCCCTCGGCCTGATCCTGTAACGGGGAGAATTCAACATGGCGGCGAGAAACTTTGCAGAAGCCGGGCCGGGTACGGTAACCCAGCCCATCGGGGCCAAGGGTGGCCAGCTGTTCAACTTCGGTGAGATCGTCATGGTCGATACCGGCGGATTCGCCGTTCCCGGCGCGACCGCGGTGTCCCAGCTTCCCGGCGGCGTCTGCGCCGAGAAGATCGACACGACGGGCGCAGCCGATGGCGCGCTGACCGTCAAGATCACCTACAAGGGCGACTACGTCGAGGTCGACAACTCGGCCGGCGCCGATGCCGTCCTGGCGACCGACTTCAACAAGCCCGTCTACACGCTGGATCGCAACGCGGTCTCGCGCCTGTCGGCCGGCAAGAGCAAATTCGGCATTTTCAAGGGCTTCTCGGCGTCTGGGCGCGTCCGCGTCCTCGTCGACCCGACGTAACGAGGACAGACCATGAGCAAAATCGGAACCAAGATGCTGACGCAGAAGCGTTCTCCCCTGGCGGAGAAGGCTTCGCTCCTGGGCAACGGCCACGACCCGCAGGCTGCCTACAAGCAGCTGCAGATCATGGCGCAGAAGGGCTCGACGGCCGCCGCTGCTGCGCTGGAGCAATGCCGCGCCTCGGGCATCATCACGCCCGGCGCCATCCCCGGCACGACCGACCCGCAGGCGATGTTCGAGAGCTGGAAGACCGACTACATATCGGCCTACGGCGGCGCCACCCCGGTGTCGCTGTCGTCCGGCCTGGCGCAGCGGTTTTCGGGCGCGACCCGCAAGAGCCACCTGCCCATCCCGCCTTCGGGCCTGGGCCCCGTGGAAGAGCTGGTCGATGGCGAGCCGCAGAGCGCCAAGCGCGCGCAGGGCTACGACGTCCCGTTCGAGCACAAGACGCGCGCCCCGCAGGCGCTGATCGTCAACCGTTCGGACATGGCGTCCGACCGCGTGGGCATGGTCTCGGCCAACGTCATCGCCAAGGGCAACGACGCCGCGATGATGCCGGACTTCATGGCCGCCCGCGCGCTGGAAGACGGCGAGACGCAGCTGTCGTTTGACCGGCAGCCCGCTTTCTCGTCGACCCACAAGCAGGATCCGATCAACACGAGCGTGGGACCGAACTACGTCAACAAGTTCAATGAGACCTTGGACGTGCCGGGGCTGGTCAAGATCGTCAACGCCATGCGCGCCTACCGCAACGAGTCAGGCCTGCCGGTCGTCTCGGGCGACGTGCAGTTCGGCATCGTGGTGCCGCCGGATCTGTCGGGCGATCTGAGCTACCTGCTTGATCGCGATCGTGACCAGTTTGGGGCCACCAACTGGGCGCACATCTACGATTTCGTTGGGATCGTGCTGCCCACCCTGACGGATACCAAGACGTTCTACGTCTGCATCCTGAACGGCCCCGTCCGCGCGATCTACTACAGCGTGTTCATCCCCATGGAACACATCTTCCAGGGGCCGGGGACCACGTACTACAACGACAAGCGCCAGTTCAAGTTCCAGAGCAACGAGGACAACGCGGCGCTGATCGCTGACTGGCGCATGATCGCCAAGTCGAAGATCCCATAACCATGTCGGGTCAGATCATCCCACTGTCGGAAGTCACCATCAGCACGTCGCTTGCTGCCGATAACGTCAGCAACGCGTTCTCGCTGACGGGCACGCTGCTCGGCCCCCAGCCGCTGTCGGTGATCTTCGACATGGGATGGGATGGCGGCGACGTGACGATCACTGGCACTGCGGTCAATCCTCGCACGCTGGAGGTCGAAGCCTGGTTTGAAGTCGTGAGCTCTGCGCCGGGTGATACCGTCGAGACTGAGCGGGCTTTTGCGGTCGTTACGGCTGCATCAAAGTCGGCCCTGGGTGCGACGGCGAACATGGCACAGATTAAGGCCCTGTGGCCGACCCGGGCACCGATCGAACCCGCCGCTGTCACGCAACCGCTGTCGACGGGCGGATTCGTCCCGATGCAGGGCAACGTGTACGGCGCCCAGCAGATCAAGGCCAACATGGTCGTCCTCAAAGCCGCAGTGGCAAACGGCGAGGTCGAACTGACGCCGATTTTCTGGCAGGACGGCCGCTGGTGGCCGCACCCCGGCGGCAAGCTGTCGGTGGACGACACAATGCTCAACAAGAGCGCCGTGGGCCGCTACGTCACCGTGGCGGATCCTTCGACCTGGCACCACGTCTGGCTCAAGCCGATCGCAGACGGGGAGCTCGATACCGCTTACCTGCGGGGCAAAATGGGCCCCGTCATGCTCTAGGAGCGCACCATGTCCGCTGTGAACATTATTTTCGGTACCTACCCGACGCAGACCCCGGGCGCTCTGGGCTCTGGCATCGCGCCGTTTATCAGCTCTTCCAAGGGTGAGGCGCTGCTCTCGCTGACGTCCGACGTGTCGGGCGCCATCGACGTGTGGCTGCTGCGCTGGGACGGCTCTGATGCCTGGTGGCCAGTCTCGGCGCTGCGCCAGCCCGACATCGTGCTCGCTGGCGGCCAGCCCGCCGCGTTCCCGCTGGAGAGCAGCCGCCGCCCGCAGCCGCCGCTCAATGGCCAGAACCGCTTCGTGTTCCAGACAGAGGGCCCGGCGTACTACTGCCTGTACGCGCCTACGGCCAAGTCGACGGACGTGAGCGACGCGGCCATCAACGAGCTGTTCCCGCTGTCCGCCCCCTACTCAGTGGGCGCTGCGGTGCGCGGCGTGCTGCCCCGCTACGTCAACCCCGTCGCCGCGAACTCCGCCGGCATCCACGCCGCGGTCGCCGCGAATGCCGCCTCTGCGTTTCCTGGGCCGTTTGGCGCCATCGAGACATGGGGCCGCACGCTGCGCTACGTCTTCGCTGCACTGTGGGACGGCGGCGACATCATCGTCACCGGGCTCGACCAGTTCGGCCGCCCGCAGAGCGAGACCATCACGTCGGCGGCGGGCAGCACGGTCGACGGCCTCAAGGTGTTCCGCGAAGTGACAGCGATCAGCCACACCGTGGTCGGCGCGACGGCCAACACGGTGAGCGTCGGCATCGGTCCTGCGCTGGGCGTGCCGTTTTCGTTCCAACAGGGGCAGGAGTTCGTCGACGGCGTGGCGGAACTCGCGACCGCGCTGGACACGATCAACTACAGCTTCAAGCCCGCGACGGCCTGCAACGGCGCGCACGACTACGACTTCCTGGGGTGGTAAACCATGAGCACGATTCAACCGATCTTTGGGGGCCCGTTCCCGACTGACGACCCCGCGACGCTGGGCGGTACCATTGCCCAGATGGTCACGACGTCCGCCATTGAGGTCATGCTCAACCTGGCCGACATCTCGGGCCAGGTGAAGGTGTTCGTGCTGGGCTGGGACGCCGATGCGGGCTGGGAGCCGCTGGCGACGCTCGACTGCACGGAGCGTGAGCGAAACCCGCCCCTGGCTGGCCGCAACCGCTTCGACGTCGCGGTGCCGACGCCCCGCTACATCTGCCTGTACGCGCCCGACCTGACGGCGCAGGAACTGCCGACCGCGGCCGTGGTGCCGTATGCCGGCGGGGCCGTGCCGCTCAACACGTTCTGGACGCCTTGGACGCTGCCGCCCATTGTGCCGCCGGCGCAGGCGAACCTGATGGACCAAGAGTTTGCAAGCGGCGATCTGTCGGCATGGGAACTCACCGGGACATTCGTGCATGGCGGCGTGAATCGCGGCGGCGCGGCGAACGTGGCGCCCCCGAGCACCGTGCTGTACTCGATCGGTGAGCGGCCGAGCTGGCTGTTCCTGCAGGCCGCGAACGGCGCTACGGGCTGGCTGTCGCTACCCTACGGATCGGCGCCGACCAACTGGTACATGACGGCGCTGATGTCGTTTGACACCAACTCGTTTGCCATTTCCGCAAACGACACCGGCGTCCAGTATTTCATGGCGCAGAGCAGCGGCGGCCTGCTTGACTTCGGGAACTCGGTCTCGATCGCAGCTTTCACCGATGCCTCGGGCTTCATGACGTTCAAGATGTACAAGCACGTCGGTGGCCCGCAGATCGCAGTCCCCGGTGCCGAGTACACATGCCCCGAGGTTGCTTGCCACATCAACAAGCTGGTGATTCACAAGATCGGCACGACCTTCCGCGCGTTCCTTGGAACGACTGGCGGCGCGTTCATGCTGCTTGGTGAGACCGTAGAGCCAGCACTGGCCCCGGACCGCTTCGGCTTCGTTTTGGGTAACGCCAGCGTGCCGAACATGATCGTCGGGTGTGACTACATCCGCCACATCGAAGCTGCGGTCGTCAACGAGTAGGAGCTGCCCATGTCTGGACGACGTCTGTTGAATTTCGACTCTGGCGCCGTGGATGAGGGCACCGTCCTCACTGCGGCGATCCAGGAGATGGCGCTGGCCTCGGTCGACGGCTCGGTCAAGCTGAGCCGCTACGCCGACATCGCCATCCTGCCGCCGACCTCCGCGGGCCGGATCCGCGTCAAGGCCGACCCGAGCTGTGGGGCGTTCGACATCACGCTGCATGTGGGTTTCTTCGAAGAGACGCTGAGCTTCCCCGCTGGCGGTGGCGATATGACCACGGCGATCGAAGGAGGCAGGCTCAATGCCATCAGCACCAGCGCGGCGCCCGGCGGCAAGGTCGACGTGTCGATGTGGGTGCGCGGCGTCAAGGCCGCGACCGCAGGCGATGCACCGGCCGGCGTGGCGATCAGTCGCGCGCTGCCCGGTCAGCCGCTGCGCTACACCGATGACGAGACGGTTGACACTAAGGTCGCACTTCCGATCGAGGTAGACCTCGGCGACAAGATGTCGCCGGGCATCGGCGGCGCGGCCAAGGTCGGTGCCCCCAGCGATCCGAAGCTCGGCACGGCGGCGTCCCAGCGCGTCGTCGGCGGCAAGCTGCGAGTCAAGATTTCCTTGCGGTAAACGACCACAGCGCCTGCCAGGCTTTCCCCTCCGATCCGGTCACCGCGAAGACCGTATCCCAGATCCGCAGCGCCCTTGTCGCGCGCGCCTCGTCGAAATCCACGGTCTCAAGAACGGCGAACACGTTTTCTGTAGTGATCGTTCGCTTCCTGGCTTCTCGCACGCAGAACTGCTCGCGGGCGCGCTGGATGGCCAGCGCCTGCCGCTGCTCGGCGGACGGAAACAGCCAGGAAAAGAGCTTCGTCAGCATGTCAGAATCCCATCAG
>Ga0116191_1002118_pt1 | contig 15345 bp, 16 predicted proteins | sample AD_UKC111_MetaG_FD_89897 | JGI IMG/M metagenome (GOLD analysis project Ga0116191, IMG submission 89897) | Active sludge microbial communities of municipal wastewater-treating anaerobic digesters from Hong Kong - AD_UKC111_MetaG | ecosystem: Engineered > Bioreactor > Anaerobic > Digestate...
CATACTTTCCTTCCGCCCCTTGCGGTGCCGGTACTTTCCCGCCGCAATACTTTTCAATCATCGCCACAGTACGGGACACCAGGTTCCCGAAATCATTGGCCAGGTCCGTATTGATTCTCTGAATGAGATTATCCTCTGAATAAAAGCCATCCATCCCCAGCGGAATTTCCCGCAGGAGAAAATAGCGAATCGCCGCCGCCCCGTATTTCTCAATCAACTCCACCGGGTCAACCACATTGCCTTTTGATTTGGACATTTTGCCCGAATCCAAAAGCAGCCAGCCATGGCCAAAAACCTGCTTTGGCAAAGGCAAATCCGCCGCCATGAGAATGGTGGGCCAGATTACCGTATGGAAACGCACAATATCTTTCCCTACCAGATGAAGATCGGCAGGCCAGTACTTCCGGTACAGCTCATCATTTTCCGACCCGTACCCCAAGGCACTGATGTAGTTCGTCAAAGCATCGAACCAGACATAAATAACATGCTTGTCATTAATGGGTACCGGGATCCCCCAGTTGAACGTGGTCCGGGAAATACACAGGTCCTCCAGTCCGCCTTTGATAAAGTTGATCATTTCATTGCGCCGCGAAACGGGTTGAATAAAGTCCGGATTCTCCTCGATATATTGCAGGAGCCGGTCCTGGTATTTGGACATTTTAAAGAAATAGCTTTCTTCCTGCACTAGCTCTACCGGGCGCTGACAATCCGGGCACACCTTGTTCTCGCCCACCTGCCGCTCGGTAAAGAAGGTTTCGCATGGAGTACAATACCAGCCTTCATAGGAAGAAAGATAAATGTCCCCTTTTTCATAAATTTTGCGGAAGATCTCCTGAACCACTTTCTCATGCCGTTCTTGAGTAGTCCGGATAAAATCGTCATTGGAGATGTCCAGCTTTTTCCAGAGATACTGGAAGCCGGCCACAATCTCATCGACATATTCCTGGGGCGTCTTCCCTGCGGCACGGGCTGTCCGCTCGATCTTCTGCCCATGTTCGTCAGAACCGGTCAGAAAATAGGTGTCATACCCCTGCATTCTTTTATAGCGGGTCATCGTATCGGCCATCACCGTGGTTAAAGCATGCCCGATATGCAGTTTTGCGCTCGGATAATAAATCGGCGTCGTGATATAAAAGGTCTTTTCACTCATCACAATATTCCTCCCTAAATAAATTAAAGCCTTTCATCCAATTCAGGGACGAAAGGCTTTGCCTCACGTGGTACCACCCTGCTTTGACCGGAAACCCGGTCCTCAGCAAGTCACAAACAACTTTAAGACTTCGGTGCGATAAAGGGCACCAACCTGTCAGGATCAAGGCTCATCTTCGGTATAATCTTTTCTGAGGCTTCCACCATCCCTCATTCGCTGGAAAAAGGCTTATACTTACTCAACCTGTCATTTCCTTCATTTGCTTCTGATTCTTTTTTAAAGGTTTTTGCCTAATTAATAAGAAGTATAATTTTTCTTCTCCCCTTTGTCAAGGTCTCCCAGTTGAGTTTGTGTTTAAATAAAATTGGTGGCGCAATACACCTGGTTTCCATTATTTAAGGCGCAGCGGGTTGCCTTGCGGCTTTTTTCTTCTTTTTCTTGCCTCTGTTCGTGCGGATGACAAGCCGCAGCAAAAACAGCCAACCGATGGGAGCGAGAATATGATAGATGATCGCCACCTCGCCCATCTCGTCAAATTCACACAGCATGGCGGGCTTATTGATGTAAGGGAAAAAACCAAGATAACGAATGCGCTCGGAGCGCGTTTCGCCGTCGTCCAAACTCGGCCACGCCTCGCCGCTTTTATACAGCACATAGCCCCGGTATTCCTTGCCGTTTGCCATAAACCAATAGCCCTTAGAAATGGTGCGGGAGCGGTTTGGCTCCGCCTTGGTTTCGTCCAGCCGCGACTTATAAATATCCACCGTACCCATGACGGAATCACCCCATATCGCCAGCACCAGCGTGGAGAGACTTACATAAATGGCATACAACAGCACTGAGTAAATCAGCACGAGAATGACAAGGGGTATTTTCTTGTCCTTTTTCTTCTTTGACATCTCGACGCTCCCTTCATTGTTGTTCACCTTCCTGATTTTTGCGCCAGCCCACGCCCAACAGATACAGGACGGCCAAAGAGTAAAAACGTCGGCGCAACATGCTCTTTTTTCTCATGTTGGCCGACACTTCTTGGGTTTGGGGCTATTATTTCCTGTGACAGGTTATCGCGCCCCACTCTTTATCATTAGGATCCCGCATGGAGGCGCTGAACGATGTTCCGTCAGCGGAGAAAACAAATTTTGCTCCCGCAATATTTGCCTCGCCTGTCGACCACCGCACAAAATAGCTGCCGTTAATGTAGGTGCTCCCGGTTTCATCATTTGAGCAGACGATTTTATAGTAGGAGCCATCGCCTAAATCCTTTTCATAAGTGACTACGGTGGTCACTTTGATTTCTTTACCCGTTTCCGTAACGTTCATGACGCCCGTATAGGTTCCGGAACAGTCGACCTTCTTGGTCTTTGTATTTATGATAACGTCCATTTTTGTTTCGGCAAAGGGCTTGAGCTTTCCACTCAACCCAACCTTGCCGTTCTCCAGGTCCTTTTCTGTTTTGAAGAACTCGACCTTCATCGGAAAGCCTGCCGTTTCGTGGGCGCGCAGAGCGAACTTCATCTGCCCTTTAGCCTCGCCATCCAACTGGATCGTCCACTCTTTCGCCGTGGTCTTATTGGAGAGTGGCGCCAGCCTGACATAGGCATTCGCCCATTTGGCCTTCTTGCCGTCGTCATGATCTTCCTTGAAGTTCAGGGTGTATTCCGTATTTAGTTGCGCGGCGAGACGCTCATAATACTTTTCCCGCTGAATGAGAGTATCAAAATACATATCCCGGCTCAGGGATTCGAACATAACCTGAAGGTAATCATAGATCTCGGCTTTGAAATTATTTGATATTTTTTCTTGGTCGCTTTTCGACGGCCACGGATATTTGGACAGATTGCCGTTTTTGTCATAGGCGTCTATCCATGATTCCCAGTCGCTCCCGGCTACTTCCCAATACTTTTTCACATAGTTGTCAATCTCGCCCTTCATTTTGTCGAGCGCCGTCTGCGGAGCGGATTTGTTCGCTTTGTATATCTTCTTGAAGATATCGTACCAATCCTTGACCTTGCGCTTGTTTTCGGGTCTGGCGTAGTAAGCGTCGTACATTTTCTTTGTGCTTTCGTACTTTGTTTCAATGGCAAAGTTCATCACATCGGTTAGCGCGATGTCGATCACTCCGACACCGATATAGGCCACCTGAAATGACTCCAGCAGGTATTCCCGAGCTGACGCCAGATTCAATGCCAGGTTCAAGACAGTTTTCATTCCACTGATTGATGCTTCCTTGCTTGTCAGTCCGTTGCTGTATGCATCATATGCGAACTGCGTGCAGGAGGTGGCGATGCCCAAAACCGTCAACGCGTCACCAAACGGTTTGCTGATCAGCTCATCATACGCTCCTCCAAGCGATATGAGAGTGGGGATGTTTGTTTCAGCGAACATGGGAAGCGAGTTGTTGGCATCGAGGAACGCCGCCACCACATCCTCCTGCCACGACGGACCCTGCTCGACGTAGGTTTTGAGTAGCCCCTCCGCCTGCTTCGTTGTCATGTAAATGGCATAAGCGTTGACATCGGTAATGTATTCGTTGCGTTTTCCTTCGTCCCTGACCTTAAACACGCTATAGGTGGACAAGTGGTCAGTGAAAATATGCACCTGGTTGGCTTCGGCATCCACTGTATAAAAAACGTCCTCCCACTGACCGCTCTGCTCGTTGAAATATTTTCCGCAGACCGAAAGCAACTCCTCGTCCGCCTCAAGCCCCGTGTCGTCATAGGGTATGGTCAGCTCAAGAACTCCCTCCGGCTGGCCGGAGGACAACTTAAAATCGTAGGCGTAGATCTCCACGTCCTTATCAACGGGAGCAGGTGCCACCTTTTGGATGGTCAGTTCCTCGCCCGCCTCCAGCAGACAGCCGAAGTCAATCGCCGCCCCGTTCTCCGAAGCTATTGCCGTCTGTCCGTCCTCCACCATGAAGACTTCGGCTTTCTGTGCACTGGAGGAGTTTGCCTGATTGCCTTTTCCACAGCCGGTAAGCCCCGCCATAGAGGACGACAGCATAACGGCTACAAGCAGAAGGGAGAGTATTCTTCGTTTCATTACGCAAAGCTCCTTTCGGTGGGTTTACTCAACGGTAAATCTGAACATCAAATCCGGTACTTGATCGGTAAAGGCGGCGTAATGGTAGATGGTGACTTCATCTTTATCGACCTGCCTCTCATAAACGATCCAGGCGCTGATGGATTCGCCGGGCGCGGAACTTTCGGAGGACGCTTTGCCGTCAGCCCCGCCACAGCCGACGAGGGTAAATATTAACGCCAACGATAACAAGAAAACAAGAAACCTTTTCATCTTCATCACATTACCTCCTTCATTTTTTTAAAAAGCCAACTTCGCCAAGCTTACCGGCGGTTTCTGCCATCTTATTTATCATGCTGCCGTCGCCGTCAAAGCACAGCCATCGGCTCAGCCCGCTGTCTGCAGGTGCAGGCACGCGCGGGCCGTCCCGGCCTTCGCCGGCTTTACGCCCGCTACGCGAAAATGCACCCTAACAGCAAGCGCTCTTCCGCCATAACCGCCATAACGACTGGCATAATTACCGTCAGCTCTCAGCAGTAACGCAGACGGATCATCATCTTCAGATCCGCCAGTATAACATAAGTTTTAGGGAAAGATGCCTGAAAATACATCGCTCATAAGAATGAATTTGCAGAAAAACCCCTCATACTTTAGTATGAGGGGCCGGTTATGCCCTGTATTTATGTGATTTTATTTTATGTAGGGATGATATTTGCAGCGGTAATTAATCTGCTTTGGGGTAACGGTCTACTGTCCCCAGGGAAGTATTCTGAAGATGAATGCTGTCGCTGCCGCCTCGGCTGCTGCTTTTGCCAGTGTTTGCCAGGGCTCTTCCGCGGTCCCTGGATTGTCATCATTTCCTGTCGGACTGACATAATATATCTCACCGGCGGGCTCAGCATGGGCAACCGGCTGCACAGTTGGTCCTGGCCGGCCAAGAAGGGAAAAAGTCAGCAGCAGAACAAGTGTTAAAGCGGATCCTAACAGTCTCTTCATTCCCATTATCAAGCACCTCATTTTATTTATATTGTTGTCCTATTGTCCAAAATTTTCTCTCATTCTTTTAACATTAATCTATTGCTTTATTATGGGTGCATTCTTTTTTTGGTGTTATGTTCGTGCTTTTTAGACAAATATCTACTATTGTTTGTTGTTTCTCCATCAGTAATAAATCTCCTGTCTTATTTGCTGTTTATATGTGTTCTAATTCTAAAACCTTCTTTTTAAAAGAATTAAATGATCTTGGAAAACGTGAAGTTTCTTACCGAGTGTTTTCATTTCCAAGGTGAAAACAGAAACAATAGTATTGATAAAAAAATGAAAATTTGGTATTGACTTTTAATGGTAACGTTGTTATCATTTAGTTATGTAGTTGTCGAATTTTGCCGAGAAAGGAGATGATACAATGAAATCTACCGGTATTGTGAGAAAGGTTGACGAACTTGGTCGTGTAGTCATCCCCATCGAGTTAAGAAGAACTTTAGGCATTGACGAAAAAGATGCTTTGGAGATTTACGTTGACCAGGAAAAAATCATCCTTAAAAAATATGAACCAGCCTGTGTGTTCTGCGGAAGCGCCGACAATATTCAGCATTTTCGTGGGAAACTAGTATGTAAGGAATGTGTGCATGATATGGCTGCTAATGCCTGATTTCCCCTTTTTAATAAGCAGTAAATGGTACTTTGAGTAATCAAAATATTCTTTTACACATGACATCATGGGACCGACACTACGAACTTATTTACATCTTTGGTAATTAATTTTTAACTAATACTTTCTGATATCTAATTCTGATATCTAAAAAAAGAGCATTCCCGTTTTGCAAAACCGGGTAATGCTCTTTTTTTATCTTATATCAACCTTACTCTGCGGACTCGCGAAGGGTAAGCAGCTTCTCGTAAATCTCCCGTCTGGAAAGATGTTGCAGACGCGCTGTCTCTTTGAGAGCCTCTTTCCGTGAAAAGCCCTTCTCCAGCAAATCATTATAACAACGGTCAATTTCCGCCAGATTGATTTCTCCGCTGTTTTTCATCTCACTCTGCATATCTAGAGAGGACGCGCCCTCCACAAGCAGCACAATCTCTCCTTTCACTGGCTGAGCGAGAAAATGCTCCCGCACCTCACTTATTGTGCCTCTTTGATATTCCTCAAAAACCTTGGTCAACTCCCGGGCCACGCAACAACGCCTATCCCCCCAGGCCGTCAATAGCTCAGTCAGGGTTTGAACGAGGCGATAAGGGCTTTCATAGAAAATGACCGTCCTTTTTTCGCTGCCCAGTTCTTCAAAGATTTGCTTTTTCTCTTTTCTGGTCCGGGGGAAAAAACCGGCAAAAACAAAACCGTTACAATCCAGCCCGGAAGCAACTAAGCCCGTCAATACGGCGGAAGGTCCCGGAATAACCGTAACGGGGATTTTCTCTGCGATGCATAACTGAACCAGGTCCGCGCCAGGATCAGAAATACCGGGCATCCCGGCATCCGATACCAGCCCGATTTTGGTGCCCTGCCGTAATTTCTCCACCAGCGCGGGCCCCTTAAAAACCTTGTTGTGTTCAAAATAACTGGTTACCGGCTTATGAATATCATAATGGGTTAAGAGCTTCTGGGTTTGCCGCGTATCTTCCGCCGCAATCAAATCCACCGCCTTGAGAACCTCGAGAGCCCTAAGGGTAATATCCTTTAGATTGCCAATCGGCGTGCCAATCAAAAATAAAGCCCCTCCGGCCGTATCTCCTGCCGCGCGCCCTGCCGGGTCTTTAGCGTGCTGTTCCTCAAGATGCGGCCCCTGCCTGTTTTCATTTCTCCTCAGCGTGCTCCACCTCTTTCCCATACCAGCTTAAGATTTCCGCTTCATATTCTCCCGGCTTTTTATAGATAATCAAAGGAGGTAAAATACGGAGCTTCGGCGGCGCACTTTTGCGGGCTTCCACCAGCATTAGGCGGGAAGGCCTTTCCCGATAGGAATGAATAAAGCGGAGCAGGCGCGGCTCCAACTTATAGCTGCGCAAAAGGGCAAAAAGATCCGCCATCCTTTCCGCAGGATAAATCAGGGCAAACCGCCCCTGATAATTTAATAATTTGCTGGCGGAATGCACAATATCCTCCAGCGAACATTCCAACTGATGGCGGGATACAGCCTTGCTTTCCGCCGGACTGGCCATGCCGTGCCCGGGCAGATAATAGGGGGGATTAACAATCACCAGATTATATTGACCGCCGCCAATTACCTTGTGAATCTCCTTCAGATCTCCCTGCACAATCCTGATTAAATTCCCCAGTTTGTTATATTCCATGGTGCGCTGGGCCATTTCCGCCATTTCCGCCTGAAGCTCCACCCCAATAACCTGCCCAAGGGCAGCCCGGGTGCTCAAGATAAGCGGAATCACCCCGGTCCCTGTGCCCAGATCAACCACCCGGTCAGCCTCTTTTACCGTTGCAAAATGGCCTAACAAGACTGCATCCAAAGTGAAACGAAACCCTTTTTTCTTCTGGATGATTTTCAGGTCGCCGATCATTAAATCATCCAGGGATTCATCATTCTTCAGCACGACACCGGTCCCAGCCCTTCCTACTTTATTCGCCAATACTATATGCTGCCTTAATCAGTCTGCCTTTTCCCTTTTTTCCTTACAAGAAGGCCAGGGAAGTGTCACAGCTTGCTTAAAAAGCCCATGCAAAAGAGACAATCTCCCTGCCGCGACTGACCAAAATGAAGATGACAAATATGAAAACCTTCCTCATAGAGCCTGACCAGATTCTCATAGCCGGACCCCTGAATCTTCTTGACATTGTTCTCTATTTGTTTCTTGTCTTCATCGGTATAACTGCACAAGAGCCGCCGCAACCGCTCATTTTCCTCTTCCAGAGCATAAGCCAGCATTTTCAGGGCGGTCAATTCTTCCTGTATCGCCTGATGTTCCTGCTCTAATTTAATTAATCGTTCGGTTAGTTTCATGAGAACAACCCCTCTTGCCTAATCATCTTCGAGCTTTTGAAGATCGCCTTCCAGATCGTAGTTTAAATCCTCCGGATTATATGCGAGAGGCTCCTTCCGCTCTTTCTTACTACACTGATAACAATCATTTTCGTATTTTAAGCAGCACATCAAACGACCGCAAATCCCGGATATTTTGGTGGGATTAAGGGATAAGTTCTGGTCCTTGGCCATGCGAATCGACACCGGCTCAAAATCACCCAAAAACGAAGCACAGCAGAGTTCCCGGCCGCAGGAGCCGAGCCCGCCCAACATTTTCGCCTCATCACGGACCCCGATCTGTCTCAACTCAATCCTCGTCCGGAATACCGCGGCCAGATCCTTGACCAGCTCCCGAAAATCAACCCGCCCTTCGGCCGTAAAATAGAAAATAATCTTACTGCCGTCAAAGGTATATTCCACATCAACCAACTTCATGGGTAACTCATGGGCCGCAATTTTTTGCAGGCAAATCTCCTTTGCTTCCGCTGTTTTGGCCTGATTTGCCTCCATCTTCTGTAAATCGTTCTGGGTGGCAATCCGCATAACTTTCTTGAGGGGCAACACTACTTCCTCCTCCGGGACCTGCCGCAAGCCGATTACCACCTTGCCTAACTCCAAACCCCGAATGGTTTCCACAATCACCGGGGTATTAACCGGCAATTCCAAATCGCCCGGGTCAAAATAGTATATTTTTCCGGCATATTTAAATCTGACTCCAATCACATTAACCATCATCTCAGGTTAATCCCTCCTTTCGCGTAGTTCTGTTCCCATAATTCTGTTTCTGTTATTCTATTTCCGCATGCTGTTCCCGTTGTTCTATCTTCCGTAAATTCATTAATAATACCTCTAAAATCAGTCTTTTGTTGGCGTTATATTTTAAATTATATACGGCTTTATTTATTTCTGCCAGAGCGGCAAGGCAGCCTTCGATATCCGCCCCGGATGTTATTACATCCGCCTGCTGCTCCGCCTCAAGGCCCAAAGCTTGCGCTAAAAACAGTTCCCTGTTGCCAGTGGCCCGGTAAACGATGCTGTTGCGGTAAAAAACCGTGAGCTGTTCCAGAATTATTTCCATTAATTCTTTTTTGTTTTCGGCGTCCTTATTTGTTCGGTCAATCATCTCCGCCCAGGTAAAAAGCTCCTTGTAGCCCCCCTGCTTCAGTCCGGCCAGCAACTCGGTAAATTTACTTTTCGCGCTCAGCCTGGCCTGTTCCTCCATCCCTCCGGCCAGTCCGGCCTTATTGAGATAGGCAAAGGGGATCAGTTGACAACGTGATTGAATCGTAATCGGCAGTTTCCCCAGGTCCTCCACCAAAAGCAAAAAAACAGTCTGCGCAGGCGGTTCTTCCAGTACTTTCAGCAAACTATTCGCCGCCTGCTCCGTAAGCTGATCGGCTTGCCGGATGATAAAAACCTTATATTTCCCTTCGTAGGACTGGTAATAAACCTTCTCCTGCATGCTTCTCATCTGCTCGATTTTTAGCGATGCCCCGTCAGGGACGATTACTTCCACATCCGGATGATTGTCTGCGGCCGTTTTGCGGCACGGCAAACAAACGCCGCACGGTTCCGCCCCCCGGGGGTTTTCACACAGCAGCAACTGGGTGAAAGTCAATGCGGTTGGCCATTTCCCACAGTGCTTCGGCCCGTAAAACAGATAGGCATGACTGATTCTCCCGGCGGCAAAACCGGCCTGTAACAAGGCAATGGCCCGTTTTTGCCCTTTAATCTGTGCAAATCCTAATTCCATATCCTCAACCCTCTAATAGTATAAGTCTACCAATAATCCCCGAATACTGTCCAGTTTTTCTAATATTTTTAGCGGGTCCTTCTGCTGCTCCAGCACCAACCGGCTTAAATCCTCCAACTCCTGATTGATTGTCTCAATGCGCTGGTATATCTTGGGACGGGCTTTGCGCGAATAGGCTGTTTCTTCCTTCAGCATAAAAGCATTTTGTAAGGTATCCTGCAGAAAGCTTTTTAAGGTCTCTTTATACTCTACCAAATCCTGAATGGAAAAATTCTGCACCAGCCGTTTTCCGATCTCGTCCAGCTGCTTTAACAGAAAATCTAACTGCTCTTGATAATTAGACGGCAACTGTTCCTGAAAAACATCCCGGAAGCTTTTCGGCCGCACCCCCGCAACCTTTTCCTTTTTCTCAATTTTACCGGTCGGCGTATCAAGCCTTCTTTTGACCTCTTTATTTTGAATACGCATCTCCCGCTCACCTGCACACGACGATTTTTTTCTGGTCCGTAAGTCCCTGCACCTGTAAGTTGTTTTGCAAAGCCCATTCCAAATATTCCACATGCTCCTTGGCGATCAACTGGCCCGGCCACAGGCACGGTATGCCGGGTGGATAAACCACGGGGGCCGCGCCGCTAATCCGGCCAACGGCTTCTGCAAGGTTCACTGCTTCTTTCCTATTATAATACACCTTCCGGGGAGTCATCGCCAGCTCCACCGCCTGTTCATAAAACACCGCCGGGCATTTGCTGCGGCACCCAGACGAGTCAAGACCGCTGTGCCCGCCAGGTAAGCATGGGCCGCCAGGCCGGTTTGCGCGGTAGGACTGGCTGATCTTTTGCAACGCGCTGACGACCTGCGCGATATCCTCCCTGCGATGGCCGATGGTCACGAGAAACAGGACATAGTAGTAATCCGCCATTTCCACCACCAGCCCGTATTTTTCCTGTAATAATTCTGCCAATTGCCAGCCGGTTAGCCCTAACGGGGCCGCGGAGACAAGCACCTTGGTCGGATCCTGCAGCCACTCCTTTTGTCCGGCCGCCAGGCTCTCCCGGGAAAAAACCTGGAACCCGGCAATTTCGGCCGCCTGGCGCCGCAACTGCTCGGCCAGCTCGATGGCCCGCTCTACCAAGCGCGGTCCTTCCTCGGTCATCTGCGCCTGGACGCTGTCCAGGGAAGCCATTAACAGATAGGAAGGACTGGTTGTCTGTAAGATGTTTAGCGCTTCCCGCACCGGTTCAAGCAACCGGGGATTATTCACATGCAGCATACTGGCCTGCGTCAAAGCGGCTAAAGTCTTATGGGTACTCTGAATCACCAGGTCCGCCTGCTCCTTTTGCAGGGAAAAAGGAAGCCGCTTTTGAAAAAACAAATGAGCGCCGTGCGCTTCATCCACAATCTGTACTATCCCTTGAGCCGCAAATACCTGTCTAATCGCGGCCGCGTCAAACCCCAGCCCCTGATAAGTAGGCTGTACCGTAAGAGCCGCTTCTATTGCGGTCTGCTCTCCCGGGTTCTCCTGTATCCCTGTTTTTCTTCTTTCTTTAAGTTCGCCCGCTGCCTCCGGTTTCGCCGGTCCTCCTGAGTGCTCCGTTTCGTCCAGCCCTTCTGGTTTTTTTCCGCTCTTGTTTGTTCCCTTGCCTGCAAGATAAGCTCGGAACACCTGGGGTTGCACCCCCAGCGGGAACCCCCACGTTTTTTCCAGTTCTACGGGCACAAGAACCGGCTCTCCCCCGCTCAGAATCAACCCGTTGATAACGGAAATATGCGCATGCCGGGGAATAAAGATCTTTCCGCCCGGAGAATTCACGGCCAGTAAGGCCGCCTGGAGCCCTGCCGTCGAGCCGTTGACCAGATAAAAAGTAGCCACTGCCTCATAGAGCTTCGCCGCCAAAGCCTGTGATTCTTTCAGACAACCCTCCGGGTTTTTTAAGTTATCCAGGCCGGGCACCTCCGTTAAATCCATGTTTAAGGCGCTACCGCCCATTAATTGACGAAACTCAGGCAGACAGCCTTCTCCCTGCCGGTGCCCCGGCGTATGAAATCCCGCCACAGTGTGTTTCAAGTATTCTGAAATTTTTTCTAAGATCGGAGTTGGCCGCACTGCTCTCCATCCTTCACTGCGTATTTACACAAACTTACCTCTATCGTCCTGAATAGATCCCGTGAAAAGTATATCACAAAAATAAGGGAAACTCTATCCACTCGTATCCGCACCCTTTTTTATAGCTTTATTGGGAAAAATATTCCCATCCTTTTTAGCATTTATTTTTTTTCACATTTTGTATTTTTTTTTGCAGATTGAATTTACTTTCTTTTGAATATGTGGTATCATTCTCTTTACAGAGCAGCAATAATGTTACAATATTTCGGGACATTTTCGTAATAATGATATCATAATTGGCGACGTACAACCTTAATTATTTTATTATCAGGAGGTAAATAAAAAGTGGTAACCAAATTAGGTATCAATGGGTTCGGTCGTATCGGAAGAATGTGTATGAGGGCATCTCTGGAAAATCCCGAAGTAGAAGTGGTCGCTATTAATGGTACATCCAGTCCACAGTCACTGGCGCATCTCTTAAAGTATGATTCAGTACATGGCAGACTACATAACTCAATTGAAACAACTGAGAACGAAATAATTATTGATGGACGTCCAATTCATGTGTTATCTGACCGCAATCCGGAAAATCTGCCCTGGGGTGATTACGGGGTAGATATCGTAATTGAATCCACCGGCAAATTCAAAACCGGGGAAGCCTGCCAGGTTCATCTTAAAAACGGAGCGAAAAAGGTCATTATTACGGCTCCCGCCAAAGGAGAAGATGCTACGATCGTTATGGGTGTCAATGAGGACATCTATGATCCGGAAAAACATCACATCATCTCCAATGCGTCCTGCACAACAAACTGTCTGGGCCCAATTGTGAAGGTTCTGAATGATACCTTCGGCATTGATTCAGGTTTAATGACAACCGTCCATGCTTTTACGACAGACCAGCGCTCACTTGACAACAGCCACAAAGATTTGCGGCGGGCCAGAGGCTGCACTCAGTCAATTGTTCCTACCACTACAGGCGCCGCGAAATTAATCGGGGTGATTATTCCCGAATTAAAAGGCAAACTGAACGGAATCTCCGTCCGTGTACCAGTTGTTGATGTCTCTCTAACCGACCTGGTGGTTGAACTGAAACGGGAAATCACCGTGGAAGAGGTCAACCGGGCTTTGGAAAATGCCGCCAGAGGTCCCTTGAAAGGAATCCTCGATTACTCGCAGGAACCGCTTGTCTCCATTGATTACCTTGGCGATAGCCATTCCGCGATCATTGACTCCCTGTCAACAATGGTCATGGGTTCAAGAATGGTGAAGATTCTTGCCTGGTACGATAATGAAAAAGGTTATTCCTGTCGGGTTATTGATTTAGCCGCTTACATAGGAAAATCCCTATGTGGCAATAAAAAAGCATCTGCTACCGTCCAAGTAAGCGACTAAGATCAGAAGGAAGGTGAAAGTGTGAACTCCGTATGTCCGGGATGCCATGGAACCGGAAAAGTAATAGTTGATTGTCCCTATTGTCGCATCTTCGAAGAACCCGACAATGAAGATCCCGCATCCCGCGTCTGCCTTAATTGTCATGATAGAGGCGTCGTGGAAGACATGTGCCCCCTTTGTCGTGGTACCGGCAGAATGTTAGAAAAGGATTCGATATTAAAAGTTTGAAAAACGGGGAAACTAAAAGCAGCGTTTTGGCACCCTATGATTAAAAACAAGGAGTGAATAAAATGCTGCGCAAGAAGAAAAGCCCCGTGAATTCAACTGAATTAAGTAAGAAGTATAAATGTGATATTGAGAGAATCATCCGGGCGTGGAAAAATGGGAAAAACGACGTTGAACTCTCCAGAACGCTGGGCATCAATATGTATAAACTGGTTCAAATACGTCAGGACATTACCTACGCCCATGAAAAAGCGCGACAACAGGAAAAAAGAGAGTTGTCCCGCACAAAATCATTAGTATTTAAACCCTAGTGAGGTATCTTCACTAGGGTTTCTGCTTAAACAAAATCCTTTTGATCCTGGCGATCGCTCTTTGATACTCGCGCTGGTATTCCGGTTTACTGTTGATTAACTCTGCTTCACAATGACTGCAAATAAAGACTCTTTTTAAATAGAACCCGGCGCGCATGCCCTGTGGCGGTACCGCTTTACACAAGGCACAAACCGGAACTACCTTCGAAGCTGAAACAACCGCCGAATCCTGCTCCGCAACCCCTTCCCTCTGCTCTTCCTGCTGTCCTATCCGCTGCTCCTCTCGCTTCATTTCCCTCTTCTTTTCCTGCTGTTCTTCCCCTTGTTCAGGAACCTGCGGTTTTTGACTTACTGCTCTTTCTTCCATCAGTACTGCCGCCTCCAGAAACATTGTTTCTCTATACATATTCTGATCTTCTTGTCATGGTTCTAAACATTTCTATACTCGCTCCATCTTTCCCGGGTCGCTTTTTTTAAGGCCGGGTCCACCGTTTTTTCGGAAATAAGCCGGTTGAACCACCTCAGTGCTTCTTCAATATTATCTAATCTGCCGTTTAGTTCCCCTAAAAGATACCATAAACGGTGTTCCCCCAGCCCACATTTATCGTGTTCGCCGTTTTCATAGACCAAATAGTACTGTCCAAGGGCTTTATGAATGTATTTTTTCTCTTCGTCCGTGTCCCCCTGAAAACGATATAACCAGGCTAAACGCAACAATATTCCCGCGATTACATAACGAGGCTCTTTTACAATACTCCCGCACACTAAGGCTAACTTGTAACTTCTGAGGGCATCCTGAAGATTTCGTACGCCACATAATTGAATCCGGCCGACCTGCTCAAAATAGCTTTTTTGCAGCGCGGCAAAATATACCTCCCGTACAGGGGAAAAACTGCCGGAAAAAGCATAACTACAATGGGGGCATACGGATATTTCGTAATAGTACGGGCTTTCTCCCTCATAATGCATGCAAAAATCCGCATCCCTTTTTTTCAGGATGAGTTTACTGTTTCTCACCTTTTTGGTGGTAAAAGTTTTTCCGCAATACAGGCAAGTTACTTCTCTGTCATACAATATATCGATCGCCATTTTTAAACCTCTTACAATTGATTATTTCTATATATAATTTTACTAAATTCATCAGACAATTTCCAGCTTATTTATACAATTTATCAGCTTTTGTCTTGTGCCAAATGTTTTTTACTCTTGAATAAGCAAAAAAGGAGTCATCGACTCCTTTTTTCGGTAAAAATTATTTCCTGGCAACGACATACTCTCCCAGGTCTAAGGACCAAGTACCATCTGCGCTGAAGGGCTTAACTGCCGTGTTCGGGATGGGAACGGGTGTGACCCCTTCGCTAGTGTCACCAGGAAACTTTCAAAGTAAAACATGATCTACATCGCATTACTGC
>Ga0116191_1002120_pt1 | contig 15338 bp, 12 predicted proteins | sample AD_UKC111_MetaG_FD_89897 | JGI IMG/M metagenome (GOLD analysis project Ga0116191, IMG submission 89897) | Active sludge microbial communities of municipal wastewater-treating anaerobic digesters from Hong Kong - AD_UKC111_MetaG | ecosystem: Engineered > Bioreactor > Anaerobic > Digestate...
CGGCTTTCGTCGGGCAGCACGATCAGCGCGTGGTCCACCGTCAGGCGGCCGTCGGCGCGCAGGGCGCGGCCGTCCAGCGCGGCCTGCACGCGGCCGGACACGGTGATCTGCCGGTCGGCCTGGATGCTGGCGCGCAGCTGCTCGAGCGTGGCGTCCAGCCGCGCCTGGCCGCGCCCGTCGATCCAGCCGGCCTCGCCGCGCGCCGTCAGCCGCCCGCCGCCGCCCTGCCGGCCGGCGCCGTGCAGCGAGAACTCGTCGATCACGATGCGCGTGCCGTCCAGCCGAGCGCGCAGGCGCCCGTCCTCGAACTGCACGCCATCGACCACCGAGCGCAGCGCCAGGTCGTCGGCCGACGCGGTGCCGGTGAGCTGCGGCGTGGCGCGCGTGCCGCCCACGCGCGCGTCCAGCGCCAGTGAGCCGCGCAGGCGCCAACCGGGCGGCGCCAGCACCGACCAGACCGAGATCTGCGGCAACTGCGCGCGCACTTCGCCCTGCAGCGGCGCGTTTTCGGGCCAGGCCCAGCGGGTGCGGCCGGCGGCGTCGGTCGTGGCGGCCAGCTCGGTGCGCAGGTGCGCGTCGATGCGGCCGGCGCGCGCGCTGTCCCAGGCCAGCTTCAGCTCCAGCGCATGGCCGTCGCTGCGCAGCGCCAGCCGCGCCTGGCGCAGTCCGGCGGCCACCTGGGTCTGCACGCCGGTATCCGGGTCGGTGGCGTGCAAGGTGAGGTCGCCGCTGGCGCGCGCCAGCTCGGCCTGCACCCGCAGCGTTCGGCCCAGCTCGGCGTCCCAGCTTCCGTTGAAGATCACGTTCCCGCTCAGGCCAGCGTCCTGCAACGGAGTGCCGGCGACGCGCTCGACCCACTCCAGCGGCAGGCCGGTCAGGCGGCCGGTGGTGCTCAGCTCGCCGCCGTGCCAGCGCGCCGGACCCCAGGCCAGCGTGGCTTGCGCGCTGGGCGCCGGCGAGGTGACGATCAGTTCGCCCGCGCCGACATCGACCTGGCCGCCTTGCGCGGGCGATGCGCTCATGGTCACGGCGTTGCGGCTGGCCAGTAGCCAGGTGCCCGCACCCAGCGCCGGATCGCGCACGCGCGCCTGCAGGCGCTGCACGGTGGCGCGCCAGGACGAATCGGCCAGCGCGGCCTTGGGGCTGCTGCGCCCGCCTTCGAGCGCCAGTTGCAGATCGAGCTGGCGCGCGCCCTGGGTCAGTTGCCCCTGGGCGTCGATGCGGGCCTGCGCCAGCGTGCCGTCCACGCCGAGCTTGAGCTGGCGCGCCTCGATCGGCGGCGCGTCGGTGGCGGTTGTGACCGACAGGCGCGGCGCCGTCAGGCTCGCGTGCAGTTCGGGGTTTTGCCAGCCGCCTTGCCAGCGCGCTTGCAGCGTGGCGCTGCCGCGCGCGTCGGCGTCGGCCAGCGCATCGGCCACGCCGGGCCAACGGCGCAGCCAGGCCAGGGTGCGCGCGGCGTCGGTCAGCTTGACTTGCGCCGTGCCGGCGCCGCGCGTGGCGTGCAGCTCGCCTTGCACGGTGGCGCCCAGGCCCGGCGCGCTGGCCGTGATGTCGGCGCGCCCGCCGGGCGTGGCCGTGCCCAGGCCCTGCAGGCGCGCGCTGCCGGCCAGTTGCGCGTCGTCGGTGCGGATGCGCAACTGCTCCAGCGTCAGCACGTCGTCGGCCCAGCGGCCGCGTGCACGCAGGTCCTGCAGGCGCAGCGCGCGCAGTCCAGGCAGCGCGCGCGCAGGCGTGCCCTTGGCTTGCGGGTCCGCGCTGCGGGCGCCCGCGCGCGCTTGCAGCGTGGCGTCGAAGTCGATGGCCTCGCCGGCGCCCTGCACCGTGGCTTGACCATCGATCGGCAGCGCGGCCAGTTGCGTGTGCAGGCGCGCCGGGTCGATGTCGGCGAGCTGTGCGTCGATCTGCCAGGGCGGCGGCGCGGCGGCGCTGGCACCGGCCGGCGCGCGCTGCCAGCGCCCGCTGGCCTGCAGCGTGCCGCCGCCCAGTTGCGCGCGCAGCGTGCGCACGGTGGCGGTGTCGCCCTGCCAGCTCAGGTCGGCCTGCAGGGCGTCCATCGGCAGGCGCTGGCGATCCCAGGGGCCGGCGGCGGTGTTGGTCAGATCGGCCGTCACCGCCCAGCCCGAGGCGGCGGCGGCATCGGCCGCGGGCAGCGGCGCCAGGTCCACGCGCCCGCCCAGCTGCGTGCGCGGCGCGCTGCGCCACAGTGCGCCCAGATCGATCGATTGCAGCGTGGCGTGGGCCTCGGGCAGCGGCTGCGGCGCCCAGGGGGTGATGCGGGCGGTGGCGTGGGCGCGCGGCGCGGCTTCGGTGTCGGTGCCCGTGTCCGCAGGCGCCGGAGACGGGTCCAGGGCATCCGGCAGCGGCGGCAGGGCCGGGACTGGGGCCGAGGCGCCGGTGGCAGCGGGCGCGGCCTGCACGTCGGCCTGCGCGTGCAGCTCGGTCAGCGGGCCGCGCAGCGTGGCTTGCAGCGTCAGCGGCAGCGTCGCCTCGGCGTCCGGCAGCGGGGGCGCCAGCGCGCCGGCCAGGGCCAGATCGAGCTGGATGGGCGCCTCGTCGCCCAGCGTGGCGCGGGCGTGCCAGAGGCCGTCCTGAAAGCGCGCGTGCTCCAGCTCGAGCCGGTGGCGCGCGCCGTCGTAGTCGTAGCGCGCGGCCACGTCCTGCACGGCATACGCGGGCGGGCCGGCCCATTGCAGCTCGCCCACGTCCAGCGCATCGACGCGCACGCGCAGCGGCAGCGCCAGCGACGCAGGCGGGCCGGCCGAAGGGGCGCCGGCGGGGCTGCGGTCGTCGATCAGGATGCGGCGCGCGGCCAGGCGCTCGATGCGCAGCGTGCGCTGCAGCAGGGCGGCAGGCGCCCAGCGCAGCTCGGCGTCGTCCACCTCGACGTGCAGGCCGTTCTGGCTCCACACCAGGCGCTGCACGGCGCCGCCCGCGCGCAGCGAGCCGGTGGCCGCCTCGGCGCGCAGCGGCAGGTGCGCGCCGGCCCAGCGCAGCGCGGTGGCCAGCGAGCCGTCGGTGCCGGCCCACCACCACAGCGTGCCCATGGCCGCCAGCAGCACGACCAGCACGCCGAGCAGCGCCGCGGCCAGCCAGCGCGCCACGCGCCGCCGCGGCCGGGGCGCAGGCGGCGTTTGATGATCAGAATGACCGGATGCCGGCACCAGACTTGCCTCGCCAGCTATTGAATCGAGGGCATCCGGGCGATGCGGACCGGCGGCCATCAGAAGCTGAACCCCACGCTCATGTGCAGCCGCACCTGGTGCGATTGCAGGCCATAGGCGACGGCCAGCTCCATCGGCCCCACCGGGGTGATCAGCCGAACGCCGGTGCCCACGCCCCAGTGCGCGCGCAGGTTGCCCACGCGGTTGGCCACGCTGCCGACGTCGATGAACAGGAGCTGCTCCAGCAGGCCGGGATAGCGCTCCTGCAGGATGGGGCGCTGCCATTCGACGCTGCCCACCGCCTGGTAGCGGCCGGGCGCCACCAGGCCGCCGCCCACCGGCACGCCAATGCTGCGATAGCTGTAGCCGCGCACCGTGGCGTCGCCGCCGGTGCGAAACAGGTTGGTGGCGGGCAGGCGCGCCGCGTCACTGGCCAGCACCGCCCCGGCGTTGGCGCGCAGTTGCAGGCGGCTGGCGCCACCGCCCAGCGGCACGAAGCCGAGCCAGCGCCCCTCGATGCGTGCAAAGGGCTTGCGCGGGCCGATGGTGGTCAGCCCCAGGCCGAGGTCCAGGCCCAGGCCGTGGCCGCGCCGGGGCAGTTGCAGGTTGTCGAAGTAGCGCCCCGTCCAGGCGTAGTTGACGCTGACGGCGGCGCCGTCGCCCAGCAGCGCGTCGGGCACGGCCTGCGTGCCCGAGCCGGTGACGTTGGCGTGCTCGTACTGCACGTAGATGTTGCGGTCGTAGTGCTTCTCGGTCTTGAGCACGCCAGCGCGCACGGTTTGCGACAGCGTGGCCAGCACGCCGTCGTCCTGCCGCATGGTGCGCGCCAGGCCCGCCCGGCGCCAGCCGTCGGCGTCGGGCAGCGAGGTCAGCTCGGCCTGCAGCAGCGGCTGCTTGCGGTCCAGGTTGAGCTTGGTGTCGGCGCGCCAGGAGCTGCCGAAGGCCGTGTTGTCGCGGTGCTCCAGCGTCAGGCGCGGGCCGCTGTCGGTGCTGTAGCCCACGCCCAGTTGCAGCTTGTGCCGCTTGGCCTCGGTCACGGTGTAGGTGACGGGCGCGGCGGCCGGGTCGCCTTCGGGGTCGATGCTGATGTAGGCCGCGTCGTAGTAGCCGCTGCCGGTCAGCCGCTGCTGGGCGTCGACCAGCTCTTTCTGGTCGTACACGTTGCCGGGCTTCAGCCAGGACAGGCGCTCGGCCAGCCAGGGCGGGTAGCGCTCGGCGCCCTTGACGATGGATGGACCCAGGCGAAACAGCGGCCCCGAATCGAGCTGCACGCCCAGGCGCGCGCGGGCCTGGGCGGCGTCGATGTCGGCGCGGCTGTCCTCGATGCGCCCACGCGGGTAGCGCCGGGCCACGAGCTGGCGCAGCGCCTCGGTCTTGGCGTCGGACCAGCGCTGCTGCGTGAAGCGGCGGCCGGCTTTCAGCGTCCAGCCGTCCTCGATGGCTTGGCGCTGCTGGCGCGCGCCGGGGTCGGCGGACTGGGCGATGTCGCCGGCGAAACCGATGTCCACGTGGGCGACCGTGGTCGGCTCGCCGGGCTCGATGGTGATCACCACCGTGGGGCGGGCGCCGGCCGCGCCCTCGCGCCGCACCTGCACGGTGGGGCTGAAGTAGCCCTCGGTGCCCAGCAGGTCGCGCACGTCGCGCTCGGCCAGCACCATCAGGCGCGCCAGCTCGCCGTCCTCCAGGTCGCGCACGGCGCGGTAGCGCTGCAAGGTGTTGAAGCGCTCGACGAGCGCGCGCAGATCATCGTCCGCGCATTCGACGCGGACGTCGAAGGCGTCGGGCGCGGCGGCGTCGCCCACCGCGCCGGTGGCGGATGGCGTCGGCGCCGCTTCGGCGTCGCCGGCGGCATCGCTCGCGCCCGGCCCGGCCGCGCAGGCACCCAGCGCCAGCACCGCGGCCAGCACGGCGGCCAGCCTGGCGGCGCGGGTGCGCAGGGCTCTTGCAGGGTTTGCACATGGCATGACCCAAGTCTATTCGGCAGCCTTGTCGGACAAGGCCGCGACTGCCGGTCAGCGCCGCCGCATGGCCTTGGCATCAGCGCGCGCGGCCGCGTCCGATGCTATAAGCGCTGTGCGTGCGGTGCGCATCGCGCCCGCCCCGGCCATTGTCAGGAGTCGTCCATGCCTTTCATGTCCTTGCCGCGTCCGGCCGTGCTTGCGCTTGCCGCTGCGCTGGTCGCTGGCGGCTGCGCCCTTGGAGCCAGCACCATGTCCAGTGCCGTCCGGCTCGATCCCGCCGCCATGCCGCGCGTGGGCGAGGTCGATGCGCGCTACCAGTCCTACAACGTCGAGATGCTCGAAGTCACGGGCGGCAATTTCTGGCGGCCCTATGGCGCGCCCGCCGCCAAGGGCCCGGTGGCGGCCGACGTGCCCGCGGGCATGGCGGCGTCGCTGTACGCCTACCGCGCGCCGATCGATCTGGCCAACCCGCGCCTGCGCATGCTGGCCAGCGCGCTGGCGCCGGCCTACGTGCGCGTGAGCGGCACCTGGGCCAACAACGTCTTCTTTGCCGACACCGACACCCCGCCGACCAAGCCGCCGGCGGGCTACGGCGGCGTGCTCACGCGCGCCCAGTGGCGCGGCGTGGTCGATTTCTCGAATGCGGTGGGCGCGCCCATCGTCACCTCCATGCCCACCGGCATCGGCACGCGCGACGCCCAGGGCCGCTGGCTGCCCGATCAGGCGGCGCGCTGGCTGGCCTTCAACCGCGCCATCGGTGGCGACATCGCGGCCGTCGAATACATGAACGAGCCCACGCTGGCCACCATGGGCGGCGCGCCCAAGGGCTATGGCGCGGCCGACTTCGAGCGCGATTTCGGGGTGTTTCGCGCCTTCATGGGGGCGCAGCTGCCCGGCGCGAAGATTTTGGGCCCCGGCTCCGTCGGCGAGAGCACGGGCGACTGGGGCGTGGCGCAAGGCGGCTACAGCGCCGACATGGGCGTCCTGCCGGCCGATGCGCTGGCCGCCGGCATGCGGGGCCAGGCCGACGCCTTTTCCTACCACCACTACGGCGCCGTGTCGCAGCGCTGCGCGGCGCAAGGCCACCAGACCACGGTCGAGCGCGCGCTGGGCGAAGACTGGCTGGCCCGTACCGACCAGACGCTGGCCTTCTATCGTGCGGTGCGCGAGCGCCGCCTGCCCGGCAAGCCGTTCTGGAACACCGAGACCGGCGAGTCCGCCTGCGGCGGCAACCCCTGGGCGGGCGAGTTCATCGACACCTTCCGCTACCTCGACCAGCTCGGCCGCCTGGCGCGGCAGGACGTGAAGGTGGTACTGCACAACACCCTGGTCGCCAGCGACTACAGCCTGCTGGATGAAAACGACCTCACGCCCAAGCCCAGCTACTGGGGCGCGCTGCTGTGGGCGCGGCTGATGGGCACGCGCGTGCTGGACACCGGCGTGCCCATCGCCGAGGGGCGCCACGTCTATGCGCACTGCCTGAAGGGCACGCCCGGCGGCGTGGCGCTGCTGGCCATCAACAACAGTGCGCAGGCGGTGGCGCTGCAGTGGGCGGGCGCGCCGGACGCGCAGCTGTGGCAGCTGAGCGCACCCACGCTGCGCAGCCGCAGCGTGCTGCTCAACGGCCAGCCGCTGGCGCTGGGCGCCGACGGACAACTGCCGGCCACGCCCAGCCAGCCGTTGGCGGGCGCCGCCACCACGCTGGCGGCGCACAGCATCTCGTTCGTGGCGCTGCCGAACGCCGGCAACGCGGCTTGCCGCGTCAGCTGAGGGGCTGCGCCGCTCGGGGCGTTTTCAGAAAAAATACCACGCCAGCGCCCGTCCGTTGGGCGCAAATAGCTATTATTTGGATAGCATTCGCATCGCGTCTTCCAGCCCCTTGAGCGTGAGCGGGAACATGCGCTGGCCCATCAGTTGCTGCACGATGGCGATGCTCTGGCGGTATTGCCACACGCCCTGCGGCTCGGGGTTGATCCACACGAACTTGGGAAAGGCGTGCGTCAGGCGCTGCAGCCATTCGGCGCCCGGCTCCTCGTTGTTGTATTCGACGCTGCCACCCGGTTGCAGGATCTCGTAGGGGCTCATGGTCGCGTCGCCCACGAAGATCAGCTTGTAGTCCTTGTTGTACTTGCGGATGATGTCCCAGGTCGGAAACTTCTCGGCAAAGCGGCGCCGGTTGTTCTTCCACATGAAGTCGTACACGCAGTTGTGGAAGTAGTAGAACTCCAGGTGCTTCATCTCGGCCTTGGCGGCCGAGAACAGCTCTTCCACGCGCTGGATGTGCTCGTCCATGGTGCCGCCCACGTCCATCAGCAGCAGCACCTTCACGTTGTTGTGGCGCTCGGGCACCATGCGGATGTCCAGCCAGCCGGCGTTGGCGGCGGTGCTGCGAATGGTGTCGGGCAAGTCCAGCTCCAGCTCGTTGCCCTCGCGCGCGAACTTGCGCAGGCGCCGCAGCGCCACCTTGATGTTGCGCGTGCCCAGCTCCTGGCTGTCGTCGTAATCGCGATACGCCCGCTTTTCCCACACCTTGACGGCGCTCTTGTTCTTGCCCTGCCCGCCAATGCGCACGCCCTGCGGGTTGTAGCCGCCGTGGCCGAAGGGGCTGGTGCCGCCCGTGCCGATCCACTTGCTGCCGCCTTCGTGGCGCTCCTTCTGCTCTTCCAGGCGCTTCTTGAGCGTCTCCATCAGCTCGTCCCAGCCCATCTTCTCGATGGCGGCTTTTTCCTCGGGCGTGAGTTCCTTTTCAAGGACTTGGCGCAGCCAGTCGGCGGGGATTTCCTTGGTGAAGTCGGTCAGCATCTCCACGCCCTTGAAGTAGGCGGCAAAGGCGCGGTCGAACTTGTCGAAGTGCTTCTCGTCCTTGACCAGCGCGGTGCGGGCCAGATAGTAGAAGTCGTCGATGGTGCAGGCCTCGGGCTGGCGCGGGCCCACCACGTCGGCTTGCAGGGCTTCGAGCAGGGTCAGGAATTCCTTGACCGAGACCGGCAGCTTGGCGGCGCGCAGGGTGTAGAAGAAGTCGATCAGCATGATGTCAGGCTCCGGGCCAGCGGGTGGGTGACTGGCGAAAGTGCAGGCAGGCCAGAATGCGCACAGTGCGCTCTTCAATCTCGAAATGCAGCGCGTAAGGAAAGCGTCCCACAAAGGCGCGGCGAATGTTGGCGTAATCGGTCGCGTGGATCAGCGGGTTGCGCGCCAATTTGTCGCGCTGCACAGTCACCTGTCGCAAAAACTCCGTGCCCAGGCCGTCGGACTGCTGCTCGTACCAGTCAAAGGCATCGATCAGATCGCGCTCGGCGCCGGGGTCAAGTTCCACCTCATAGGTCACAGCCGCACGCCCAGCGCATCAATGATTTCTTCAAGCGTTTTGCCGCGACCCGGGTTGCGTTGGCGCCACGCCTGACGACGCAACACTTCGGCCATGATTTCTTCCGTGACAGGAACGTTGGCGCTCGTTCGGGCGATGTCGTCCCACAAGTTTTCAACCAAGTCCAGCTTTTCCGCCGGCGTGAGGTTTTCAATTTCGGCAGGGATGGCGCTCATGCGTTGCTCCTCAGAAAGTTGGCGTCAAACGCCATTGTGGCGCTCAAGCAAATACAGCAGTTGCGCCTTGGCCTCGGGCCACTCGCCGGCCGTCATGCTGTACATCACCGTGTCGCGCACGGTGCCGTCGCGGCGCAGTTGGTGGTGGCGGATCACGCCGTCCTTTTTGGCGCCCAGGCGCTCGATGGCGCGCTGGCTGGCAAAGTTGTAATTGTCGGTGCGCCAGCCCACCACGGCACAGCCCAGGGTGTCGAAGGCGTGGCCCATCATCAGCAGCTTGCATGTGGTGTTGACGTGGCTGCGCTGCACGCTTTGCGCGTACCACGTGTAGCCGATCTCCACGCGCTGCACGGCGGGCATGATGTCGTGAAAGCTGGTGGAGCCCAGCACGCGCTCGCCGGCCTCGTCGATGACGGCAAAGGCAAAGCGGCTGCCTTGCTCGCGCATCTGCAGGGCGGTTTCGATGTAGGCGCGGGTCTGCTCGGGCTCGGGCACGCCCGTGACGCGAATGCGCCAGAGCTGGCCGTCGGCGGCGGCGGTGCGCAGGCCGGCTTCGTGGTCGAGCGTCAAGGGTTCCAGACGGATGCCGTGGTCGCGCAGGATGACGGGTTGGACGAAGGCCATGGTTCAGTTTCTCGAAGGCGTGTCGCGGCGCGACTCGCGCCAGCGCCGCGCGGCACCCAGGCCGATGCCGCCGCACAGGCCGATGGCCGCGATGGCCAGCACGCTGGCGTTGCTTTGCAGATCGCGCAGCGCGTCGATGCCGGCCATGCGCGCCAGCCAGTAGCCCGCCAGCGCGCCGCCGACAAAGCCGACGGCATCGGTCAGTGCCTTGGCCAGCAGAGGAGGCATGGGTCTTCCAAGTTCAATCACGTGGCCTGCGGATCGGTGGCCTCGGCATCCCAAGGGCCAAAAGGCCGCGGAGCAGGCCATGCCAAGGCACCCTTGGTCGGGGTTTCCCCGATCAATGGGTGCGCCCCCTCGCAGGGGCGAGGCGCAACATCGCGCAGCGAGTGGAGCCTGGGGGTGGTCATCGGTTGCGCTGATTCATGAAAACCAGCTTCTCGAACAGGCTCGTGTCCTGCTCGTTTTTCAGCAGCGCGCCCACCAGCGGCGGCACGGACACCTTGTCGTCCTTGCTGTGCAGGGCTTCGGCCGGGATGTCCTCGGCCACCAGCAGCTTCAGCCAGTCCAGCAGCTCGCTGGTGGAGGGCTTTTTCTTCAGGCCCGGCAGGCCGCGCACGTCGAAGAACACCTTCATCGCGGCGCTGAGCAAGTCCTTCTTCAGGTCGGGAAAGTGCACGTCCACGATCTGCTTCATCGTCTCCGGCTCGGGGAACTTGATGTAGTGAAAGAAGCAGCGGCGCAAGAACGCGTCGGGCAGCTCCTTCTCGTTGTTGGAGGTGATGAAGACGACGGGGCGGTGCTTGGCGCGGATGGTCTCGCGCGTCTCGTAGCAGTGGAACTCCATGCGATCCAGCTCGCGCAGCAGGTCGTTGGGAAACTCGATGTCGGCCTTGTCGATCTCGTCGATCAGCAGGGCCACCGGCTCGTCGGCCGTGAAGGCCTGCCACAGCACGCCCTTGACGATGTAGTTGTGGATGTCCTTGACGCGGTCGTCGCCCAGCTGGCTGTCGCGCAGGCGGCTGACGGCGTCGTACTCGTACAGGCCCTGCTGCGCCCTGGTGGTGCTCTTGATGTGCCATTGCAGCAGCGGCAGCTTCAGCGCGTCGGCGACTTCCTCGGCCAGCATGGTCTTGCCGGTGCCCGGCTCGCCCTTGACCAGCAGCGGGCGCTTGAGCGTGATGGATGCATTGACCGCCAGCATCAGGTCTTGCGTGGCGACGTAGGTATCGGTGCCTTGGAATTTCATGTCGGGTGGGGCGAATGGACCGGAGATGGACTAGGGAAAGTGATGTTTCGAAGCGCCGCTTCGCTTGATTACAATCGGCCGCTGATCTGGATCAAACAACCTTGGATTGTGCGCGCAAAATGAAACCGACCCTGTCCCCGATGTTCGCTGCAATCGGCCTCGCCGTCGGCCTGGCCACGTCTGCCCAGGCTCAGGTGACGGGCAACGTCGAGGCGGGCGCAGGCAAGGTCGCCATGTGCATCGGCTGCCACGGCATCATGGACTACAAGACCAACTTTCCCGAGGTCTATCGCGTCCCCAAGATCGCCGGCCAGAACCCCAAGTACATCGAGACGGTGCTGGGCGAATACAAGAAGGGCACGCGCAAGCACCCCAGCATGCGCGGCATCGCCGGCTCGCTGACCGAGCAGGACATTGCCGACGTGGCCGCCTACTACACCGCGCTGGGCGATATCAAGGGCGCGCCCGAGCTGGCAGCCACCCCGCCCGCGGCCAAGGCCGACGTGGCCGCGCTGCTGCAAAAGGGCGCCTGCGTGTCCTGCCACGGTGACAACTTCAGCAAGCCGATCGACCCGAGCTACCCCAAGATCGCCGGCCAGTACCCGGACTACCTGTTTGCCGCGCTCAAGGCCTACAAGGACGACACCCACACCACCTGGGGCCGCGGCAACCCGGTCATGGCCGGCATGGCCAAGCAGTTCTCCAACGCCGAGCTCAAGGCGATTTCCTACTACATCGGCTCGCTGCCGGGCGAGATCCGCACCGTGCCGCAGGGGCGTTTTCGCTGATCGAGGCGCCGCGCCGTCAACAAAAACCCGCCGCCGGCGGGTTTTTTGTTGCCCGTTCGATTTTCAAGTCAAATCGGGCCATGACCCGCGCGCAGAAAGCGCAATCAGCTATCTAAGATATAGCATTCAGGCCCGCGTGGCGTGCCGCCGCACGCACTCCAGATAGGCGGCGCCGTCGGGCTCGCTCCGCCTGGCCTGCGCGTCGGCCAGCATCTGGCCCAGGCACTCCATCACCTCGTGGTGCGCGGCGTGCAGGTCGCCCCGGCGCGCGGCCAGCAGCTCCACCGCCTGGCGAATGCCGGCGGGCTGGTCGATGCTGCACTGCTCGCTGATCGACAGGTGCATCGACAGGTGCAAAAACGGGTTGCCGCCCACTGCGCCCGCGCCATAGTCGCGCGCCACCGCCGCGTCGGCGTCGGCCAGCTCGGCATGCCACTCCGGGTGCTCGGCCACCCAGCCGGCGGCCAGCTGCTCGATGGCCTGTAGGGGCTGGCTTGCTTGCGACTTGGCCCAGGCCTCGCAAAAAAACCGGCGCACTTGTTCTTGGGTGGGAGCGAACATGGTGCTGGAAGGGTAGCACGCAGGGCCTTGGGCAGCGCCGGCGGGTTCCATGGCATAACATCGTGGGCCATTGACACGTGAACCCCTTGATTCGGAGACTTCCCATGACCCAGGCCTTCATCGTTGACGCCATCCGCACCCCCTTCGGCCGCTACGGCGGCGCCCTGGCCGGCGTGCGCACCGATGACCTGGGCGCCGTGCCGATCCGGGCGCTGATGCAGCGCAACCCGAAGGTGGATTGGGCGGCGCTGGACGACGTGCTGTACGGCTGCGCCAACCAGGCCGGCGAGGACAACCGCAACGTGGCGCACATGAGCAGCTTGCTGGCGGGCCTGCCGATCGAGGTGGCGGGCGCCACCATCAACCGCCTGTGCGGCTCGGGCCTGGACGCGGTGGGCAGCGCCGCGCGCGCCATCCGCGCGGGCGAAACGCGCCTGATGATCGCCGGCGGCGTGGAGAGCATGAGCCGCGCGCCCTTCGTCATGCCCAAGGCCGAGAGCGCCTTTGCGCGCGCCAACGCGGTGTACGACACCACCATCGGCTGGCGCTTCGTCAACAAGCTGATGAAGGCGCAGTACGGCGTCGATTCCATGCCCGAAACCGCCGAGAACGTGGCGGTGGATTACAAGATCGAGCGCGCCGCGCAGGACAAGATGGCGCTGGCCAGCCAGCAAAAGGCGGCCGCGGCGATTGCCGCCGGTCACCTGGCGCGCGAGATCGTCCCCGTGCACATCGCGCAGAAAAAGGGCGATGCCATCGTGGTCGACACCGACGAGCACCCGCGCGCCACCACGCTGGAGAAGCTGGCCGCGCTCAAGGGCGTGGTCAGGCCCGATGGCAGCGTGACGGCCGGCAACGCCAGCGGCGTCAACGACGGCGCGTGCGCGCTGCTGCTGGCCGACGAGGCCACGGCGGGCCAGCACGGCCTGACGCCCAGGGCGCGCGTGGTGGGCATGGCCGTGGCCGGCGTGGCCCCGCGCGTGATGGGCATCGGCCCGGCGCCGGCGACCGAAAAAGTGCTGGCGCGCACCGGCCTCAAGCTCGATCAGATCGACGTGATCGAGCTGAACGAAGCCTTTGCCGCCCAGGGCCTGGCGGTGCTGCGCATGCTGGGCCTCGCGGACGACGACGCGCGTGTCAACGCCTGGGGCGGCGCCATTGCGCTGGGCCACCCGCTGGGCGCCAGCGGCGCGCGCCTGGCCACCACGGCCGTCAACCGCCTGCACGCCACCGGCGGCAAGTACGCGCTGTGCACTATGTGCATCGGCGTGGGGCAGGGCATTGCGTTGGTGCTGGAGCGGGTCTGAAGGCCAAGGCGCAGGCACTATTCTTCTGATAGCTGACTGCGCAGGTCACAAAAGGGCTGCAGCCTGATTTCATGCCAAATCTCGCTCGGCCGGGTCGGCGGGCGGGATGGCGGGCAGCGCATTGGCCGTGGCCGCCAGCGCGGCCTGCGCGCGCTCTTGCGCCAGCTGTTCCTCGAACTGCATGCGCCCGCGCACCACCACCGAGATCAGCTTGGCGCGGTCCTTGTAGTGGGGGTGCATCTGCTCGAGCAGCGCCAGGTTGTGGCGGCGAAAGCGGTCGGCGCTGAAGCGCGCCGCCTCGGCGCTGGCGCCCAGCAGCTCCAGCACGCTGCGCCCGCTCTTGAGGCTGGCCTCGAACAGCTCGCGCTCCACCCGCATCACGCCGCGGTCGCGCAGCTGGTTCCAGTGCGTGACGTCGCGGGCGCGGGCGACCAGTTCGAGCTGGGGAAAGTGCTGGCGCGCCAGATCGACGATCGCCAGCGACTGGTCCACGTCATCGACGGCCACCACCAGGATCTTCGCCTGCGCGGCGCCGGCGGTGCGCAGCAGGTCCAGCCGCGTGGCGTCGCCGTAGAACACGCGCGAGCCGAACGTGCGCGCCGCTTCGATCATTTCGGCGTCGTGGTCCAGCACCGTCACGGGCACGCCCTCGGCACTGAGCAGGCGGCTGACGATCTGGCCGTAGCGGCCAAAGCCGGCGATGATGACCGGCGCGTTCTGCGGCTCCGACAGCTCCTGCGGCGCGGGCGGGCGGCCGCAGTCGGCATAGCGCGGCAGCAGCCAGCGGTCCACGGCGACCAGCGCCAGGGGCGTTGCCAGCATCGACAGCGCCACGGCGCCGACCAGCAGCGAGGCGGTGGCCGCCGGCAGCGCGTTGGCGTCGGCCGCGGCGCGAAACACCACGAAGGCAAATTCACCGCCCTGCGCCAGCAGCAGCGCGAACACCGGGCGCTCCTGCATCGGCAGCTTCAGCACCCGCGCCAGCGCGCCGATGACCCCTACCTTCAGCGCCAGAAAACCCAGCAGCACCGCCAGCATCAGCCATGGCGAGCCCAGCAGCACGCCAAAGTCGATGCTCATGCCGACGGCGACGAAAAACAGGCCCATCAGCAGGCCCTTGAAGGGCTCGATGTCGGTCTCCAGCTCGCGCCGGTATTCGCTTTCGGCCAGCAGCACGCCGGCCAGAAAGGCGCCCAGCGCCATCGACAGGCCCACCCACTGCATCAGGCTGGCGATGCCCACCACCAGCAGCAGCGCGGCGGCGGTGAACAGCTCGGTCGAGCCGCTGCGCGCGATCCAGCGCAGCGCCGGGCGCAGCAGCAGGCGCCCGCCCAGCACGATGGCGGCGATCGCGGCCACGGTCTTGGTCGCCTCCAGCCAGCGTGCGCCGGGGCTGGCGGCCTCGTGCGCGCCGACCGCCAGCGCCAGCAGCGGCAGCAACGCCAGGATGGGGATCGCCGCCACGTCCTGGAACAGCAGGATGGAAAAGCCCGCCTGGCCGGTGGAGGTGCGCATCAGGTTGCGCTCGTCCATCACCTGCAGCGCAATCGCCGTGCTCGACAGCGCCAGCCCCAGCCCGGCCACCAGGGCGGTGCGCCAGGCCACGCCCAGCGCCAGCGCGGCGGCGGTGATGGCCAGCGCGCAGGCCAGCACCTGCACGCTGCCCCAGCCGAAGATGGGCCGGCGCAGGCTCCACAGGCGCCGCGGCTCCAGCTCCAGGCCCACCAGGAACAGCATCAGCACCACGCCGAACTCGGCAAAGTGCAGGATGTCCTGCACGTTGGCAATCAGCCCCAGGCCCCAGGGCCCGATCACGATGCCCGCGACCAGGTAGCCGATGATCGCGCCCAGCCCGACGGCGCGCGAGAGCGTGACCGCCAGCACCGAGGCGGCCAGGTAAATAAAGCTGTTGACGAGCCAAGGGGGAGCATGTTCCATATCAGCGTTCCATGGCGCTGCGCGCCGCCCGCAGCGCATGAAACCCAAAGAGCCGAATGGCCGCGCAGCAGGCCATGCCAGCGATCGCCGTGGCCGGGGTCTCCCCGGTCACTGGCGAGCCTTGCAGGCCGCGCCGGGCCAGTGGCCCGGCCCCTCGCCAGCCAACAAAAGGTCCACCGGACCTTTTGTGCGCAGGCTCGGCCCCC
>Ga0116191_1002133_pt1 | contig 15294 bp, 12 predicted proteins | sample AD_UKC111_MetaG_FD_89897 | JGI IMG/M metagenome (GOLD analysis project Ga0116191, IMG submission 89897) | Active sludge microbial communities of municipal wastewater-treating anaerobic digesters from Hong Kong - AD_UKC111_MetaG | ecosystem: Engineered > Bioreactor > Anaerobic > Digestate...
CAGATGAACTTGGTAATCGTTCAAAAGAATCGTTATTTAACCGTGCCCTAAAAGGAGAAACGGTCATTTCACCCATCTATGTATTCCCCCAAACAGGTTTAATCTCCGTTGATATTGCAATACCGGTTTCGGATCATCAGGGAGCAATTACTCATGTTCTTATTGGAACTGCCAGCGTTTTGCCATTATGGTCAGAGATAGAGAAGATTGATCTTGGAAACAGCGGGTATGCATATATTGTTGATAAAGAGGGTAAGTTTGTTGCCTATCAGAAGATATCTGATATACTGGACCGTTATGGCTCATTAATGACTGCATATCCACCGGTGCAGGATGTTATTTCAGAAAAATCTGAAAGGACTAATATTTCACCATATATCGGATTAAAAGGAGAGGAGGTGATCGGATCATATGCCGAAATAGAAGGAACAGACTGGGCAGTGATTATTGAACTTTCCACAACTGAAGCATTTGAAAATATTCTCCGGATGATTCATGTAACCATTGCAGCTCTTATTATCGGGGCACTCTTTTCAGGCCTTCTTGGTTATGTCCTCTCCCGGTATCTGACCGACCCGGTACTCAACCTTACCTTTACCGTTTCAAAGATCGGGCAGGGAAATCTGGTGACAGACATTCATGAAATTACCCGTACTGATGAGATAGGCATTCTTGCCCGTGGAATCGAACAGATGCAGAAGAACCTCAGGGAATCATACCTTGACCTTGAATTACGAATTTCAGAATTAACGCTGGCCAGAGAGAAACTCCGTATTTCAGAGGAACAGTACAGGACAATATTTGAACACTCAGAAAATCCCCTGATTCTTGTAGAAAAAGATTTTTCCATCTCACTCATAAATAAAAAATTTGAGGAGTTATGGGGATATTCACAAGATGAAGTGATTGGGCAGAAGAAATGGGTGGAGTTTGTTGCAGATCCTGAAGAACGAAACCGGATGATTGAGTACAACAAGAGACGGCAGGCAGGAGAAAAGGACATCCCATCGCTTTATAATTTCAGATTCAAAACCCGATACGGAGAGATCAGGGATATCATGATCAGTGTTACCCAGATGCCGGGAACTGGTCAGACCCTTGCAACTCTCGTCGATGTTACCGAACAGAAGAGATTTGAACAGGAACTCATTCAAAAAAATTCTGATTTACATGAGGCATATGAAAAGTTAGCAGCAAATGAGGAGGAACTGAGAGAGAGTTACAACACCCTGGCAACATTTGAGCAGGAACTTCGGATGAGCGAACAAAAATACCGGAGTATTGTAGAAGATCAGACAGAACTCATTCTCCGCTTCACACCACAAAGAAAAATTATCTTTGTTAATGATGCTTTCTGTTCTTTCTTCCAGTTAAATAGGGAAGATATCCTCCAGCAAGGAGGAGAGATCCAGGAAATTGAAGAATATCTTTCCGGGATTCTGAACCAAATCACCGCACTCTCATCTGATAACCCGGTGGCATTTTTTGAGTGTAGAATTTTCCAGCCTGATGGAGAGGAGAGATGGATCAATGGAACAATTCGGGGATTATTCGATGATTCAGGATCAATCACTGAATACCAGTCAGTCGCACGGGACATTTCAGATCGGAAAAAGGCTGAAGAAGCTTTGGAAAAAGCCAGGAATAAACTCACTCTCCTCAATGCCATCACTTTTGAAGACATAAGGAATTACATATTTACTCTGTCCGGATATTTGGAAGTGCAAAAAGATATGGTCTCTGACCCGGCTGTTCTGACACTCTTTGAGAAGGAGAAGAGTATTGTAAAAAAAGTATCCCAGTCTCTTGAATTTGCAAAGGATTATCAGGATATGGGAATCAAACCTGCATACTGGCAGAATGTTCTGCAGGTATACCTCTATGCAATTTCACACCTCGATCTCACCCATATTGAACGGGTTGAAGAGATAAAAGGAGTTTTTATGTATGCTGATCCCCTTCTTGAAAAAGTCTTCTTCAATCTGGCCATGAATCTGGTCATTCATGGGAAAAATTCAGTTACAAGACTCCATCTGTATACAGAAATGCAAGGAAACGATCTTAAAATTATTTTTGAAGATAATGGACAGGGAATTCCTGATCAACAGAAGGAAACACTATTCCAACGAAGAAATGACTTGAAGAAAGGTATGGGATTATATTTTGTTCGGGAAGTACTGGCAATCACCGGTATCAGGATTCAGGAGACAGGGGTATTTGGTCAGGGAGCACGGTTTGAATTGATCGTTCCGTATGGAAAATACAGATTTGAATAACTGGTTAATTTTTTCCGGAATCATTGGGAAATCAGGTCAATAATACGGATTATTCCTTCTTTTCTTCCATTTCATCTCTTTTGGATCAGGTTTTGTCCAGAGTTCCTGAAAAAGACCACGGTTTTTGAGCTCGAGGTAACACCGCATACATGCCCTGACATCAGCACTTGCATCATGAGCATGTTCAAATGGTTCTTCAAACAGAAACTGGTGAAGTTCAGAGAGTGACGGCCACTTATATCCTCTTCTTCCCCCTTTTGCGGGTAATTTACAGACTTCTGTCGACGTTTTCATGGTGCAATGATAGGGAAGTTTCAGGATAGGTGCGTTCAGTTTTGCACGTGAATATTCAGATGTCACAATGCTCCGGTCAAATGAGACATTATGACCGACCAGGACATCTGCCTGCTTGATTGATTCTGAAAATACTGAAAGGACCTCAAGTACCGGTTTTCTTTCCTCTCTGGCACGCTCATTGGTAATGCCATGAATTTCCATGGAGGAAGAAGGAATAACAAACCCGTCCGGATAGATAAGATAATTCTCCTCTGTGATAATGGTTTCACCATCGGTCAGAATCCATGCCAGCTGAACCATACGTGGCCAGTATTCAGGATAATGGAAGGGATCTTTCTCCTCTCTGGGAAGTCCAGTGGATTCTGTATCAAAAATCAGATATTTCATGTATAGTAATGTACCTGCCAGGTGATGAACAGATAGGAACTGATAATCATCCGGAGGGGTCCTGAAGTACCTGTCTTACCTGCGCAGTTACCGATTCATGAGCAACGGTGAGGACCTCATCTCCCGGATGAAGAACGATATTCCCACGTGGGATAACCAGTTTATGATCCCTGATGATAGCAGACAGGACACATTCCTGTGGGAGGTGGAGATCTTTAATCGCTTTGCCTGATGCGGCCGATCCACTGGTCACGATGTGTTCTACAAGGGAGTATTCACCGGTCCGGAGTTTGAGCATGGTCATCATATCACCGACGGTCATCTCCCGTGCAATCAGATGAGCCATCAGATCTGCCTGATTCACCATGACATCAACACCCATCTCTCTGGTAAAAAGCCAGGCATTTTTCGGGATGTTTACCCGGGCGATAGTCCTTTTCACCCTGAACTCAAATTTTGCAAGGCTTGCTATGACCAGGTTCATCTCGTCATATCTGGTGACTGCCGCAACTACATTGACATTTTTTATTCCGGCAGCTATGAGGGCTTGTGGATCGGTCGGATCTCCATTGACCAGGTGACCCTCTTGAAATTCCTGTTCGAGTTTATGATAATCTTCTGGTGCTCCTTCAAGGATGGTAACTATATTACCGTTGGAAATTAGGATCTTTGCAAGATAGGTCCCGACCTTACCCCCACCGGCAATCAATACAGAAAGACTCATTATCCACCTCCGACGGTCCGCATTTCATTCTTTAACCGGTCAACAGCCCGCTCTTCCACGGCAATGTGAACCACATCACCTTTTTCCAGTGTAGTTCCAAGGGTTGGAATGCTGGTCTTCCCCTTCCTGGTCAGTGATAAGACAATGATCTCACCCGGGACAGTCAGATCCTTCACCTGATGTCCGGCAAGGAGCGGAGGAATATCATATCTGACTATGCCTACTTCTCCATCTCCGATTCCATGAATAATATCAAGAGTTGAAAATGTCAGAAGTTCTGATATCCGTTCTATACCAAGAGTTACATTGGTGACCGTCTCAATACCCAATTTATGATACAGCTCTGCATATCGGGGATCATGAGTTCGGGCAATCACCTTTGGAACCCGGTACATCTGTTTTGCCGCACGGGCGACGACAATATTCACTGCATCATTTCCGGTTACTGCGGCAAGTCCATCTGCCTTTTCTACCCCACTCATCGTAAATGATTTTTTGTCCATGGCATCATGTTCTATTATCATTCCGGAAAATCCTGCCCCAAGACGGTCAAATGCCCGGTGATCATGATCCACTACCGTAATTTCATGATGTGACCGTACAAGACGCATGGCAAGTCCTGACCCCATACGGCCACATCCGATGATGATTATCTTCATGCTATCCCTCCTGATGGATTATTCACTCCCTTTTTCTTTTCAATCATACGAATAACTCCCTTTCTGAACTCCTCTGCCAGTAACAAGACTGGTGCCCAGGCAAACAGAAACAGCCAGTTCTCTACCGGGAAGGGAGCTGTTCCGATTATTTCCTGGAAAAACGGAATATAGAGAACGATGATAATAATGATGAGTTCACTGGCAATACCAGCCCACACCATTCTGTTTGTAAAAAACCCAATTTTAAGAATAGAACTTCGTTCTGTTCGGTGTGCAAGGACATTACCAATCTGGGTGGTCACAACCGCTGCAAGAGCCATTCCTACTGCTGAGTGATAGAGAGGGCCTTGTGCAGGCAGGTCGAAAATTCTTCCCCAGTATCCGTTCGTCCAGTACTGATATAAAAAGGCAGACATCACGGCAAGGCTCTGTATCGGTCCAAGCCAGAGATAGGACCGAAATAGGAGTGACCGGGTGATGACATGCTCTCTCAAATTTCTGGGTGGTTTATCCATAATCCCCGGCTCAGGCGGTTCTGACCCAAGGGCAAGGGCAGGAACGAGATCGGTTCCAAGATCGATGGTAAGAATCGGCATTACATCCAGAGCCAGCGGGATTCTTCCCTTACTGAATGCAAATAGGATGAACGGAACCGCCTCAGGGGTATTACTGGTGAAGATGTAACCGGTGAACTTCTTAATATTAGCGTAGACCGCCCTGCCTTCCTCTATAGCATTGACAATGGATGCAAAGTTATCATCAGTAAGAACCATGTCAGCAGCCTCTTTCGCTACATCAGTCCCGGATATTCCCATTGCAACCCCAATATCCGCTTTTTTCAAAGCAGGTGCATCATTCACCCCATCCCCGGTAACAGCAACAATTTCTCCAGTTTCCCGCAAGACTTCAACTACCCTGAGCTTATGCTCAGGGGTAACCCGAGCAAAGATGACCTCCCCTGACAAGGCCTGTTTTAAGTCATTATTGTCCATCTGATCAAGTTCTACCCCGGTGATGATACGGGGGGTATCACTAGTTATTATTCCAATACGACGGGCAATACTTTTAGCTGTAAGCCCATAATCGCCGGTTATCATGATAATCCGGATACAGGCACGATGACATTTTTTCACGGCCAATGCAACTTCAGGACGGGGGGGATCCATCATGGCAACAAGGCCGAGGAATGTCATGTCATGCTCCACGTCTTCAGCATTTTCCGGAGTAACATCGCCGTGGATATTTTTCCGGGCAATCCCCAGAACACGAAGTCCCTGCTCAGCAAAGGAATCATTCACCTCCATGATTCTGGCCCGTTTCTCCCCGGTTAACAAAACGGGTTCTCCATTCTCCATCACCATTGAAGAGATGTCAAGGACTGCCTTTGGAGCACCTTTCAGGTAACAGATGAGATCGTTCTCTGCAAGGTGCAGGGTACTCATGCATTTTCGTCTGGAGTCAAAGGGAAATTCCCGAACCCGTGGGAATCGGTGGCTCTCCTCTTCATAATATACTCCTGACTTTTCTGCTGCGACAAGGATGGCAGCTTCAGTTGGATCACCAAGAATATTCCATTGGGGATTTGCAGAATCCGGAGCAAGAAGCCGTGCATTTGAACAGAGAACACCGGCTATGAACAATTCTCTGAGAGCATCCACATTCTTCTGATTCGCCGGTTCGTCAGGAGTAATCTCACCTTCGGGGCCATAGCCGACTCCGGTCACCGAAAAGAAAGAACCAGGGATCCATATCCGGGTAATGGTCATCTCATTCTGAGTCAGGGTCCCGGTTTTATCAGTGCAGATGACACTGGTACAGCCCAGAGTCTCCACCGCTGATAAGCGTTTGATCAGGGCATTTCGTTTAGCCATCCGTTGCGAACCCCGTGCAAGCGCAAGGGTGACTGTCGGGAGTAAACCTTCAGGAACGAATGCAACAATCATGCCGAGAGCAAAAATAAAACTTTCAGCAAGGGTGACGGTTGTCAGAGTCATGAGCATGATGAAAAAGAGAATCCCGATACTGACCGCAACAATGGTGACCATCCTGGTGATATGCACCATCTCCTGCTGCAGGGGACTTTTCTCCTCTTCTATCCCCTGGGTGAGATGAGCAACCTTTCCAAATTCGGTGGTCATACCTGTGGTTGTGACTATTGCAAGCCCAGTCCCTGACACAACATTGGTTCCTGCAAAGACCAGATTCTGATACTCAATCTTTGAGATATCAGTCTCATATGACGGATCAGCAGTCTTCTTTACCGGATGGGACTCACCCGTTAATGTGGACTGATCGATCCTGAGTTCTGATGCTTCCACCAGCCGGCCATCTGCTGAGATATGATCCCCTTCTGTAAGGACCATGAGGTCACCGGGAACCAGATCTTCGGCTGCAATCTCGATAGTGACACCACTCCGAATGACACGGACCTTTACGGGAAGTAGCTGCATCAGGGCATCCGCAGCCTTCTCAGCTCTAAACTCCTGCCAGAAGGAGAAAAGACCATTGATAATATTTACCATCCACACCGCTGCTGCGAGCTGGGGCATGTGTGCGATCAGTGCGACAATCCCACCGATCCACAGGAGGATTGCCATAAGATGCGTGAAGTTTGCGAAAAACCTAATATAGACCGATTTTTTCTTTGACCGGATCAGGGTATTTTTCCCATAAATAGTGAGACGGTGAAGACATTCAGTAGGATCGAGCCCGGAGGGGCCGGAAGAGTACCGGGAGTAGATCTCCTGAACTGATGCAGAATAGTCCTGCTCTGAATGCTCTTTTGGTACCATGAAATTCAAATGTGATAGAGACTGAGAAATTTTGGTTATCTGGTATATGCTGAATAATACCTCAGAGATAATAAAAGAACTGATTGTCTACTTGGCCTTATGTAAAAAATTGCGAATTTCTATTAAGCATCTTCAAAATTCTGAAAATATCCTTTGGAAAGGGATGGAACTATCACAAAACACCATCTGGTCAGATATTACTCCTTTCACCGGCTCTACCCGGGTAAAGGCATCAGATTATGTAACCCAACTCTAATAGTGAGTTCTTTTTTATAAATAAAGATATTAAAAGATTTATTTAATTTTTAATATAAATTATTTCGATGAGATTAATGCAACAATAGCATTTATATCAGACTGCCCACAACCCCATTTAATCCTCATATCTTCATGAAAACACTCAATCAAAACTCTCCTATTAACCTGATAATAACGACCCAATATTGAATCCAACAGAGAGATTATATAAGGACCTCAGGATTATCCCATAGAGACATACGGTAGGAAGATGCCCTTGAGAATAGGCCTACATGTGGTTTTTATGAAATATATATTATCGGAAAAATTAAGGTTTAAGGTCAATATACTGTTTTCTTATCCGCATTTGATAGAACACGGACTCGGACAAATTTTCAGGGGCTATCCGGATGGATAAAACAAACCCTGCCGACATGACCTGACGTAAGCCTGACTTTAATCCCATGCGGATGAAATGATGAACCGGTTAAAATCTCTCTGACAATACCGCGAGTTTTCTTACCAGTTCGCTGATCCTGTTTCAGGATAATATCTACGGAAAGACCGGGTTTAATGTATTTCCGTTTTGTTCCGTTTCTATCTACAGAATTGATTGGGTCACTCACCTGCAACACCTATTGCACCATTCAGGATTCATATAAAAACCTCCCGTTTATTTGATGTACAGGGGCAAAAAACCTTCCAGGTACCACATCAAATACTCACCATATCCTCTTATACCTTACAGGATAATCACTCTTCAATCCGACCAGATTACTATAGGAGGCACTATGACACAAACCAGTGAAACAGGATCAATGATCGTCTCTGAACTTACTGCAAATCCTGCACCTCTCGGGCTTCTTGGTTTTGGTATGACAACCGTCCTGCTCAATCTGCATAATGCCGGATTATTTACCCTGGGATCCATGATATTGGCAATGGGACTATGTTATGGAGGAACTGCCCAGATTATTGCAGGACTTATGGAATGGAAGAAGAATAATACCTTTGGTATGACTGCATTTCTCTCATACGGCCTTTTCTGGATATCCCTGGTGATGCTGCTCCTGTTACCGGCGGCAGATCTGATGGACGGAACCGGAGGCAACATCGCCATGGCATCATACCTTATCATGTGGGGCATCTTCACCGGAATCATGTTCATCGGAACATTACGACTGAACAGAGCTTTGCAATTTGTCTTCGGCTCCCTGACCATACTGTTCTTCCTCCTTGCTCTTGGTGATATCACCGGAATTAAGACTATCACACAGATTGCAGGAATTGAAGGAATTATCTGTGGGTTCTCAGCAATCTACACCGGACTTGCCCAGGTTCTGAATGAAGTGTACGGAAAGATCATCTGGCCGGTCTGGCCGGTATAATATGCATTTTCATACCATAACCAAATTAGTGTGCAAGAATAAAGGAACCAGAGATTTTTAGTTCCAATTATCACAACAGGTATAAGAAATGATGTCGGTAACAGCTGATCAGATAATCGTTTTTGTTATCCTCATCCTTTCTCTTGCTCTCTTTATCGATGGGAGAATGCGATATGACATCGTTGCTCTTCTTGCGTTGTGTGTATCCGCAATTCTGGGAGTAGTTCCCTGGACCCAGACATTTTCCGGTTTTGCAAATCCGGCAGTAATCACTGTAGCTGCAGTTCTGGTGATCAGCCGGGGACTTTTGAATGCCGGAGTGGTGGAGATGATTACAGGAGCTCTTATGAAGGTTGGAAAACGGCCAACCATCCAGGTCTCTGCACTCACCGGCCTTGTTATCACACTTTCAGGGTTCATGAATAACGTTGGAGCCCTTGCCCTGCTCATGCCGGTGGGAATTAAAATGGCACGATCCAGCCTGGTACCGGTTTCCATCCTTCTCCTCCCACTTGCATTTGGATCACAACTGGGCGGGATGATCACCCTTATCGGAACACCGCCAAACCTTATCATCTCAGCATTTCGGGAGGAACATCTTGGGCAGGCCTATGCCATGTTTGATTTTACCCCGGTGGGTCTTGGGGTTGCGTTCATCTCTTTCCTCTTTATCGCCCTGATCGGATGGCGACTGGTACCAAAACGAACCGGACCAGGTTCACTGGATGATTTTTTCACGATTCAAAATTATCTTACGGAGATACGGGTGCCACCTGAATCAAAATATGCCGGGAAGGCACTTCGGGAGATCATTAAGGCGACCAATGCAAAAATTACCATTATTCAGCTTATCCGGGGATCATTTGCACGGCCGGTCCCGTACATGTATGAACGGATTAAAGCCGATGATATTCTGATAGTCCAGGCAGCTCTTGATGATCTGAAAAAATTTCTTCTTGCAACCGGGTTTCAACTTGAGGAACATGTCACGTTAGACCGGGAAACTATTGAATCTGGTGACAGGATTCTGATGGAGGGCACGATCAGGGCTGATTCTCCAGCTTTGGGTTTGAATGTGAGAGATATCGATCTCAGGGCAGGTTTCGGAATTAATCTTCTTGCAGTAGCAAGACAGGGAGTTCTTCTCAAGGAACGGCTCAATGATATCAGGTTTCAGGCCGGTGATGTCTTATTACTTCAGGGAACCGAGGGAGCACTTCGGGAAGCTATCAAAATTCTCGGGTGTTTCCCTCTTGCAGAGCGGGGCCTCAAGATTGGAGAGCCAAAGCGGATCATCGAATCCGTCGGTATCTTTGCCGGTACAATCGTGATTGCAGCTCTCGGGATTGTTCCGGTTCAGGTCATCTTTACTCTTGCTGCATTGCTGATGGTCCTCATTTCCCTTGTTCCGGTCAGGGAGATTTACGAGAGTATTGACTGGCCGGTGATCATCCTTCTTGGTGCATTTATTCCGGTTGGTCAGGCCATGGAGGAGACCGGCGGGGCAGAACTGATAGCATCGACGTTGTTGTCATTTCAGAATCTTCTTTCACCGGTGATTCTGCTTACGATTATCCTCATCGTGACCATGCTGCTTTCAGCCCTCATTAATAATGCCGCAACCGCTGTCCTGATGGCTCCGATATCATTCAGTATTGCAACCGGTCTTGGCGTTTCGCCGGATCCCTTCCTGATGGCTATCGTGGTTGGAGCTTCCAGTGCTTTCCTGACTCCGGTGGGTCATCAGTCGAATGCTTTGGTGATGGGTCCGGCCGGGCTGAAATTCGGGGATTATTGGAAACTCGGGCTACCGCTCGAGATAATGATGGTCATTGTTTCGATTCCGGTGATACTTCATTTCTGGCCAATGTGAAGGGTATTAAGAGATCCGTATTTATTTCAGGCAGATAAGAAAAAAATAACTGAAATTTATCATTCGATCGGTGTTGTAATCCTATAAGTCCTATTAAGGACAAGTATAGTTTCAGGCTGGTAATTCGATCTCACCTGCAGCAAGCGGACGGACACAGATTGTTCCGGCATGAACATCCTGCATAACTTTATCGATTTTTTCTGAGGTCTCATATGAAAACCACGCCTCCCCACATCGTTCGCATACAAAGGCTGGAATATCTTTTATCACAATTACCTGATCCCTGACATGGGCAATAAATTCCGTTTTTCCTTCTTTCATTGTTCCTTTACAAAACTGGCACAATCCCGGTTTCATTATTTATCTCCTCATTTTATCGTTTATCCATCGATTATCCGGATGATATACTGTAACGATTTTTATGTGATCTTCACAAACTGCAATAACAATGTGTAGCACAGAATCGTGAATATATCCAAGCATCAGAAAGGAGGGACATGGAGTATCGTCATCATAAGTTTCAATGATCTCTCCTTTTGACAGGATAGGTAATATATCCTCTGATGAAATGCCACGTTCGAACATCCTGGTCCGTGCATGAGCAGAGAAGATGATTGAACGAGTATCAACCAGGATATGAATTCTCTCGAATGTTTTTAGAATTTTATCCTCTGTTAATTCCAGAGTGGAACCGGTCCCGGAATGAGTCGATGTCTGATTGATTTCCGGAGCGAATGTCATAATATACCCATACTATGGCCGAATATGTAAGAGTCCATTGAACAAATATCCTCTGTTTTCGAATGCCAAAAATATTACTACATTCCTAGATTCATTTTTCACGGAAACCGCCGGGGATCAGTTATCACATCAACAATAACCGGGCATTGCTGATTCATTGCCCATTTCACTGCTGGTTCAAGCACGTCCGGTTGTTCAACTCTGATACCATCACCGCCACAGGATCTGGCATACAATACGAAATCCGGATTATGCAGACTCGTTGCAAAATTGGGATACTGCTCCAGCTGCTGCTCGACCCGAATCATTCCGAGTTCATGATTGTTGAGAACTATCACAACCATCGAGAGGTTGTTTTTTACTGCGGTAACAAAATCTCCCATGGCCATGGCAAACCCCCCGTCACCGGTGATACAAAAGACCGGTTTTTCAGGGTATGCAATTTTTCCGGCGATGGCTCCGGGAAATCCAAATCCCATGGTAGCAAGATAACCGGACATGACAAATTTCTGACCGTTCATCCGGAAATTTCTTCCAAACCACCATCCATTCTCCCCGACATCAATAGAAATTATCGCATCCGGCGGGATTACTCTGGAAAGCACATCCATAATGAAGGGAGGTCTGATGGGAACAGAGAGGTCTTCAGCCTCTTTTCTCCTGACTTCTTCCCAAGGTTTTTTTACGGAATTGGCTTTTTCTTGTGCATGGGAATGGGAAGATGAGGGGAGTTTAGACAGGAGTTCAGATATGACCTCCCCGACATCTCCATACACCGGCAGAGTATCCTTTCCTTTCCCAAGACGGAGAGGATCATAATCAACCTGAAGTATCCGGATGTGCTCAGGAACCCGGGTCATCTTAGAAAACCCGACACCCAGGGTTATGAGCAGATCTGCCTGCTCAACCATGGTCCGTGCCCCGGATGAGCCGACAGTTCCAAGGATTCCTGCATACATCGGATGGTCATCCGGAAATATCCCTTTAGCACGGAAGGTCGAGAGAACCGGAGCGTCAATTCTCTCCGCGAATGAAGCAACCAGATCAGAATAGGGACATGCACCCCAACCGGCAAGGATAACCGGATTTGTGGATGAAGCGATGAGGTCAATGGCTTTTTGTATGGTCTGTGTATCAGGTCTGACGATGAGTGATGGGATGACCCCCCTGATCTCGGTATGTTCAGGAGCAATCTCCTGTTTCTGGATATCATTCGGAACCGAAATCTGTGCAACGCCGCTTCTGACAATGGCATGCTGGACGGCCATGGTCAGGATCTTCACGGCCATTTTTTTATCATATATGGTGTTGTTATAGACCGTAACCGGCCTGAAAAAGGCATCCTGATCAATCTCCTGAAAACCACCCGGACCGGCATACTGCATCTCAACCTGTCCGTTGATCGAGAGCACGGATGCCCGATCTTCCTTGGCATCATAAAGACCGGTTGCAAGATTGGTCGCTCCCGGTCCTGCAATGGTCACACATGCTGCTACTTTTCCGGTGAATTTATTGTAGGCAGAAGCTGCCATTGCTGCATTCTCTTCATGGCGGAAGAGCGTGAAGTTCGCTCGTTCATGTTTCCGGATTGCATCGATGATCCCAAGACTGCTTGTACCGGGAACACCGAAATACTCCGTGATACCAAAATGAACGAGGTTATCTATTATTGCTTCAGAAACGGTGGGGAATGATGTGTTTTCTGGTGATGCTTCACTCACCTGTTCAAAAACGGTTTTGTCTGCATGACAGATCGGACATCGCCAGGTATCAGGGATTGATGCAAATGGGGTTCCAGGTGGTATGAAGGAGGTCGGATCTCCGGTTTTTTCATCATAGAGATACCCACAGATGTTACATTTCCATACAGCCATGATATGAAAATTACCGGTGATATGATAATATTGTTTTGTCTGGGTAAAATATTCACAAATTATTAAAAAAGGAATTCAATTTCATATGGTATCGGTTTAGGAATGATCATGGTTATATCTGCACTATGCTCTTCACCTAAGCCAATACAAAATTTTCACACGTACAATTTCGGTAGACATATATAGAAGCCCCACAAAGTGCTCATGGCCCCCATTTGGAGCACAAATTACAGCCCTTTCAGAGAAAAACTATCAGAATTTATCTCTTTTTAAGAGATCGCCTGCGCGTCAGTAGAATCGGGATTTATAATCCGTTCAAGGAAGATTTTCCCTGTTGAGTTTCTATTAACGTTAATTTTTGGTTTTTACTCAAAAGAAGAATCATCCATTAAAAAATTTCTCAGGATATACAATTCTCTTGTCGATAAAAAGAAAAAAGTAGTCTACAGCAGTTTTTACGAACGGTTCAATAATGAGGCCCTTGCATTTGTTGATAAGTGTTTAGAGAATTACATATCAAAGCAAAAAAACGGCGTAAATGCAGAATTAAAAGGATATTTACGAACATTTAAAGATGTCCTGATCAAAGACAACACCATTGTCCGAGTTCATTCTTATCTGGCCAATAAATACCCCGCAACGCGAACACGGAGGATAACTGCGGGTATAAAGGTCTCTGTTTTGTTGAGTGTCGCATGTAATGGACCTCATTCTGTGATGTTTTTCCCAGAAAAGACCAATGATGCGAAAACCCTCACCATTGGTCCTTGGGTGAAAGACATGTTATTGCTTATTGATCGCGGTTTCTTTAAATTCGAGGTATTTGCCCAAATAGTGAGTTATAGAGGTTCTTTTGTAACAAGAATTAAGTCCAGTACGAAAGCCGAGATAGTGTCTGTAGGTTTAAGTATACCTGAAAAAATGAGAAAGAAAATAATAGGTTTGGACATTCAAAAAGCCATAGAAATCATAAAACCACATAAATTTGACATTGATGCAATAGTTACTGTCAGATACTATCCAAATGGGAAATAGAATGGCGAATCACCTTTTAAACTTCGATTTATCGCAGTATTTAACGAAGAGACGAATCAATATCATACCTATTTCACCAATATTCCTGAGCAGGAACTTGCCGGAAGAGATGTGGGAACTTTGTATGCGGCAAGGTGGGATATTGAAAACCTTTTCCGGGAAGCGAAAAGTGAGGATCTTCTTGGGCGGTTGAAATCAAAGAATGAGGCAATAACGGAGATTTTCATCAGGATTCCGATTATAAGGCTGATTATTAGTCGGGAGTTGTTTGGGATAGCTCGGAGAATGCTGGAAGCTGCAATGGTCATGAGACTGAAGAAACGTTCCTGGGCTATTGTTTTTGCGGAAAATGCAAGACAGATTCTCTATAATCTGGGTAGACAAAAGAGGGGACTTCGAGCAACTACGTCTTGGAAGGATATCTGGGAGGCAATGGTTGAAGGAGCTATCTCACCACACGTCAATAGAAAGACACACACGAGTAAACTGTACATCTAGCCCATAAGGAGATAAAACCGTTTTTTTTCTGGCAGAGTTAGCTAAGGCTATCAAAATATTCTAGCGAGTTTTTGATGACTTGGGGATTGTTACGCCAGGTCCAGATGAAGATGGCTCGAAGTGCCAGTCATTGAATTTCAAACACGGAGAGATTCTCTCTAAAAGTGCCAATAGATCTATTTTTGAGAATTTAGTTCGTTTGAAACCTTATCTAAACCGATAACATATGTATGGTGCTATTATATAGTGATGATTTAGAATAGTTGCCATACCCTTCTATTTTCGGGTCACTTGCAACTGATACAGCGGCGCTCTCTAATTTGAGCGATGCAGTTGCCATACCCTTCTATTTTCGGGTCACTTGCAACATTCAAGTCTTTGGTTGAAACCTTGAAACGGAAATGTTGCCATACCCTTCTATTTTCGGGTCACTTGCAACCTAAATAAAAAAGAAATAATGATACGAATAATTGGTTGCCATACCCTTCTATTTTCGGGTCACTTGCAACCAAA